>Ga0102851_10002177_pt1 | contig 11709 bp, 9 predicted proteins | sample Mud3Dept3metaG_FD_79558 | JGI IMG/M metagenome (GOLD analysis project Ga0102851, IMG submission 79558) | Freshwater wetland microbial communities from Ohio, USA, analyzing the effect of biotic and abiotic controls - Mud 3 Core 4 Depth 3... | ecosystem: Environmental > Aquatic > Freshwater >... | reverse complement strand
GAAGTACACCAGGCCCTTGATGTAATAGGCGTAATCGACCCGCGGGTGGGTCGGGTTTTCGCGGATGAACTGGTCGGCCTGGTCGATCGCCGACTCGGCCTCGCGGTTCTTGTAATACGCGTACATCAGGTCGAGCTGACCCTGCTTCGCGGAGTCGCTGAACGGGAACCGCGCCTCGAGCAACTCGAGCTTCTGGATGGCCGCCGGGTAGTTGACGCTGCGGATGTCTTCACGCGCCTTGTTGTGGATGCTTTCCGGCGTGCCCTTGATGTCGATTTCGCCGCCGCGGCTTTTGCAGCCGGACACCGCCAGCGCCGCGACGAGAATGGACAAAACGATCAGGTGCGGGCGTGAGAGGGTGGCGACGGGCATGGGCAGGCTGCGTCAGGCCGGCGATCCGGCGGAGGGGCGAGAGTATATAGAAACGGGCTTCGGCGGAGGGGCGTCGGTACACTCGGCGCCCGGCATCCGCGAGAATGGCAGGCTTCATGACGAGCTCGACCCTGGAAATCAACCTGACCATCCCGGCGGAGCGGGCCGGGCAGCGTCTCGACCAGGCGCTGGCCGAACTGCTGCCGGATTACTCGCGGAGCCGGCTCAAGGTCTGGATCGAGTCCGGGGAGATCCGCGTGGACGGCCTCGTGCGCCGGCCGCGGGACAAGGTCTCGGGAGGCGAGAGCGTCGCCATCGCTGCGACGCTGCATGAGGAGACGCGGGCCGAGCCCCAGGCGATCCCGCTCGCGATCGTTCACCAGGACCGGCACCTGTTCGTGATCGACAAGCCGGCGGGCCTCGTCGTCCACCCGGGCGCGGGCAATCCGGACCAGACGCTGCAGAACGCACTCCTCGCGCTCGATCCGAAACTGGCTGCGTTGCCGCGAGCGGGCATCGTGCATCGCCTCGACAAGGACACGAGCGGGCTGCTCGTGGTCGCACGGACGCTGCCCGCGCACACCGCGCTCGTGCGCATGCTCGAGGAGCGGGAGATCCACCGCGAGTACGAGGCCATCTGCCGTGGCGTGATGACCGCCGGCGGCACCGTGGATGCGCCGATCGATCGCCATCCCACCGACCGTGTCCGCATGACCGTGCGGCAGGGTGGGCGCGAGTCCGTGACGCACTACCGCGTCATCAGGCGTTTCCGCGCACACACGCACGTGCGCGTGCAGCTCGAGACCGGGCGCACCCACCAGATCCGTGTTCACCTCACGCACGCCGGCTTCCCCATCGTCGGCGACCGGGTCTATGGCGGCCGTCTGTTACTGCCCAAGGGCGCGAGCGCTGAACTCATCGCGGCCTTGAGGGCCTTTCCGCGCCAGGCGCTGCACGCCGCGCGACTCGAGTTCGCACATCCGGTGGTGACCGGCAAGGCGGTCGAGTGCCGCGCGCCGCTGCCGGCGGACATGCAGGAACTGCTGGCCGTGCTGGCACGCGACGCCGCACTTCCATGAGCGGTCCACTGGCCTGGCTCGAGCCCGACTGGCCGGCGTCACCCGGCGTGCGTGTGATCTCGACGCTGCGCACCGGCGGGGCCAGCGCAGGGCCGTATGCGTCGCTCAATCTCGCCGCGCACGTCGGCGATTGCGCCGAAGCCGTCGCCGAGAATCGTCGGCGGCTGCGCGCGGCCGCGGACCTGCCAGGCGAGCCGCTGTGGCTGGAGCAGGTGCACGGTGTGGATGTGGCCGTGCATGACGGCACACTGGCCCCGCGGCGTGCCGACGCGTCAATTGCATTTTCCGCCGGCCGTGTGTGCGCGGTAATGACGGCGGACTGCCTGCCGATCGTGCTCGCGGATCGAGCCGGAACGCGCGTCGGTGTTGCGCACGCCGGCTGGCGTGGGCTCGTCGGCGGCGTGGTCGAGGCGACCGTCACGCGACTCGGGTGCGATCCCCAGGCGTTGCTCGCGTGGCTGGGACCGGCGATCGGCGCCGCCGCCTTCGAGGTGGGTGTGGAAGTGCGCGAAGCGTTCGTGAGTCGTTCGCAGGGCATGTCCGCGGGATTCGAGCCCAACGCCCGGGGACGCTTTCAGGCGGACCTGTATGGTCTCGCGCGCCAGGTGCTCGCCACGGCCGGAGTCATCTCGGTCCACGGAGGCGGATGGTGTACGCACACCGATGCCGATCGGTTCTTCTCGTTCCGACGCGACGGCACGACGGGGCGCATGGCGACCCTCGCATGGCTCGCTTGACGTGCGTGTTAACCTCACGATTCCGCGTTCACCGACAAGATTCCCGTGATTGACCTCGGCCTCATCGTCCTCCTGACCGGGCTAAGCGGCCTGCTGAGCGCGCTGGCAGCGTCGTTCTTCCTGGCCCTCGGCGACGAGCGTCGCGCGGTGCTGGTGCCGCACCTGGTCAGCTTCGCGACCGGTGCATTGCTGGGCGCCGCGTTCCTCGGCCTCGTGCCGCACGCCCTCGAAGCGATCGGGCCGGACGGCGCGCATAGCGTCGGACTCGCGCTGCTGCTCGGAATCCTGACGTTCTTCCTGCTCGAGAAGTTCGTCCTCTGGCGGCACTGCCACGACGATCCCTGTGAGATGCATTCGCCGAGCCACGCGGCGCGCGATGCGGCCTCCGCCCGCATGATCCTGGCCGGCGACAGCTTCCACAACGTGCTGGACGGCGTGCTCGTGGCTGCCGCGATGATGACGGACATCAAGCTCGGCATCGTTACGGCCGTGGCCGTTTGCGCGCACGAGGTCCCGCAGGAAGTGGGCGACCTTGCGATCCTGCTGCACGGCGGCTATTCGCGCGGCCGTGCGCTCGCCCTCAATCTCCTCACCAGCCTGACCTCGATCGTCGGTGGCGTCGTCGCGTACTTCGCCCTCGGGGCGGCCCTGCACCTGCTGCCGTATGCCCTGGCTTTCGCGGCCGCGAGCTTCATCTACGTGGCCGTAGCCGACCTGATCCCCGGGCTCCACCGTCGCGTGGACATGCGGGGCGGGATCGAGCAGGTGCTGTTCATCGGGCTGGGGGTGGCGGTGGTGTACCTGACGCATCAGCAAATGCACTGAGGAAAGGGGGTAGTGATCAGGGGGTAGGGGGTAGTGGGGAGGCGGACTTCATGCGTCAGTGGATCGCCCTCCGACGCCAGAGGTTCGCTTCTCCACTACCCCCTACCCCCTGATCACTACCCCCTTTTCTTCTCCCGGGCCGCCCCCATTTCCGGGGCAACACCGCCCCTACAGGGAGCCCCCGCCCCATGCGCATGGACAAGCTGACTTCCAAGTTCCAGATGGCCCTCGCCGAAGCCCAGTCGCTGGCGGTCGGCCGCGACCACCAGTTCATCGAGCCGGCGCACCTGATGCTCGCGCTGCTCGACCAGCAGGGCGGCACGGTCCGGCCATTGCTCGAGAAGTCAGGCGCGAACGTCAGCCTGCTGCGCTCGCAGCTGGGCCAGGCGCTGGACCGGGTGCCCCGAGTGGAGGGCACCGCGGGCGAAGTCCACGTGTCGAATGACCTCGGCAAGCTGCTGAACCTCACCGACAAGGCCGCCCAGAAACGCGGCGACCAGTACATTTCGAGCGAGTTGTTCGTGGTCGCGGGGCTCGAGGACAAGGGGCAGTTCGGCAAGATCCTGCGCGACTGCGGTGTCGTGAAGGGCGCGATCGAAAAGGCCATCGACGAGGTGCGCGGCGGCGAGAAGGTGACGGATGCCAACGCGGAAGAGCAGCGCCAGGCGCTCGAGAAATACACCATCGACCTGACCGAGCGCGCCGAGCAGTGCAAGCTCGATCCGGTCATCGGCCGCGACGACGAGATCCGTCGTACGGTGCAGGTGCTGCAACGGCGCACCAAGAACAACCCCGTCCTCATCGGCGAGCCGGGCGTCGGCAAGACCGCCATCGTCGAAGGCCTGGCCCAGCGCATCGTCAACGGCGAGGTTCCCGAGGGGCTCAAGGACAAGCGCATCCTCGCGCTCGACATGGGCTCGCTGATCGCGGGTGCCAAGTTCCGCGGCGATTTCGAGGAGCGGCTCAAGGGCGTGCTGAACGACCTTGCGAAGCAGGAAGGCCGGGTCATCCTGTTCATCGACGAGTTGCACACGATGGTCGGTGCCGGCAAGGCCGAGGGCGCGATGGACGCCGGCAACATGCTGAAGCCGGCGCTCGCACGCGGCGAGCTGCATTGCGTGGGTGCCACGACGCTCGACGAGTACCGCAAGTACGTCGAGAAGGATGCGGCGCTGGAGCGGCGCTTCCAGAAGGTGCTGGTGAACGAGCCCTCGGTCGAGGACACGATCGCGATCCTGCGCGGATTGAAGGAGCGCTATGCAGTCCACCACAAGGTCGAGATCACCGATCCGGCCATCGTCGCCGCGGCCACGCTCTCGCATCGCTACATCACCGACCGGCAGCTGCCCGACAAGGCCATCGACCTGATCGACGAGGCCGCGTCGCGCATCCGCATGGAGATCGATTCCAAGCCGGAGGAACTCGACCGGCTCGACCGGCGCATCGTGCAGCTGAAGATGGAACGCGAGGCGCTGAAGAAGGAAAAGGACGAAGCGTCGAAGAAGCGCCTGCAGACGCTCGACGAACAGCTCGCAGACCTCGAGCGCGAGTACGCGGACCTCGAGGAAACCTGGAAGGCCGAGAAGGCGTCGGCGCAGGGCGCGGCGCACGTCAAGGAAGAGCTCGAGCGCGCGCGCCTCGATTTCGAGGCGGCACGTCGTGCGGGCGACCTGGCCCGCATGTCCGAGCTGCAGTACGGCCGCATTCCGGAACTCGAGAAGCGCATCAAGGCGGCGCAGGAGGCGGAGACGAAAGTCCCCACGCTCGTGCGTAACAAGGTGACGGACGAGGAGATCGCCGAGGTTGTCTCCAAGTGGACCGGCATCCCGGTGTCCAAGATGCTCGAAGGCGAGCGCGAGAAGCTGCTGCGGATGGAAGAGTCCGTCAGCCGTCGAGTCGTCGGCCAGGACGAGGCCGTCAAGGCCGTTTCCGATGCGATCCGCCGCTCGCGGGCTGGTCTCTCCGACCCGAATCGTCCGAACGGGTCGTTCCTGTTCCTCGGGCCCACGGGCGTCGGCAAGACCGAGTTGTGCAAGGCGCTGGCCGAGTTCCTCTTCGACACCGAGGAGGCCATGGTGCGCATCGACATGTCCGAATTCATGGAGAAGCACTCCGTGGCGCGGATGATCGGCGCCCCCCCGGGTTACGTCGGCTACGAGGAGGGCGGATACCTCACCGAGGCTGTGCGCCGCCGTCCGTACTCGGTGATCCTGCTCGACGAAGTCGAGAAGGCGCACCCGGACGTGTTCAACGTATTGCTGCAGGTGCTCGACGACGGGCGTCTCACGGACGGGCAGGGCCGCACGGTCGACTTCCGCAACACGGTGGTCATCATGACCTCGAACCTGGGTTCGCAGCTGATCCAGGAGCTGTCTGGTGAAGCAAACTACGCCAGGATGAAGTCGGCGGTGATGGAGATCGTCGGCCAGCACTTCCGACCGGAGTTCATCAACCGCGTGGACGAGGTGGTCGTGTTCCATCCGCTCGGCCGGGAGCACATCCGCAAGATCGTCGGCATCCAGGTCGGCTTCCTGCAGAAGCGGCTGGCGGACCGCGACATCCAGCTCGAGCTCGACGATCCTGCACGCGACCTCCTGGGCGAGGCGGGCTTCGACCCGGTGTACGGCGCGCGGCCACTCAAGCGGGCGATTCAGCACCAGCTGGAAAACCCGCTCGCGCAGTCGATCCTGCGCGGGGACTTCGGTCCGGGTGACCGCGTGCTCGTCACGGTGCGGAACGGCCAGCTCGCGTTTGAGAAGCGCCGCGCCTGACGTCCCGTATAATCCCGCGACCCCTGCAGGAATCCCTCTCGACCATGCCGATCTACGAGTACCAGTGCGCAAAGTGCGGCCACCATCTCGAGGCCCTGCAGAAGATCTCCGACAAGCCGCTGCGCGAGTGCCCGGAGTGCGGCCGGCATAGCCTGAAGCGTCTCATGTCTGCACCGTTGTTCCGGCTCGCCGGCAGCGGCTGGTACGAGACCGACTTCAAGTCGGACAAGGAGGCGAAACGCAACCTGGCCGACAAGGGCGAGGCGGAGCCGGCCAAGGCGGAAGCGAAGGCCGAGGCCAAGCCTGAGACCAAGCCGGCCGAGAAGGTTGCGTCCGCCGCCGAGTCGACGTCTCGCAGGATGGTCACGAAGCCCGCCGCGAAGGCGGGCGCGCGCGCCAAACCAAAGGTTCCCTCACGCAAGGCCAAGCCGGCCCGCGGCAGGAAGCGATGAACGTTCCGACGCGCGGCCATACGGACGAATCCAGGTCGGCGAAGGGTTCCAGGCCGCACCACCCGGCCAAGGCGTTTCGCAACTACCTGATCGGAGGCCTGCTGGTCTGGATCCCGATCATGATCACGGTCTGGGTCGTCCGATTCCTGTCCCGCATCCTGGACAATTCGCTCGTACTTCTTCCGCCGCCGTGGCGGCCGGAGGCCGTGTTCGGCACCTATGTGCCTGGCCTCGGCATCGTGCTGTCCCTGCTGCTCCTGTTCCTGACCGGCGTGCTGGTGAAGAACCTGTTCGGCGGGCGAATCGTTGCCGGGCTCGAGTCCCTGGTGCAGCGCGTCCCGGTGATCGGGCCCGTATACGCCGGCGCCAAGACGTTCAGCGAGACCGTGTTGACCGACAAGGGCACGTCGTTCAAGCAGGTGCTGATCGTCGAATTCCCGCGCAAGGGCGCCTGGAGCGTCGGATTCCTGACGGCCGAGAACCTCGAGGAAGTCCGGGCGCGGACTGGCGAGGATATGATCTCCGTTTTCGTGCCGACCACGCCGAACCCAACCACCGGCTTCATCATCGTCGTGAATCGCAGCGAGGTTGTATTCCTCGACATGTCGGTGGAAGAAGCATTCAAGATGATCCTGACGCTTGGAGTGGTGGCGCCCAAGTGGAAGAAAAGACCGGCGGACGGTCGTCTTGCACCGCCGCAAACCGGCCCGTAACATCCCGTCCCTCAAGCAATTTCCGCCCCGATCACCATGCCGATGCGCACGCACTATTGCGGCGAGGTCAACGAGCGCCTCGTCGGTTCCACCGTCTCCGTCGCGGGCTGGGTTCACCGCCGCCGCGACCACGGCGGGGTCATCTTCGTCGACCTGAGGGACCGCGAGGGCCTGCTGCAGGTCGTGTTCGACCCCGACGCGGCCGGCGTGTTTGCCGAGGCGGAGCGCGTGCGCGGCGAGTGGGTGCTCAAGGTCACCGGAACCGTCCGGCCGAGGCCGGCGGGCACGGCGAATCCCAACCTCGCCTCCGGCCAGGTCGAACTGCTCGCGCGTGAGATCGAGATCCTGAACCGCTCCGAGCCGCTGCCGTTCCAGCTCGACGAGGACGTGCGCGAGGAGACGCGGCTCAAGTACCGTTACATCGACCTGCGCCGAGACGTGATGCAGAGCCGGCTGCGGCTGCGCCATTCGATCACGCGGGCCATGCGGGAATACCTCGACCGGCACGGGTTTGTGGACGTCGAGACGCCGATGCTCACGAAGGCGACGCCCGAGGGCGCGCGCGACTACCTCGTGCCGAGCCGCACGCAGGCGGGCAAGTTCTTTGCGCTGCCGCAGTCGCCGCAGATCTTCAAGCAGCTGCTGATGATTGCGGGCTTCGATCGCTATTACCAGATCGTGCGCTGTTTCCGCGACGAGGACCTGCGCGCCGACCGCCAGCCTGAGTTCACTCAGCTCGACGTCGAGACGTCGTTCCTCGAGCGTGACGAGATCATCGGACTGATGGAAGGTCTCGTGCGGGAACTGTTCGACAAGGTCCTGGGCGTCACGCTGCCGAACCCATTCCCGCGCATGACCTACGCCGAGGCGATGCGTCGTTACGCGTCCGACAAGCCCGACCTGCGCGTGCCGCTCGAGCTCGTGGACGTCGCCGATCTCGTGCGCGACAGTGAATTCAAGGTCTTCGCCGCGCCGGCGGCGGCTGCCGATGGCCGCGTCGCCGCGCTGCGTGTGCCGCAGGGCGGGGAGAAGCTCTCCCGCAAGCAGATCGACGACTACGCGGCGTTCGTCGCGCGCTACGGCGCGAAAGGACTGGCCTACGTCAAGGTCAACGACGCGGCCAGGGGCCGCGAGGGCCTGCAGTCGCCGATCCTCAAGTTCCTGTCCGACGCCGCGGTGACCGGCCTGTTGGAGCGCACCGGCGCCCAGACCGGCGACCTCGTGTTCTTCGGCGCGGACAAGGCCAAAGTCGTCAATGACGCGCTCGGTGCGTTGCGCCTGAAGGTCGGCCAGGATCTCGGCCTCGTCGACGCCGGCTGGCGGCCGCTGTGGGTCGTGGACTTCCCGATGTTCGAATGGGACCCGGATGCCAAGCGCTGGGCCGCCATGCACCACCCGTTCACCTCGCCGGTCAACGACGATCCCGGGGCGCTCAAGGCCGATCCGGGCGGCGCGCTCGCTCGCGCCTACGACATGGTCCTGAACGGCTCGGAGATCGGCGGCGGCTCGGTGCGTATCCATCGCAACGAAATGCAGTCCACCGTGTTCGAGATGCTCGGCATCGGGGCCGATGAGGCACAGAAGAAGTTCGGCTTCCTGCTCGACGCGCTCCGCTATGGTGCGCCACCGCACGGTGGCATCGCGTTCGGCCTCGACCGCCTCGCCATGCTGATGGCCGGTGCCGAGTCGATCCGCGACGTGATCGCGTTCCCGAAGACGCAGACCGCCACCTGCCCGCTAACGGACGCGCCCACCGAGGTGGCCGAGCAGCAGTTGCGCGAGCTGCACATTCGCGTGCGCACGCCCGTCAAGGAGTGATGGCCGGCGATCCCGTCGTCCTCGTCCACGGCCTGTGGATGAACGGGCTGGAACTCGGCGTGCTGCGAAATCGACTGCAGCGCGAACACGGGTTCGACGTGCACGTCTTTTCCTATCCGACCCTGCACGGCGACGCCGCGGCGATCTGCGGCGAGCTGGCGGAATTCGCCGCGCGGGCCGGGCGCGGCTCGCCCGTGCACCTGGTCGGCCATAGCCTCGGCGGTGCGATCGTCTACCGGATGCTGAGCGAGTGCGGCGCAGGTGTCCGCGGAAATGCCGTGGTGCTCGGTTCTCCGCTGAACGGCAGCAAGGCAGCGCTAGGCGCTGCACAGTGGGCGTTCGTCCGGCCTTTGCTTGGGCCCCATGTGCTAAACGAACTCGCTGCGCGCAAGGACCGCTGCTGGACGGGTTCGAATGCGCTGGGATCGATCGCCGGCAGTCGACGCATCGGTACAGGGCAGTTCTTCGCGCACTTCGACGAGGAGAACGACGGCACCGTGGCCGTGAGCGAAACCGTCATCCCTGGATTGAGCGATCACCTCGTGCTGCCGCACAGCCACATCGGGATGCTGTTCGCGGAGGACGTGGCGGGCGAGGTTGCCTGTTTCCTTCGCAACGGGCGTTTCCAGAGGTGCCGGGTTTAACGTTTTAAACGTTTGGCGTCCGTCAGCCAAACGTTTAAAACGTTAAACCCGGCACCTCTTACCAGCCACCGCCCAGCGCGCGGTAGAGCTCGACGTAGCCCTGCAACTGGTTCAGTTTCGCTCGGGCGAGGTCGACTTCCGCGGCAAACAGCTGACGCTCCGCATCGAGCACCTCGAGGTAACTCACCACGCCCGCACGATAACGCTTGTGCTGCAGGTCGAGCACCTTGCGCGCCGACTCCGCGCGGATCTCGTTCTGCGCGATGAAGTCCCGCACCTTGTCCGTCACGACGAGCGCATCCGCGGTCTCGCGGTAGGCCTGCAGTACGCCACGCCGATAGGCGAACTCCGACTGCTTGAGCTGCGCCTTCGCAACCTCGACATTGCCGGTGCCCCGTCCCGACTGGTAGATGGGCATGTCGACGAACGGTCCGATCGAGAACAGGTCTGCGGCGGGATCCTCGCCGTCGAGCAGGTGCCCCAGTTCCGGGCTGATGATCCCGAAAAACGACGTGAGCCCGATCGACAGATACGGGAATCGACTGGCTTCGGCGACCCCGACATTGGCCGTGGCTGCATGCAGTTCGTTCTCGAGTTGCCGCAGGTCGGGCCGTCGAGAGAGCAACTGTGCCGGCAGGCCGACCGGGATTTCCGCGGGAACCGGGAATGCCGCGGGTGGCTGGGCGCGCTGCACGGACCCGGGCACGCCGCCCACCAGGAACCGCAGCAGGTTTTCGGTCTGCACCAGGCGCTGCTGGGCGAGCGGGAGTTGCGCGCGAGTCGCGGCGAGTTGCGACAGGGCCTGCTGCTCCTCGGTGCCGGAGGCCACACCGTTTCGTTTCAGTGAGCGCACGAGGGCCAGCGACTCCTCCTGAATCACGATGGTCCGCTCGATGATCGCGACTTCCTCGTCGAGTTCGCGCAGGTTGAACCACGTGGTGGCCACGCTCGCAACCAGCGAGTTCATGACGCCGCGCGCGATGTCCTCCGACGCGAGCAGCTGCGCGCGGGCCGCCTCGTCCGAGCGGCGCAACCGCCCGAACAGGTCGATCTCCCAGGACAGGCTGAGGCCCAGCGAATAACTGCTGTCCTCGTCGCTGAACGAATTCGGCGACGTGCTGCCGACGCCGCGGATCTCCGGGCCAAGATAGCTGCGGGACACGCGCGCCCGGCCGCGAAACTCCTCGACCCGCGCCGTCGCGATCTTCAGGTCGAGGTTGTTGGCGATCGCCATCTCGAGCACGGCCTTGAGTTCCGGATCGCCGAACACGTCGGCCCACGCGAGGTCCGCGAACGACTGCGCCACCTGCGGGGCCAGCACGCTACGGTACTCGGGCGGTGCAGGCAGCTCGGGCCGCACGTAATCCGGACCGATGGCGCAGCCGGCGAGCGCCAGCGCGACCGCTGCAACGAGACTTGACCGCGCGTTCATGGCGCGGCCTCCGGTGCGGCGGTCGCATGAGCAGGCGGTTCGCCGCCGTACCTCTCGGCCAGTCCCTGGATCAGCACGTAGAAGGCGGGCACGGCGAGCGTCGTCAAGAGCGTGGCCGCGAGCATGCCGCCGAAGACGGTCACGCCCACCGAGACCTTGGACGCCGCGCCGGCGCCCGAGGCGAGCACCAGCGGCACGACACCGAGGATGAAGGCCATCGAGGTCATCAGGATCGGCCGCAACCTGAGCCGGGCCGCGTCGAGCGCCGCGTCGAAGATCGGCATGCCACGCTCGCGATTCAATTTCGCGAATTCGACGATGAGGATCGCGTTCTTCGCCGACAGCCCGACGAGCGTGACCAGCCCGATCTGGCCATACACATTGAATGCAATCCCGATGCCCTTGAGTGCGAGCAGGGCGCCCAGGAACCCGAAGGGCGTGGCGAGCAGCACGGCGAACGGCACGGCCCAGCTCTCGTAGAGCGCCGCAAGGAACAGGAACACGACGACGATGGACAACGCCATCACGATCGTCGAGGTGTTGCCGGCCTCGATCTCCTGTTTGCTCTGGCCGGACCACTCGAATCCATAGCCCTCGGGCAGCACGTCCGCCGCGACCGCCTCGAGCGCCTTGATCGCATCGCCCGAACTCGCCCCCGGCGAGGGCGAGCCGCTGAATGCCGCCGTGCGGTAGAGCTTGTACCGCTGCAGGAACCGGGCGCCCGTGCCGGGCTGCCACGACGTCAGCGTGTCGAGCGGCACCATGCCGCCTTCCTGGTTGCGCACGAACAGCCGGGCGATGTCGCCCACCTCCTGCCGGAACTCCGACTCCGCCTGCATCGTGACCTTGTAGTTCCGGCCGAAGCG
>Ga0102851_10002176_pt1 | contig 11711 bp, 6 predicted proteins | sample Mud3Dept3metaG_FD_79558 | JGI IMG/M metagenome (GOLD analysis project Ga0102851, IMG submission 79558) | Freshwater wetland microbial communities from Ohio, USA, analyzing the effect of biotic and abiotic controls - Mud 3 Core 4 Depth 3... | ecosystem: Environmental > Aquatic > Freshwater >... | reverse complement strand
GTCGCGATGCTCGGCCGACCGGCGACCCGCACGGCCGCGTGGCACGCGATCCGCGATCACCTCCCGCAGCTGATGTCGCGCCTCTCCGGCATCGAGGCGCGCCCGCTCGTCGAGGGCCTCGGCTCGCTGTGCGATTCGACCGCACGCGCCGAGGTCGCCGCCGCCTTCGATCCGCGGGTCGCCGACGTCTTCCGCGGCCGCGAGACCCTGACCACCGCGCTCGCGGCCATCGACCGCTGTCTCGCCCGCCAGGCCGCCGCCGGCGACATCCTCTGAACAGGGGACGGTTTCAACTTGGTCAACTTCGAGCCGCCAACCTCGCGTGATCGTTGCGTGCACCGGGGACGCTTTCAGCTTGCTCGACTTCGCCGGTCCGGATTGACCGACCGCCAACCAGGCGCCGAAGACGCGCGATCCGCGTGCTAGGGTCGCCGGCCATGGCGGTGGACGACGGTCTGGTGCGGTCGATCCCCATCGCTGCGTTCGCGCACCGCGGGTCGCTCGTGATCGGCACCGACTCCGGTGAGTGGCTCTCCCTCGGGTCCGGCGATCGCCTCCTCGCGCTGCCCGAGACCGGGCCGATCAGCGATGCGGTCGAGGCGCCCGATGGCACCGTCACGGTCGCGTGCTGGGAGCCCGTGCTCAAGCAGCTGCGCGATGGTGCGTGGATCGATCTCGCGCTCAGCGCACCCGCGACCGCGCTCGCGGTCACGCCGCGTGGGCTCGTGATCGCGGACACCGGCGGGGGCCTGTCGCTGCTCGCCGGGACGTCGCGCGTGCCGGTGCAGGAGCTGTCGGGTCCCGAGCCGATCCTGTCGCTGCAGTCGATCGACGGCGGGCTGGTCGCGCTCGGCGCGAGCGGCGCCGTCGAGGTCACCGAGTGGCCGGGCGGGCCCGCGACGCTGATGCCGGTGCACACCGGCTCGATCGGCCGCGCGCACGCGATCTTCCCCGGCCTGCGCCGCGGCACTGCACTCGTCGCGGGCGCGCGTGGGATCGCGGTGCTCGAGCGCCAGCGGCTCGCGGCGGCGACGACGGAGCTGTCCGATCGGATCAGCGGCGTCGCCGTGTTCGCGGATCGCGGGCGCGCGTTCATCTACGCCGACAACGGTGACGCGTGGATCATCGAGGACGGCCTCGCTCGCCCCACGCGCGTTCACCTCGGTGACGCGGAGGTCGCGGGCGCAGCGCCCGGCGCCGATGGGACCGTGCTCGCGTGGACCACCGACGGCGCACTCCACGTCGTCGGTCACGACGGCGCGAGCTGGCGGGTCACCGATGGCGGCGTCGTCCTCGCGGTGCCCGAGCCCGAGACGGCGCGCGGCTCGATCGCGATCCACTGGACCGCCGCGGGTGGCGCCCGTGTCACGCGGGGACACGTGGCGTGGAACTAGCGCGGATCAACTGGTCCGCGGCCGCGGTCGAGCTCGCCGACGAGCATCGGCGCACGGGCACGCCCCACGCTCGTCGCGCCCTCGCGGCGGTGTCGAGCCTGCGCGGGCGGTTCAGCGACGACTTCACGGTCGCCACCGCGTCCGCCGTGGCCGCGATCGAGCTCGAGCCGCTCGACCCGATCCATCGCGTGCGCGACGCGCTCGTCCGTCTGCGGTTCGGCGACATCGACGGCGCGCTCGCTCGCCTCGACAGCCTCCACGAGGGCGTCGCGGATCTCCCGCTCGTACTCGTGGTCAAGGCGCTCGCGATCGCGCGCCGGGGCGAGCCGCGCACCGCGCGCAACATCGCCGACCGCGCCCTCCAGGTCGATGCGCTCCACGCCGGTGCGAAGTTCCTCCACACCGAAACCAACCTCGCCGCGTCGACCAAGGGCGGCCTCGACAAGCTCGCCGAGCTCCCCCGGGGGGCCGCGTATGACGCCGCATGGGCCGATCTGCTCGCGAAGCTGTCGATCGTGCGGCCGGGTGATCACAAGGCGGTCGCGCAGCAGCTCGACCGCGGCGTGATCTCGAAGGGCTCGCGCGCCGACACCCTCGCGCGCACGGTGATCACGTGGAGCGCGGCGACCGCCGACGAGCTCGCGCGTGCCGCGGAGGCGCAGCTCGGGGGCTCGCGCGCGGAGCAGCTCGCGCTCGGCCTGCTCGCGCACAAGCTCGCCGCGGAGCCGGCCGCCGCCGTCGCCGTGCTGCGCACCCTGTCCGCGCGCGCCCCGGATCGCCCCGCAGTGCGCCGCGCGCTGGTCGCCACGCTGACCCGGCTCGCCGTCGAGGAAGCCGGCGCGGAGAACTTCTCGGCCGCGCTGCGCGCCGTGCAGATCTGCATCGAGCTCGAGCCGCACGAGGCGGTTCACCACCAGAACCGCGCCGCGCTGTTCACGCTGCTCGGCGAGCACGACTCCGCGCTCGATGCCTGGGCCGAGCTCGATCGCCACCACTATCGGCTCGCGCTCCTCGGCAAGCTCGATCCCGCGAGCGCCCGCCGGTACGGTGCACCGCACCGCATGTTCTCGCAGGCGGCGCGTCTCGCCGCCCGCGGCGCCGGTGCCGGCACGCAGGGCATCTTCGTCCTCGAGGAGCGCAAGGAGGGCGCGATCACCGAGCGCGAGCTCGCCGTGAACCAGGAGGCGATCGATCGCGACCCCGAGCAGCTGCGCCAGTGGCTGCACCACACGCGCGCGGCGCTCGTGTTCGGGTTCGCCGCGCTCGGCACCGTGCGCGATCGCGTGCTGCTCGCACCGCCGACGCCCGCCGTCGCCGAGGCCCGCGCCGAGGGCCTGTGTGCGCTCGCGCAGTCGCTCGCGGTGCTCGTCCCCGACGAGGGTCGGCGCCTCGCCGACAAGCTCGCGACGCGGTTCCGCGCGGCCGCGGCCAACGCCCCGATGCGCTACACGGTCGCCGCGCCGGGAATGAAGGGCGCCGGATTCACTCCGGCGCCCGAGCCGGGGATGAAGGGCGCCGGATTCACTCCGGCGCCCGAGATCGACCCCGAGGTGCTCGGGGTGCACCGCCACGTCGTCGAGACCTACGCCGAGCTCGCCCTGTTGTGCCTGCGCTGGGAGCCGGATCCGTCGCGGCGCGCCGTGTTCGACGAGGTGCTCGACACCGTGCGCGCGATCGCGCCGCTGTTCGACGAGCGCGTGCTGACCGCGAGCCTCACCGAGGATCGGGACGGTCCGCCGACCGCGCTGCGGTTCCTCGATCAGGTGATCCGCGTCGTGCTCGAGATCCGGGACCGCGAGCTGGTGCTCGACCCGATCCAGCGCAAGCGGATCGGTGGCGTGCTGGCCAGCAGCCTGCGGGTCAGCCTCGTCGAGCGGCGCGCGATCGAGGCCAAAGCCGACCTGTCGAAGCACGAGATCGAGGGCCTCATCGAGCAGCTCGATCTCGCGCGCAAGGATGATCCCGAGAGCGCGCGTCTCGAGTACTGGGCGGCACACCTCCTGATGGTCGGCGACTTCCTCGACGAGGCCGCTCTTGCGATCGCCCGCTTCCATGCGATCGCGAAGGGCGAGCACCCGCTCGCGTCGCGGATCGAGCGCGTCCAGGAAGTCCTCGACGAGAAGAAGCAGCATGGCAAGGGCAAGCAGCGCGCGGGGGGCGCCGGGCCGATCGCGAACGCCGACGATCGCGATCTCGCGATGCGCGAGGCGGAGCTCGAGGCGCAGCCGACGTCGATGCAGCTCTATACCGAGCTGTGTCATGCCCTCGCGCTCGCCGATCGCTGGCGCGACGCACACGCGTGGGCCGGCCGCGCGCTCGCTCGCTGCCTGACGCCCGCGGGGCAGGTCCGCGCGCGCGAGCTCAGCCTCGAGCTGCTCGGCCTCGAGATCCTCGGCGCCAAGGATCCGGGCGCGATGGCGAGCTACCTCGCCGGGGCGCGCGCGTCGGCGGTCCCCGCGCTCGAGAAGGTCGACAGCGCCAGCACCGAGGCGGCGCTCGAGTACCTGCGTGGCCTGTGCCTGCTCGCCGCGGATCGACGCAAGGAGGCGCAGCGTGCCTTTGCCCTCGCCCTCGAGCGGTGCACGCGTGGCATCTACCTCGCGGTGCTGCGCCCGCTCGCGCAGGACGTCGAGACCGCGGTGCTCGAGACCGCCAAGAAGGACGTCGACAGCGCGCTCGCCGACGGCCGGTTCCGGGACGCCTTCGATCGGATCGCGGAGCGGATGGCCACGGTCGCTCGCCCCGAGCCGTACCTGCTCGAGCTCGCGCGCTCGCAGCTGTCCGCGCTGCTTCCGACGATCGGCACCGGGGATGCACCCGTCGGACCGCCGCCGATCCGCGTCGATGCGGGCTGGCGCGGCGAGCTGACGCGGGCCCTCGAGCTGCGCGATGTGCCGGCGCGGATCCGCGCGCTCGCCGAGCTCGCCGGTCGCGTCCACGAACCGTCCGCGCGCGACGCCGCCGGGCTTGTCCGAAAGCTCGACGATCTCGACGAGCAGCTCGCGCTCGCCGCGGCTCTCGATGAATCGACGAAGCGCGCCGCCGCGGGCGACTTCACCGGCGCCCTCGATCACCTCGGTGATCTCGGTCCCGCCGGCGACCGCAGCGCCCGCGTGCTGCGGCAGCGCGCGATCGTGCTGCTCCGCCTCGAGCGGTTCGCCGACGCCGACGCCGAGATCGCGAAGCTCGCGCTCCTGCCGGAGCCCCTCGCGCGCGAGTTCGCCGGCCGCTACCCGGGCCTCAAGTTCCGCCAGCAGATCGCGAGTGCGAGCGCGTCCGTGCGGGCCAAGGACTTCGCGACCGCGCGCGCGCTGCTCGCGACGCTGGTCCCCGCCGCGCCGGATCAGGAGGTCGAGCTCGCGTACTGCCGCGCGTACTGCGCCGCCGCCGAGGGGTATCGCGCCCATGGCGACGGCGATCGCGCCGCGGCGAAGCGGCTGCTGTTCGAGGCGCTCGGGTTCGTCGAAGGCAAGCTCGCGGAGGCGCGCACGCTCAAGCACGAGCGGCTGCTCGAGCTCTACACCAAGCTCGAGGCCGACATCGGGCTCGTCGAGGGAGGTGGTGCATGAGCACGCCGCAGCGCCCGCGGCCGAAGACCCGCCTCGCGATCGATCCCGAGAACGCCTACGCGCGCCTGGGCTCCTCGCCGCTCGCCTCGATCGACGAGATCAAGAAGCTGCTCTCCGACAAGCGCGGCAAGGCGATGGCCGCGCGCCGCGCGAAGGGGCAGGGCGCCGCCGGCGACGACGAGGCGGAGATCATCGAGCTCCAGGCGATCGAGAAGCTGATCGGCGCACCCGCCGTGCGCGAGGCCTACGATCGGGATCACCCGCAGAACGCCCTGCTGACCGTGCAACCCGCCCCTCGCGACCGCGCGTTCGAACCGGCGCGGATCGCGTCGCTGGTCACGACCTGGCTCGTCGACGAGCTCGGCCCGGACGCGATGCTGCTGCATCCCGATGCCTACTGGTTGTGGCTCCCCGGCGGGCTCGATCCCGAGCTCGCCGCCCAGCTCCAGCCGTTCGCCGGCGCGCCCGCGCATGCGACTCCCACGGCGGCACACCCGTCCGGATCTAACCTCGACCTCTCGAACCTCGGCAGCCTGCTGCCCACGGAGTGACCATGGCGGAATATCACAAGGTGATCGGCATCGATCTCGGGACCACGTACTCGGTCGTCGCCGCGTACAGCTACGCGAAGGGCGAGGTCCGGGTCATCCCGAACAAGCAGAATGAGCCGACCACGCCGTCGGTCGTCTATGTCGGGCCGAATGGACAGGTCAGCGTCGGCAAGGCCGCGAAGGAGAAGATGTCGCGCGAGCCCGGCAACGTGATCTTCGAGGTCAAGCGGATCATGGGCGAGCGCAATCCTCTCGGACAGAAGTCGATGGCGCGTGCAGGGGGCCGCGACCTCGATCCCGAGTTTGTCTCGGCCTGCATCCTCAAGGAGCTCAAGCAGTGCGCCGAGAAACTGATCGGCGAGCCGATCCACGATGCGGTGATCACCGTGCCGGCGTACTTCAAGGAGCCGCAGAAGAATGCGACGGCAGAGGCCGCGAAGATCGCGCGCCTCAACCCGCTCGCGATCATCAACGAGCCGACCGCGGCCGCCGTCGCGTACGGGCTCGACAAGGGCGAGCCGCAGACGTTCGTGGTCTACGATTTCGGCGGCGGCACGTTCGACGTCTCGGTCGTGCGGATCGAGGACGAGCGCACGGCGTCGGTGCTCGGCACCGGCGGCGACGCACACCTCGGCGGTGGCGACATCGATCAGCAGATCGTCGACTGGGTGCTGCGCAAGATGCGGGAGCAGCATGGCCGCGACTTCTCGCAGGATGCGCGGCTGATCGGCAAGCTCCGGCTGCGCGCCGAGATGGTCAAGATCAACATCTGCAACGAGGCGCAGCCGCAGGAGTTCGTCGTCGAGAACCCGACCTCGGGGATCGACGAGATCAACTACACGCTGACCCCGAGCGAGTTCGACCTGATGGTCAGGCCGATCATCGACAGGACGCTGCGCCAGTGCGACGTCGCGATCGAGAGCGCGGCGAAGACCAGCGGCCTCAAGCACGACGAGGTCGACGCGTTCGTGCTCGTCGGTGGCTCCTCCAAGATCCCCGCGGTCGCGCGCCTGCTCAAGGAGCGCTACAAGAAGACCGTCAAGGCGGACCTCAACCCCGACGAGATCGTCGCGATGGGCGCTGCCCGGTTCGCCGCCTCGTTCACGCCGAGCCTCGCGCCGGAGATCTCCGACGCCGCGCCGAAGGTCGACAACAGCGTCACCGTGTCCGCGGAGCTCGCGAACACCAACATCAAGGACGTCGTCAGTCACACGCTCGGCATCGGCCTGATCGACGACATCTACGACTCGCTGATCGCGAAGGACCACGTGATCCCGCACCGCGTGACCCGCGGCGGCTACACGACCGCGCGCGACAACCAGACCAGCATCTTCGTGCCGGTGTTCCAGGGCGATAACCCCAAGGCGAGCCAGAACGACAAGATCGGCACCGTCGTGATCGACGGCCTGTCGCCGGAGCCCAAGGGCGCGCACCAGTTCCAGATCACGTTCGCCCTCGATGCCAACGGCATCTTCGACGGCTCGATCACGCACGTGCAGAAGGGCACGGTCACGCCGATCAAGCTCGACCGCGCCGACGTCGGACTGACGCAGAAGAAGCGGGTCGAGCTCGCGGCCGTCCTCGATGCCGGCGCGGTCCCGACGGGGCCGACGCCGTCCAGCTCCACGGGCAGCGGGCCGTCGTTCGGCGGCAGCGCTCCGACGCCAGCGCCCGCGGGTCAGGACGCGGTCGATTCGCTCGTCGATCAGGCGAGCGCGCTGGTCGCGAGCCTGCCTGCGGACCGCCAGCGCGAGATGCGCGACGCGATCCACAAGGTCATCGCGGCCCGCGCCTCCGGCGTCAACGTCGCGGGCGCGGTCGCGACGCTGACCGCGCTGGTCATGCGCAACCGGAACTGACACGCCCGAACGACGACCAGCGCGATGGGGTCTCCCACCGCGCTGTCATGGGGGCTGACCCCTTTCGTCGGGTCAGAGGATGATCTGGCCGCAGATCCCGTTCGTGCCGCAGGCGGTGGCGTCGCAGCACGGGTTCTGCGCGTCACACGTCTGGCCGTAGCTCGCGCAGCCCTGCGGCGGACCGCAGGTGCCCGAGGAGGCGCCGCCCGGGATCGTACACGGCAGGCCCGAGCAGCAGTCGACGGAGTTGGTGCAGGTCCCGCCCTGGGCGACGCACGATCCGGCGCACACGCTCTGGAACTCCTGGCCCGGCACCGGCACGCACGGCAGGCCGCAACAGTCGGCGCTCGTCGCGCACGTCATGCCGACCTGCGCTTGCGGATTCGTGCAGTCGACCTCCGCGGCAAGGCAGCGCGGGATGCCGAGGTTGTCCTGGTTACACGTCGGTGGGTTGCTGGTCTGCGAGTTGCCGGCGCAACAGTTCGTGTTCGCATTGCACGAGGTGGTCTGCAGCTTGCAAATCGCGCCGGCCGGTGAACACGCGTTGCCGTTGTTGCAGCGACCGACCGTGTTGGTGCCGACCTTCTCGCAGGTGACATCGGAGCGGTCGCCATCGGGCGAGCCGACCGAGCCGCAGCAGTCGCTGTCCGCCGAGCAGGTCTCGCCGGTCGGCTTGCAGCCACTCGGCGGCTGGCAGATCAGGACACCGGTCGGGCCGAACGGGAAACACGCGCGGCTGCAGCACTCGCCGCCGCACGTCGGCAGTGCGCCGCCGGTGTAGTCGGCGCCGTCGCCGCAGACCTCACCCGCGCCCGCGCAGCCCGTGGCGCCGTTGGACGGGACGACCTGACAGGTGCCGAGCGCCGCGCCGGCCGCGATGCTGCACAGACCGCCGCAGCACTCCGGGTCGGTCGTGCACGTGTCGCCGACCTGCGTGCAGTACGACGGGGCGTTGTTGCACAGGCCGTCCTTGCACAGCCCCGAGCAGCACTCGCCGTTGCCACCGCACGTGTTGCCCGAGGTCTTGCACGACGGGTTGAGCGGCGCACACGAGCCGTCGAGACAGATCCCGCTGCAGCACTCGCCGTCCGCGCCGCACGTCGCGTTGTCGGACGTGCACTGATCGCCCGAGCACCGGTAGTTCACGCACGAGAACGAGCAGCAGTCGGGCCCCGACAGACACTCGGCCTCCGCGGCCAGGCACTGGCCGGGGACCCGCGAGCACTGCATCGTCAGGTCGTCGCAGTTGCCGGTGCAGCAGTCGCCGTCGACCCCGCACGCGAGCCCGGTGCCGGTACAGTCCGGCGGCGGGTTCACCGCCTGTTTGCCGTCGTCGCCGCAGGCAGCGAACAGGAGCAGGGCCAGCCAGACGAGGACTGCGGGTTTCATGAAGGGTGAGTGGGTCCGATCCCCGGCCGGGTCGCAAGAATCGTCATGCCTACATCGTCTCCACACTCCACGGCCCTCAGGAGCGCGCCGGCACCACTGGTAGGCTGTGCCCCGATGAAGCCCCTGCGCCTACCCGTCGGCGATCTCGTCGAGACGGCCGACCGGCGCCTGCGCGTGACGATGGCGCACAACGCACGCACCCGCGGGCTCGTGCAGTCGATCGTCGAGCGCCTCGATGGGGTCGCGGCCGAGTGGTTCTGGATCCCGACGACGGTCGACGAGTACGAAGGCGATCTCGTTCTCGAGTACTCGCTCGCCGCCGATCAGTCGATGGCGTTCTCGGCCGCGCTGCCGAGGTTCCGCGCCAAGCCCGCGGTCCACCTCCCCGAGATCGTCGAGATGGCGCGCTACCTCGAGGCGTGCACGCGCGTGCTCGCGCAGGTCGAGGTCACCGCGCTGATCGCGCCCGCGTGCCTGCGCTACGCACCGGATCGCGACGAGGGCGCGTGGCGGTTGATGGTCGTGCCGCTCGTCGACGCGACGCTCGCCGACTGGGCGCGGTCCGTGCCGGACGCGTGGATGTGGACGCCCGGCCGCGTGCTGTTCGGCTCGTCCGCGCCCCACGCCAGCGCGTACGCGGTCGGCGCCGCGCTGTGCACCGCGCTCGCCGGCGAGTTGTTCCCGGCCCGGTTGCCCGCGGGCAAGCGGTTCCGGCGCGCGCTCGGCGGCTGGGTCGGTCCGGGCGCGCGGTTGACCGGCGCGGTTCGCAACGCGGTGCCCGCGTCGTTCTCCGACGAGGCGATCGCGCTGTCCGCGCTCGCGCTCGCGCTGCTGGAGCCGTCGCCGCCCGCGGACTGGCCGCAACTTCTCGCGGAGCTCGGCGAGAAGCTCGCGCCGTATCGCACGGCCGTGCGCTGGGAGTACGAGGGCAAGATCGACATCGCCCGCGGGATCCTCGAGCGATTCGCGGCGAGCGCTCCCAGGGAGCACGTGCCGTGGGACGTGGTGTCGCGCCTCCGCGGTGCCGATCAGGACCACGCCGGTGCACTGCAGGCGGCGATCGATGCGCTCGGCACCGGGGACGAGGCGGTCCGCGAGCTCGCGGCGGTGACGCGCCGGATCGCGCACGCGCGGCCGCCACTCGAGGCCCGGCCGATGATCGAGAAGGCGGTCGCCGCCCTCGACGCGCTCGGCGCGCGCGTCGGCGATCTCGGGCGCCTGCACTTCGCGCACATCGAGGCGCGCTACCTCGAGCGCTGGAACGAGGCGCAGGTCCGGCTCGCCCAGCCGGCGAAGGAGCCGTGGGACAACGTGCTGCGCGCGACGCTGCTCGCGCGGATCCACGCGGCGCGCTCCGAGTGGGCTCACGTCGGCCGGGTCTGCAAGGAGGCGCGGATGCAGACCCAGGCGATGCCGGGGCAGGGCGGCAACCTCGGCCAGTACCTCGTCGCGTACGTCGACTACCTCGACGGGGTCGCCCACTACGGTGCGGTGACCCAGTACAACGATCCCGGGTACCTCGCGGATGCGTTTTCTCGGATCGTGGCCTCGCTGGGTGCGACTGCCACGGTGTGCGACCCGTCTGATCCCCTGATCGAGGCCAACGTGCACTGGCTGTACTGGATCGGTGATCTCGCGAACCGCATGAATGTCCCCGACGCCAAGGCAATCCGGACCGGCATCACCGCGTATCTCGATGCACAGGGTCTGGCGCAGCGGATCTCCGAGCACCAACGTCGGGAGACGCCACCGCTCGTGTGGTACGACGCGGGCCGGCTGCTCGCACTATCGGGGGCGCCCTAAGGGGCGGCAGGGAACATCATGAGCGCGGCGATCATCTGGGTCCTTGCGGTGGTGGGGCTGGTTCAGGCGGCCCTCGCCACGCGCGCCTACCTCCTCGAGAAGCGGGAAGGCCTGCCGCGGTCATCGCTGCGCGCCGCCCTCAGCATCGCGATCGCGCTCGGCATCCTCGCGATGGGGGTGTTCACCCAGCTCTCGGGTGGCGCGACGCCGGGGAAGCCCACGCCGATCGCGGAGCGCGATGCCGCGACGCAGGCGAAGATCGACACGCTGAGGACGGAGATCGCCGGGTTGACCGAGGCCCTGGTCAAGAAGCAGGACGAGCTCGAGGCGATCGATCCATCACAGCGCGTCGAGCCCGAGTCGAGCACACCCGCGGAGTGGCCGCTGATGGTCGCGATCGCGTTGATGCTGTTCGGCTTCGGCGTCCTCGCGCTCGGTGATCTGTCGACGTTGATCCCGCGCCGCAAGAAGCCGGCCGCCGCACCCGAGGCCGCCGAGCAGGTGCCCGGCCAACCGCTCGCCGCGGAGAAGCCCGAGCCCGCCGACGTGCCGACGCTCGCCGGCCACGTACATGCGGGCCGCTGGAAGAAGGCGCTCGCGTGCGCCGCCAAGATCTCTGCCGAGGGCCTGCACAAGCTCGAGGTGCTCGACCTCCTCTACCTGCGCGCGTTCGCCACCGTGATGGCGGTCGCCGCGCCCGAGGCGGGCGCTGTCGTCACGCACCAGGATCGCACCGACAAGCTCGCCGCCGCGGCGAAGGACCTCGAGCGACTGCTCGAGCTCGCGCCGCACATGGCCGAGGCGCGCTGGCTCGCCGGCTACGTCAAGGCACGCGCGAGCGACTGGCAGGGCGCACTCGACACGATGCGCGCCGCGCGCGCGGAGCTGGATGCCGACGACGTCCCGTTCGCCGAGAACGAATCGGTCTGTCTGCTGATGCTCGCCGAGAACAGGCTCGCGACCGCCGACAACGAGGGCGCGGCGCGCCTGTTCGACGAGGTCACGAAGATCGGCGTGCTCGCCGGCCAGATCCCCGTCGCGATGGTCACCCACCGGATCCTCGCCGTGCGCGAGCACATCAAGGCGAGCAAGCTCGTCGAGGCGGCCGAGGGCATCGCGCGGATCCGCCAGGTCGAGGGGCTCGAG
>Ga0102851_10002175_pt1 | contig 11711 bp, 9 predicted proteins | sample Mud3Dept3metaG_FD_79558 | JGI IMG/M metagenome (GOLD analysis project Ga0102851, IMG submission 79558) | Freshwater wetland microbial communities from Ohio, USA, analyzing the effect of biotic and abiotic controls - Mud 3 Core 4 Depth 3... | ecosystem: Environmental > Aquatic > Freshwater >... | reverse complement strand
GAAGCTTAAAGACGCCCCTCAAGGCGTTACTCGGAGATCCCCGTAAAAGTAAAATCCTTGATCAATATCGCCGGCACGAGATAAGAGCCGATCTCCTGCGCGGGATCGCTTACCAGCTTTCTTTCCTTAGAGACGCCCTTGATATTCAAGAAGGCCCTCAAAATGCTTTCGGTAAACCGCAGGTTCTTCAAAGATTTTTTGATTTTACCGTCTTCGATCAAGAATGTGCCGTCGCGCGTGAGCCCGGTCATCAGCGCCTCTTTAGGCTCAAGCAGGCCGTTTACGTAATGGAATCTTGTTACCGATATACCCTTGTTTATAGACTTTCTCATCTCATCAATAGACAGATCCCCCGGTTCCATAACGAGATTAAGCGGCATCGGACCGTCGGTCTCGTCGGGCAACGGGGCATGGCCGGTCGATCCCTTCTTATATAACGAGCCGTAGTGGCTGTCATACACCACTCCCTTGGCGATGCCGTTCTCTATAAGCATGACCTTTTTCTTGGGAGTTCCTTCGAAATCGAACGGATATACGATCGTCTCGGGGTTGAAACCGTCGTCGTGTATCGTGACCTTATCGGACATTATTTTGTCGCCTATCCTGTCCGACATAAACGAGGTCTTTTCATAGAGCTGTTTCGCGCCGAAACCGATATAACCGAGCCATTGCATTATCTCCCCGACCGCCTCTGGTTCCAGCAGGCAGTCGTATCCGCCCAATTCTATCTGCTGCGGATTTTTGCCGTCGAGGCATTTCTTTACAGCCTCCTCGAGGGTATTTTCCCAGTTTATCATCCCCACATTCCTCGAGACCTGTCCGCCGAATCCCGACGATGCCTCGTCCATCGCGATTAGTTTAAGCGCCGCGGCGGTCGCGGCCTGATATCTGGCGTCATTATATGAGTTTGCGACCGCGATCTCCTCTTCGCCGGTCATAAATGAGCCGGCAAGGCGCAGGTCATGCTTTTTTACGGAATCGAAGGTCCCGGTTATATTCTCTATCCTGCGGTCGAAGAGGGGGTCGACGGTCTCTTGATAATAGGTGGTGACCGGCGGGACTGTCTCCCCGGACGGGAATTTGGCTTTTATCTTTGGTTTTGGCGAGACCTTAGCGATATGCGAAGCGGCCTTAAGAGCATCCTTTAGGTCCTCCGGCTTAAGTGAGCCGGTGGAGGAGACGCCTATCTTGCCGTCAAGATCGACCTTAAAGAATATCTCAATCTCGGATTCCTCGATGTCCTGATGTATCCTGAAATTACGGAACCTCGTGACTCTCATCATGGTAGAGTAGCAGCATACGAGCGTCTGGTCGGCGTTGGACCACTTAACCGCCTGTGTCAGGATATCCAGCAGCTTTTCTTTTCCGAGGGTCATCTCTTTTTACCTACCTGCACATTCTCGAATCTCGCGGGGGACGCGCCGTGGCCGACGTGCATTACCTGTCCGGGTTCTCCCTTGCCGCAGTTCGGTATGCCGTGCAATTTCCAGTATCGTGAATTAGCGATGCCGTTGCAACTTTCCCAGAAGTCCGGCGTTATTCCCGTGTAGAAAGGATTTTTCAGGACGTCGCCTACTTTTCCGTTTTTGATCTCCCAGCCGATCTCGGCGCCGAACTGAAAATTAAGCCTCATATCGTCTATGGACCACGTCTTATTGGTCGCGAGCAGTATCCCGTCTTTTGTATCCGAGATCAATTCCTCTAAGGACGCCTCACCCGGTTCAAGGTTTATATTCGTCATTCTGATGAGCGGCAGGGCGCTCCAACTGGAAGCCCTCATCGCGCCGCTGGATTTCCCGCCTATCTTGTGCGCCGTCTCTCTAGAACTTAGGTATCCGGAGAATATGCCGTCTTTTATGATATGTATCTTTTGCGCGGCCACACCTTCGTCATCGAAAGCGAAGCTGCCCACGCCTCCCTCGCGGGTGGCGTCCGCCGTGATGTTGATTAATTTTGAGCCGTATCTGAATTTTCCGAGTTTATCCGGACTAAGGAAAGTCGCTCCCGCGAAACTTACTTCGTCGCCGAAGGCCCTGTCCAATTCGGCAGCGTGGCCGCATGACTCGTGTATCTGGAGCGCCAACTGTGTCGTGTCGAGGATCACCGTCGTTATCTTTGAGGGACATTCCTTCGCGTGAAGCAGGGCCACAGCCTCTTTCTTTACTGTCTCCGCGCCGCCTGCGAGGTCGAGCTCCGTTATGTATTCGTATCCTCTTTGCGCCATATCGCTGTGCGCCATAGGGTATGACCTGCGCTGGACCTCGTCGCCCGAGACGGCTATCGCCTCTACGTAGCCGCCGCTTTCCACGAATTCCTGCTCTATCTCCGAGCCTTCGGTAGAGAGAAAGAACTTGTATGTGCGGTAGAAATCGATCGCGGAGACGGCGGTCTTTATATTCTGGTGGGATTTTAGGGCCTCGCACGCCGACATCAGGTAGTCCAGTTTATTATGTATTGAGACTTCAAAAGGGTCTATCTCGCATTTGGATTTAAACGATGCCTTGACCGCCTCGGCAGGCGATAGATATATCTTTGTCTTGTTTATCGCCGCGGTCGCCTCGGCTATCGCCATCGCGCGCGCCGCCGTTTTATCGACATTGTTCTTGGAAAGGTCGGCGCAGGAAGAGAATCCCCAGCTTCCGCGTTTCAGTACGCGTACCGAGAACCCCTCGTCGGTCTTGGAGGCGATATTTTCCACCTCGCTGTTCTTTACGACAAGGGATTCGTGGCCGCGTCTTACGAAACGTATATCCGCGTAGTCGACGTCCTTGCTTTTAAGGTATTTTATACCGTTCTTGAGGGCTTCTTTCATAGGCATTAATACATTGTTAAGAAATAATTATTAGTTTGATTACACAGATTATGAAAGCCGATTACACAGATAACCGATGATGTTCTAATCCCTGTCTGCCGGCCGGCAGGTGTGTAATCTATGAGTTTTCCCGAATGTAGATACCATTCAAAGTATTGCTTCGGGATCCCGAAGCTACTCTAAATAAGTTCCTTCATTCGGGACGGGATGCCGAAGAGATACTTCGAAGAAAAACTACATTCGGCACAATCAGTGTAATCTTAATACTTAGTTTAACAGCGTATCAGAGGTTAATTATACCATCCCGTCTTTAAAATATGCTATAATCTTTTTTACGATGAAAAATGAGATAAAAACGATACAGGAAGAATTAAACAAGGTCTTCTTGAGGCTCCCCAAGCCGGCCGTAAGGCAATTGTTCGATAGATTAAGGGAAGAATCGCTAAGGCGCGGTGTGGTCCTGTATAATGAGGAAGGCGAGCCGCGCGTGGTGGATATCTGTGTCCGCCCGTGGATAATGACAAAACGGCAAAAGAGATTCTTCCACGGGCTCTGCCTCAACATGAAGACAGCCCTTCAGAAGGTGGCGGAGATATACTATAACGAACCGCAGGCAAGGCGCATCCTTACGCTTACCCCGCGTGAAGAAGAGTGGTTTTTCGAGATATACGGGGCGAGTACCCGCCTTGCCCAGAGCTGCCAAACGGTCTTTGACAGGGTCGACGCCAATGCCGTGTTTTCCGTAGCCGATTGGAAGGATTCCTTCATATTTATCGAGACCAACGCTATCGGCGTTGGCGGCGTTCATTATATCCCCGCCGCCACGCATATATTGGAAGACATAATATTTCCTGTCATCAGGGGCGGCATGCGCAACATAAGGCTGGAAAGGCAGGACGATATCCGCGAGCTCCTGTTTGAGACCATAATGAATCACGCCGGGAAGATCGGCTGCCCCCGTCCCAATGTCGTTTTTATGGAGGACCAGCGTTCGCTCGACGGCTCTGACGAGCACGCGTTCGCCGCTATTTACTTAAGGACGAGAGGAGCGACCGCTTTCGCGACCGACCCGAGAGAATTATACCTTAAGGACGGCATGATATATTTCAGGGACACGCGTATCGATATAATTTACAGGGACTGTTCGATAGACGAATTACACGAGATGGAAGACCAAGGCGAAAAAGTAGGTATATTAAAAGAGGCGTTCAAGAAGAATCAGGTTGTCTCTTCCATATCCGGTGAATTCGACCACAAGAGCACGCTCGAGATCTTTACCGACGATGATTATAGCGGTTATTTTACGCCGGCACAAAGAAGGTTGTTCAAAAAATACGTCGCTTGGACGCGTCTGATCTGGGACAGGAAGACCGAATGCCCGGCAGGAAGGCGTGTCGATCTTTTGAAATATGTCGAGACGCATAAGGATGGCCTTGTAATAAAACCGAACAGGAACTACGGCGGTAAAGACGTTGTTATAGGACGGTTCGTGAAGGCCGCCGAGTGGAAGAGGGCGCTGGAAGGAGCGATAAAAGACGAGCGTTCCTGTGTAGTTCAAGAATACGCCGAAGTCAAAGAAGAAAAATTCCCCGTCCTTAACGAAGATGGCACGGTCACAATGGAAAAAAATTATGAGATATCCGGATTTGCCTCATCCGACTCGGGTCTCGCCCTTATGGCGAGATGTTCAGTTGATCCGGTAGTGAATATCTCGCGAAAAGGCGGCATTATTCCCGTTGTTCTCATCAAATAGCTCACCTTCGACAGCGTAAGAAATTATATCATACAAGCCCCTTAGTCTCGAGATCAATAAAATCTGATTGGAGAAAAATTCAGCAAATTTTTATTGACAAAGTGTCGATTAACATATATCATATCCTCAACATATATTGCTGTATACTATAATATACTATTGTATATCATCGTATATCATTAAAATAAGGAGCCTAATATGATACAGGAGAAGAAGGCCATGATAACAATAAGCGATATCTCAAGGCTGTACGGCTTGTCCAAGGCGACTATTAATTACTACACCAATATGGGCTTGTTGTCTATCGCCGAGAAGCAGGGAAACAAGCGGTTATACGACGAGAATGAAGTCCGTAAACGCCTTGAGAAGATAAAAGAGATGCGCCGAAGCGGGTACAGCTTAAGGTTGATTCGCAAACAGCTGGCGGCCGCGCCGCAAGGCGAAGACTTGGTTTAATCGTAAACAGGGAGGCAAGCCCATGTTCGATGAATTAAAAAAGGTTATAAAAAGAATAAACGGAAGTGGAAAACCTTCCGCGGACACTAATCAGGCTTCCATAAGATCGATCGCCCCTGTTGCCGCTCAACCTTCCGAGGATCATCCAAAGTTTGTCAGTGTAAGCAGGCAGATAGTCGCTGTCGCTAATCAAAAAGGCGGTTGCGCCAAGACGACGACGGCCGTAAATCTTTCGGCTTGCCTGGCGGATAAGGGATACAAGGTCCTTATCGTGGACCTGGATCCTCAAGCCCATGCCAGCCTTGGTTTGGGGATAGACAAGGATAATATAGACAAGACCATATACGACGTCCTGATTAACAATGTCGAGCTAAACGAGATAATCTTGCGCACTCAAGTCGAGAGGCTGGATATCGCGCCGTCAAATTCGCTGCTTTCCGGCGCGCAGCTCGAGATCGCCTCCATATTGGGAAGGGAAAGCGTCTTGAGGATCGCGGTAAGGAAATTGTTATTAAGGAAGGACTACGATTTTATATTCTTCGATTGCAATCCCAGCCTGAATCTCGTTACGTTAAACGCGCTTGTGGCCGCGGATTCTATTCTTATACCCCTCCAGACGCATTATTATTCTCTGGAAGGGATGAGGGAATTATTCTCGACTATCGAGATAGTGCGCGAGCGCCTAAACCCCGATCTCCACATATTGGGGATACTGGCGACATTATATGATACGCGCACGAAGATAAGCGCTAAGATGCTCGAACAGATACGCGATTACTTTAAAGAGCAGGTCTTTAACACGGTCATCCGAAATAATGTTAAGCTTTGCGAGGCGCCGATCTATAAGAAACCGATACATATTTATGACCGCAATTCAGCCGGGGCACAGGATTATTTTAGTCTGACCGAAGAGGTGGTCATAAAGACCCAAAAATGCGAGGTGAGAATTGAGTCAGGAAAAATCGCCTGAAAATCCGGGCGATCCTCAATTAGTAAAAGATATATTTGAACGCCGGCAGAAGACGCCGGAAGCGGCGAAAAAGATCTCGGCGTTGTTCGGCGGAAGTCCCGTTCACCAGTCCCCTGCGGGGACGCTTGGGCGGCCGTCAGGAAAGGCGGCGGAGAAAAAGAAAAGACCCGGGGAATATTTTCCTGTCGGTATAGATATGGGCGGCTCGGAGATAAAGATGGCTCAACTGGCCGGATACGATGGGCAGATCGAGCTTGTGAAGGCCTCGCGCGCGCGATTTTCCGGCCAAAGCCATAAAGGAGCTATCAGGCAATTAGTCAGCGAGGGCGGTTTCAAGGGTGAGGCGGTAATAGGCCTTTCCGCCAAAGAGGCCCAGATACGCGTCTTAAGCCTTCCTCCTATGCCGGCTTCCGAGGTTGAGGGCGCCGTCAATTGGCAGATAGCCGAGGATTTAAGGATCGACCCGAGAAGGATGGCCGATTTCAGCGTGGATTACGCCGTATTATCGGAATCGGACAAGACCTCCTCAAGAGAGAAGAAGGTCCTTGTGGCGGTTGTCCGCAGGGATGCCGTTATGGGGAAAATTCAGGAGATAAGCGAAGCCGGCCTTGATGTGATAGCCGTTGAACCGGGGCCGTTGGCTCTTTTCGCGGCAGTATGCCGCTTCCTGACGCCCGACGAGACAAAACTTACCTTATTATTGAATATCGGTTACGATAACAGTTTCCTTTCCATAGCGTTCGGTCAGGATGTCTATCTGGTTGGGGACATAGCGACGACCGGAAATCTGATGACAGAGGCGATAAAGGATTATTTTCAGATCGATTACGGGGATGCCGAAGAATTAAAGCGTCAATACGGTCTGGAGGATTGGGCGTCTGCGCCCGCGATTATAGCCAAATCCCAGACAGGGTCTCGGGACATCGCTTCATTGCGGCCGGCGCTGGCGTCCGGACTGGAAAATTTAATCGTCGATATCGAGCATTCTTATAAGTCCCTCTCAAATCTACTGGCCCGTTCCGGCGCCGGTGATTTAAGCCGCATAATAATTTGCGGCGGCGGCGCGAAACTCAAGGGCATAGAGTCCTTCTTGCGCGGACCGTTCAATATTCCGGTGGAGGCCTTCAATCCCTTAAATAGCATACTAATAGATGATGAGCTTATGGGCAGATTCGATGTTAAAGAAGCGGGCGCGGGTTTCGGTACGGCGATAGGATTGTCGTTAAGAAGCAAGGGAGAAGATGAAGCGACTAAATCTTATACCTAAAGCAGGCGACGGGAAAACGTTCCCGGCTAAAGGTTTCTTTTTCGGGAAACCCGGGCTTAATATTATTTTAATAGCGGGGGTATTTTTGGCGGTTCTGATCGCGTCGAATTATGTGTTGAATCGGCAATATAAATGGAAGCTTGCCAAAGCCAAGAATCAATCGGAGGCGGCAAAGGTCCAGTTAAGCCGTCTTCAGACGCGGCAGTTGAGCCTCTCTAAAGAGTACGATTCTTTGTCAAAGAAAAAATCCCTCGTGGATGCGAAACTGGAATATCTCAAACTTGCCAAGAGGGATAAACCGGGCGAGCTGTCGCAGGCCTTGGTCTATCTTCCAACGCTTATACCGGATGAGATATGGATAAACAAGCTCTTGGTCAGCCGCGATGGCGTGGTCCTAAACGGTTCAACGCTGAATAATCAGGCGGTATCCAAATTTATGGATGGTTTAAACGCTTCTAGTAAGTTCAAGGGCTCAAATTTTAATTTTACCAAGAAGAGCGAAGTCGGAGACACCACTCTGTATAACTTTGAGATAGCGACTCACATCGCGCAGTAAGGTGCGGGGCGAACCCCTCACCTTACCGTAATTCAAAAAGACGAGCGAAAGGCCTTAAGCCTTTCGGTAAAGCATACGATCAATTAAAACTTAAAATCATGAATAACATGAAAGGTGAGGGGTGAACGCAGCGGGTTATTTTAAAAAAATAGGAAAGAGGGAAAAGATTCTCGCGGGCGCGATGCTGGTGGTCCTGCTTGGCTCGCTGGCATACCGGATCTTCGGAGAGGCCTATTTTTCAGAACAGAAGGCTTTTAAGAGTTCTTTACAGAAGATCCTCGATGAGATCGCGTCCTGAAAAGCCAAATTTCCGGATATTAAAGCGCAGGAAAAAGAGGTCGAGGAACTCCGCAGGGACTACAATAGCGTCCTCAAGCAGATAGAGGATTATGAGGCGAAGATTCCCGCCGCGGGTTCGGTCTCGCAGTTGCTCGGCGAGATCACCCGGCGCGCCGAAGGCCTGAATATAGACTTCGAATCGATACGTCAGGACATAGAGAGCGAAAAAGAAGGTTACCTGAAACTTAAGCTTGACATAAAATTGGCGGCGCCTTATTCAAGCGTGGTCAACTATCTCAACCGCCTTCAGAACCTCTCGGAGTATCTTACGGTTCATGATATAGAGATCGCGCAAACGAAAGAGGGGGCCCAGCAGTCCAAGACCAATTTGCAATTATCGATGTTACTGCTCGAAAAGGGGATAGACCTGACGATAAGGGAGAAAGAAGATACCTTTGCGCCGTTGGTCATCAAGACCGATCCCTTTATCTCTAAGAGGATTGATAGTAAGGCAGACAAGGCAAAGGACCTGAAATTAGCCGGTATTACATCGGCAGGCATGGATTCGACCGCGATTATAAATGACGAAGTCATTAGAGTCGGAGGGCAGATCGGCGATTGGAAAGTTGTCCAGATTTTGCCGGACGCGGTAACGCTCTCAAACGGGGTGGACACTGTTTCCTTAACGCTCAACAGATAAAAAAGAGGCGAAGATGAAGAACAGATTATCAATTTTGATTTATTCGTTAATTTGTTTTTTCGCGGCAGGGCCCGCGGCTTGCGCGCAGGAATCGGCCGCGCCCGCGGAAAGCGCGCAAACCGCGCCGGCCGGGGCCATCGTAAAGGAGAACCCGATAATCTCCCTCGATTATAAGGATGCCGACGTAAACGCCGTTCTGCGTTCGCTGGCATGGTCATACGGCCTTAACCTGGTCGCCTCTACCGATGTAAAAGGGAAAGTGACGATCAATTTGAGGAACGTCACTTTAAATGACGCGCTTGACGCGATACTGATCGCAAACGGTTATATCCACACAAGGCGCGGAAACATCATTTACATATCTTCGGGGTCGGCGGAGGGAATGGACATGTCCAGCGAACCCGTCTTCTTAAAATATTTAAAAGCGGCGGAATCGCAGAACCTGCTTCGAAAAGTCATCTCATCAAAGGGGGACATAAAGGTAGACGAGGTTTCCAATATGCTCATCATCACGGACTATGCCGCGAGCATAGAGAAAGTCAAGAAGCTTATACAGAGCATAGATATACCCCCGCAGCAGGTCCTTGTCGAGGTAAAAATCGTGGATATCACCTCAAAAGACCTGCAAAACATAGGCGTTACCTATTCGGCGGATTACAAGCCCGCGGGCGATGTCAAAGGCTTGTTCCAGCGTAACACCAGATATCAGGAAGAGTTAAAAGGAACAGTGGGGATGGCAGGCCCGTCGAGCTCGCTATCCGGAGGGCAGTTTCAGGTGAACACGTTAAATTTTAAAGGCCTCTCGATCACCGCCACTATCGATGCCCTCGTGCAGGACCAGAAAGCGAACCTGTTGGCCTCGCCGTCTATCGCCGTCTTAAATAACCGGGAAGCGAGGATAGTGATCGGTGAGAAAGTTCCGTATAAGGAGAGGACGCAGACGACGACAGGGACGACAGAAACGACCAAATTCATAGATGTCGGGACGACATTGCGCGTGACACCTTCTATAAACGCGGACGGATACATAACGATGATGCTGCATCCGGAGGTGAGTTCTGTCTCCTCGCTCTTGGACGCGGGACCGAGGATAACTACGCGCGAGGCGGATACGACCGTGCGCGTCAAAGAGGGCGAGACCATAGTATTAGGCGGCCTGATAAAGCAACAGGATGACAGGACGAGGTCCAAGATACCTTTATTGGGCGATTTACCGATAATCGGCCTTCTCTTTAGCGACCGCTCCAAGGACCAGACTCAGACTGAATTGGCAGTTTTCATAACGCCTAAGATATTACGTTCGAGAGAGGAAGCCAAGCTTTACGGCGCGAAACAGGAAGAAGAGATATATGTCAATATCGGCCCGACCGGTGAATTAAGTATCGCGTATCAATTATTCGAGAAGGCCGACCATCTGGACAGGGGTGTCGGGCTGGAGAGCAGGAATAAGGATCTGAAATTCAGGAAGGCGCAGGCCCTAAGTTTATTCGAGAATATAGCCAGCCAGTTCCCGAATAGCCCGAAAGCGCCCGAGGCCTTATGGAGAGCCGGGCAGATATGTTATAGATATGAGCGCGACGTGTTTAAGGCCCGGGACCTTTTGGAGAAATTGATTTCTGATTATCCGGAGAGCCGGTACGCCGCTTCCGGAAAGGGATTGTATTATAAGATAGTTGAGGAAAAACCACAGACAAGGAATAGCGAAGGGGTAAAGGAGCCGGTCACGAATATATCGCCAAGAAAATAATAAAGTTTATCGAGTTTGTTGAGTTCATGGAGTTACAGGGCCAACTCAATAAACTCCATGAACGCTATAAACTCAAATAACCCAAGGAACTAAAGCGTGTTATGCCAAAGTACACGTATCGCGCGCGGGACAAATCCGGGCAGTTGATTACGGGGGCAATCGAGAGTCGGGACAGATACGCCGTGGCCTTAAGCCTCAGGAATTTAGGTTACAGTATCGTCCAGATTACGGCTCAACCGAGGCTTCAGGATTTAACAAGTTTTATCAGCCAGAACATAAGGGGGATCAGCCGTCAGGAGATAATAGTTTTTACCCGGCAATTGGCCACTCTCCTTCGGACCGGTAATACGCTTACCTCATCGCTCGAAAACGTCGCCGAACAAATCCGCAACCCAAGATTAAGAGATATAATTAAACAGGTTACCCTCGATATTCAGGGGGGAGCGAGTTTTTCCAAGGCCGCCTCAAAACATCCCAAGGTTTTCGACGATTTTTTTGTCTCGATGGTCAGGGTGGGAGAAGCCGGCGGTCTCTTAGACGAGGTCTTGGAGAGATTGGCGCAACTGGGGACTCAAGAATTAGAGATCCGCACACGCATCCAGTCCTCGCTCGTCTATCCGGTCGCGCTCATTCTTTTGTCGCTGGTAGTGGTGACGTTCATATTGATCGCCGTCCTTCCGAATTTCGTCGCTATATTTGAGGCCTCACAGGCCAAGCTGCCGTTTCCCACGAGGGTAATCCTCGGCCTAAGCTGGACCATAAGGAACCTATGGTATGTTTTTCTCGCGGTCCTGATATTTTTGGCAATATGGATAAAGAAATATGTCTCGACTCCGATCGGGAAGTACCTGGCCGATCAATATATATTGAAAGTGCCGTTATTCGGGGACCTCTATCTTAAAGTAATGATATCGAGATTCAGCCGGGCGATGGCCGCGCTGACAAAAAGCGGCGTTCCCTTCCATGAGAGCCTCGGTGTCGTAGAGAATACGATAACCAACGCGGTACTGCACAGGATATTTGAGGACATACGTAAAGAGATAAACGTCGGGCAGAACGTGACCGAGGCCTTCAGGGCCTCCGGGATATTCCCGCAGATGGTCATCCAGCTTATAAGCAGCGGAGAGAAATCCGGAAAGCTTGATGAGATGTTTTCCGAGGTAGCCTCATT
>Ga0102851_10002174_pt1 | contig 11711 bp, 11 predicted proteins | sample Mud3Dept3metaG_FD_79558 | JGI IMG/M metagenome (GOLD analysis project Ga0102851, IMG submission 79558) | Freshwater wetland microbial communities from Ohio, USA, analyzing the effect of biotic and abiotic controls - Mud 3 Core 4 Depth 3... | ecosystem: Environmental > Aquatic > Freshwater >... | reverse complement strand
TCGACCGGCGTGCTGAAGAGATCATCATCTCCCGCCTTGAGTCCCTGAACGAACCGCTCACCGTCATTTCAGAAGAGGCCGGCATTATGCATCTTCATGGAGGCGGAAAGACCGTGCTTGTAGATCCCATCGACGGTAGCCGTAATGCTGTCCATGGGATACCATTCTACGGCACATCTCTTGCGGTAGCAGCAGGGACAATGGTCAGAGACCTGTATCTTGCGTATATTATAAATCTCGTCAGCGGCGATGCCTTCTGGGCAGAGAAAGGGCTCACGTTCTCTTGCCCCGGAAACTCCCTGCAGTGTCAGAAGGGAGAAGAATTCTCCTTCGTTGCCTACGAGGCGTCATCACCCTCCCGCGATCTGTCGCCGATTGTACCGCTTCTTTCCGCAGCAAAAAAAGTGCGCTGCATGGGAGCGACCGCACTCGATCTTGCCTATGTTGCCTGCGGTGCTGTCAGTGCCTTTGTTACTGCATCTGCATCGCGCAGTTTCGATTTTGCAGGAGGGTATCTGCTTATGAAAGAAGCCGGGGGGATCATCACGGACATGCAGGGAAATGAGCTGGACAGCCTTGAACTGGAATTGAAGGGAACGACGAGCCTGCTTGCAGCGGGAAATGCAGGGCTCCACAAAAAAGCCCTTGCCCTGCTGAAACGGTGATCTCTGTGGGCCGTCTTGTTGTCCTTCAGTTGATCGCAGGAGCAATCGGCGGATTGATAGCCGCAAAAAAAGGCCGCAACGCCCTCTTCTGGACCCTGGCCTGTTTTCTCTTTCCCCTGCTCATCATCATCATATCCTTCCTGCCTTCCCGACACCCTGAAACACCGATGAAACGCTGCCCGCAATGTTTACGCAGGCTCGATTCTGATGAGGATGCATGCAGGGACTGCAGCGGGAAGAAACCTATCGAACTCGTGCAATGTCGCGCTTGCGGGAGCTTTGTGCCGGAAGATACGGCCTGCCCAGAATGCGGAAAAAAAATATAGCGGGAGCGATTATCTCAGGTATGCCTCGGTAACATACCTCCGCATCATGCGGTGCGAGTTGAAATAGTAAGCGTTCTTGCCGATCGCATTCTGCATCATGCGGATCCAAGTATGACGTTCGTTATAGTAAATCGGGATGACCATATGTTCCAGTTTCTGGTAGAGGTCTTCGGCATCGCGTGCGTCTGCATCGGCTCCAGGGGTCAGCTCGTGGGGCGCAGGACCGATAGACCATCCGGTGAATCCCTCGATATGCCCTTCGATCCACCACCCGTCGAGAACGCTGAAGTTCATCACGCCGTTATGGGTCGCCTTCATGCCGCTTGTTCCTGATGCCTCGAGCGGACGCAGGGGCGTGTTCAGCCAGATATCGACACCTGAGACGATCTTCAGGGCGATCTCCATGTTGTAGTTCTGCAAATAAACGATCTTTATTTTGTCCTTCATTCTGTCCTTGTATTTGAAGATATTCTGTATGAGCTGCTTGCCCTGCGTGTCATGCGGGTGCGCCTTGCCTGCATAGACGATCTGGAGCTTGCCGCTGCCGATCCGCTCGAAGCGTTCAATGTCCCTGAAGAGGAGATCTGCCCGCTTGTATGCTGTTGCCCTCCGGGCAAACCCGAGAGTCAGAATATCAGGAGAGAGCTCAACACCGGTCTTTTCACTGACATAGGAAATTAGGAGTTGTTTGGCCTGGGCATGTGCAGCCCACAGCTTTTCATCCGGAATACGCCCCACTCTTACAAAAAGCTCCGGCTCATTCGCCCAGCCGGGAAGATATTCGTCATAGACCTTCTTGAAGCTGTCGCACGTCCATGTGTATGAGTGAACACCGTTGGTGATTGCATTAATCTCGTATCCCGGGAACATGCTCTTGGAGACTTCCCCATGCTTTTTTGCCACACCATTGATATACCTGCTGAGGTTAAGCGCAAGAAGCGTCATGTTGAGGCCGTCCCTCCCGGCAAGTTCCTGCAAGAGGGAAAGAGGAACAATCTCTCCCATGATCTTCATGACAAGATCATAGGGGAACTTATCATGGCCTGCCTCGACCGGCGTATGGGTAGTAAAAACGCAGAGGTTCTTTACCGCACGCTTGTCCCAGACAAGCTTTTCGTCCCAGACGTCCTCGATCGGCTTCTTGAAGCGGTTAAGCAGCTCAAGCGTCAGAAAACTTGCATGACCCTCATTCATATGAAATTTTCTGATCTCAAACTCCAGTTCATGCAGCATTCTTACGCCGCCAAGGCCAAGGATGATCTCCTGCTTGAGGCGATATTCCGGGTCCCCTCCGTAAAGGTGGGCTGTGATCTCGCGGTGCTCCGGTGCGTTAGCGGGAACGTCGGTATCAAGGAAAAATACCGGAATACTGCCTCCGGTAAGACTCTTCACCGTGTAGAGCCATGCCTGAACCTGAACGTCCCTTCCTGCTATCTGTACCGTAACCCTGTGGGGTAGAAGTTTCATATACGCAGCGGGGTCCCACAGAGCCGGCAGCTCAGTCTGCTTTCCTGCACTGTCCAGCTGCTGAATGAAATACCCTTTCCTGCTCATGAGCGTGACCGCTACCATGGGCAGCTTGAGGTCAGCGCCCGAACGGATCGTATCGCCTGCAAGCACACCAAGGCCCCCGCTGTAAGTCGGGATATCATTATGCACACCTATCTCCATCGAAAAGTAGGCGATCTTCGGTTCCTTGGTCAATTCCAGCAGCATTTCCTGAAGTTCTGTCATAGGTGATTATTGTAAGCTATTTCCGTAAGAGAAACAACCAATTGGGCAGCCTTTGATTGACCGGCCTTTTTTTCATTTCCTGTCAAGGAACATGAGCTGCCCGAAGTCGTCAATTGCAGGGAAATTGGGGGAGGTCCCTTTGCCCGACTTTGAACTGGCATATGCCTTATAGAGAATATATCTGATCCCGTACTCCTGCGCGGCCGCCAGCACCGCTTCCGTGTCGTCAATGAAGAGGGTTGTTTTCTTGTCAAAGCCGAGCTTTTTCTGCACCTTTTCCCAGAATGCAAGCATCTCCTTGGGATAACCTATCTCGCAGGACGTGATCGCCGCATCAAAGTACCTCCCTATCTCGGTCTTCCGGAGCTTCATGTCAAGGACCTTATAGTGGGCATTCGTCACCAGAAAAACTTTCTTCCTGTGCCTTCTGAGCATCCGGAGGAAATCCTCAACATGAGGATGCACCTCGATAAGGTGATGTATCTGCTCTTTGAGCGCCGGTATGTCGATGTCGACCTCACGGGACCAGAAGTCTATATCTGTCCAGTTCAGTGTGCCCTCATGCATCTTGTATTTGTTCAGCAGTTTTTCTTTTGCCTTTCCGAAGGAGATGCGGTTCTTTTCTGCATATTTTTCCGGGAGCAGATGTTCCCAGAAATAGTCATCGAAATATTTGTCAAGAAGGGTCCCGTCCATGTCCAGGAGTACATAACGGATATCTTTCAGGGGAAGCAGTTGCTGCAGCTGTTTTCTGTTCACCGGAGTATCTGGTCTACAGGGTTCCCTTGGTCGAGGGGACTCCCCTGACGCGGGGATCAACGGAAACAGCCTGCTTCAGTGCCCTGCCGAGGGCTTTGAATACAGCCTCGATGATATGATGGGTATTCCTGCCGTAGAACAGATTAACATGGAGTGTTATTCCTGCACCTCCGGCAAAGGCCTGAAGAAAATCCTCAATAAGGTCCGGGTCGAACTCGCGCAGCTTGCTCTTCTTGGGAAAGGATACATTATAGACGAGATATTGCCTTCCGCTGACATCAAGGCTAACCTGCGCCAAGGCCTCGTCCATCGGCACGGAAGCCTGACCATAACGGGCAATGCCCTTCATATCTCCGAGGGCCTGTTTCATTGCCTTGCCAAGGACTATCCCGGTATCTTCAACCGTATGGTGATCGTCTATCTCTACGTCTCCTTTTGCCTTCAATTTCATATCAAAGAGTCCGTGTTTGCACATGAGGGTGAGCATATGATCGAAAAAAGGTATCGGCGTATTTATCGCATATTTGCCGGTCCCATCCAGATTTATTTCTGCGCGGATCTGCGTCTCCCTGGTTTTTCTCTCAATCTTTGCCGTTCTCATCATCTCTCCCCTCTCATGAAGATTCCTTCATGCAGCTCCTGAGCGCATGCAGGAATTTCCTGTTCTCCCGGGGCGTCCCCACGGTCACCCTCAGGCAGCCCTCAACTGCATCAGCAACATTCCTTATCAGTATGCCCCTCCTGAGAAGCTCTGTATGTATTCTGTCAGGGTCTGCAACCCGGAAGAGGATAAAGTTCGCCTCAGAAGGAAACGTTGTTATCGTGCTGATGCCTTCCATCGCGCGCATGAGCAGGTCTCTCTCTGCCGCGATTGTCCGAATAACTGTCCTCAGCGCCTTCCGGTCCTTCAAGACTTCAACAGCGACCGCCTGCGATAGCGCATTAACGTTGAACGGCAGTCTGACCTTATTGACTTCATGGATGATCTCCTCATCAGCAACAAGAAATCCGAACCGTATCGCAGCAAGCCCGATCTTGCTCAGGGTCCTCATAATGACGAGGTTCTTGTAATCTTTCAACAACGGCAGGAAACCCTTATCGCTTGCAAACGGCTGGTATGCTTCATCAACAACAACAATCCCCGGTGAGGATTCAACTATCTTGAGAATCCTGTCTGAAGAAAAGCAGTTTCCCGTCGGGTTGTTGGGCGTGCTCAGAAACACTATCCGCGGCCTGTTCTTCCGGAGCGCCTTCAGCATCTTCCCTTGATCCAGATCAAAGTCCCTGTCCAGCGGCACAGCTACCTTCTTTTCTCCCAGTACCTGGCTGATGATCCCGTACATCGAAAATGTCGGCACGGGATAAAGGACCGGGCCGCCGAATGTTGCAATAAGATGGTAAATGATCTCATCTGAGCCGTTGCCCTGCAGGATGTTCTGTGGCCTTACGCCAAGATCCCTGGCAAGAACCGCCCTGAGCTTTTTTGCCTCAGGATCCGGATACCGGTTTGTCTGGATTGCTGCGGCTGCCCTGAGCGCTGCGCGAAATCCGTAGGGACTCTCATTTGCATCGAGCTTTACGCTGCACGAGATCTCCTTTGCCTGATAGGCCCTGAGCGCAGATACCTCTTTTTTTACCAGCTGTTTCAGATTCATGGATGTGGTGAATTATATCACAATAATTTCAGTGAAAACCGTTAAACTACCTCATGCATCCCGAAGGCTCGATCTATCGGAGCTTTGTTCTTTCTGCCGGCCTTGTCTTCCTGCTCTGCCTTATCACCATCTTCGCGGTCGTGACAGCGACCAACAGGTCGCTCATCTATGAGCAGGCGAAAACCGAGGCCCGGGCGCTCTTTCACAGCATAGTCATCACGAGAAAATGGAACGCTGCGCACGGTGGAGTATATGTAGAGAAAAAGGCCGGAATGATCTCAAATCCCTACCTTGATGAACCTGATGTCATGACACGGGACGGACGGTTATTGACGAAAAAGGACCCGGCGCTCATGACACGGGAAATCTCCGTGTATGCTGAGCAGGAAGGGCTTTTTCGCTTTCATATCACAAGCCTGAACCCCCTGAACCCTGACAACAGGCCTGATGCGTTCGAGGCTAACGCCCTGCGCATTTTCGAGCAGGGGGAGAAAGAGGCTTTTCAGAGTGAGCAGCAGCAGGGAAGAACCGTCTTCAGATATATGGCGCCTCTTTTCGTTGAACGAGAATGTCTTGACTGTCATGCCAGACAGGGCTACCGGACCGGCCAAGTGAGAGGTGGCATCAGCGTTGCCTTTGACGTGCAAGATATCAAAAAGATACAGGACACGTATACCTTTATCTTCATCGCCTTTGGAGGCATCAGCATCTTGATCCTGTTAGGAATCGGCCTTTACTTTACGAACCGGCTTATCCGGCAGATTGCGGAAGCACGGCGCCAGATCGAGACCTTGGCGATCATAGACGGGCTCACCGGCATCTTCAACCGGCGGCATCTTCTGGTAAGGTTTAGCCAGGAATTTGAACGGGTGCAGCGCCTGAACAAAGAACTGGCCTGTATGATGATCGATATCGATCATTTCAAGGACATCAATGATACATACGGCCATCTGGTTGGTGACATGATACTGAAAGAGGCTGCAGGGCTTATCATGGGTTCGATCCGGACCTATGACATCGTCGGACGCTATGGAGGCGAAGAATTCCTTGTGGTCCTTCCCGATACGGACTTCGAAAATACCCTCACTCTTGCTGAAAGGGTCAGAAAGAACATCGCCGGAAGCCTGCACAAAAAAGCCGGCGTCCCGATCAAAGCTCCTGTTACCGTAAGCATCGGCATAACTTCATCATCGGCTGATGATCTTTCTGCGAACGACCTCATTCTCCGTGCGGACAACAGCCTCTATATGGCAAAACGGCAGGGCAGGAACAGGGTCGCCTCGTCCACCTATGAGCACTAGGGAGACTCAGGGGCAAAAAGCCCGGTGCTGAGATACCGCTCTCCCCGGTCGGGAATGATCACGACCACCTTCTTTCCTGCACCCAGCTTTTGGGCAACCCTGAGCGCTCCCCACATTGCAGCCCCTGATGATATCCCGGGAAGAATGCCTTCCTTCTTTGCCATGAGACGTGCAGCCTCTGCGGCATCGCCGTCATTGACACGGATGACTTCATCATAGATCTTCGTGTTAAGAACGCCGGGAACAAACCCTGCGCCGATGCCGGCTATCTTGTGAGGCCCCGCATTGCCCCCGGAGAGCACCGGCGATGCTGCCGGCTCGACTGCTGCGATCCAGACCCCCGGATTTTTCTGTCTGAGGATAATGCCGACGCCCGTGATCGTGCCGCCGGTGCCTACCCCTGCAACAAATCCATCCGGAGCTCCGCCCAGGGCATTCAGGATCTCGATCGCTGTCGTCTTCATATGCACTTCCGGATTTGCACAATTCTCGAACTGCTGCGGCATGAAATATGCGGGATGTTCCCTCTGGATCTCGGCAGCCCTATCTACAGCCCCTTTCATGCCTTTTTTTCCCCTCTGTAAGCACCAGTTCAGCGCCGTAGGCCTGGAGAAGCTGCCGTCGTTCCATGGACATGGTATCAGGCATGGTAAGGATAAGCCGGTAGCCTTTGATCGAAGAAACCATGGCAAGACCGATACCGGTATTGCCGCTTGTGGGCTCAATGATGGTGCCTCCGGGACTGAGCTTCCCTTCCCTCTCCGCGGTCTCGATCATGGCAAGTGCGATCCTGTCCTTGACTGAACCGCCCGGGTTGCAGCCCTCAAGCTTTGCCCATATTTCGGCATCCGCCGGTCCGCACATGCGTCGGATGTTCACCATCGGAGTATTGCCTATAAGTGAAAGAACTTCCTGATGGAGCATCATGATCTTCCTCCCCTTTGGTATTTCTTTTTTACGTGCCTGTGTCGCGCCCTGTTTGATTATATCACATGCCGGCAAAACGGATTTTCAGAAAAAAATCCTGATAAGGTAAAATGTCATATGCCGGTCACGATCACAAAGGCCTCCGGTCGCCAGGAGAATTTTGACGTAAAAAAGCTGATCAGTTCCCTAATCCGTTCCGGTGCTCCGCAGCAGGTTGCGGAAGAGATCGCGCAGGAGGTTGAACAGCAGACAGTCCCCCTTGCGCGCACCGGAGATATCTACCGCAGGGCTAAGAAGCTGCTCAGGAAATTCAATCATGCTTCAGGCATGCGGTACTCAATCAAGCAGGCGATCTTCTCGCTTGGCCCATCAGGATATCCCTTTGAAAAATTTTTCGGGAAGGTCCTTTCCCGTTACGGATACGTTGTGGAAACAAACCGCTCGATCAAGGGATTCTGTGTCAGCCATGAGGTCGACGTTATCGCCAGGAACGATGACACCTATACCTTCATAGAGTGCAAATACCACAGCGATGGCGGCAAGGCAACAGATGTCAAAACAGCGCTCTATGTCCATGCACGGTTTCAGGACATCAAAAAAGCTGTGGAAAAGGAGACTCATGAACGCATGATTTTCCGTGACGGGTGGCTCGTCACCAATACGCGCTGTACGTCCGATGCCATACAATACGCTGAATGTGCCGGGCTCAGGATCATCAGCTGGAGGTATCCCGAAAAGGGCAGCCTGGAACGCATGATTGAAGACAAACGGCTCTATCCGGTAACCATACTCCATTCCGTACGGAAAGGCATGCTCGATCCGCTGTTCCGCGCCGACATCATACTTGCACAGGATATTGCAGACATGGATACGGAAGCATTTGTCAGAATGAGCAGTCTCGACGAGCATTCCGCACGAATCCTGAAAAAGGAGGCTGATGCGGTCTGTCCCTGCACTAAACCTTGATTAAGTATGTCTCCGGGATGCATAATATCCCTATCAAAATTTGAAAGGAGTTGTTCATGAAGGTATTCATATCAGCTGTATTGCTTCTGTTATGTGCAGGCATTGCTCTTGCCGAACCGCAGGCGTTCAAGTCAGAAAAGGAAAAGCTCAGTTACAGCATGGGGGTCGCAACCGGCACCCAGCTCAAACGGCAGGAGATAGATGCTGATGCAGATATGTTCGCAAAAGGCATGAAAGATGTCATATCCGGCGCACCGCTAATGCTGTCGGAACAGGAAGTCCAGGAAACACTGACAAAATTCCAGAAGGACCTGGCAGCGAAGCAGGCTGAAAAAACAAAAGAGGCTGGCGAAAAAAATAAGAAAGAAGGGGAGACCTTCCTCGCTGAGAACAAGAAAAAAGAAGGAGTCAAGACCCTGCCGAGCGGCCTGCAGTATCGCGTTGTCAAGGAGGGCACCGGCAGAATGCCGAAGGAGACCGATACGGTCGTGACCAACTACCGCGGCAAACTGATCGACGGTACGGAGTTCGACAGCTCCCATAAACGCGGGCAACCCGCTACCTTCCCGGTTAAAGGGGTGATCAAGGGTTGGACCGAAGCACTTCAGCTGATGAAGGAAGGATCGACGTGGGAACTGTTCGTCCCTTCAGATCTTGCTTATGGTGAGCGCGGCGCCGGATCGGTTATTGGCCCGAATGCAACCCTGATATTTGAGGTCGAACTCATATCGATAAAGGACGGCGCTGAACAGAAGACGCCAGCCAAATAAAGGGGAAAAATAGATGAAAAAGGGACGGGAGTGATCACTCCTGTCCCTTTTAACTGGCTTACCCTAGCGGATCCGGTCCGTGCCTGCGTACGGTCGCAATGCCTCAGGGATGACAACGCTTCCGTCCTGCTGCTGATAGTTCTCGAGAATTGCAACGAGCGTTCTCCCTATCGCCAGGCCGGAACCATTGAGCGTATGCACAAACTCAGTACCTTTCTTTCCTTCCCGTTTAAAGCGGATACCTGCTCGCCGGGCCTGGAAATCCTCGAAATTCGAGCAAGATGATATCTCACGGTATCTGTTCTGACCGGGAAGCCATACCTCGATATCATAGGTCTTGGCAGAGGAGAAGCCGATGTCTCCGGTGCAGAGTGTTACAACCCGGTACGGCAGATCAAGGCGCTGAAGGATCTCTTCGGCATTGCTGGTGAGCTTTTCGAGTTCTTCATATGAGTCTTCCGGCTTGACAAATTTTACCAGCTCTACCTTGTTGAACTGGTGCTGACGGATTAGCCCCCGGGTATCCTTGCCATACGAACCTGCTTCGCGCCGGAAGCACGGCGTATACGCGGTGTAATAGACGGGAAGATCCTCTTCTTTCAATATCTCATCCCGAAAGATATTGGTTACCGGGACTTCCGCGGTGGGAATAAGATAAAACTCCGGGTCAGCGACCCTGAAAAGTTCCATTTCGAACTTCGGAAGCTGTCCTGTTCCGGTCATGCTGTCCCTGTTTACGATGATAGGGGGAAATATTTCCCTGTACCCCTTTGCCGTATGGGTGTCGAGCATGAAGTTCATCAGTGCACGTTCGAGCCGGGCCCCCATGCCCTTCATGAGCGCAAAACGGGAGCCGGATATCTTTGCAGCACGATCAAAGTCGATAATATCCAGGGGTTCAGCAATATCCCAGTGATTCAGCGGTTCGAAATCGAATTGCCGGGGACTGCCCCACTTCCTGATTTCTTTGTTCTCATTTTCATCACTGCCCAGAGGAACAGATTCATGGGGGATGTTCGGTATGGTGAGAAGAAATGTCTTTGTTTCTGATTCGAGGTTATGCAGTTTTTCATCAAGTTCTTTCAACCGGTCAGAGACCCCTTTCATCTCCGCAAGCTGGGCGGCGGCATCAGCCCTCTGCCTTTTCAGCTTGCCTATCTCTTCAGAAACAACATTCCTCCGGTTACGAAGCTCTTCGGTCTCCCTGAGCAGGGAGACCCGCTGCCCGTCAATGGCAAGAAACTCAGCGAGCGGGAACTCATATCCCCGCTTTTTCAGGGCATTTCTGACCGCTTCGACATTCTCCCGTACATATCGCGCATCAAGCATCGGGCTCTTCTCTCCTGTCTGCCCTGTTCAGCCTATTTCTTGAAGGTAGCCTTTTCTATAAGCACGGCATACTTATAGCCGCTTCCGAAATCCTTATCTGCTGCGAGAGTCCCGCTAACGGTCACGATGTCTCCATCGGCCGGCAGTTCGGTTGTGGCGGTTGCCACGATATCATTCGTGCCGTCAGCGGCATTTCCGGTACCATCCTGCAAATGTATCCAGTTCATCTTCATGATGCCGGTGGTCACCTTTACCACCTTTGCTTTCACGGACACACGCTTACCGTTGAGGGTCTTCTTTTTCTTGTAAATCTCTGCAATGGTATATGCGTTCGGGCCGGTTGCTTTGGTGACACTTATCTTTTCTGCAGAGGCCGCCTGTGCCTTGCTCCCCGCAGGTTTCTTATCGCCGGCAGGCTCTGCCTTCTCGTCAGCAACACCGTCAGAAAAAACGATCCTGTCGAATTTCCGCTTGAGTGTCTTGCTTTCAAAGTTTTCCATCACCATGCCCGGCTTGAAGGTCATCATCTGTCCTTTCTTCACTTTCATCTGCTGGACCGCTACCCATGTCTTCGTCCCGTCCTGCTCAAGCTGAACGTATGTGTATCCTCCACTGTCCATGGTGTCGACCACCTTGCCCGAGATTCCGGCCTGCGAAGAGGCTGCACCGGTTGTTGGTGACGCGCTGTTTGCAGGCGTCTGTAACACAAGAATGCTTAAAATACTTACGACAAGGACAAGAATCCGTTTCATGTTTTTCTCCTTCATAATGAATTTCTGTGCAGGGTGTGCCTTTTGTAAAAAACCTAACTGTGTATGCGCCCCTGTCCGTTGATTATACCACAAGAGGTTTTCTGTAGCGGCATCGCAAAAAAAAGAAGGATGAGGCATCCTGCTTATGGCTCCTCTCTAAGAAATAATAATGGTTCTCCTTCACGTTCTGCATAGTATGCTTTTTATTTTCAATTATTTGTGCGCCTCGAAGAAAACAGCTTCTTTGTACTCACCCCTGTTTCCGTATCCGTCCTTTCCCCGGATGTAAAGATGGTATAGTATGTCATGAGCATATTTGCGGTATCTGCGGAAAAGGAAAAGGCCCTCCGGCAGCGCATGGCTGCGTTAGGACTTCGCGAGGAAGAGATTTTGGAATCCTTTATCCGTTCAGGGGGAAAGGGAGGCCAGCATGTGAACAAGGTTTCAACCTGTGTTCATCTCAGGCACCTGCCCACAGGGATTGAGGTCAAATGCCAGGAAGAACGTTCTCAGGCATTAAATAGATA
>Ga0102851_10002173_pt1 | contig 11714 bp, 6 predicted proteins | sample Mud3Dept3metaG_FD_79558 | JGI IMG/M metagenome (GOLD analysis project Ga0102851, IMG submission 79558) | Freshwater wetland microbial communities from Ohio, USA, analyzing the effect of biotic and abiotic controls - Mud 3 Core 4 Depth 3... | ecosystem: Environmental > Aquatic > Freshwater >... | reverse complement strand
GTCCGCAGTCAGGGCAGTTGCCTTCGACAAGGTCCTTTTCTGTCCAGAACCGCTCATCAGGGGTGCAGTACCAGCCTGCATATGACCTTTTCTCTATCTCTCCTCTGTCCAGGAGCATCTGCAGAAGACCCTGCACGGTCTTTTTATGCTCTGCATCCGTAGTGCGGATGAAGGCATCATTAGATATGTTCAGCTTCTTCCAGAGCGACTTGAAGTTTTCCACCATCAGGTCTGCATGATCTTTCGGTGAGCGGCCCCTCTCCTGTGCGGCCTTTTCAACCTTCTGTCCATGCTCGTCAGTGCCGGTGAGAAAAAAAACATCCCTGCCTTTAAGCCTGTTGTAACGCGCCAGGATGTCTGCCGCCACCGTGGTGTAGGCATGTCCTATATGCGGGATATCATTCACATAGTATATAGGAGTTGTTATGTAAAACCTTTTATCCGCCTTGTTCATCTTTTTTGGGTCCCCTCCTCCTGTGTCTTCTTCGCCTTTTCCTCTTAGGGACTCCGGTCCCTTCCGCTTTCTGCTGACTGTCCTTCTTCTCAGATGCGACCGGCAGATTTTCCGCCTTCCGGACTGCCGGGGCTGTCTGGACTGCCGGGCAGCAGGCGATTTCCGGAGAAATAGCATCCAATAATTTATCATCGGCTGCTCCGCTCTTGGTGGTCTCGCGGGCTTTTTCCATGGCTTTTTTGTAGCCGGCAGCGGTGTCGTTCTCATCATATTCATAACCGAGGCAGCACATCAGTCTGCCGCAGGTACCTGAAAGCTTGCCGGTATTCAGGGAGAGGTCCTGCTGTTTCGCCATTTTTATCGAGATCGGCTCAAAGGAAGTCAGGAAAAGTCTGCAGCATAATTCCTTCCCGCAGATACCCAGGCCGCCGACGAGTTTTGCCTTGTCCCGCACGCCGATCTGTCTCATCTCTATCCTTGTCTTAAATTTGGCTGCAAGATCTTTCACCAGCTCCCTGAAATCTATCCTGCCGTCTGCTGTGAAGTAGAATACGATCCTCTTTCTGTCGAGCGCCACCTCTGAACAAACGAGTTTCATCGGCAGTCCTCTTGCCATGATCCTTTCATAACAGAAACTTTTGGACTCGATTTCGAACCTCTCATTCTCCTCTTTATGCTTAAGGTCTTCGGCGTTCGCGATACGCACTATCTTTTTCAGTTCTTTCGCCGGTTTATCAACGAAATGAGCATCCACAGCGATATTCCCGATACTGAGACCGAATTCCGAATCAATAATGACCAGGTCCCCTTTACGGACTTCAAGGCCGTTTATTTCAAAATCATATATCTTCCCGCAGCTCTTAAATCTGATCCCTACGACATTCGGCATCTCAAACCACCAGTCCTTTTCTCAGTAATGATGCAGTATAGTTCCATGTAAGCGATTTATTCAGATTGAACATGAGCAGTCCCTTTACAAGGGAGAGTTCTTTATAAATATCTATTATAACCTGCAACTCCGTGTATTTTCCCAGTTTATGAACATATTCCCTGAGGTCCGCCATATCCGCATTAATGAGCTGTGAGGCATCGCCGGTTATCCGGAATACCGCGGCATCCCGCATCATGGTCAGGACATACTCAAACCATTTGTCCATCTCTTCACGCGAGGCCCAACTGTCCTTTTCTGCATTCAGCATGGCCTTGAGGAGGCCGCTGAACCAGACAATTTCTTCTTTAAGGTCTGTTGAAAGCGCAAGCCCCGGCTTCCCCGCCGAAAGTCTGGCCATTGTCTCAAGCTCTTCGTCCGGAACTTTCCCTCTCAGGACTTGTTTGCAGTGCCCCAGCGACAGGGCAAAGAAATTGACCCGCGAGCACCGCGACCGTATCGTGGCCGGCAGACGGTCAGGTCTTGAGGAGATCAGGACAATAACGCTGTCTCCGGGAGGTTCTTCGAGTGTCTTGAGAAATGCATTTGCCGAGGCGATGTTCATGGTATCCGCATCATCGACGATCACAATCTTTTTTCTGCCTTCAAAAGGCCTGAAGGAAAGGGCGTCGTCGATGAGCCGTATTTCTTCTATCTTTATCTGTCTGTCTTCCGGTGCGACCAGAAGGAGATCGGGATGGCTTCCTGAGTTGATCTTCATGCAGGATTCGCACTGGTCGCAGGCATCGACAGGTAATGAGTGAGGAGTGAGGAGTGAGGAGTCCCCCCCTGTAATCCCCCCCTTGGCAAGGGGGGGGGGCTGGGGGGGTAATGACTCATCACGCATTACGCTTAACGCGTCACGGTCTTTCAGACAGTTGAGGGCCTTTGCAAAATTCAGGGCAGTGAGTTTCTTCCCTATGCCGGGTTCCCCGCAAAAGATATATGAGCTGGCAATCCTCTTTCTCTCCAGGACGCCGGTGAGTATTCTGACCGCCTTTCCCTGACCTATGATCTCCGCAAATGACATCTTTTCTTCAACAGTTCCGGTTTTCTAAGAACTCTGAAAGTATTTTCACTACTTTTTGGTGTACCTCTGCCAGGCTTTCCGAACAGTCAATAACTTTAATCCGTGCGGGTTCCCTGGCTGCAATCTGGATAAACCCTTTCCTGACCCTTTCATGAAAAGAGAGATCTTCAAGTTCCAGACGGTCTCCCTTGTTAAGCGCCTTGTTCCGCGCAAGACCTGTTTCGACATCTATATCAAGAAGAAGGGTGATATCAGGACGCAGCTTATTGGTAGCGATCACATCAAGAGAGTCAATGAGCTTCAGGTCTAGGCCCCTTGCAAAGCCCTGATAAGCGACCGTTGAATCGCTGAAGCGGTCAGTAATGACAATTTCACCTCTTTCAAGGGCAGGCTTTATGACTTCCTTTATGTGCTGGACCCGTGCGGCGTTGTAGAGGAGCAGTTCGGTCACATGGTCCATCTCCTTGCTGTCAGGAGAGAGAAGGAGTTCCCTGATCTTCAGGCTTATTCGCGTACCTCCGGGCTCCATAGTCTGTATCACCCTGTGTCCTTTTTCCCGCAGATATTCTTCGAGCAGTTTTGCCTGCGTAGACTTGCCTGTGCCTTCAATCCCCTCAAATGAGATAAAAACACCTTTCATGCGTATTCCTCTTTCAGTCTCATCAGTAGCTGGAATATCTTCAAGGTCTCCTCTACGGTCCTTGACCCTGTTCCACAGGAAGGAGTAAGCAGCAGATTCGAAAAGATAAGGTCTCCGGGGATATGAACGGACAGTCTATCTACGCCTTCCTGGAAGCGCCTTCTGGTTGATTCCGGATTTTCACCTGTTATCGCATCAGAAGTCGGGACAGCCCCCCAGGCAAGGCACCCCCCGCTTTCAAGGAAGGCCCTGAACTGCCCGGGATAAAGCGCCAGAGTGTCCGCATAATCATAAGCATCGAAGTTGATTATATCTGGCCCGCAATTGATTACCAGAGGCCAGTCCGCATTGCCGCAGCAGTGGATGCCTGAAATTCCGCCTTCGCTTTTTATTACGTCAACAAGCTCTCTTAACAGTCTTGACGCCTCGGTGCCGCTTACTCCAAGATAGCTGGAGCTTCCGAGCGCCGACAGTATCGGTTCATCGATAAATATGATTACTTTTTCAGCATGAGGCTTCAACTGGTCCAGCTGCCATCTCGTCTTTGCCTTCAGAAGCATCAGCGATATCTCCCTGAACTCCTCGTCGAAATAGACAGCCTTGCCGCTGCTGTCCTTCAGCCCCAGAGAAAAGGTCAGAGGTCCTGTTACGTGTCCCTTCAGGACGTTGAATCTCCTGTCTTTAATGACCTCAAGAAAGGTATGCAGACCTTTTGCATAATCCTCTGATATGGCAATTCTGCTGTCCTCTGTCCAGCTTTCATAGAACCGTTCAAGTTCATCAGAGCTGTTTCTTTCAATCCAGATGGATTCCTTCTGTACGTCTATTTGCAGGAAGGGCAGGCCTTCAGAATACTGGGGCACCATGAACTCCCTGAAAGAGAGGGCGGGAAGCTGCGGCCAGAAGGGGATGTCGAAGGTATCGAGCACAAGCCTGCTTGCCTCCAGCGCATCCAGATGAGGCAGGCTTCCTATTCCTGTTGTCAAAAACGGTTTCAGCATCTATGAATGATACCCTATTACACCAGGTAGTTTCAAAGGCTTTCCCTTTTTGCAGGGTTTGCAGTCGACTTCAGCCTGTTCGAGGCTTTTATCTCTTCCGTAGATGCTAATTCTTCGGAAACCTGACACCGAACCTCATATTCAACCACCGCAAGAATGTCCTGCTGTCCTCACCATCACCCAAAAGCGGAGCGACCATCTCTGCAATCTGGCCGGCCTTTTCCGTCTGGCCTGCAAGACACAGGGCAAACAGATAAAGAGGATATTTCTGGACAGACTTATCTTTTGGTGCAGCTTCGAAGTATTTTTCAAAATGCTGGATTGCAGCAGTATAATTTCGTTCTGAGATCTCCTGAAGTGTAAAAAGAAGCTCCACATCGGAGGCGTATCTTTTATCTCCGACTTTGTCAGCCGCGATTTCGAGTTCTCTCCGTGTCGTACCCATCATCCACAGGGGGATGGTCTTCAGGGACGTTCTGGTGAGAACTGAATGCAGGGCGTCCCATTCATAATCCTCTTTGCTCCTGTATTCCGAGGCCAGCAGGTTTTTGATTGGGGTTTCGAAGCGGAAATACAAAAGACTTTCTCCTACAAGCGGTCCCGGCCAGACCCTTTGCATGGAAGTACTTTTCCGGAACCTCTCCATTGCACCTTTCTCGTCCATAAGCTGAGCGTACAAAGGCGATAATGTTTTGCCCGGCTTTGACCTGTCTGACAAACGGAGAGGATAATTGTCTGTCAGTGGTAGTGTATTCCTGGTCAGTTCCTTAAGGTCTTCCGGAGCAGCCATGAACACTGATCCCATCTGTCCGGGGTTTTCAAACCCGACTTCTTTCAGTTCAGGCCCGACAAGAGGGTCGTTCCACTGTCGCGAAAAAAGCCCCGGTGATACCGGCCCTGCAGCGTTGCGTGAGCCCAGGAGCACCCAGTCCAGTCCGCTTCCTGCCCACAATGAGCAATCCGCAAATACATTGCAGAAGGCCTTTATAATCGATTTGGTATCTTCGTCATTCAATGAATGGACCGGAAGCCAATATGAGGTCATCCCTCCTTCAGAAAGCCGGTCGTATATAAGTGCGAAATACTCCTGAGTGTAGAGGTTCACAACCCCTGCAATTCTCGGCGGAGGAGGTTCAGCGGTTATCAGGTCAAACTTCTGTACGGTCTGTCCTAGGAAAAATCTTCCGTCTTCGATATGTACTCTCACCCTTTTATCGTACAACGGATTATCCCGCGGATCCGGATATACTATACTGCTCATTTCAAGGATGTCCCTTGAAATGTCTACGATATCGATACGTTCAATCCCTTTACTGTCGGTAAGCGCCTTTGCTGTCGAGCCGACACCGTAACTAATAAGGAGAGCATGCTTCACATCAGGATGGAGCGCGACCGGCAAATAGACAAACAGTTTCATATAGCGTTTTGCCTCAATCGACGTAGCGGACATTGAGAATCCGTTGGTAACGAGCCGGTAATAAAACGGCTCGTCCATAATGTCACGACGGTAATAGAATATGGTCTCTGCAAGGGTCTCCCTGACCGCCACCCTCTTCTCGCGTGCAATTTTTTTGGCAACGATATTGAAGTAGGTGTTTTCCATCATGCCGAAAGGGAACATGAGAAGCATCACCAGCAACACGGCTCCCGCCGCATATGACAGCATGCGGGGTTTTTTGTCATCCTGAAAGCCGCTGGGAGGGACCAGAAAGGCTGCAATGCCGTAAGCGGCAGCCAGGATAAAAAAGGAACGCTCCATTCCAGCATGGGGAAGGAGAAAGAAACCGGCAAATATTGAACCGAACATCGCTCCGAGGGTGTTTGACAATGTCAGCACCCCTGCCGCCCCTGTCTCCGACCGGTAGTTTTCTCTTACCGCCTGTCCCAGCAAAGGGAATATGACCCCGGAAACAACCGACACCGGCAGCATAAGGAACACAGAAACGGAGATGAACGACTGCAAAGATATGGACCCTGAGGTGGCCGGCATACTCTGAAAAACCCTGTCAAATCCCCAATAGGCAGCAATGGTCCCTATCCCCGATATCAAGAATGCAGTGCGCACATATCTGTGTACCCCCGGTCCGGCACTGAACAGCCAGGACGACAGGAGACCGCCTGTTCCTATCCCCGCCAGGACCGTAGAAAGCATAATCGAAAATATCAGGGAAGTGCCGCTGCGAGTCAGCAGCAAAAAGCGGAACCATACGACCTCCAGGGCAAGGAGTATCCCACCTGCGAAAAAGGCGGCTAAAAGAAATCTTCGGCCCTTTCCTGACAAAGGCTCAGCAGAAGCCGGAATATTCTCTGAAGAGAGAGAAAACGTGGTTTTCAGATGAGGATGTTTTGACAGTCCGAAGGCAAGACAGGCAGCAAGGAAATTAAACGAGACGGCGGTCATGCCTGCACCGCGGACGCCAAGCGCCTTTATAAGGAACAGCTCATTTGCCAGGGCCCCTGCTACGGCCCCAATGGTATTCCAGCCATACAAACGTCCAAGGACCAGTCCGAAGGTATCTTCCCTGCTGCTGAGGGCCTTCACGAGAACCGGCAATGTAACCCCCATCGCAGTCGTTGGGATAAGAATGAGAAGAAATGCGACACCAAAACGGAGGGAATTAAGTACCAGGGGGGTATCCAGAAAAGACCGGAATACCGGCTTCAGAATACTCTCAAAAAAAGGGAAAAACAAAACAAGGCACATACCGGTCAGACCGATCACCAGTTCAAGCACTGAATAAGAAACAACCGGACTCTTGACCTTGTGCCCATACCGGGCAATCAGGAAATTACCCAATGCGAGCCCTGCCATAAATCCGCTCAGCACCAGTACAGCACTCCAGACACTATTTCCGAATATCAATCCTGCGGAACGAAACCAGATGGACTCAAAAATAAGTGCAGATGCCCCGGAAAGAAAAAATATTATATATATAACATATGTCAACATATCCTTAAAACTTCCCAGAAGCTGGAAGATTTCACCTGCCAGTATGAACCACTGAAGAACCGTGTCAACAAAGAATACCTATGAAAGTGCATCAGGCACAGATGGTGAAAAGAAAACCAGGAGGAGTTTGCACGCAACAAAGAACCAGGGTTGAAATCACAACATTGATCCAATTTCTGAATTATCCTGAAGATATGCCCTTTGCCGGATTATGGTTAAGCCGCATCTGAAGAATGACATATGTCTGAAAAAAAGATTATGTTATATCAACACATTGGCTATCAGAATTTATTTATTCCTTCTCTGATGTTTTGTTTTCTTAAGAAGCTTTTTGTGTTTATGCTTGCTCATCTTCTTCTTACGCCATTTTACAACATTACCCACAGACCCACCTCCTTTGTTTAGCAGTAAATAGTAAGCAGAAAACATTTAGCAGTAAAAGTATTGAGGAAATCAGGGTTGTTCCTTTAACTACTTTCTGCTCGTCTCATTGTATTCTCTCGCCTGGTCCATAAAGGCCTCAAGCTGAATTTCCGTTGTCAGAGATTCAGTCCCGTCATAAGGGATGCTCAGGAAGGGGATGCCGTACTCTCTCCTGAGTCCACGCATCAACCCGCTAACGATAGTCCCTGGCATGCATCCGAAGGGCATGGCACTGATGATGCCAGACGCTCCTTTTTCAATCATCTCGATGCTTTTGCCTATACTGAGGATAGCCTCACCTTCGAAGGAGGGGTGGATGTACGGACTTGCCTTATCTAATGTCTCCCTGGTGTCAGCTTCGTGCAAATTCTTTAAGAAACCTGCAAAATAGCGATCAAATTTGTGCTCTATCCTCTTTTGAAAGAACCTCTTTGACAGAAGAGTAATCATACCAGACCAGTCTTTTTTTATCAAGGCCCTCCGCAGTCCCATGAGGTTAATGTAATATACCCATTCTTCAACAGGCGCAAGATATGCCTCTCCCCCGACCTCCTCGACCTTTCTTACCAGATTTTCATTCGAAAACCTGTTTGATCTCACAAATATCTCCCCCACGATGGCGATGAGGGGTTTTTTGTCCTTATGTCTTGGGATATTTTCGAAATCGACCCTGGCTTTCTCCAGGACCGCATCAAGGCCTCCGTCAACGCCGCGCACAGAATCATAAGCCTTTGCAAGATACATGGCATAGATCTCGTCAGAAACATTTTTTTCTTTTTCATAAGGCCTGGTCTGATGCAGGCACTTCTGGAGCAGACTGATAGCAGTTATGCCCTTCCATGACCTCATTGCAAAATCTTTGCCTGCAATCCTCAGGTGGTCGTAGAATTTTTCGTCCTGATTAGGGGCGAAAACAGGGAGATTGTCAAGCCTCAGGTCTTTTATCACGAGGCGGTGGAATACATTATATTGTCCGAACCTGCAGGGGCCTGCCCCGGAAGGCATGAAGAAGGCAGACCTGTCAGGATCAAAGCCAGGCTCCATGATCTTTTTTATCATGTCTCCTGTGGTGACTGCACAGGGATAACACTCCTTGCCTGAGACATATTTTTTGCCCAGATCCACGGTTTCAGCCGAAGACTCGGGGAGCACTTCTGCTGCCCTGCCGCAGTATTCGAAGGCGCCTGCCACGGCAAAGGCATGGTCTGACATATGCGGGATAAAAACAGTCCTTTCCCCTGAGAAGTAACCGTTGCTTTTTTTTCTGGACAGTCTTTCCTGACCGCTCATTTTTCCCTTTGTGTTTTCAATGCTGTCCAGGAAGGCCTCACATCTCGTGATCGCGCCTGCATCAGCGCTGTGGGCGTCAAGCTCAAGATGAAGATAGGGTTTACCGGACATCTCTTCCTCGAAAAATTTTAGAATGAAAGAGTCAGGTCCGCAGGAAAAATTGCCGATATAGACAGCATGAAGCAGGGGGTTTGACCTTATGATCTTCGCAGCGCTGAGTATCCGCTGCCCTGCCCTCCAGTACATATTCGGCCAATCCTGCTTGACCGCTGAATTTTCGATCGGCAGGAAATCCATGGGCAGGGAGATTACTCCAAGATCTGCGAGTTTCTTCGGGACATTGAGATTCACTCCTTTGTCAAAGGAATTGTAAGCCCTTCCTACTATAACAACAGCCCGTTTATTCAACGAGGCAATGACCTCGCTCCCTTTGTCTTTTATGGCCTTTATAAACTTTTCCTGTTCGGACTGCGCTGCTCTGAAGGCCCTGGATATCTGAGAGGTACGGATATGGTAGGGGCTGAGTACGCGCTTCAGCTCTTTTTTGAGAAAGGCCTCGCCCTGATTAATGTCAACAATAGGGGTAAGGGCTTTTATGTTCTGAAAGGCTGCTTTTGCCAAATAAGGTATGGTTTGTGTATAGGGACACGCAAAGCCCGTGTCAAAGGGGTCATCAGCCTTGTTCAGGTTTGCGAAACTCGGAATCAATATCGAGTCCACCCCTTTGGCCATAAGATACTTGATATGGCCGTGGGCGGTTTTTACAGGGAAGCATGTTTCGGCAAGTATGGTTTCCATCCCGGTGTCAATGATATGCCTGTCAGTTTCCGGAGATACCTCCACCTCAAACCCCAGCTCCCAGAGGAGCGTTGTCCAAAAGGGAAGGAAATCATGGAAATAAAAGATGTAGGGTATCCCTATCTTCCGTGACGCGTGATGCGTGATGCGTGATGCGTCTGGGAATTTTTCATCCCTTAACCCGTTACGCTTTACGCATAACTCCTTACGGTCATTATGTGCCTTCCAGAGCAATTCGTTCCTGAAGGCGAAGAGGTCCGGGATTTTATTTTCCTGCTTATTTTTCCTGACATCATATTTTTCACACCTGCCGCCATAAAAAAGATGGACCTTTTCACCTTCGACCCTGATCTTGTTGATCTCGCAGACGTTCGAACATCCTTTGCATTCAAAAGATGATATATCATAAGGCCGGCGCAATAGTTCAAAACCCTTGAATTTAGTGATCGGTGATGAGTGATTAGTGATGATTGACGCATTCTCATCTTCGTTTTCCAACTCTTTACTCTTCACTCTTAACTCTTCACTGTCTTTCATATGTCTCTTAGCTATCAAGGCCATGCCGATTGCGCCGGTGACATCATGGTCCGGCGGAACAATGACCTCCCTGCCCAGGTATTTTTCGAAGGCAGCTACCACAGATTTATTAAACGCAACACCGCCCTGGAAGAATATCCTGTTGCCTATAGGTCTTTTGCAGACAACCCTGTTGATATAATTCTGTACTATCGAATAGGCAAGGCCTGCAAGCAGGTCTTTCTTGTCTGTGCCTGACTGGAGGTTTGACATGAGAGAGTTTTCCATAAAGACAGTGCATCGCTCTCCCAGCCTGCAGGGGTTCCCGGACTCAAATGCGGCTTCCTGGAATTCTCCTTTTATGGATATGCCCAGCTTTTCGGCCTGTTCCTCAAGAAAGGAGCCTGTCCCTGCAGCACAGGCCTTGTTCATCTCAAAATCAACAACCACCCCGTTTTTCAGGGAGATAAATTTGGAATCCTGCCCGCCGATCTCAAATATTGTATCTACATCCTGATCTATAAATGCAGCAGCAGTCGCCTGTGCAGTGATCTCATTTTTGACGATGTCAGCGCCTATATAGTCTGCGATCATGTACCTTCCCGAGCCTGTTGTGCCGACGCCCGCAATCTCTATCGTGCTGCCTATTTCCCGGAATATCTCTTCAAGCCCCTGTCTGACCGCCTCGATAGGCCTGCCTGCTGTCATGAGATATTGTTTTGCGATCAACTTGCAGGATTCATCTATTACAGCAAGGTTCGTGCTTATAGAGCCGATATCAACACCGAGAAAAGCCCGCAAAGGCCGTGATGCGTAATGCGTGATGTGTGATGTGTTATTATCCTTTAACCCGTTACCTGTTACGCATAACTCATTACGGTCTTCAAGGTGTCTCTCAATAAAATCATCACCAGCATGGATAAGAGGTTTGTACCCTTTTTCCGACAGCTTGCTGGAATTTATAAAAGCCTCAAGCTTTTGCAGGTCAAATGCATTTAGCTGTTCACTACCCTCTGACCCTTGGCCCTTCTCTTTTGCCACCTGTTTTTCTGCCATGTCCTTTAATGCAGCTCCGATCGCGCCCATCAAGGCGAACTCCTCAGGCACAAAGAGCTCCCCGAGCCCGAAGATTTCCTTGAATGCACGGACCATCCCATTATTAGCTGCAACACCGCCCTGGAATGAGATCGGGAATGCCAGTTCCCTGCCCCGAGCAATAGAGCCCTTGAAATTCCTTGCGACAGCAAAACAGAGCCCTGCGACAATATCTTCGACCGGCGTTGCTATCTGCTGCAGATGGATCATGTCTGATTTTGCAAACACACTGCATCTGCCTGCGATCCTCGGCGGCCTCTGGGACTTCAAGCTGAGTTCGCTGAATTCCTCGATGGACAAGCGGAGCCGTTCAGCCTGCTGGTCCAGGAAAGAGCCTGTGCCTGCAGCGCATACGGAATTCATGTAAAAGTCTTTGATGCTGTAAGAATCGTCCCCGAGGATGATCAGCTTTGAATCTTCTCCCCCGAGTTCTATGATCGTTCTGATGTGAGGATAGAGCCTCCGGGTGGCATATGCGTAAGCAACAACCTCGTTAACCGGTGTTATCCCAAGGATGGTGCCTATCAACCTGCCTGCTGAACCGGTAAGAGATAGTGATACGTAATTAGTAGTAGGGAGAGGGTGAGCC
>Ga0102851_10002172_pt1 | contig 11715 bp, 10 predicted proteins | sample Mud3Dept3metaG_FD_79558 | JGI IMG/M metagenome (GOLD analysis project Ga0102851, IMG submission 79558) | Freshwater wetland microbial communities from Ohio, USA, analyzing the effect of biotic and abiotic controls - Mud 3 Core 4 Depth 3... | ecosystem: Environmental > Aquatic > Freshwater >... | reverse complement strand
GTATGTCCATGTGTTTTTTGTGTCGGAAGATGGAGAATATTTTAAAGGTTTTGGGATCTTAAAACCATCTGGAAATATTATATTCATAGCAAGCATTTTATTTATTGGAATGTAATCAACCCATTCAACATCGGTAAGCGGAATAAAATCAAAATCATATTTTTTAAGAATGGGAATCCACTTGTACAGCTCCTCTTATGTGATCAGTCACTACTGTTTTATTCTCCAATGCTACGATATCCGTGTAACCATCTTCCCGCATTGTTTTTAACCCTTCCAACTGCCAGGATTCAGTTGAATATGCAGGAAAATACAGGGACCATGAAAGATTGAGCTTGATTATCGTGGTCTTATTTTTGGAGGATATTTTTGATAATCAATGCATCTCATTAATTTGCCGTAATCATCTAAAACAGTTTCAGGTGATGTTTTCAGAACAAATACTTTTGACATTGATACAACATCCATTGGTTATCATTATAAATTTTATTGTTTATAAGTATGGGGTAATTGCTCATTATTATGCACCAGACAGTAATGCCACTCCCAACAGTACGCTCAACAATGGCATTCTTGAATGATACTTAGGCTTGCTTTTAAATCAAATAAGCGGCCTGGGCTGCTTCTCATCAGGCTGTACAGGCAGTTTCATGGTATTTATCAGGATGGGATCTGTCACTTCTTTTGCACGCTCGAGCAGCATCTCTTTGCCGCATTGTGTTACTGCAAATATAGGTATCGCTGTACCGAATTGTGCGATCGTTTTCCCCGTTATGCATCCCCGGATCCATTTAGAAGTGCAGCCTGTAGTCATATCCACAAGGTCTATGAATTCTTTTGCCTCATTTTCAGACATACCTGTAGTATGAACACCGAATGCGATTACCTGGATGCCATGTTTTTTCTCAAGCTCCCTCATCGCACGAATATCTTTTGCGCTCGTTACAGAAACCCCTATTTTCTTATATCCAAGTTCGATGGCTTTTTTCACTCCGGCGACCTGGTCAAGAGCAGCGGTCCCAGGATCAAGTACCACGCCACCCACTTCCTGTATCCTTTCAATTAGCTTTGGGATGGGTGTTGTTTCAACCAATCCTGAAATGCGTGAGCCCATTCCCTGTGCGAGTTTAGGATTGCTTGTAATGACCGTTCCTGCTCCATCACATGCGGTCACACTGGTATCAATTAGACCGCGGCGCAATCCTGTCATGAAAGTCTCGCTTGCCCCGAATCCCACGAATATTTCCATTTCGATAGCCCTGTCCTTTGTGAACAGGCCGAAATCCTTTATCCTGAATTCGATATTTTCCTTTGCCGACTGTGAGGTGAATTTTTTTATGCCGCGGACCTTATCGAATATGGGACAATATTCTGTCATAGGTTCATTGACTTCAATGACCTTTCCGTTCTCAACAACAACTCTTGTTTTTCCGAGAGCTTCCATTACATGTCTATCTTTTGCCATATTAATTTAGATGTGTCTTTTAAGTATTAACCATTAAGATATTGACAAAATTTCAGGAGTTGAGGCAAAATTTGCCCATATAATACGATACTAAAGTTCATCAATTCACGAAAGAAAGTGTAGAAAAAAGGGTATTCAAGCCTTCCATTTAACTTTCGAGCTTATCCGAATCTCCAAATCGTTCAATATAGGTGTCAGAGAGCTTGCAGAGATGTGAGTCTGGAGAGGTAGTCCATATGATAGCAACAAGAATATCAACATCAATGCTCATTGAGACCCTCTCCACGACTGAAGTCGGATGCTTTCTTCCCCCTTTGAACCCCATTTCTGTAAATAACCGCCGTTTTGTGCGATAACCCACGCATCTTGTAACATGCATGGCTATACCTTCATTGCGGGCAAATTCCACTAATCGGGAGTGCCCTGAAAATTTGATTCTTTGATGGTGGCTATTTTATGATATCCGGACATTCTCGTAGTGTTTTTGATAGCATTAGTGAAATTCATTACCGTCATCTTTATGTGACATAAATGCAACCTATTATTAACTATTAATGGTGGGTTTGTGCTTCGTGGTAAAAGTGCAAGTAGACCATTTGTAGTGAGGGATTAAATGGGAGGGAAAAAATGAAAAGAAATTTTAGAATATTGGTAGTTTTGCTGATGTTTCTGGCAATAATGAATTTTCCAGCATCAGCTGAAAATGTGAAGAAAGATGCGATCGGAGTTGAATCATGGGGCAGTGGCCGTCTGGATATTTTCGGTCTTGGAACAAATAACGCGATGTATCACAAATGGTATGGCGGCAGCTGGGGACCCTCGTTAACGGGTTGGGAATATATGGGTGGAATATTGACCTCGCCACCTAAGGTTGTATCATGGGGCAGTGGCCGTCTGGATATTTTCGGTCTTGGAACAAATAACGCGATGTATCACAAGTGGTATGGCGGCAGCTGGGGACCCTCGTTAACGGATTGGGAATATCTCGGAGGGACTTTCACAAGCAATCCTGAGGCAGTATCATGGGGCAGTGGCCGTCTGGATGTTTTCGGTATTGGAACCGATAACAAGATGTATCACAAGGCATGGACGGGTACTGAATGGTATCCCTCGTTAACGGATTGGGAATCTCTCGGAGGGAAATGGACAAGCGTTCCTGTAGCAGTATCATGGGGCAGTGACCGTCTGGATATTTTTATTATTGGAACAAATAACGCGATGTATCACAAATATTATAGTAGTTCTGAAGGATGGAAACCCTCGAAAACAGGTTGGGAATCTCTCGGAGGGAAATGGGCAAGCCCCCCTGAAGTAGTATCGTGGGGCAGTGGCCGTCTGGATGTTTTCGCTATTGGAACAAATAACAAGATGTATCATAAATATTATAGTAGTTCTGAAGGATGGAAACCCTCGAAAACAGGTTGGGAATCTCTCGGAGGGATTTTCACAAGCGTCCCTGAGGCAGTATCATGGGGCAGTGGCCGCCTGGATGTTTTCGGTCTTGGAACAAATAACGCGATGTATCACAAGTGGTTTAGTGACGGCACCTGGGGACCCTCGCTAACGGGTTGGGAATCTCTCGGAGGGATTTTCACAAGCGCCCCTGAGGCAGTATCATGGGAAAGTGGCCGTCTGGATATTTTTGGTCTTGGAACTGATAACGCGATGTATCACAAATGGTATGGCGGCACCTGGGGACCCTCGTTAACGGGTTGGGAATCTCTTGGCGGGGTATTCAGTAAATAAGTTTAGTTTGTGGTATCAATATCCTACACCCCTTTAATGGTGGGATATCTTGGTACCATTCATCTTGGGTCGAGTAAAAAAAATAAAATTTCACTTTCGAGGGAATTTTTCCAGCATTTCGCGTTTTTTCTTAAGGGTATAGATACTATAGTGGTAATATCCCCATACAATTAAGGCGCATACCAACAGGGATCCGAATAAATACATTAACATTACCGGTGTATCATTTTGGTGATATCTTACCCTGATCTTTTTATTTTGCGCTTTATTCCAGACCAGGACTTCTCTTCCTGATGAATCCTTTGTAATATTGTCGGGTTTTGGCTGGACATATCCCAGGAAAATCGTCCCTGATGTGAAATTTTCCGGCAAGACAACACGTATTGTGCTATTGTCAACCGGAATAAATGTAAAATCCTGTCCACCAGGCAGGGTAAAAGCCACAAATCCTGAAAAATTCGAGCTGAAATTAAAATGCGCATAATTTCGTGCCTTAATTGAAATTATTGAAACGTTCATGCTGACATTTTTGCCCGAATAATCGACTGCAACAGGATACCTGAAAGTCTGGATGCTGTCTTCTATTCTGTAATCAACAGATGTCCTGTCAATAACATTGTATATTACCTGTACGGAAGAGAGATTCAGGTAAAAAATTGTAGTATTGGCAAGACCCGGTAGTTCATAACGGGAAGGATCGCCTGTTTTAACGGCAGGGGATATACAGCCTTGAAAAAAAACCAAAAGCAAGATCAAGACCGGAATGAATTTCATTAGTGCAGAACTATATCGATATAGTGCTTAAAGATTTTCCTTCCAAAATTTAATTAATGACGAAATTGGCATACAGGATTTGTTGATCCATCCTATCGATAGTCAAAGCATTGGGAGAACTGATATTTGAGAAAAATTTGTAGTATTTCGTCAGGTTAACCTCTCTTGTATTTGTAATGTTTTTATTATTAAACTCCCTATATACATTATCTGTAATATTATATGTTACATTGTCTGCGAGGTGAGGATATCTTTGTTTTACGGATATTACATTTATTGTATTATCGATCAACCTTGAAAATTTTATCTCGACCGTCCATAGATTTGTAATATCTGTTATGGAGAATCTCAATCTTATATCATTTTCATCCGAATCATGTTCTTCCTCATGCCCAGTATACCTCGAACGTGCCATAGTAATATCCTGGATAATAAATTGGTTAGACATATTACTTGCCGGAATATCTAGCCGTCCCTGCCCTTTCTCGAACATATCCTGGCCGTCAGGTCCGGTGGCCCCTCTTGAATTCATTAATGAGTTATCAAACGTGACCATTCCCGTATAGATCTGTTTCTGTAAAGGTTGACTATCATTATCTGGTAAATTGAGTTTTTTCACATTATATCCCGGGATGAATGTTAGTTTCAGGCAATAACTGGAAGAATTTCCATAAGGGCAATTTGATCCGTTCTCTATTGTGAAATTAGAACCGGATGGTCTTGATTCTTTTGATATGTTATTCCAGACAGTCGGGTATCGTGTTTCTATAGTTGCATTCATAGATGAAAATTTTACCTGGGAAAAACCTTCATTTAAAATCGGCGCAATATTCAATGATTCGATCTCCATGGAAGAACCGGAATTCAAATGTCCATTCAGGATCGGGATAAAGATATTATCTTTTGAGGTCAGGGATTGGTTATCATCCACTAAAAAAACAAATCCATTCCCAAACTCTTTCATTATCAAACCATTTTCATATACATACCTGGGAGCATCCGAAATTCCATCCTGTTCATATATAATTCCCATTGATGTATAATTTTTCCATTTTGTGCCTTTCGTAGTTTCATAACTGATATTTATCCTCAATGGATATGTGTAGAGTATCCCGCTTGCACCGGGCCCCGGATTAGAAAGCATAAAACGTTGCGGATACTTCACCCCCATATGAAAAGTACTCGTCTTAGGAATATTTTTTCCGGAAACATCTTCCAGGTTTGAGCGCATGGTAACAAAATCATCATATACCTTATCTAACTGTTGTTTTTCCAATTCTTCATTCCATTGGGGGACCTGGCGTGCCTGCATGATCCCAAGAAATAGGACCAGGATCAAAAGTATCATCATCGCGCCAACAACTTCCGAAACTGCTTTTTCATCTCTTAAAAAACTCATATTTTCCTCTAAACGAATAGGACAAAAAAAAGATAGGCTATAGTCATCATGATCACCGAATGTTTAAGACCATCATATACGCTTTCTCCCATCATCTGGCCCACGATGATGCCTGAAAAGAAACCCTGTATCACAGATGCGTGCATGAATAGAATGTTGAACTCTGCTTTATTGGCGCCAATTGATAACATGCCGCTTGTATCGGGTATCTTTGGCAAAAACATTGTGGCAAAGACATACAAAACGATCAAGAATACACCAAACGACATATATACCACAATAAGGTATGAATAAAGAATCGTGAATTTTTGGCGTCTGAGTCTATCCGATAGCGAAGCTTCATCTGCTGCAACCATGAGCGTCTCCTTGATATTTCCCGTGGATTCGCTGGCTTTCATTATCAAGGTGACTATTCTGGAAATAGACATTGTCTTGACCCTTCGTTCAAATTTTGTAAAAGCATTCAAAATATCGCTGCTCCAAACAATATCCTTGTGAATCATCTTTACTTCAGAACTTAATACTCCTAGATTTATCTTTGAAATGGATTTGATGGCATCTGTAATCGGCATTCCTACTTCATTTATTGAGGCCATTCGCTTTAGAAAAGAAGGGATCGAATCTTCGATGGCTTGAATCCTTCGGTTCTGTATTTCATAGAAGAACAGGAAAGGTACCAGTAAAATCAATATACTGAAAAAGATTGAATCATCGATCTTATCGATGGCGATCTTTTGATTATATATTGATATGACAAAATAAATAGTTGCGGCAGGTATTGTCAAATAGAACACTTTTTCGGGATCTGCAAAGAAAAGTTTGAAGGGGTTTTTCCGCGCCTCTACTAAACTGGCCCATCGAAGTGATCGTGAAAGTTTGTGTATGAGTCGCTCATCATTTTTTGAAAATTTGGTTCTAACGTCGTCATATTGCCGTATCTTTTTGGTTACCGTATATATTTTAATTAATTTCGCGTCGATGCTAATAGACATGGAGCTTAGCAAAACACTGAATGCTAAGGCACATAAGGGTATTATAATATATATCAGATATTTTATAAATATCAAGTTTCCAGGCCCCATGAGCCCCATTACTATAATTATAGTTATAAAGAAAAGGGGTCCTGCAACAAAAACCGTTATATAAGTTTCAGCAAGCATTCCCAGCATCTCAAGATACAGGTTCTGATCTGCTTCGGCAGTGTTCCGATAATGAGTCACCATATTATCAAATAGAGTTTCCAGGTCACCACTTGTCTCCATAACATTTATGAGATTGTCAAGAAAATCCCTGAACTTATCTGACTGGGTATTCAGGGCTGCACTCTTTAGTGATGAAATGATATCCTTTCCATGCATTTCAGTATCCATCAATATATATTCGATTTCTTCTGCAAATTCACCATAGATATTGCGATACTGGCTCAGGGACCTTAAAATCATAATAAGACTCAATCCGCCTTTGCTCATTGCATGCATATATGAAACTGCATGGGGGAGAGTAAGATCTATTTTATGCTTTCTTATCTGAGAAATAAATCCCGGATATACCATGATCAAGTAATATGTGGCAAGCGTGAGAAAAAACGAGATAAATAATACAATTATCAGAATAAAACCCGGCTCACCATAACCTGTTCCACTAATCCCCATTTTTGGAGCTATTCCCAAATATTTTACATATATTAGACGCCACACGGGAGTGAGCAATAGACCGAACGCTGCAGCGATTATTCCTAATATTATTGAATATAGGTATGCTGTGCTTGCATAGATATCCCATGGAATAGAAAGGTGTGCTTGCTTGATAGCAATTCTTACAGCTTTATAATTATCTTTATTCTTTTGTACAAGATTTCCAAATATTGCATAGGCTAATTTATTTATCCGGTTCATATTTTCAGTCTTTCTATTTCTTGATCCCGGTGTATGTTCCCTTTTCGACCATCATCATAGTATTTTTCGCATCTGAATAGTAATTATGTATCAATGAAACGACTTCGAACTCGTCCATTTCATTTTTTACCATAAATTCCAGGATTTTTTGCCTATTATCCAGTTCTGTAATCAATTTATTTTCATCCCAGTTATGGGCAGCCATAATATTCTCCGTAATAAATGATTTCCCTTTCTTTTTGAATGTGTCATCTCTTGGATCCCATGAATAAAGTTCATTATATTGAAGCTCCCCACTATTCGGGTCGATTCCTATAAATTCAACCAGCTGATGCAGACGCCGTATCTTTTTATCTCCAAAAACCATTATTTTTTGGATACACAGGATATCAAGTGCTTGGATCATCACTCGCGGGACATTTATAGGATCTCCCTCAAGCCTGCTTATTACAGTATTCACAGAATCAGCATGCATAGTTGAATATGTAGTGTGTCCGGTATTCATAGCCTGGAACAAAGTCATGGCTTCTTTGCCCCTGATCTCTCCTACAATAATATATTCCGGACGCTGGCGAAGCGCCTGTCGCAGGAGTTCATACATATCTATATCATTTACGCTTGTTCCTTTTGTAAGTGATTCCCTTGTTACACTTCCTATCCAGTTTGTATGATGCAGCATGAGTTCATGAGTATCTTCAATGCTGACTATTTTGGCAAGTGGGGGAATGAACAGGGAAACTGAATTCAATGAAGATGTTTTTCCTGCTGCCGTTGCTCCGGAAAAAATGATGCTTTTTCCCATCTCCACGGCAAGCCATATAAATGCAAGGACATCTGAAGAATATGTGCCATTTCTGATAAGATCAGCAGGAGTAAATGCCTGATCACGAAATTTCCTTATTGTGAAAGTACTCCCCCTGAATGTGACCTCTTTTCCAAGTGAAGCATTCAATCTCGAGCCGTCCGGAAGTGTGCTATTTATTAAAGGCTCACCCAGGGATATCTGCTTTCCGCATCGTTGAGTGAGCTTCACCACAAAGGAATCCAGTCTTTGTTCTTCAAAAGATAAGTTTGTCTTTATGTTATTAAATTTTCTATGGTATATGAATATTGGGATATCTGAACCATCGCAGGATATATCTTCAATATTTGGATCTCTCATCAAGGCATCGAGCCTTTCATAACCTAAGTAATCCCTCTTGATGAAATATAATATCTTATAAATGGCCTTCGCATCAATTTCAATGGAATAACTGTCTATCAGGTCGATCGTTTTATCCTCAATGATTTCCTCTTTTGTCTTGTTCCCTGTTTCATCAATGGAAATTGTATCCAGAATATTTTCATAAACTGTCTCAAGCACAATCCGTTCATACACAGATAGCTCCGGCTCAACTACAAAATAGATGTATTCATTTTTTTCTTGATTGAATAATATGGATATGAACGCGCATGGCTTATTTACCCAGTATCGTTCCTTTTCAATATAACCATCCACTCCATTAAAAGTAACAATATCTCCGAAATTCTCAAGCCAATAGGGATCGAGTTTGAGTTTTTTCCTGAAAAGTATATGTATATAGCTTTTAAAATCTTTGTATTCTTGAATGATCGCATTTTTCAAACTTTTTGATTTATTTTCAGATTTTTCATCGTGAAATATGGGAACTTTCTTTGCATTTGAATTCGGGACAGTATTAGAATTTATTAAATCCATTGCATCACCCAATGATTATACATAATTATCATTATAATCACGTTAAATTCATATACTTTTCCCTCTATTATTAGATATATTTATGAAACTCTTGAGAAATCCCACAGGTATAGATTCCCTTGACTCAGTGCTCCTGGGTGGTTTTCCACCCGGTTCTCTCTTATTATTGCAGGGTGAGATAGGTGCAGGGGATTTTGAATTTGCGATCTCATCTATCGCACGGCTGCTTAACAGGCCAAAGGCCGATGATATATTTCCCGGAAAGGTGTGTTATATTTCGTTAACACGCGGAAAAGATGATATCATGAATGAAGTTGCATTTTCGTTCCCGGAATTCCACAATATGATCAGTGATCGTCTTGAATTCAAGGATTTTTCGGAGGCCTTTTTTGCAAGATCTATTATTCCTCTCAACTGGCGTTCATCTTCCCAGACTGAACTTTCATTTGATTCCCTGAAATGGGATGAGGAGGAAGAAAATCTTGTTGTTGCACTTATCGATTATCTGGATAAGAATGCCAAAGGAAACATTGTAATAATAGATTCGTTAACAGTACTCGCCCAGCATTGCCTGGAACGAATGGAATGGAAAGACCTTATCTTGTTCTTGCGCGGCCTTCAAAAAGCTTCAAAAAAATGGGATGGACTTGTGTATACAATGTTAAGTGAAGGAATATTCGAGAGGAACAAACAGATCGAGATCCAGGATTGTATGGATGGGGTGATGGTTTTTGAGTGGGATAAACAGGGGATATCACAAAGGCAGCGTATCATGTATATGAAAAGATTCAGGGGACTTCTCCCGGCATTGGATCAGGATAATATTGTCAATTTTGAAACACAGATAAGTTCGCAAAAAGGTTTCGAAGTTTCAAATATTAAAAGAGTAAGAGGAAGATAATGGATTCACTTAATACAGGTATAATGGGACTTGATGAAATGCTCAATGGGGGGATCCCGAAAGAACATATTGTCGCAGTTCTTGGATCACCGGGTACCGGGAAATCCACTTTTGCCCTGCAATTCATATATGCAGGACTCCAGAAGGATGAGAATTGCATATACCTTAGCCTTGAGGAAAGCGAGGATACGATCGTTAAAACCGCTTCTATTTTCGGCTGGGACCTTAAACCATATATTACCAATAAAAAATTAGTATTGATACGTTTAAGCGCCATGAACATTAAAATTACAGCCAGCCGGGTTGAAAATGACCTGCCAAGACTTTTTGAGTCATTTGGCGTGAAAAGGCTTGTTATTGACCCGATCACGTTGTATGAAATGCTCTATGAAAGTGAATCTGAACGCAGGGAACACCTCTTTAATTTTGCGGAGAAAATAAGAGAACACGGGATAACGGTGGTCATGACCTCAGAGACTAACAACAGCAATGCATATAATTCAAAATTCGGGCTTATCGAGTACATAGCTGACGGTGTTATCATTTTAAGACAGGTAAGACAGACCGACCTTCGGGCCGTGACAACGGTGATAGAAGTCTCCAAAATGAGGCGCATTGACCATTCAAGAGACATTAAACCTTATGTTATTTCAAAAAATGGGATAATAGTACACTCTGAGGCTGAAGTCTTCTCTTAAGAGAAGACATATATTATAGTCTTCCAGAATCTGAATATATTGCGCAATTTCTTTAAATGAGGATGATTATCCGTGTGAATCCGCGTAATCAGCGTCATCCGTGTGCTATCTCATTTTTTGTCTCTTCTCCATTTCCATGCAAGCAATAGTGCACCGACCATGAATATTACCGAAAGGAACGGCGCCGCTTTCGCCGGGGTTCCCTCAGGGGAGGCGGTCGTTCCAGGTGAGGGGACGGCGCCGGAATATTGTTGGTCGAGGATGTATGGATGAGCAATGATGAATATTCAGAAAAATTAATGGCTTCTGACGAAACCACTATTTATTATCAATTAAAGTAAAATGATATTAAAATGAATTCAAAACGCAGGAGCATTAAATCAAGGAAAGCAGGAAAAAGGCCATCCTCTAATTTGAAGATCCCCATAATAATCGGCCTGGCACTTATTCTTGTCCTGATCTATATTCTTTTCCCGCAGGGAAGCGATAAATGGGGTGTGAATGATGAGGGACTTCTTTCATATCCGAAAGACCGCGGGGAGGTTGATGTCAAAGTCCTGAAAACCGAATCGGGGCAGGATTATGTTCTTAAGACCATTTCTTTCCCGAGCAAGGATTATGTGGTAGAAGGACTTCTTCGCATTCCTGTTTCAGGAAATAATGTGCCTGCTGTGGTAATCCTGCCTGGAGCTACCGTTCCAAAGGAAGGGACGCAAACTCTTGCGGATGTTTTTTCAGGGATGGGATATGCCAGTATCGGAATTGAACAGCGAAACCGTGGGGGAGTGGATATGAGATATGACTATGATCTCTGGCAAAAAGGAAAAGAACCTGTGGAGCATAAAATGGTTTTTGATGCCCTGCGGGCTGTGGATGTTTTAAGGCAGGAGCCTTCGATAGACCCGGGGAAGATAGTAATTCTGGGGGAGAGCAACGGTGGACGTTTTGCGATCATCGCAACAGGTATCGATCCCAGTATTTCCGGAGTGATCGGCATCAGTACGAGCGGTTACGATACTGAGTCTAATATTCGTGAGATCAGTGATGCTAATATCATTAAATTCTATCGTTCAATTGATCCGGAAACTTATCTTAAGTTCCTTCCTCCAAGAAAAATCGT
>Ga0102851_10002171_pt1 | contig 11718 bp, 8 predicted proteins | sample Mud3Dept3metaG_FD_79558 | JGI IMG/M metagenome (GOLD analysis project Ga0102851, IMG submission 79558) | Freshwater wetland microbial communities from Ohio, USA, analyzing the effect of biotic and abiotic controls - Mud 3 Core 4 Depth 3... | ecosystem: Environmental > Aquatic > Freshwater >... | reverse complement strand
TGATCAAGCTCGACTCGCTCGGCGACGAGCCGTGGTCGTACGACGAGGTCCACATGCGGCTGGCGGGCACCCGGACAGGTCGCTCGATCAACCTCGGCGATCGCGTCAAGGTCGCGATCAACAACGTCTCGGTGGTCCGCCGGCGGATCGACCTGACGCTGATGGCGACGTCGAGCGCGAACAAGCTGCGCCCGACGCTCGAGCCCTCGGCGAAGGCCCGGATCATCACCAAGAAGAAGGTCGGGCGCGAGGTCGAGCGTGCGGTGCGCGGCCACGCCGAGCGCGGCGCTGCGCCGCGTCCGGCATCGACCGGGGGCAAGCTGCGCCTGGGCGTCTCGCACCGCGGGATGCGCAACGGCGATGCGCCGGCCGGTCGCCCGAAGGGCGGCAAGTCGCAGGGCAAGTCGAAGAAGCGCCGCTAGTCAGCGAGTCGCGAGCGCCTCGAGGAGCTTGCGCCGGGTGATCGGCTTGGCGACGAGCGCTCGCACGCCCAGGTCCCGGGCCCGGCGGCGGTGCTCCGGGTTCGCGCGCGACGTGATGATCACGATCGGCGTGTTCTTGAACCGCTCGTCCTTGCGCAGGTGGACGATCAGATCGAAGCCGCCGAGCTCGGGCATCTCGAGGTCGGTGATGATGAGGTCGTAGCGGAGCTGGCGGGTCATCTGGAGCGCGCGGGCGCCGTCCTCGGCGACATCGACGATCCAGCCCTCGCGGCCGAGCATGCTCGTCATCGCCTCGCGGATCGCGCGCGAATCGTCGACGACGAGCGCCCGCCCGGCGAGCACCATCGGCGCGGAGCCCGCGTCGTCGATCGCGGCGTCCGGCGCATCGGGGTAGGCGCGGCGCACGAGCTGCGCCGGATCGAGGATCAGCTGGACCTTTCCAGAGCCGCTGATCGTGGCACCCGCGTACAGCGTGAGGGGAGCGAGCAGCGGACCGAGCGGCTTGATGATGATCTCGCGTGGCCCGATGATCTTGTCGACCGTGCAGACCAGGCTCTTGCCTGCGAACGACACGACGATGCCGGCGCGGCGGTCCGTCGCGGTTCCCTGTCCGAGCAGCGCCTCGAGGCGGAGCACCGGCAGCTGCTCGTGGCGCACGGTCGCGGTGGTCGCCGCGGAGTCGACGAGCGTCGTGTCGATCACGTGGACGTTCGGGATCGCGTAGACCTGGCCGCCGACCTTGAACAGCATCGCCTGGGCGAGCGCGGTGGACAGCGGGAGCCTCAGCGAGAACGTCGTGCCGCGGCCCGGGCTCGACGACACCTTGACCTCGCCGCCGAGCTTGGACACGGTCTGGCGCACGATGCCGATCCCGATGCCGCGGCCCGCGAGCTCGTCGGCGTCGCCGCGGACCGAGACGCCCGAGCCGAGCAGGGCGTCGAGGATCTCGGCGTCGTTGGCGAGCTCGGCCCGCGTCGCGCTCCACTGTCCGGTCGAGACCAGCCGCTCGCGCAGCGCGGCGGTGTCGATGCCGCGCCCGTCGTCGGAGACCTCGAGGACGAGGAGGTTGCCGTCCTGCCGCGCGCGGATCGTGACCGTCGCCGTCGCGGGCTTGCCCTTCGCGGCGCGCTCTTCGGGCGGCTCGACGCCGTGCGCGACGGCATTGCGCAACAGCTGCGTGATCGGATCGACGAGCTGCTCCGCGACCGCCTTGTCGAACTCGGTGTCCTCGCCGATCGTGCGCAGCTCGACGTGGACGCCGGTCGCGCGGCGCAAGGCGCGCAGCGTGCGGGCAGCGTGGGTCATCAGGTCCCGCGCGGGGCCCATGCGGATCCGGGTCAGGCTCTTCTGCAGCTCCCCGATCGTGCGACGCAACGCCTCGATCTCGTCGAGCAAGGCCGCCGTGGTCTGGCTGAGCAACGCGGCCTGGCCCGCGAGCTCGCTCTCCGCTTCGCCGAGCGCGGCGCGGCTCGGGACGTTCGGCGTGTCGAGGGCGTCGTGGAGGTTCTGGCGCGTGCGCGCGAGATCGCGGGCCACGGTCCGCAGCAGCTGGACGCGGCGCTCGATGCGCGTGCGGTCGAACAGCAGCTCGCCCGCGCTCGACATCAGCTCGTCGATCCGCTCGGGTTCGACGCGCAGCCACGCCTTCGCCTCGGGGATCGGGGCACCGTCGAGTGTCGGCTCGATCACTGGCTCGGGCAGCGGCTCGACGAAGGGGGGAGGGAGCGACATCGGCCGGCGATGCGGCCGCGCGATCTGATCGATCTGGTCGCGGATCTTGTCGGCCGCGGGCTCGGCCGCGGGCTCGCCCGCGGGCGAGGTCGCCACGTCGAGGTAGCCGCGCAGCGCATCGGTGACCTCGACGAGCAGATCCGCGGTCGCGGGCGTCCACGGCGACGGCTCGCGCCCGAAGGCCGCGAGCGCACTCTCGAGCCGGTGCGAGAGATCGACCATCGTGTTGAGCCCGACCGTCCCGGCCGCGCCCTTCAGCGTGTGGGTCACGCGCATCATCTCGGTCAGCGCATCGGGCGTCGGCTTCGCCGAGCCGCCGGCGAGCACGCGTGTGGTCACGGTCTCGAGCGCGTCCTGCGCCTCGGTCCGGAACAGCTGGCGCAGCATCGCCAGCTCGTCGGGATCGAAGTCGAGATCCAGGTCGCTCATGGCACCGGCTCGGCGGTTCCGACCGTGGTGATCAGCTCGAGCGCGAGCCGGACGAGCACCGCCGGATCGAGCAACGTCAGGGGCTTGCCACCCGCATCGACGATCGCGCCACCGCTCTCGTGCAGCGACGCCACGTGATCGACCTGATCGACGCGAAGGGCGCAGACGACCCCCTCGGTCTCCAGCACGAGCGCGCCGTCGCCCTGGCGCGCGGGCGGCCCGGGTGGCCCACCGAGCACCGCGCCGACGTCGAGCACGGGCAGGATCGTCCCGTGGAGGTTGCACACGCCTCCGAGCGCGGGTGGTGCCGTGGGCACCGCGGTCACGAAGCCGAGGCTGACGACCTCGCGCACCCAGCGCAGCTCCACCGCATAGCGCACTGCGCCGATCGTGAAGACGATGACGTTGCGCAACTCCGCCACGCGCGGAGCATACGCGGCCTGGCCAGGTCCTAGCTAGCGGCCTTGGACTCGAGCACGAGCTCGGGCCGCGCCCGATTCTCGACGACATCGCGCGTGACGACGCACTCCTTGACGCCCGTCAGCGACGGGATCTCGTACATCACGTCGAGCATCACTTCCTCGAGGATCGCCCGCAGACCGCGGGCACCCGAGTTCCGGCGCGCGGCCTCCTCGGCGATCGCTGTCAGGGCGTCGGGGCGGAAGTTCAGCTTCACTCCCTCGAGCTCGAACAGCCGGTGATACTGCTTGGCGAGCGCGTTGCGTGGCTTCCACAGGACCTCGGTGAGCGCCTCGACGTCGAGCGCATCACACGAGACGATCACGGGCAGGCGGCCCATGAACTCCGGGATCATGCCGAACTTGATCAGGTCCTCGGTGCGGGCCTCGCGGCGCAGCGCGTCCTTGTCATCCTCGGCGGTCGAGACCTGCGCGCCGAAGCCGAGGCCACGCTGGCCCGTACGGCGCCGCACGATGTCCTCGAGCCCGTTGAAGGCACCGCAACAGATGAACAGGATGTCCGTCGTGTCGATCTGGATCAGCTCTTGCTGCGGGCGGTTGCGCGCGCCGTCGGGCGTGATCGTCGCGGTCTTGCCCTCGAGGATCTTGAGCAGCGCCTGCTGCACGCCTTCGCCGGAGACGTCGCGGGTCGGAGACGGGGTGCCACCCTTGCGCGCGATCTTGTCGATCTCGTCGATGCAGATGATGCCGCGTGCCGTCTTCTCGACGTCGCCGCCGGCGGCGCGGAACAGCGCCTTGACGACGCTCTCGACGTCCTCGCCGACGTAGCCCGCCTCGGTGAGCGTCGTGGCGTCCGCGATCGCGAACGGTACGTCGAGCTTCCTCGCGAGCGTCTGGGCGAGCAGCGTCTTGCCCGAGCCGGTCGGCCCGATCATGAGGATGTTGCCCTTCTGGAGCTCGACATCTCCGGCCTTGCCGCGCAGGCCGATCCGCTTGTAGTGGTTGTAGACCGCGACGGAGAGGGCGCGCTTGGCGTCCTTCTGGCCTACGACGTAGCGGTCGAGCTCCTCCACGATGGAGCGGGGCGGCGGGTACTTCGGGCGCTCCGACGCCTCCTCCTTGGCGAGGATGTCGTTACAGAGGGTCACGCACTGGTCGCAGATGAACACCCGCGGACCGCTGATTAGCTTCCGTACCTCGCGCCGCTGCTTGCCGCAGAAGGAGCAATGGAACTCTTCCATCCGGCTCCAATTCTTACATGTTCCAGGGGGCTGGCAATAGCGGCGATCACCCTTTGCTGCCCTCCGAAAGGGTAGGACGTGGTGGGCGGGAGCGAGGGGCCCCGGGCGCTTGTGTTGTGAGCCAGAGCGCGGGATCACTGGGCCGCGATGCGCGCGGTCGTGATCTGTGCGGAACCTGACGTCGTCCAGGCGCCGGGGGCGGTCGGGACCGTGCTGGCCGAGCTCGGCTGCCGGGTGACCCTCGGGCGGTTCGACCTCGGCGGCCTCGATCTCGAGGCCCTGGCCGGCCGTCCGCCCAACGTGCTGATCGTCGAGGCCGGGGACGATCTCGCGCGGGCGCAGCGGACGATCAAGCGGATGCGTGACGACGGGCCGCTGGCCGAGGTCCCGATCCTGGTGGCGGTCACGGTCGCGCGGCTCCCCGCCCTCGACTTCTCGATCGGCTTCGATGACTTCGTGCTGATGCCGATCGTGCCCGCGGAGCTGTACGCGCGGATGCGCCAGCTCGACTGGAAGACCGCGACATTTGGCTCCGACGAGGTCCTCAAGATCGACGACCTGGTCATCGACATCGCGGGTTACGAGGTCCGGATCGCGGGTCGCCGCATCGAGCTGACCCACCAGGAGTTCGAGCTGCTGCGCTACCTCGCGCAGCACCGCGGCCGCGTGTTCACGCGCGAGGCCCTGCTCGAGCGGGCGTGGGGCTACCGGTATGCCGGTGGGACGCGGACGGTCGATATCCACGTCCGCCGCGTGCGGGCCAAGCTCGGGGAGATGGGTTCCTGGATCGAGACTGTCCGCAACGTCGGCTACAAGCTCCGCGGTTAGGGTAAAGTCGAGGACGTGGCGGGGCGAGCCTCGATCGTCGGCGCTGCGGTGACGCACGTTGGGAACGTGCGCGAGCACAACGAGGACGCGCACTACTTCGATTCCGAGCTCGGCCTCCTGATCGTGTGCGACGGGATGGGGGGCCACGCCGCGGGCGAGGTCGCGAGCGCGATCGCGATCAAGACGATCCGCGAGAAGTGGGCCGACCACGAGACCCAGGAGATCGCCGACGTCTGGCTCGCCCGCGGGACCGCGATCGCGAAGAAGCAGCTGCTGACGTGGCTGCGCGACGGCGTGCTGGCGGCGCACCACGCGATCATCGCCGAGGCGGAGCGCGACACCGCGAAGGCCGGCATGGGGACGACGCTGGTCGCCGCGATGATCGTCGGCAGCGAGCTCGTGTTCGCGCACGCGGGCGACTCGCGCGCGTACATGGTCCGCGACGGCATCGCGACCCAGCTCACCGAGGACCACACGCTGCTCCAGCGCTTGCTCGCCGCGGGGATCGAGGTCGATGTTGCCGGCGACGGCGGTCGGTTCCGCAGCATGCTGACCAATGCGCTCGGCATCGGGCAGGAGTGCAAGGTGTCGACGTTCGTCGTGCCGCTCGCGGACGGCGATCGGTTCATGCTGTGCAGCGACGGCATCAGCGAGTACGTCGAGGAGGCCGAGGTCGGCGAGGTGCTGGTGAAGCAGCCGAGCCCTGCGCGGGCGGCGCAGAAGCTCGTCGACCTCGCGCTCGAGCGCGGCGGTGCCGACAACGCGACGGCCGTCGTCGTGCGCGTGCTGGAGGCGGGTGACAATCCGCTGCCCGCGGCGCAGCGCCGCCGCGACGATCTGACGATCAGCCTGTGCGACCTGTGGACCGAGAAGGTCTCGCCGCAGCAGCGCCTGCGCGCGATGCGGATCGCGGTCGCCCGCGATCACGCACCGGGCGAGAAGCTGCCGGCGCACTCGTTCGGCGATCGCGTGGCGTGGATCGTCGTCGAGGGCGAGGTCAACCAGCACGGCGAGCCGCTCGGACCGGGCTCGTTCATCTATCCCGAATCGCTCGTCACGGGTTCGCAGGCGCCGGGCAACGAGGGGCTCGCCGTCGCGCGCACCGAGGTCCGCGCGGTGTCGATCCGCAACGATGACTTCCGAGAGCTATGCGACGAGGACCCGGAGCTCGGCGAGGCGCTGCTCGACAGCCTGGCGACGATCATGCGGTCGCGAGGACCGACGCCGGCGCCCACCCGGCCGTCGGCAATCGACTCCGAGGTCGCGCGCGCCATCACCGATCCGAACATGGTCGCCATCGGCCGCGCACCGACGCCGATCGCCGTTCCGCGGCCGATCCTCGCACCGGAGATCGTGATCACCCCGGTGACCGAGACCGGCGCCGAACCGATCCTGCTGACCCAGAAGATCCCGAAGCGCGCGGAGCCCGAGTCGCCCGAGATCGAGATGTCGTACGAGCTCGAGGCCGAGTTGCCGCCGGAGCGCACCGCGGTGCCGGTGCCGGGGCAGCGCGACGACGACTCGAACAGCCACCCCGACATCACCGTGTCGCGCGACGACGGCCTCGCCAAGGTCACCGAGACCGTGACCGAGACGAGCGAGCAGACCCTGACCGTCACCGTCGAGGAGCCGACCCGCACCAGGCCGGTGACCGCGGATGATGCGACGTCGATCTCCGGAACGATCGAGTCCGCGTCCTCGCGCAAGCGCCGGGTCTCCGACGGCTGGCGCGGCGACGAGTGAGCTACCGGCTGTAGTCGGTCAGATCCATGATGATGTCGCCGAGCTCGGTCGTCGCGGTGACCTTGAGCGGGACCCGATCCGCATCATCCGAGAGCCACACGGTGAACGTGCGGGCCGGCTTGGTCGACTCGACGGTCATGTTCGGCTTGGCCCGGTACGACTTTCCCTCGAACATGATCGCGCGCCGGTTGCCGAGGCTCGACCCGATCGTCTGCTCGCCCGCGTAGGTGACATCGATCCGCCACAGCCGGCGACCGCCGATCACGTAGACCGTGCGGACGGAACCCTTCGTCGCCTTCCAGCCGCGGAGCTGCGCCATCGCGGTGTGCGCGTCGTTGACGATCACGTTGCCGAAGTTCAGCTTCTGCGTCTTCGGCGCGGCATCCGTCGGGCGCTGGTAGGTGACCTCGGCGCTGCCGCCGGAGAACTTCGCGCTCGCGGTCGTGCGCTTGCCGCTATTGACGATCAGCGACTCGAGCGAGATCGGCCGACCGGTCTCGACGTCGATCACCGAGGTCGCCTCGTCGCTGATCTGCTTGAGCAGCGCTGCCGCACCCGCGGTCGCCGCGCGCGACTTGACGACGATCACCTGGCGACCGTCGAGCTCGCCCGGCTGGCCGACCGCGAGCTGCGCCTCGCCGGCGAGCACACCCGAGAGGTGGACCTCGAAGGCCATCGTCTCGCCGGGGTGGAGGCCGAGCGTGTCAGCAGGTTCGGCCTCCGCGGCCGCCGCCGGTTGTTGCGAGGTCATCGCGTCTGCGCCCGCGCACCCGACCAGGACCGCCAACAGCCATACGCGTCGCATCCTTCATGGATGAACGAAACCGGCTCCGTCGGCAAGCGGTGGTAGCGTGCCAGGGTGGGCACGGTCACGAAGCTCGGCATCACGCTCGGCGATCCGGCTGGCATCGGCCCGGAGATCGTGGCCTCCGCGCTCGCAGCCGCACCGGTTGAATGGCTCGCCCGGTTGATCGTCTACGGCGATCGCGAGCCACTCGAGCGCGGGGCGCGGACGGCCGGTGTCAGGCTCCCCTCGGTGACCGTCGTAGGTGCAGGCACCGGCGCCCGCGCCATCCCCGGCCAGCCCGACGAGGCCAGTGGTGCGGCGCAGGTCGGCTATCTCGAAGCCGCCGTCGCTGCGGCCCAGCGCGGCGAGCTCGCCGCGATCGTCACCGCGCCGATCTCGAAGACCTGGGCGAAGCGTGCGGGGTTCTCGTTCCCCGGTCACACCGAGATGCTCGCAGCGCGGCTCGGGGCGCCCGACGTCGTGATGATGTTCGCGGGCCCCAAGCTCAAGGTCGCGCTCGCGACGGTGCACGTCCCGCTCGCCGAGGTCGCGCGCACGCTGACCACGGCGGGCTTGCGCCGCACGATCGAGCTGCTCGCGGAGTCGCTGGTCCGCGACTTCTCGATCGCCGCGCCGCGGATCGGCATCGTCGGCATCAATCCGCACGCGGGGGAGGGCGGGTTGCTCGGCACCGAAGATCGCGATGTGATCGCGCCGGCGCTGACTCCGCTCGCACCGGCGACGCTGTCCGGTCCGCTCGTCCCCGACGCGGCGTTCCGCGATGCGCTGCACGGCCGCTACGACGCGCTCGTCGCGATCTATCACGACCAGGGGCTGATCCCGGTCAAGCTCGTCGACTTCGACGAGGCCGTCAACGTCACGCTCGGCCTGCCGATCGTGCGGACGTCGCCGGATCACGGGACGGCGTATGACATCGCGGGCAAGGGTGTCGCGCGCGCCGTGTCGATGCAACGGGCGCTCGCGCTCGCGGTCGAGATGGTGGCGCGTCGGGCGTGAACGTGGTGCTCTCGCGCACGCGCGCGCTGACGGGGCTCGAGAACGTGAACGGGTGCTCGCGCGTGGACGCGCGGCGCCTTGCGCTCCGGGTGCCTCCCCGGCGGCCTCGCTCGGGGTTCCCATGCTGCTTCGCTGAGGCGGTGGCGCGGGTGGCTCGTGGCGCTCTGCTCGGCCTCGACTGCCTGGGCCACTCGGCTCGCCGCGGAGGCACCCGGGCGCCGGGCGCCGCGCGTGACGAGGACGCTCGCTCTCCACGAGCAGCGGTCGCTCTCGCTCTCCACGAGGCAGCGGTCGCTCTTACTGTCCACGAGCAGCGTTCGCTGGGGCCCGCGCTCGCTCGCCACGATCAGCGTTTGCTCGGTCGGGTCGAGCCCGCGCCTCGGTCAGCGTTCGAGATCAGGTTGGGATCAGGTCGAGATCAGACGGACTCAGTACAGGGCCTTGAGCGCTTCGGAGTCCGAGATGATGACCTTGCGGCCCTCGGTCATGATCAGGTTCTTGCGCTTGAACGTCGACAGGGTGAGCGACACGGTCTCACGCGTCGATCCGATCAGGTTCGCGAGCTCCTGGTGGGTGATCTTGAGCGCGACCAGGGTGCCGCGCGCGTCGTCGACGCCGTACTCGGCCGCGAGCTTGACGAGGAGCTCGGCGAGCTTGCTCGAGACGTCGCGGAACACGAGCGCCTCGACCTTGTTCTCGAGCTCGCGGCGGCGGACGATCATCAGGCGCGTCATCGCGAGGCCGAGCGCGGGGTGGCTGTGGATCAGCTCCTCGAAGTGGACGCGATCGATCTCGGAGAGCAGCGCGTTCTCGACGGCCTCGGCCATCTCGGTACGCGGGCCGCCGTCGAGCAGGCAGCTGTCGCCGAACAACTCGGCGGGGCCGTGGTAGGCGAGCGTCAGCGACTTGCCGTCGCGCGTGACCTTGCTGACCTTGATCCGACCGCCGTGGACGAGGAACAGCGAGCGGCCCGGATCGCCGGGGAGGTAGATGACGTCACGGCGGCGCGCCTCGCGCAGCTCGACCCGCTCGGCCATCCGCGCGATCGCGTCGGGACCCAGATCCGCGAGCAGCGGTACCTTGCGGAGGTACCAGAGGACGCGCTTCGGGTCGGGCACGGCCCAACTGTAGCACCGCTTGCATCTGGGGTGCCCGGTGTCTCGGGCATTACGAAAGGTGAGATCACGGCTAGACCACGATCTCCGCGTCGCCGGGATCGATCCGGGCCGCGATCCGCACCGTGGCGTCGCGCCAGGTCGGGGTTCGCGCCATCCGCTCGGCGAGCGGCGCGACGACGAGATCCTCGATCGTGCGGCGCAGCGGGCGAGCGCCGAGCTTGGGATCGTGGCCGAGCTCGGCGAGGCGGGCGCGGGCGGCGGGCGTCATCTCGAGGCGGAGGTTGCGCGCGATCAGGCCGGGCCGCTTGCGCAGCTTGTCGAGCTCGAGCTCGACGATCTTCTCGAGCGACGCGGTGCCGAGCGGACGGAACGACAGGATCGAGTCGATGCGGCCGATCAGCTCGGGCCGGAAGAAGCTGCGGATCACGCCGAGGTGATCGGTCCCCGCATCGGACGACGAGAACCCCTTGGGCTTGGGATCCGCGGCGCCGAGGTTGGTCGTCATGACGATGACCGCCATGCGGAAGTCGACGAGCCGGCCGAGCGAATCCGTGAGGCGACCTTCGCCGACGACGCCGAGCAGGAGATCGAAGGCCGCGGCGTCGGCCTTCTCGATCTCGTCGAACAGCACGACCGACAGCGGCTGGCGGCGGATCCGATCCGCGAGGCTGGTGCCCGCGGGCGACGGCGTGATCAGGCGTGCGATCGCGGCGCCGGTGACGAGCTCGCTCATGTCGACACGCACGAGGCGCTCGGCGTCGCCGAACAGGTAGCGCGCGAGCTGCTTCGCGAGCTCGGTCTTGCCGACACCGGTCGGGCCCGCGAACAGGAGCGTCCCGACGGGGCGCTGCGGATCGTCGAGACCGGCCTTGAGGCGCGCGATCACGCGGGCCGCGACCGAGCACGCCTCGTCCTGGCCGATCACGCCCTTCGCCAGCGCGGCGGCGATCGCCGCGGTATCGAGCGCGCGCTCGGGGGCGAGCAGATCGACCGGGAGCCCGGACCACGCGCCGAACGCCTCGGTCAGCTCGCCGACGGTGAGCTCGGGCACCGCGGTGCGGAGCGGGGAGGGCGTCGCGTGCGTGGGGTTGGTGCGCGTGGGGGTGGTGCGCGTCGAAAGATAATCGACGAACGCGAGGGCCTTGCCGGGGAACGCGGTGTCGCGGCGGAACGCGGCGAGCAGCTCGACGAGGCGGCGCGCGGCATCGTGCGACAGCGCGACCGGCGGCTGGGTGCGCTGGCCGTACGGCTCGAGCAGCGCGATCGTCTGCGCGCCCGTCGCGTCAGGGATCCGCACGACGCGCAGCGAGTCGAGGAGGGCGGGGAACTTCTGGCGCGCACGCACGAGCTCCGCCTCGTCGCACTCGGCGATCAGCGACAGCTCGCCGGCGATCACCGCCGGGGCGAGCAGGTCGGCGATCGAGGCACCGTCGCTCGACGGCGCGAGGACATCGGCGAGGCGATCGACGTAGAGGATGTCGTCGCTCTCGTCGAGCTCGTGGACGAGCTGCAGGCAGCGCTGCTGCCACATGCCGAGGTAGACCATGCCGGCGACGATCCGATCGGCGCTCGTCGCCCACAGGCGGCGGTGGCGGCCGCTCTTGCCGCGCGCGCGATCGAGGAGGCCGCGCGCGATCCGGCGGACGAGCGAGGACTTGCCGGCGCCGCGCGGCCCGACGAGGAGCAGGCTCGGGAGTCGTTCTTCGTCGAGCAGCGGCACGAGCTGATCGAACACCGGATCGACGCCGACCGTGGCGCGGAGCCGGCCCGCGCTCGCGAGCTGGACCCAGTCCTCCGCGACCGCCTCGAGCGTCGGCGCGGGATCGACGGCCGCGGTCTTCCGCTTGCTCGCCTTCGCTGCCGCCTCGACCGGGCTCCACGGCAGGATCTCTTCGTCGACCTCGCGCCGCACGTCGTACAGCGACGCGCCGTCCTCGCCGATCAGCGCGGCGAACACGAGCG
>Ga0102851_10002170_pt1 | contig 11720 bp, 14 predicted proteins | sample Mud3Dept3metaG_FD_79558 | JGI IMG/M metagenome (GOLD analysis project Ga0102851, IMG submission 79558) | Freshwater wetland microbial communities from Ohio, USA, analyzing the effect of biotic and abiotic controls - Mud 3 Core 4 Depth 3... | ecosystem: Environmental > Aquatic > Freshwater >... | reverse complement strand
GTGTGCAACGAGCGCACGCTGCGGATTGTGGATGCGGGCATCTGCTTGACCGACCACGACACCGACGAGCGGGGCGACACCTACTTCACGCTGGAGTCGTTGCCCGCCGTAGTGCGGGAAGCTGAGCAGCGGGGCAAGCTGGTAGTGTTCCGGCATGTGTAGTCCGGACGACGCGGTGTGCATCCGGTGTGGGCACCCGCTGAGTCAGCACCACGACGAACCGGGCCAGCCCGGCTACTGTCAGGAGATGGTGCCGCCCAGTGAGGATGACGACACAGAGTGCTACAGCTTCTGTGGGTGTGACTTACTGATGCCCTTAGCGGAGGACGATGATGGGGATGCGCACCGTGGATTTCAGTGAGTTTCCGCTGGCCGAGGTGGGCCACACGGTGCTCATGGCAGGCGTCGTCTTCGACGGCCCCCGAGGGCAGTACCTCGTACCCTTCCCCGAATGCGGGGGCTGGGATCGGGCCGATCTCGCCGAGGTCGATCTCTCGGTCGACGAGTGGAATCAGCTGCTACGGCAGTCGGACACCATGGAGACCGAGATTCTGCAGCAGGCGGCCGACGGCACCGTCGTCAAGGCGATGGTGCGCAAGTGCGAACGCCTGATCGCCGGGCAGGTATCGTGGAACGTGTTTCGCCGCGACGGCTTCAAATGTCGCTACTGCGGTCGGGGTGACGTACCGTTGACGGTGGATCACTTGGTGCTGTGGGAGGAAGGCGGTCCCAGCATCGAGGCCAACCTCGTGGCCGCGTGCAAGAAGTGCAACAAGGCGCGCGGGCGGCTGCCGTACGCGGAGTGGCTGTTCGACCCCTACTACCGACGGGTGGAGCAGAACCTCACCCCGGAGCAGCGGGCGGCGAACACCGATCTCAACGACACTCTGGACGCCATTCCCCTCTTGGTGCGCGTGAGGTCACGATGACCGTGGGGGAGCTGAAAGCGGCGCTAGCGGCCCTGCCGGACGACGCGGTGCTGATTGCCAACGTCACGCGCGAGGCCCGGGTGGAGCTGCAGCTGGGCCGGTGGGTACCGATGGAGCAGCTGTGGTACGATCCTGTGGCTACTCCCTGGCGACCAGAACCCGCGGTGCTGGCGCAAGAGCGCGTGGCGGTGCTGATTGACGTGCTACGCGAACGGCTCCCGGGCGAGGCCGAGCGCGAAGCGCAAGCGCGCACTGCGTATGAGCGCAGCCGCGGCAGTGACTTGGTGGTCGACGCCGGCGGGCACGGGCATGAGCTACCGCAGTCGGTGACCATAGGACGTGGAATATGACCGAAGTGGGGGTGGTGCTACGCTACGACGAAGCGCCGCACTACTGGCACCAGCCACAGGGTAGCACCGGCGGCAGCTTGCCGGATAGCCGCTCGCTGTGGGACGTGCTGTGGCAGGGGCGCCACGACATCATGGGCTTTGCCCACAGCCATCCGGGTGACGGCATCCCCGGCCCGAGCCACGAAGACCTGACCACGTTCGCAGCCGTGGAAGCCGGATTGGGCGCCCGGCTGCTGTGGTGGATCGTTAGCAGTACCCACGTCGTCGTGCTGCACTGGAACGGTAGCGAGTACACAAGCACCCGAGTGTGGAATGAACCAGATTGGGTCGCGGAACTGCGACGCCGATCCTACGCGGAGGGAAGTCATGGCTGACAACGACGTACTGCAAGTCACGGAAGCGCGACTCAACATCACTCACGGGGGACAGAACGGCGACCTGCCTGACACGGTGGCCTTCGATGCGACCGACGGCGACGTGCGGACCTGGGCTACCGAGGCGGTGCGGACGGGCACCGTGCCGGGGCTGCGGCGCGATGAGCAGGCGACCTTCCACGACTTCGTAGTCGACCGCTTCCCGGCGACCGATGCCCGGCCGTACAATCTGATCCAGCTGCGGCCGAAGACGCCCTTCGGGGCGTAGCCGACGCTCATGCACGTCTGCGCGTTTTGCGGGAAGTCGGTGCGGGAGGTGGTGGCTATGTGTCAGGCGCATGCGCCGCCAGCCCCGCAGGATGGCGTGTGCATCTGCAACGAGTGTGTGCAGCAGTGTGTGCAGCTCATGACTGCGGGCGCCATCGAGTGGGCCGCGAAGCCGAAGCAACATGCAACTGAACCGGTGCCGCCGTTGGCGATGCCGCCCCGCGGAGGGTGACGATGATGACCAAGCCGCGCAGGCGTCTCTTCCTCATGGGGTGGTTGCTGGGCGGCGTGATGCAGGCCGCGGTGAGCATGGCGTACCAGGACTCCTACGGGGGTCTAGAGGGCTACTGTGCGCACCTGCGTAATGGCCACTGGTGGAACACGCCGTGGTGGTTGTGGGTGGGGGTGTGGCTCATCGGGTTGGTGATCGCCGTGCTGTTGGTCTACCGGGAGCAACACTAATGCGCACCGTGGTCATTGTGGGAGCCGGAGCCCTGGGGTCACATGTGGCCCTGTTCCTGCGCAACGAGGATGTGGTGTTGCGCGTAGTGGACTTCGACCGCGTGGAGCAGAAGAACACGCTGGCACAGTTCCACGGCCGCCCCAAGTTGGGAACCCCGAAGACTGAGTCGCTGCGCACCACGCTGCAGTTCCTGTTCGGTACCAAGATCGAGGTGCGGCCGTACCGGCTGACCGCCGACAACATCAGTGAGATCTGCGGCGGCACGGCGTTGATGGTCGACTGCTTGGACAACGCCAAGAGCCGCAAGTTGGTACAGGCCTTCTCCGAGCAGGGCGCGGTGCCGTGCGTGCACGGCGCCCTGGCGGCAGCTGGTGGCTTCGGGCGGGTGGTATGGGGCGAGCAGTTCGTACCTGATGAGGAGACGGCCGGGGCCGCTACCTGTACGGCTGGTGAGCATCTGCCGTTCATCGCCCTGACGGCGGCCTACCTCGCCCGAGCGGTGCAGTTGTTTCTGGCTACGGGTGAGCAGCGCGGCTACGCTATTTCGCCCGGCGGCGCCGTGCCGGTGTAGCCTTGTAAAGAGTTGTGGGCAGTTTACAGCGCGGCAGTCACGCGCTATGTTTAGGAGGCATCGACGTTCACACAGTTTCCTGGTACCAACCGAGCGCATCTTACAAGCTCATGCAGGTTCGACTCCTGCCCCGGGCACTCTACGCCCGGGTGGCCGAATGGAACAGGCACTGGACGATGGCTCCAGCAGAACGCAACCAGATAGCTCACTCGGTACCAGGAGCCTTTTGCCGGACACAGGGACACGGCGTCCCACTCGACTGCTAATCGAGCACCAACCCGACAGCACCACTCGCGCTCCGCGGAGCGCCCCCGGTGAATGTCTACAAGCTTCCGGTTCGACTCCGGAGTCCGGCTCTAATGCGCAGTCACCCCGAGATGCTTACAAGCTGGGATCGAGGATCCGCGTAGCACCCCAGCATCTCTACTCGACTGCGCTACCTTTTGCAGTGTCTTGGCGGACACGCCTCATGGTGGGGCAACACGAACCGTAAATCGTGATTGAACCGACAGCGGCCCTCGCGTTGGAAACGACGCACCCGCCGAATGTCTACAAGCTTGCCTGGTTCGATTCCAGGGTCCGCCACTACGGGAACGATCAACTAGGAGATGCTTACAAGCATGAGTCGCCCAGTTGGTAGGGCATCAGCCTACGAAGCTGAGAGTCACGGGTTCAAATCCCGTCTCACGCAACACCCCAGCATCCCACCTCGATCGTTCCCGCATCGTTTTGTAGCCGGAGGGGCGTGTCGGTGCTTCACGCCGTAAGGAAGAGCACAGCGGCTTTCTGCTCCGGCGGTCGAGGCGGCCAGGACCACAGGCTCGCGTTGAATGACCCGGTTCCGCGTGGCGAGCAGTTCGTGACCTCGCCACACCTCGCGATATCCTGACGCCGGGGCGGTCCACCCCTTTCTAGCATCTCCTGCACGGCACTTCCTGCTACACTTTCACCCGCACCCCACATTGCAGCACTTGGCACCGTCGCGCAAACTGCGCGACCCCTCTCGCGTAGAACGCTGGTGCTCGCGCTATCGCGTACCGCGTTTTTCGACCGCGTTTTCGGCGGAAGCAGCTAACCCCGCGAAATCACATAACAATCCCCGTCGGGAAAATCGCACCGGCGGCGGCTACGCGTTGCGTTTTCCGCTTGCCTTCGACGGTGATCTCGTATATCCTGTAGCTGGGAGCAGACGCGGCCCAGAGCGAGAGCGCATGGTGCGATTTCGAAGCGGGCCGCACGGTTACGGAGGCATTACGATGAACGTGTTTCAGTCGGTTCAGTTCCAGCACAACCTGGGCAAGGCGGTCGAGGGCGGCAAGGTCAAGGGCATCGACCCGAAGAGCGCGAAGCGTCTCGGCGACGCCGGCGACTTCAACGAGGCCTACCTGGAGGCGCGGCGGCAGCAGCGCCGCATGACGCGGGACATCGCGATCATCGACCACCTGCCCAAGGCCGAGCGCAAGGCCAGCGCGAAGAAGCGCGCCAAGATCCTGGAGGAGCGCCAGGAGGTGCAGCAGCAGTTCGTGATCTTCAACAAGGCCTGCAAGAAGTTCCTGCAGGAGCGCATCGAGCTGCCCGACCTCATCAAGGCGATCAAGGAGGCGTTCGCGGTGAAGGTCTCCTCCAAGGTCGCCCCGGCGCTCGCCGCGCTGTGGGCCAAGCACGTGGAGTTCGACGCCACGGCGAAGCCCGCGAAGCCCGCGAAGAAGGGCAAGGACGACGAGGACGAGTCGGACGACTCCTCGGCCAAGCCGCGCCGCAAGCTGGCGAAGAAGGACAAGAAGGACAAGAAGAGCAAGAAGGACAAGAAGCTGGCGCGCAGCAAGCCGCTGAAGAAGCGGGTCGTGGAGGACGACGAGGACGACTTCTCGGACGACTCGTCCGACTCGTCCGACTCCTCGGACAGCGACTAGGCGGCGGCGCCGGCGTGCGTGCAGAGATGCTGCCCGCGGGGATTCTGGGCATGCCTCCCCGCGGGCAGCATCTCTCACCACCACCCCTCCCCTCATCCTCGCTTAACCCCCGCGCAGCTCACGTGGTATCTTTGGTACGTTGCCAAGCGCAAGGAGCTGGTGATGGCCTACCACGTGAAAGAGCTACCGCTGTACCCCGCGGCCGATCTGGAAGCAGCGCTGAACGATTGCCCGGTGGGGTGGACGCTGAAGTTCGTACTAGAAGCAGTGCCGGTGCAGATCCGGCAATCCAAGGCCCAGGTGAAGACCACGGTGGTGAGCGGCGCCGAAGTTCTGCAGGTGTCGCCCACCGCGATCTTCATCTTCACGAGTTAGTCGCCCACCGTTGTAAAGACGGGGCAGCATGATCACTGACCTGGGCACCACGAAGGACGGCTTCCGCATCCGCGGTTTTGTGCACGCGACTGCAGATGCTGCCGCCCCGTGGGTGCTGCTAGTGCACCAACTTGGCAAAGACCACACCGAGTACAACACCTTCGCGGCCCAGGTGGTCCATGCCGGAGCGAATGCACTAGCCCTCGATCTACGTGGTCACGGAGACAGCGTAGTCCGTACGAGCGGCAAGCCGCGCATCGATGATCACCGCTCACTTACGCCGCACGACTGGCAGCGTTGCTACCGCGATGTGCTGCTAGCCCTGGGCTTCATCGCCAATCGGAGTCCCCGCTGCGGTATGGTGGGTTCCTCGATTGGAGCATCTGCCGTCCTCAAGGCGGTGCCACGGGTACCGGCACTGTTCGCCACCGCCCCGCTGGTGCTGCTATCGCCGGGCCTAGCGTACCGCGGAGTAGATGTGCGGCCCGCGTGGCGTTTCCTGCAGCAGCGAGGTACGCAACCTGTGCGGGTGCTGCAGGCGCAGCACGACGGTCCTACCGTAGAGTTCCGGCAGTGGGTGCGGGCGCATGGAGATGCGCACACCAAGTTTGTGACCGTCCCCGGTGCGGGGCACGGACTGAAGCTGTTAGCAGATGCAGCGGGGCAGCAGCGCTGCAACCGGTTGATCCGGTTCCTGTTGCGCCATCTGAGCTAGCGCCGGGCTGATGCGGCGCACGCGGTTCACGCCGAGTTCGAAAGGAGTCGACCGATGAAGCATCACAAGCACCACAAGCACCACCGGCACGAAGAGAAGGCGGCGAAGAAGGCCAAGGCGAAGCGGGGCAAGGCGAAGAAGGCGCTCACCGCCGCGGCGTTCGTGCAGGCCGTCGCCGATGCCGCCGAGGTCTCCAAGAAGGAGGCCAAGGTGTTCATGGGCGCGATGGCGGGCATCATCCACGAGCAGCTGGACAAGACCGGCGTGGTGCGCATCCCGCAGCTGGTGGCCATCAAGCTGCGCGACGTCCCGGCGCGGCCGAAGTGCAAGAAGATGATCTTCGGCAAGCTCACCAAGGTGCCCGCCAAGCCGGCGTGCAAGAAGCTGCGGGTCACCGCGCTCAAGCCCCTCAAGGACGAGGTGCTGTAACCGCATCTGCGCGCGGTCGACATTGTGTGGGCTCCCCCCAGCCCACCCGCCGACCGCGTGCGGTAGGGTCGCTGATGGTAACGGCAGTGACCCCTCGCCCGCACGCGAGCGGGGTGCAGTGCGCTGTTGGCACCCCGGAGATGCTGCGATTGCCGCGCCCAACTAAGCGGGCGCCGCGCTGGTGGCGAATCAGAGACGCCGACCGGGTAGTTTAGCAGCAGCTCACCGTTCCGCTGGGTGGTACTCGCGCGGCGAGTACCACCCTTTTTTTGTCCGATTATCCCCGCTGCCGCCCGGCGCCTTGTAAAGTACTCGCATGCTGCGCATCTCCTCGTGCCCTGGGGCGCGATGACCATTACGCTCAAAGAGCTTCGCGCCGAAAACACTGGCCCCTACGAGCAGCTGGTCGTGCCGTTGGACCAGCAGGGCCTGGTGTTCCTCTGTGGCGAAAACCTCGCGGCTGGTGGCACCAGCAACGGCGCCGGCAAGACCATGATCTTCGACGTGATCAGCGAGATCCTGTTGGGCGAAACGGCCAAGGGCGAACGCAAAGACGCACTCACCAGCTGGGAACGGCCCCAACGCGGCTCGCTACGCGAGCTGGACTTTGCGGTCAACGACGACGACTTCCTGGTACGCAAGGCGCGCAAGCACCCGCGCTACGGTACGGCACTGCAGATCTTCCAGAACGGCACCGCCATCACGAAGAAGGGCATGCCGGCGGCCGAGCGGCAGCTGCGGGATGAGATCCTGCAGCTGACACTGGACGAGTTCTACAACACCACCTACCTCACTAAAAACTTCACCCACTTGCTGATCACCGGCAAGCCCGCCGAGCGCGACCTGTACCTCACGCAGCTATTCGGGCTGCGCATCTACGGCGATCTGGGCAATCTGGTCTCGGACGACCTGAAGCAGATTCGCGAGCGATTGGAGACCACGCGCGATCTGGAGGCCACCCGCCGCGCGTTAGAAAAGCGACTCGCAGAGCTACCGACCCCGCCCACGTCGACGGGGCTGCACCAGCTACGCGCGCAAGTAGCGGCGCTACAGGCACGGGATCGTAAGCTGCAGCAGCGCCACGACCGTGCCGTTGCTGCGGCGCAGGCGCAGGCCCGCCGGGATTCGCTGCGCGAGCAGCTGGCCAAGCTGCGTCTACCCTCGCCGGTGCCTCGGGCTAAGCGCGTGCAGCGCAAGTTGCACAAGGCGGAGTACCGGCTGCAACAACTGCGCGACGCCCAGCTGTTCCAGCAGCAACGGGCGAAGCTGCAGGCCAAGTTGGCGCGGTTGGAGAAGGTAGCGAAACTCGACGACGCGCGGCTGCGGCGCGCCATGACCAAGCTAGAGACCACCCACGATCGGGTGCTCCAACAGCTGCCGCTAGCGCGCCGCCGCCACGAACTGGAGCGTAGTGCGCGCAAGCTACGGCAGCGGGTAGCGCAGCTGCCGGACCAAGTAGCGCAGCAGGTAGAGCAGGCCCGCCAGAACCTAGCCAAGACCGATGCCCGCATCGACGATCTGCGTACGCGGCTCAAAGTATTGCAGCACGCGCCCCATGCCCACTGTCCTACGTGCGGCACGCGCATCAAGGACAAGCGGCAGCTGGTGGCGACCCTGCATCAGCAGTGCACCACGGCTACGCAGGAGCGGCACGCGTTGGTGGACGAGCAGCAGCGGCTGGAAGCCGCAGCCAAGTATGCTACGCGGTTGCACGAGGTGGAACAGGAACTCAAGCAGCTGCCGGAGCACTCTGTGGATCGCCTGGAACGTCGCCAACACAAACTGCGCACGCTGATGGCTAAGGTGCAACGCGCGCTGACGCTCATCGAGCAACGTACCCAGCTCAAAGAGCAGCTGCGCGGCCTGCCTGCCGCCGATACCGAAGTTGACGCGACCATGCTGGCCAAGCAGGACGCGCAGGTTGCCAAGTTGCGCCAGCTGCTACCCGATCTCACCAACTACGAGCAGTTGCAAGCCACCCTGGCGCAGCTGCCCACCACCACTACCGACGACGACGTAGCCACACTGGCGCGCAAGCTACGCCGCTGTCACGATCAGTACTACGTAGCACGCCAGCAATTCGACGATCAGCTGCGACAGCGACGGGAATGGCGCACCGTGCGCCGGGAACTGCGTGGCCTGCGCGAGCAGCTAGACGGCCTGCATACCGTGCGCGACATGGAACGGGCGCTGGATGGGTTGGTGGTAGCCTTCGGGCGCAAGGGCCTGCGCCTGCAACGTCTACGGGCGATCATCAAGGTCATTGCCGCCCAGCTGCCGTTCTACCTCAACCTGCTGTTCGCCGAGAAGGGCCTGCGGTTCGAAGTTGCTGAGCAGGAGGACTCGTTCTCCCTCTCTGCGTTCAAGCGCAAGCACCCTGCTAGCCTGGAGGGCTTCTCTCGGGGCGAGAAGGCCCGGCTAACCCTAGCGCTACTGCTAGCCACGCGCTTGGCCACGCCTGCCAGCAAGCACACCAACGCCCTGTTCCTTGACGAGGTGTTCGACGCCATCGACGTGTATGGTTACGAAGGCGTGTTTACCACGCTGCGACACGTACTGGCTGCGGGGGACATCACCAGCATCTTCCTCATCAGTCAGAACTCCGATGCCGCCAAGCAGTACCGCAAGTACATCGATCAGGTGTGGCTGGCGCGCAAGACCGCCGACGGCATCGCGCGCTTGACGCTAGGCGCCGCGACCGAGTGAGGTAGCGCATGTACATATTGGGGTTCGCCTTCTCACCACAGCATAGCATTATCGGCGTCCTGGACGGCAGTCGGTACCATCTGCACTACCTACTGCCATCGACAACGACGGTCGAAGCTGGGGCCGCCCGCGACGCCCTGAAACAGTACCTCACCGAGAAGACCTACAAGCAACGGGTGCTGTGCGTGCGATCAGTGGCCACGCTGGTGGGCGAGGTCAAGCTGCTACGTAAGTTTGTCCGGTCGGTGTACGCCGTGCTGGTGTTCGACGCCGCGCCCCTGCTGCAGCAACAACACATCCCTATCATCGATGGCGTCAAGGGGGCCGATGATCAGTGGTGGCGCAACGCGCGCTTCTTCCCTACCATGCTACCTGCGCGACTGGCGGTGCATACCAACACCGTCAAGCTTGCCCGGCTGCGTAAGCGTACCGCTAAGAAGCTGACCACTGACGCCGTCAAGGTGCGGGGCGAGTTGGCGCACATCGCGCAGGCGGTGACGCAGGCCGTCGAGGGCAAGAAGCGGGTCGCCCGGGTATTACGTACCATCTTCGGCTGGCTACTGGGTACGGTAACCACCAAGACCCACCGCCGCGTCGCCGCTGATCTGCTGCTACGCTTCAAGCTACCTGCGGAGTTGTTGCAGCGGGTGATCGACTACCATCGTGGTGCCAAGGGGCGCGCGTTGCACACCGTGTTCTATCGCATGCAGCGCGGCCACGATTTCCGCGAACTGCAGGTCAAGTACAAGCATCTGGATATGGACGACTGGCTGGTGGTGAACGACTACTGGCCGGCGGTGGAAAAGCACACCCTAGTTGCCCGGCCACCTCGCTAGAATTACGCCCACTCAGTAGCGCACTCACGCCCTATCTTTAGTCAGCTGCGCCACGTGCGCACTGACTACCATGCTGCAGCTTGAGGTCAAAGCCACCCATCGAGCCAAGCACGACTTCCTAGAGCTGCAGATCTTTGTCTACAATCCCGACGAGGATAAGTTCCAGCCGCAACGCATCGTCACCGGCGTGGCTACCCTGTATCGCACGCTAGGAGTCGACGAGCGGCAAACGTTGGGTACGGCTACCTTCGACCGGCGGGAAGGTACGGCCGACGGTAGCGTGCGTGTGTTCTTCCTGCATCCCCTCGTACTCAACGAGCTTACCTACGAGGTGCGGGTGGACATCGAAGGATCCCTCACGCTGACCAAGCAGGGTACCTTCCAGATTCAACCACCGCCCACCCCCGACACGCAGGAGCTACCGGAGCAGCCACTGCCGGTGTCTCCGCGCAGCACCACGAGATAGGCGCATGGTTAGCACTATCGAGTTCGTGAAGTACCCCGTGGCGGTGCGAGTCGAGGTCAGCACCATCCCGATCCTGGTGCGGCTGTCGCCTGATCTGATGCTGGCGCCCGAGGGCATGAGCGTGCCGCCAGTGATTGCGGCGGCCGGGGTCCATCTAGTCAGTGAGGGTGGGGGTACCTACTACGAGTTTGCCAACCTCGCCGAGCGCATCGTTCGCTACTTCGTCCGGGTACCCCCCTTCTCGGGCGCGCACTACCTTCAGCTGGTTCACGTCACCGGTACGCTCAGCCCCAAGGTCATTGTCAGTGCTGATGGTACCAATCCCACCCACGTCGCCTCGCACCCCACCCTAGCCTTCAGCGACGATTTCGGGGGCTCTACCTTCGATCGTGCGCTGTGGCTGCTGGCGGGCACGCCCGGATCCCTGGTCAACATCGGCGTAGCCAACAGCCTGCTCAGCTTCACCAATCCACTGCAGGCCAATGTCACTACCCAGCTGACCAGTGATCGCATTGCGGGCCGCGCGCTGAGTGAAGTGCGGGCGGTAGTAGAATCCGCACGGGTGGCCCACAGCGGCTACTTGTTGGAGTTCAATTACACCAGCGAAGCCGACCCCCTACCTACCGCACCGTCGATGGTGCGCATCGGCTTCAGCGTCACGCCATCTACGGGGGTCGTCAAAGCCGTTGCCGATCCTACCAGTACCGTCATCTTCAACGCCTGCCATGCGGGGGTGTGGGGAACTGACGACCCCATCTTGCTACCAGCCGGTGGGGTGACCACGACGCAGCACACCTACAGCGTGGCCTTCGACGGGCACCGCGTGCAGCTGCTGATCGATGGCACGGCAGTAGCTACCCGCTTGGTGCGCATCCCCCATAACGATTGCGCCATCTTAGAGATCACACTACGTGGTAGCACCGGCGCGATCGTCCCGGTTGCCAGTACCACCTTGCAGCTGGACCGCATCGACGTGGTCACTGACACTGCCGTGGCAGTGACTGCCACCTCGCCCCTAGCCATCGACATGACGGGCGCGGTGATTCCGCCGCCGGTGGGTATGGCGCTGGAAGTCACGCAGCTGCAAGTGCTGGCGCATGCAGCGCAGATCGACACCACCACGCTGGCGATTCTGTACGCCATCCTGCACGGTGGCACGGCGCCGGCAGGGCACCTACTGCTCAACTTCAGCTTTGCCGACGTACCGGCGAGCCCTAAGCTGATTGGTACTGTACCCGCGGGCGCCGTGGTGCACGTGGTAGCGCTGATCATCCTGTCGGCCTTCGACCAACCGGTCTCGCTGGAAGTGGGGCGGCTGGCGGCGCC
>Ga0102851_10002169_pt1 | contig 11723 bp, 10 predicted proteins | sample Mud3Dept3metaG_FD_79558 | JGI IMG/M metagenome (GOLD analysis project Ga0102851, IMG submission 79558) | Freshwater wetland microbial communities from Ohio, USA, analyzing the effect of biotic and abiotic controls - Mud 3 Core 4 Depth 3... | ecosystem: Environmental > Aquatic > Freshwater >... | reverse complement strand
TTCACTCCAATAATGCAAACATCATCGACTTGCTCCAAATTCCCGCGCCAATTTTCAAATGTAGAATCAAGAATTTTTTTCTGTTCATCCATTGGTTGATTGCAAATAGACAAAAGCAATTCTTTCAACTGCGCCGCTTTAAATTTCTTGCCGCGTTCACCGCCAAACTGATCCTGTTAACCATCTGTAAAAATGTAAATTAAATCTCCTTTTTGTAATTCGATGCTGTGAGTGGTAAATGGTTTTGCATCCGCATATTTTCCGATTGGTTGTTTGTCTGCCTTTATTTCTTCAATGAAAGTGGAGTCTTTTCTTATTATCCATAAAGGATTATTTGCACCGGAAAATTGAGCGCTCCATTCCTCACTTTCATTATTTGATCTCAGAGAAACGAGTGCGATATCCATTCCGTCTTTTACTTCTTCGTCGGATTTTTCAAATTCAGAAATAATAATTTCCCGCGTCTTGTCAAGAATTTTGCCGGTATCAGTAAGGCCATGTTCGCGAACGCTTCTGTTCAATCCATTGTTGCAAATTACACTTACCAGTGAGCCGGGAACGCCATGGCCGGTACAATCCGCCGCAGCGAAGAGTATGCAATTAGTGGCAGCGGCAGCAGCAGCAGTTTTTTGAGATTGGTTTGATTCATTTTCATTTTGACTGCTTCTGCCACTGCTACTGCCACTTATTTCAAGCCAATAAAAATCTCCGGCAACAATATCTTTAGGTTTGTATAAAATAAAACTCTGAGGCAAATGTTCTTTTACAATTCTTTGCGGTGGCAAAATTGCGGCCTGAATTCTTTTGGCATAATTTATACTGTCGAGAATTTCTTTGTTTTTTTCTTCAACTAATTCTTTTTGTTTTTCAACTTGTTGTTTCTTTAGTTCTATTTCTATGTTTTGTTGTTCGGTTTGTTTTTGAAGTGTTTCAACTTTTACAAACTGAAGCGAAAAACGCGAACCTAAAATAAGTGACATCATGAAAATAAATCCAATGTCAAGAATAGTTATCAGAACATTCATTTCCGGGATAGCTCCGGAATAGGATAAAACTTTCAGAATCAAACTCACAAATAAAACAATGACACCAATACCGGCATAATTAGCACCTTCAACTTTTGCAATAACTGCGCGAATAATTGTGATGGTGAGAATAATAATTCCGATTGGAATGATCAACAATATTGCTAAAACCAACCATGAAAAAACAGCCGGCGGAAAGAAAATGGTGATCAGAATTTTTACTATGAAAATGGTTGCAAGAATTTTTACAAGAATTCCGGGCAATTGTTTTGGAAATAATTCTTTGATATAAAATGTCATGAAAAGACACGGAAATAATACACCCAAATATTCCAGTTTTAACATCAGCGCCCAATTGATATCAGGAAAAATAAAGCCAATTAAATAATTAACAGAAATGATTGGACGAAGACTTAACGTAATACAAAAAAGTGCGAAGTATAAAATGGAAAGATCTTTACGACGGAAAATATATAAAGCGAATAGAAATAAGCCGATAATCGCAAGAGCCGCGGATTCAATAGCATCAAGCATATAATATTCGAGCCGTTGTTGGACAATTGTGTCGGGTAAACCAATTTCAAATGGATGAACAAAACCACCTTTGCGATGATGAAAATTGGAGATCTGAACAATAATTTCTGCACTGTCTAATCCGCCAGGAATAATTATTTGCTCGTCGCGATTCATTGGAATACTCGTTTCAGAATTTTCTCCAACTTTTCCTACTTCAACTTCAATACTATCGTTGACAAAAATTCTGCAAGCCGTTTGTACGCTATACGCATCCAGAACTATTTCTGAATTGGGAAGATTAATTAAAGTAAGTCGATAAGTTGCAAAGCCATAACTTCCGCAAGGTTTTCCATCAACTTTAATATCATTCCAGGAAGATGGTTTTATTAAAAGATCGGGTTGGGGTAGAGGTGATTTTTCAAAATCTGCAGGACCGTATAATTTTTTCCAGTAAAATTCCCATTCGGTATTGAGTGGAATAATTTTTACGTTTTGAAAATCAGCATCGCGTAAATCAATAACGGAATTGTCTTGTCCAAAAGTTGAATAAGACAAAAACAAAAAAAGAAACAAAATGAGTTTATTAGTTCTGCGCATTGAAGAGATTAAACTTTTTTAAAGATACTAAACTCTTTATTCTGACGTGAATTTAAGAGGTCAATATCGTTAATTATTTGTTTTGGAGCAAGCAGTCATTGGTTGTTAATTGTGTTAGCTCAAATCGAAAATTTTGAGGAAAGATTTGGAATATCCGCGATTAAAGCCGAACTAATTCTTTACAAAATTTACGACATCCTTAGTTGGATTATAAAGAGAACAAATTTTATATTTCCCTTTAGGCAATTTTGAGACATCAATTTTTCCTGCGTTATTTACGGCACCCGTCAATACTATTTCTCCTTTTTCATTTTGAATTTTGTATTCGAAATATCCGCCATAAGAAATGTTGAGATAGATTTGATCGCTGCTCATTTCAGCTTGCAAAGAAGTTGATTGAGGATTGTAAATTGTTGTGCCTGTAATGGTAAAATTTTGTGTTGTTGAACAACCAATTGCGTCAACAATAATTACTTCATAATTTGCCGGAGCGAGCGTATAAAGATCTTCAGTTTTCGCAAAATCAGTTCCGTCTTTTTTCCAGATAAACGTGTACGGATATGTTCCGCCGGTTGGTGTAAGATCGATAGATGCAGATGAACTTACTGTTGCCTGTTGAACATCTGCTGTTGCTTTTACTTTATTTACAACAACAAAGACTGACGCTTCGCTTGCGCAATTACTTGATTCCGGTCCGGAACTTCTTACCGTATAATTATTGACACCCACAGGAGGAACAAAAGGAACATTATTTTGAACGCCACCTGTCCATGAATAATTTTCTCCGCCAAAACCTATTAGTGTTGTTGTTTCTCCTTCGCAAATAATTCCGTTAGTTGTTGTTGCTTTAAGAGCTCCCGCGCCAACATTTAATTCAACGGAATAACTGCATTCTTTTGGATTTGAACTGGTAACTGTATAAATTGTTTTTCCCGCCGGGGGAATAAATGAAATGTTGTTTTGCACACCATTGTCCCAGGAAAGATTTGCTCCGAAATTTGATTTTGCATTAAACGAAATTGATTGGCCCTGGCAAAAAGTTGTTGGCCCGCTTAGCGTTACCAAAGGCATTGTGCAATTTACGGTAATAATAACTTTTCCATTTCCTTCATTCACACCTTGCTCATGTTTGACATTTAAAGCATGGTTATTAGAATAACTACTTCCGCCACCACCACCAGACCAGCAACCGCCGCCGCCGCCATAATAACCGCCACCACCACCTGTTCCGCTGGTACCTTGCGGACCATTTCCGCCACGGCCAAACTCACCATCTTCGGCTTTATCATAACCGGACCATTGGCCGCCAAGTCCGCCTTGTGTTTGTGTTGCGCCTCTTCCGCGCGATTCATCTTCCATCAAAAAATTTGATTCACCATCAGCTCCGGTTAAGTCTCCACCTTGCCCGCCATTATCACCACCATCGGGATAATTATATGCTGCGCCGCCTCCGCCACCAACAACTAAAACACGGTTTTCAAGACTTTTTCCGTCAATGCGAATATCGGATGCGCCGCCGCCACCGCCGCCACTGTAAATGCCGGATGTATTTCCATTTCCACCACCATTGAATCCGCCTTTTCCGCCCGAACCATTAGTCGCGTTCTCTCCTAAACCTCCTACGTAAATATAAAGCGTTTGCCCTGGTATAACCGGAAATGATGCTTGCAATCGTCCACCTTTTCCGGGAACATAATTATCATACTTTACGCCGCTGTAATCATTCCAGCCACCGCTGGCGCCATACATATCAACCGAAATTGTTGAGACACCCTGGGGGACGATATAAGTCTGAACATCGCCGGTAAATTCAAATATTTTTTGTTGACCAAAAGAATTGAAGGGAACAAAAAGTGTCAGAAAAATAATGATCCTGAAATAAAATAGTGTTGCGCGCATATATAATCTTCTTGTAGCAAATTTAACGATTGCGAATCAAAATGTATCGAAATTTATTGAATACTGAATCGAACTTATTATGCGGTACAAGTGTAGGATTATTTGGTTCGAAAAAAATTCAAAAATGCAAACATCAAAATTCTCGATAATCGATAAGAAGCTGAAACGAGTTCAGCCTGACATTTTACTCACAGAGATTTCCCCTGGCCCTTTTTACCAATTACCGATTACCTTTTTTTGCGTTAGGGATTGCAGTGAAAAACCCGGAATTTTTATGAGGATTTGCCACATTATGGCCACCATGTGGCCACGGAAAGCCCGGCCCCCGATAAATTTTTCATTTATCGGGGGAAACGCCCACACACAAATTAAAATATGATCAAGATGCTGAAATCCTTATCCTACGGACAGGTTGTGACTTGTACATTTTTAACCTGACAACCCGACCACCATCTTTTTGCTGCAATTTGTTAATCCCGGTAATCATCGATACGGGCGAGCCGTATCGCTACTTTCTTCCGAATTAAAAATATTCTTATTATTTTTTTATTTACTGACAACTTTTTTCCACCTGACACCCCAACTACCTATTTCACCGACCACCTTTTTTCTTCGGATTCTCCGGCACAGGATCGTCACCGCTACCGCCCCACGGATGACAAGACGAAATACGTTTTGAACCCAGGTAAATTCCTTTTATTGGTCCCCACTCTTTAATTGCGTGAATCATGTAATGGCTACAGGTAGGATTATAGCGACATGAATTTGGAAGAATGGGAGAGATGACCCACTGATAAATTTTGACGGGAAAAATAAAAATATATCCAATGAAGCGCATCATCTTACATACGATTCGCGGATGACCAATGCGTAATATCCATCCTCGATCTGGATGTAACCTTGATCGTAACAGAAAAAATATTTTCCGCCTTTTTTAGTTTCATACACATTGGTGAAATAAGCGAAATTAAATCCTTCTTCCATTAATGCGCTTCCCTGAATTTTTGATTTTCCGTTAGGATTATATTTGGCAAGAATTCTGCGGTTTTTTCGCAAAACATTATTGACTTTGCGCATGTAATTGGAATGGTCGCGATTTTCGAGATTGTGTTGTGAATTTCGACAATAATCAGAACAAAAACGTTTATCACTACGACCCAAAATTTTTTGTTCGCAATGTTCGCACTTCCTGTTTTTGTCTTCTTTGATCACTCCTGTTTTATTATAAGAGTAAAGGTACTAAATGTTTCAAAGATAAATGGACAGCAGCTAGCACATCAATACGAAAGTCACTCCGAACTTGTTTCGGAGTCTGCCTAACAACAGGCAGATGCTGAAACAAGTTCAGCATGACTCTATCAAATTCGCTGCTTTTAATTGTCATGATTTTTGTACCTTTATGACATGTACGGCAAAATAGACATACAGGAACTGGCCAAATTTGGTAACCTTGAATTTGTTGCAAAACAAGTTGTAGAAGGTTTTATTACCGGCATGCACCGCTCGCCGTATCATGGATTTTCTGTTGAATTCGCTGAACATCGTTTGTACAATACAGGCGAATCTACACGTCACATTGACTGGAAACTTTACGCAAAAACAGATAAACTTTTTATAAAACGTTACGAAGAAGAGACGAATTTGCGATGCAGAATTATTCTTGATATTTCATCTTCGATGTATTTTCCGGAAATTTCGGAAGAGTATCCGTTGAATAAATTGGGATTCAGTATTTATTCGATCGCATCATTAATTGAAATGTTGAAAGCACAACGTGACGGTGTTGGTCTGACAGTTTTTGAAGACGGAATAAAACTTGATACAGCACTGAAAACTTCAACCGCTCATCATAGAATGCTATATCATGAATTGGAAAAATTGATGACACCGCAGCAAGAAACGTTGAATCATAAAACGTCGCTTGTAAATATGCTGCACGAGGTTGCGGAAAATAATCACAAACGATCGCTTGTTATTTTATTCTCAGATTTTTTTACAGGCGAATCGATGGATGATTTAACAGATGCCTTTTTACATTTAAAACACAACAAGCACGAAGTATTACTTTTTAATGTTGTGGACAAAAAGCACGAACTTGATTTTGAATATCCGAATAAGCCAACAACATTTATTGATCTTGAAACAGGAGAAAAAGTTAAACTTCACCCGGCAGAAATTAAACTCGCATTTCAAAAAGAAGTAGAACAAATTACAAAAGAGTTAAAACTAAAATGTTCGATGTTTAAAATTGACTTTGTTGAAGCCGATATAAAAGAAGGGGTAACGTTTGTTTTGCAGCAATATCTGATAAAACGGCAGAAAATTATTTAATAATTCTTCTTTTTTCTTTCCATTTTTTTAATTTTTGATTTTGCCAGTAATCCAATGTTTACAGCATATTCAGCTATTTTATTCAATGCTTATTTTTACCATAAAGACAAAAAAATAAAAAAACAAGCGTCATTGCTTGCACTTGACGAAAAAATGCGTAATTTTGTCGCTCCTGAAAAGGATGTTGGTTTGGTAGTTCAGTTGGTTAGAATACATGCCTGTCACGCATGGGGTCGCGGGTTCGAGTCCCGTCCGGACCGCTTTCATCCACCGAAGCTTTTTAGCGAAGGTGGATAAGCAAGAAACAGCTTGCATGGCTGCAAGTTTTAGAAATCCCTGAGAGCGAAGGCTCTTGGGGATTTTGCTTTTAAGCCAAAATTCAGTTTTCCGTGAGCAAACTACGCTTTTTTCTTTCAAATTATAAGGGATCAAAGATTTCAGATTTTTTCGGGACAGGAAATCTTTCAATTAAGAAACTTTTAAGAGACCAACTTTTTTTATTAAACGCGTAAAGACATTCAAAATAAATGTGACAGATTTTTACTCAATTCTTAAATGATAAAAACCCGATTTTTTCTGTCATCATATTATAGGATTTCAGGAGTATGATTTTGACAATCTCAGACATCGTTTCAAAAATCATAATGAAAAAAAAGACACAAAAAAAAGGGAAACAAAACTGTTTCCCTTTTAATAAAGAATAAATGCTTATTACTTTACAGCTTTCGCTAAAGTAGCACCTGCTTTAAATTTCGCAACTTTTTTAGCTGCAATTTTAATAGCTTTTCCGGTTTGTGGATTACGACCAGTTCTTGCAGCACGTTTTGCGATTTTGAAAGTTCCAAATCCTACTAATGTTACACTTTCACCTTTTTTAAGTGATTTAGTAATAGCATCAATAGTAGCGGCTAATGTTCTGCCAGCGTCAGCTTTAGAAACTTTTGCTCCTTTTGCAATTGCATCAATTAATTCTCCTTTGTTCATATTAACAGGTTTTAGTATTTTAATTATATGCCAAATCTAATATGTTAATGAGATAATTGTCATAAAAGTTTATTTTTTTTTTCAACGAGATTGTTTAAATGTGGCCTGTTCAGACCATTTATTGGATTTGCATGCGTCATTTTCCCAGCAAAATCAGGCATCTGCCAGAAAACCAATTGTGAATAAAAAGTGGTTAAAAAACTGAAGATTTAATAGTTAAAACAGTTATATAAATAGAAATCGGGTACGTTTTGTGTGAATTTCAGTGCGTGAAAGTCAATTTTGAGGAGGAAGAAAATTTAATTATTGGTATAAATAACCTCCCCGTTGAATGTAATTTTTAGAACAACACCGGCTTCTCCGCTATTTTCATAGGGCTCTTCATAAAAAATACACTCTACAATAATTTCTCCTTTTCTAATTTTTTGTTTTAATTTTTCTATTTCTTTTTCCGGTATAGAAAAAAAGAAAACCGATGCGCCATCCTTAATCAGAATACCTGTTGCAACAGATTCCCAGCACTCGTTCGGATTTGGTGAACCATTATAAGTTATTGTCTCCGGAACAAATTGAGTGGTATAGATTTTTACACCGTTTTGCGCAAATCCGCCCGATACAATAAATAATATTAGAAAGAAAAAAATATAATAAAAGTTGCGCACTGGTTTTACAGAATTTTTTATTTGAATTTATTACGGACAAAGATTGCAATATGATCTGCTGTGATAAGTGATCACGATATTTTCGATCCATGCCACATCCAGCTCAAGAGGTAATGCCATGTTGCATTCCCATGTTAAGATTGTCATTTCTGCGAGATCACCGGACTGTGAGTTTTTAGGAAAACATTGTCCCTTTTCTAGGTTACCAATGTCTTCGGAAGTAACAAAACCATATTTTCCGGGCGGCAATTGAACTCGAAATTTTCCATTTTCATCCGACGTAAAACTGAAGAGCACTTCGGGAATACTATCCTGTTCATTCAACTTTACAACCCATAATTGAAAGTTAGCAAGTGGAAGCGGTTGCACAAAATCATCAGACGTCATAGCGCCGCCCTGGTAAAAATGCGTACTGTATAAAGTCCCGCTTAGCGTTGACGTCCGGATATGTTGAGGAATTATTTCATTGCCAATTGTGACTATTGGAATAAGCATTAAAAGAAGGAATACGATTCGTGACATAATAATAATAAGGCGTTTAAATAATGATACAATTTGTTTAATAAAAGGTTCACCAAAATATTTGCCCTTATAACCTTAATTACTGAATCTTATATCCGTTAAAAAACGGAACGATAATCTTTTTTTTGAAATTAGCTAAGTCAATCCCTGACATTTTATCTAATTAAACCTTTAACCACGATTAAGATAATTGTTAATTCAGTTGCTACGTGTGACTTCGGATTATTCTCATTCAGTGAGGAAGAACGCTGTTACTTTTTGTTAAATTCAAATTCTTACTAAGTCATCAACAAGAAATAACATATTATGTCGTTACATTGTGTGTGAAATTTAATTTAACCCGTTAATTTAACCCCATGTCTAAAGCGCTATCCGTAATTTTTATTGTTTTATTTTTTTCGTCGTGTGGTGGTGAAAATGAAATTGCTATCACTGAGAACCCTGTTCCGGTTGATAATTTGACTGCTGATACAAGTATTCAATCACAGCAAAATTGGAATGAAAAACCTTTCGCAGACATTGATATTCCGTTTAGGGAATATAATTACAACAATAAAACAGGACTTAAATTTGAACTCGAATCAGGAACAGTTGTTGAAATTCCTTCTAAGGCGTTTGAAGATAAAAACGGAAATCCTGTAAATGAAAATATCACTGTTCAGTACCGCGAATTTCATTCAATCAACGATGTTATGATTGCCGGAATAAAAATGAAATACAATGAAGGCGATACAATGGGCGGTGATTTTGAGACAGCAGGAATGTTTGAAATACGCGCATTTAATGGCAATGATGAACTTCAATTAAAAAAAGACAAAACGATCGATGTTGATCTTGCATCATTTAAATCAGGAGATTTTAGTAATTACCAAATGAATGAGGCAACAAACAATTGGGAATTTATTGAGAAAAAAGATCCTCAATCAAATGTCCTTAAAAAAGAAAAATTAACCATCCTGGATGAAAAGGAAGCAGTGTTAAAAGCGGTGTGTTCGATTGAACCAATCGAATATTCGCCTACAGTCGAAACGTTTGATCTGGATTATGATCTGGGCCGGTTTAATGAATTAGAATTTGTTAGTGAAGCTATGTGGATCTCTGCCGGCGATGCAAAAGAAAAGAACGAATTAAAAAAATCGCTTTCCGGATTTGATGATATGGAATTAACACCGACCGATAGCTGTAATGTTTTTAAATTAAGTGTTTGGAAAAAAGACGGAATAGTTAATGTGAAAAATAAAAAGACGTTTTTAGTTTCGCCGGTCTGGACAGGTCCGTCATTAAAGCGTGTCAAAAAAAATTATGCAGAGAATGTAAAAGCGCTGAAAGAATTAACGGATGAAAGAAATGTGACTGAACGTGAAGCGGATCTTATTCGTTCTTTTCAGTTAAAGGGTATGGGCGTTTATAACTGCGATCGCGTTTTGGATTACGTGAAATTTGTTGTCATTAGTCTTGCGGTTATTTTTAAAGATAAAATCAAATCTTTTTTCTATATCACAAATAACGGGCAAGTTGCAATTAAATACTACGATATGTCTTTTGATAATTTTAGATTTAATCCTAATTCATCAAATTCAATAATTGCTATTCTGCCAGAGAATAAAGTAGCAATAGTAACTGAGAAACAATTTGCAGATGCTTATCAAATTTATAAATCAGATTCTTCTCCGGATAAAGTTTTGAAAGTAGAATTGAAATCTGATAACATTCCTGTTGCTGATAAAAAGGATTTTGACAATCACGTGGCGAGATATTAATGAAAAAAAATCTCTTCATTTTAATTTGTCTCATTTCTAATTTGGCGAAAAGCCAGGACGATTTATTTTTACCAATCGATTCATCCGGATATTTCAAATTGATTTCTGAAACCGGTAAATCAAAAACAAATTGGGTAGAGCTGCAAGATGTAAAATGTCTTCCATGGCAGGATCTTATCTATGCAAAATCGCGCGGAAAATGGGGAGTTGTTGATACATCACTTTCATTTGTGATTTTTCCAAAATACGACACTATTTATAAAAAATCTTCATGGCTTTTTGCTGAATCTGTGGGACGACTGGATATCTATACAGAATCGTTTACTCTTTACAAATCAATTTTGGATTTTGAGAGAATCGAGTCAATTGATTTTTCAAAATACGAAAGTGTTATAAAGTCTAAATACATTATTCATACATATGACTTTGCATATATTGCCGATCATAATTTTGTGTACGATTCTTCATTAGTTTATGACGACGCATTTTATATGGAAGGGATAATTTTTACGCGCAAACTGGATCGCTATGGTTTCGTGAGCCTCAGCGATTCTGTCATTTATCCGATATATACAAGTATTGGTTTTTTCAATAAACAAGTGGTTGAATTGACAGATGAAAACAATCATCGAAATTATTTTTACACGTACGGTGAAAAAATTCCGGACACGGATTCAACATTACAATTCGAATTAAAAACCAGGCTTTTTAAAATCTATAAAAATGGTAAAGGACATATTTACAATGAGGCACTGGAGTTAATAACGAATTACGATGGTGAAGATGTTTTTTGTCTCTATCAGCCAATGTCATATCCTAAAGACAAAAGTCAATACCTCTTCGCGTTCAAAAAAAATGGTATGATCGGAGTCATGCATAATAACGGTTCGGTTCTTATCCAACCCGTTTATGAGTACGTTGAATATGCATTTGATAATCGGTTTATTGTTATGCTTGATGGAAAGTTTGGTGTCATCGACCAGTTATCAAATTGGATTATTGAACCAAAATATACATACATCGATAATCCGCACAAATCATATTTCAGAATTTATGATTTTTCAAAGAAGGGACTAACGGATGAAAACGGAAAAATTATTGTCCCTATAGAATTTTCTGAAGTGTATAGTTCCCTTAGCGGAATTGTAACGTTAAATGAAAACGGACATGGTTATTATAATTTTGAAGGCAAAGAAATTCTGACAAATGAATGGTCGAAAGTTTATCAAAAACCAAATAGTTGTTTTGAGTTTGTGCAGTCGGTTAATCATTGTCTTGTAAATCAAAACGGATTGCTGACGCCACGAAATTGTGAAAAAATTTATGTCGACTTTAACACGGTTAAATATTATCTGCCTGACAAGATTGTAATCAGCCATATTGAAAATGGAAGCTTAACGGACAGCACTTTTTTTGACAGAAAACCA
>Ga0102851_10002168_pt1 | contig 11724 bp, 9 predicted proteins | sample Mud3Dept3metaG_FD_79558 | JGI IMG/M metagenome (GOLD analysis project Ga0102851, IMG submission 79558) | Freshwater wetland microbial communities from Ohio, USA, analyzing the effect of biotic and abiotic controls - Mud 3 Core 4 Depth 3... | ecosystem: Environmental > Aquatic > Freshwater >... | reverse complement strand
GCTCCAATAACCCCGACCTCGGGGAGCCGGTGTCCGACGAGATGGCCAGGACTTGGCTGGCGGCGGCCCGGTTTCATAACCCCTCCTACCGCATGTTCCTGAAGCACTTCCGCGGGAACGTCATGCCACCGACCGTCCGCGACGGTATCATGTTCGTCGACGACAGCCAGATCTTCAAGTCGGCCGAGGAGATGATCGACGAGTTCGCCAAGTGGGGCAAGACCTTCGCCCCGGCGACCGTCGGGTTCCAATACGGCTACCAGAGCGACAAGCCGTGGTGGGGCAAGATGAAGGACCCCGTCAAGGAAATCGGCGACCGCATTCTGGCCGCGACGCCGAACACCGAGACACTGATCTGGGTGGACTTCTCAGTCCAGGATGTCTTCCCGCCCGACCCGTCCAAGGGGGACCGAGTCCCTCCGCAGAAATAAGGGGGACGGCCCAACACCCGCCACTGTCCCCCTATTTGAATACGAAAATGTACTCCTGGATGCCGTGATGCAACAGGAAGGAACTGGATACTTCGAATCCTGTCATGAGTCGGACCATATCCCGCGGCTGATGGCGCGGGCATGGTCTCGGTTCATGGTTTGGTATTTCGTAGGTCATCTGTTCGCGGCTCTGAATTCTGAATATCGTGGGAGACACAGAGATGTTCGGCAGAGATGAGATCAGCGCGAATAGCCGGGTCCCCGGACGACACCAGCGGCTCAGCCTCTGAACGAGCGTCTTGAGTTCCCTCAGATCGAAGTAATTAAAAATGTCCCAGGCCAGGATGATGTCGAAGGCCGTTTCGTCACTGAATGGGAGGAGTGCGGAAAACGCCGCCTCCCTGGACCTCTCCTCCGGCACAACCGCTGCCTTCCACTCCCGGTAGCCGCGATAGAAGTCGAGGATATGCAGCCGGCAGGAGAATTGCGACCAGAACCGCACGTTCGCTTCGAGGGCGGGGCCGAGGTCCAGGATCGAGTAGCTTCGATCGCCCCGCACCGAGCCCAGCAGAGCGTTCAGTCCGAGTGATCTATGCACTGCCGGCAAAGCCCGGGTTTCTCGAGGAGCACTCTGAGTCATGGGCTGCTGTGTCGAAAGTTCTCACTGCAGGCCGCCGGGGAGCGGCCATCTCGCGCCGTTGGAATCAGACCTTATCCCCGGTCCTATCCTTTGTAATCACCTCCTGTGGCGGAGGCTTCACTGCAGGATGATCCACATGTGACGGTTTCGCTGCCACCGCGGGTTTGGAAGTCATGTCGATGCTGCCCTTGAAGTCCGCCCCATCCTCCAGACTCACACGCGGGGCAACAAGGTTTCCTCGCACCTTGCTCGATTGCCGCAAGATGATCTGCTCTGACCCAAGGAGATTACCTTCCACCTCTCCCATAACGACGATGCTCCGCCCCTGGATGTCAGCCTTGATGCGCCCGCTCGTGCCGATTGTGACGCTGTGCTGAGCCAGTTCAATCTTTCCTTCAACCAGGCCCTCCACAATTAGATCCTCGCCGCCCGAGAGGGTGCCCTTGATCTCGATCGAAGGACCGATCAAAGCCCGTTCCTTGGCCGGGGACGGCTGACTCCTCGGGGTCCATGGCTCTGGCGGCGGTTGCATAGGAGTCTGGGTGAGAGGGTCGTCCGCATCCAATTTTTTCCATTTCATTGCCTACTCCTTAGCGTTAAATTTACGGGGGCCGCCTCATATTGCTGTATTATCTCCGGATCCCTGAAGTCGTGGGATTCGGCGGCATCCATCCATTAGGACGGGGCGCTTAAAAAATAAATCGCCCCGGCGGACAAGCGTTGGCCTGGCTCGTAATCGACCTCCTTCGATTTGGCTTTCATCGACTGAGTGAAAAACAGCGGGCAGGAAAGGAGGGCCTGCCTGGCTTTAACATGATTAAACTTCCATCATGTAAAAGGTTACTAATGAAAAATGAACGTTTCATTAAAATTAGATTAAAAATACATTAACAATTAACATGCAGTCCGTCCCTGAATTAAGAGATGGCAGATTCGCCCCGGGCCAGCACCTCCGACAAGGATGTGACCGGTGCTCAACCCCTTGATAGGGATTTAAAGGGTCTCTGCCTGACGTCCTCACCCTCAGGCATGCCCGGTTCGACGTTTTTCCAGAGGTCGAGGAATCATTGGTCTTAAGGTCGATCTTATGGCAGTGAATATGTCTCTCTACTTGACGTACTTCATGTAATAGATCTCGCAGTTCCCAGGCGTATTATCATACCAGACCAGATGGATATTGCCTGAAGTATCAGCGGCTATTCTCGGACGATCACAAGATAGCGAAGTGTTGGTCAGGTTTTGGCTGATTGACCAGGTGTCTCCTCCATCGGTAGAGCTCTTGTAATAAAGTTCCGGAATCCAGGCCACCTCTTCCTCCCAGACGAGGTGGAGAATGTCGGTAGGATCAACGGCGATTGCTGGGTACTCGTCCGGCACTGAATTCCAGGTGAGTCTTTTGCCTGCCACCCACGTGCCGCCGGCATCCGTGCTCTTTCTGTAATAGACTTCATATTGAAGCCCCTCATATATTGAGGGGGCATTAAAATAGACGACATGAAGATGGCCGGAGGAATCTAGGACGATTCTTGGTTTAAAGGACTCACCTGCAACCCAGCTCAGTTTTTTGATTGCCGACCACGTCGCTCCACCATCCGAGCTTTTTTTGTAATAAATCCTTGTATCATCCGCCCAAACATGCTCTTCCCAAAGAACATGGATATTGCCCGATGGATCTGCGGCAATTACAGGAAAGGCTGAAACTTCGCCAAAAGTATAGGTAATTTTTTTGCTGGGTGTCCAAGTAGACCCCCCGTCCGTGCTTTTCCTATAAGAAATATCCCAGGGGTAATAGTCCGGAGAATAACAGACGAGATGAAGATTGCCGGACGAATCAACTGCCATTTCAGGAGCTTCATTATCCTGCGCCCAGGTCAGCCTTCTGCTGCTTGTCCAGCTGTTTCCCCCGTCCGTGCTCTTTTTGTAGTAAATATGAGAATATGCAGCATCACTGGTATGCCAAAACAGATGAAGATATCCGGAAGCATCAACGGCAAGACCGGTAGGATGGGGCCAGCGTGAATCCCAGGTGAGCCTTTTATTTGGCGTCCACGTGACTCCGCCGTCCGTGCTCCGTTTGTAATAAATCTCTCCTTTTCCGGACGTCTTATCCTCCCAAACCACATGGAGACCCCCGGTCAAATCCACAGCGATGGCCGGATGCTCGGAGTCTCCGGCATTCCAAGTTAACCTCTTGGCCGGTGTCCAGTCGGCTTGCGCTACCTGAGTGAAGAGTAATAATCCAAGAACCAGCATCATTAATTCTGTCCGTTTCATTTTGCCCTCCTTTATAGAATGAAGCTATCAGGAGGAGTTGGTTGGTTCAGAAGAAATTGCCCCCTGACTTCCATAATAACGCTCAGCCCTTTTTCTGCTCTAAGATATATACCCAGAGGGAAGCCAAAGTCAACTCGGAGGGGAAGACCCCTTCCGACGTTCGGCCAATATCATTGGCCTCTCTGCCTCCCCTTCTCGGGCGGGGCATGAAACTCCGCCCTTCGACCAAGGGGGTGGCTCCCCCTTGGAACCCTCTACGACCGGCTCCCCGTGGCAAGCCACGGGGCATAGTCGCCGTTCGTCAAGGTTCATAATCTTCAACGTACTTTTTTATAGGGGGTTCCAAATTTGGCTCCACCCTATAACGGCAAATCATGGAATATCGGCTAAAACCAAGGAATCGCCCCAAGCAGATTCTTTGACTAATGACTCTTAATCCATTCAATCAGCTTCTTATCGAACAACTCCTGTTCCTCAACCATTGGAAAATGACCGCTTTTCTTGAATAGATTGTAGGAGAGGTTTGGCAAAACATCTTTTCTGTCATCCCAGAGTATGTAAGGAGATACATAATCGTAGCGGCCAAGTGCCAGGAATACTGGTGTCGAAATCGGAGTTCCTTTTATAATGTCATAATCTTTTAGGATGGAATTTTGTAAATGCAGAAATACATCCCTGTCGTTATCAAAAGCATTGACAATATATGATAAATCACCTCTTGTGTCATACAATAGTTTCGGTGTCATGGCGACATAGGTAGTCACTTGTCTTTCTTTTGGAGACATCTGATCCAGTTCATCTCCTGGAATTTTTTCCCAGTTCTGGTTAAAGATCATCTTTCTCTTATCTGAGGCATCTTTTTCCCAAAACTCATCACCTGCACCCCAGGCAGCTCTTGGTTTGCAGCCCGTTATTATAAGATGAGATATTTTTGCAGGATACTTTCGTGCATATTCGATTGCCATAAATGCATGATGGGAATGTCCAAATATAACAGTCACATCAAGGCCCAGAGTTCTACGGACTTTATCAATGTCATCAAGATATGTATCCAGCGTTATTTTAGATATCTCTAATGAAGAATTGGACCGAGCATCATGCCTTAGGTCCATAAAAACAAACTTGAAATGATTTCTCAACTCCTGAGACAATATTCGGCGTTGGCTCTCTAAATGACCGAGGCCAATCCATGGAATTCCTTTTCCTTCTATGACATAGTGAAGTTCAGCACCGTCTACGGATACAACCCCTGAAGTTTCTTCCTGTTGAGAGGTTCCTTTGGATGTTTTAGCTCCTTTTTTGGCACATCCCACAAGGAGAAACACCATGAACAAGCTCAGAATTAAGGTTTTTAGATTATTGTTCATGTTTACCCCTTGATTCATCTTTCCCTCAAGTTAAGACGCTTTGACTTATAACACTTAGGCGAGCACGATTCAACGAGAACGAGGGCTGAGACCCGTGTGGATAAGGTGTGAACAAAAATGCCGATGACTGCTTAGCCTAAATTGCCCAGGGCAGAAGTATGATATGAAGGAACTGATTGGCTAACAAGGGAAAAAATGAGGCAGGGTGAGTGAGGGGTCTCGAACCCCCAACCTGCGGATCCACAGTCCGCTGCTCTAACCAGTTGAGCTACACTCACCGCCGGTTCGAAAGTGAGGTCATTTTGCCATCGACACTGTATTCTGTCAATAAGGAAGGGAGGACGGAAATATGGGGACACGATCCTCAATTCAGAAATTGAGGTCATGTCCCCATATTTGTCCCCCTCGCCTCAATCCTCTCCCGCCAGGGGAGAGGAGGATTAGGGCTGATGGGTTTGGCTTATCGCTGGCCTTCGATGAGGTCGAGGACCTCGGCCGAATCGCGCCACCTCTTCCGCACCTTGACCTTTAAATCGAGGTAAACGATGGAATCCAGGATCTTCTCGATCTCGCGCCGGGCTTCGATCCCGATCTCCTTGATCACCCGGCCGTTCTGCCCGATGATAATACCCCTCTGGTTGTCCCTCTCGACGAAGATCGCCGCGCGGATGTACGTCACTTTTGCTCGCCGTTTTTGCTCAGCTGGCTTTTGTGGCCTATCCCTCTGCCCTAGGGAGGACGATTTCTGCTCAGGACGAAACCCTTCAACCGGATGTATTCCTGCTTCGGGAGTTTTGCGCGTATCGAAAGATGCAGAGGTTGAGGAAAAATCGGTTTCGGGCCACTCGTCCAGGGGTTCTCCTCCTCCGCACTCTCCTTCTCTATCTTCAGTTTCAGACTCCCCCGTGTCTTTCCGCTCCTCCATCGTATCCACCAGCACCGCCGTGACGAACGGCAGTTCCTCCTTCACGCGCTTGAGGAGCTTCTCGCGGATGATTTCGGCCAGCTGGAAGCGGAGCGTCTGGTCGGTGACGGTCCCGTCGTCGTAGAGTTTTTCCGCTTCCGGCAGGAAGTCGTATATCCTTTTCTCCAGGACGTCGAGGTTCGTCCCCTTGAGCGCCGAGATGGGGATGATCTCCTTGAAGGGCAGCAAATCCTTGTATTTGTCGATGATCGGCAGGATCGTGTCCTTGCGCACGATATCGACCTTGTTGATAAGGAGGAATAAGGGGGTGGTCACCTTGCGCAGCGTCTCGATGACGAACTCATCCCCGTGCCCGTACCTCTCGCCGGCGTCCACAATCAGGCAGAGAACGTCGGCCGTCTCCAGCGCCGAATGGACGAAGTGCATCATCCGCCTGTTGAGCGTATGGAGGGGCCTGTGGATGCCGGGGTTATCGATGAAGACGATCTGCCCCGCTTCGGTTGATTTAATCCCCAGGATGCTGATCCGTGTCGTCTGCGGCTTGTCGGAGATGATGGCGACCTTCTGTCCGAGAAGCGCGTTGAGCAGCGTCGACTTCCCGACGTTCGGCCGCCCGATGAGCGCCACGTACCCGGCCTTCACTTCTTGCCCTCCTCCCCGCCGACCTTGGTTTTCATCGCTTTTACCCTCACTTTCTTGATCCTCTTCTGGTCGACGTCCAGGACCTCGAACGACAGCCCTTCGATCTCAATAGCCTCTCCGCGCTTGGGCAGCCTCCCGAGATGGTGGCCGATGAGGCCGCTCACGGTCATGAAGTCGTCCGCGGACACGTCCTTGCCGAACCTCTTCTCGATCTCATCGACGCTGACGTTCCCGGACAAGACGTATTCCCCGGGCCCCGCCTCGGTAATGGGGACCTCCTCGTCCTGGTCGTATTCGTCCTGGATCTCGCCCACGATCTCTTCGACCAGGTCCTCCATGGTGACAAGGCCGGCGACGCCGCCGTGCTCATCGACGACCAGGGCCATCTTTTGCATCCGCTTCTTGAATTCCTTGAGGAGCTGGGCGACCTTCATCGATTCCGGCACGAAATAGGCCGCCCGGATGATCGGCTCTATGGGCAGGCCCTGCTGCGCGTCCGCCGAGTAGGCGAGGAGGTCCTTGGCGATCACGACACCCTCGATATTATCGATCCGTTCCCTGTAAACAGGGATGCGCGAATATTTCTCGGCCTGGATGAGATCCCGGAGCGCCCCAAAAGTGGCCTCCCGGCTGATACAGATCATGTTCACCCGCGGGGTCATGATCTCTTTGACCAGTGTATCCCCGAACTCAACGACGCTCTTGAGGAGGTCTCCCTCGTGCTCCTCGATGATGCCCTCCTCGGTGGCTTCATCGATGAAGGTGTCGATCTCCTCCTCCGAGGCCTCGTGGATCTCGTCTTCAATCTGCTTCGCCTCGATTTTGCGGAGAAGGAGGATCAGGGGCGAGGCGATCCAGTGGACGAGCCCGAAAGAGGGGAGGAAAAAACCGATGACCCCCTTTTTGTTGAGGGAGTTCAGGAGACGCGGGAGGTAATCGAAGAAGATAAAAAATACGGCCAGCGAGCCCAGAAAGAGCCAGACCGGCCAGTGCTCGATGCGGGGCACGGGCCGCGAGAGGTCGATCAGGAAGGCGATGATGAAGATGACCCGCAGGCTCTCCACGGCGATCCGGGTCTCGTCGTAGACTTCGAGCGTCCTCTCCCGGAATTCCCTCTCCTTTTCCTCGAGGAACCGGCTCAGCGAGATTTTTGAAAAAGTGCTCAGGGAGGCGTGAAAGAGCGAGAGCAGGAAGGCGATGAGGAAAAGAGCGGCCAGGCCGGCCCAGGACCAGAAACCCGCCGTCATCGCCTCAATCTCCCTTCTCCAGGGCTTGCCTCACTCGGACTTCCTCCGCCTCTATCCCCGTGCCGTGGTCGAACCCGGCGAGGTGCAGGAATCCGTGGATGGCAAGGTCGAGGAGCTCGGTTTCCAGCCCGTAACCCGCGGCGAAACACTGCTTGAATGCCTGGGGTACCGAGATGACGATGTCTCCGAGGGGAGGTTTTCTCCCTCCGGCCGCGGTGCCGGGGAAGCTCAGGACGTCGGTCGGTCCCTCCCTTTTCAGGAACTTCCGGTTGAGCCTGGCGATCGTCCGGGTCCCGACGAAGGCCAAGGTGATGTCGGATTCGGCGTGACCGTACTTCTCGGCCAGCCGGGCGAGCAGCCGGCCGAACTTTCTCCGGTCAATCCAGTATCTACGCTGGAGGTTCAGGACCTCGATCATTCGCCTTCTTCCCGTTGGCCGGGGTTTTCTTTTTCTTGATCTCGAAGTCAAACCCGGGGTACTGAATCCGGGGATGGTAGATGGCGTAAAGGGTCGTGTGGAACGAGCCGGCGATGGCCCGGAGCTCGCGGAGGGAGAAATCGCAGTCGTCGAGCTGGCCGTCCTGGAGGTAGTTCTCGAAGATCTCGATGATCAGGCGCTTGAGGCTCTCCCTTGTGGGGGACTTCAGGCTCCGGGAGGCCGCCTCCACCGAGTCGGCCAGCATGATCAGGGCGGCCTCCTTGCTCTGGGGCGGCGGTCCCGGATAGCGGTAGTTCTCTTCCTCGATCTTCTGCATCTCCGGGTCGTAGACTTCCTTCGCCTTGTGGTAGAAGTAGCGGACGAGCGAACTCCCGTGATGCTGCTCGACGATCTCCTTGATCCTTTTGGGGAGCTTCAGCTTTTTGGCCGCCTCGGCCCCTTCCTTGACGTGGTTGATGATGACGAGCGAGCTGAGGCTCGGGGTCATGTCCTTGTGAAGGTCGGGATTCCGGTCGATATTCTCGATAAAGTACTCGGGCCGCTTGACCTTCCCGATATCGTGGTAGAGGGCTCCGGCCTTGACCAGCATCGAGTCCAGGCCGATCTCCTCGGCCGCCTTCTCGGCCAGGGTGGAGACGACAAGCGAATGATGGTAGGAGCCCGGCGCCTCCAGGGCCATCTGCCGGAAGACCGGCAGGTCCGAATTGGTGAGCTCGAGGAGCTTCGTCTGGGTCACGAACCCGAAGATGTTTTCGAAAATAGGCAGAAGCAGGAAGGCCAGGGCGGCGCTCAGGGCCCCGCCGACGAGGCCCATGAGGGCTTCGGCGGTGATCGTACCCGGTCCGCTGATCTTCTCCCGGATAAGCTCGAGCGTGATGATCAGGAAGACGTTGATCGGGGCCACCACGAAAAGCCCGGCACGCAGGGTTGACGTGCGTCTCCGTTTCCCGTAGTACCGTATGCCGTAGACCGCGGCCAGGCCGCCGATAAAAGCGAAAAGCATGAGCGGAAAATTGCCCTGGAACATATACCCGACCATCAGGCTGTTGAGGATGGCGAATATCAGGGTGACCGTGTTGGTGGTCAGGAAGGCGAAGACGAGGACGCCGAATTGGTAGGGAAAAGCGAACCTGTAGACTTCAGCATCGGTCAGGGCGGGAAGCCGGGCGAACTGGCTGAAGAAAGTGGCCAGCAGGACGCACAGCTTGTAGGAGAGAAGCCCCAATATGAGCAGGATGCCCGTCATCACGTAGATATTCAGGGCCGCCCGGAACTTAAGCAGGGATTTCAGGTAATACCAGACCGTGAGAAAGAAAAGGGCGAAAAGCAGGAACGTACCGGCGAGATGGACCTGCCAATCGCGCCCTTCCCTGAGGTTCTGGTTGATGAGCGAGATCCATTTGAGGTCATCGGCCGTCACTTCATCCCCTTTGCGGACGATGACCTTGCCTTTCTTCAGCCGGAAGAAGGCTGTTCCGACCCGCGCCCGGGCCCGCTCTTTTCTGGCCTCGGTCTCCGCCTTGTTGAAGCTGACGTTTTGCCGGAGCAGGATCTCGGCAAGGCTCAAGAGGAGCCGCTTGCTGCGGGAGGAGATCTCGAGTTTCTCCACATCCGCGGCGAACCGCTGCCGGGCCTCGATGAGGTCGATGATCTCGTCCACCCGGATGGGCCGCTCGTTCCCCGGTCCCCGCATGAGGATCAGGCCTCTCTCTGTCTCTTTCCGGATGAAAAGGTTTTTGGAGGTGATGACGCCCTGGGAAGAGACCTTTCCTATCAGACTGATCAGGGTCTCCTGGATCTCCTGTGGAAAATTCGACTTGACCAGGGAATCGAGCTCCGGGAGAGGGATCTCGAGGTCGAATTTCTCCGCGATTGCCTTCTGGAGATCGGCCGTCCGGGCCGGAGGGGCGGCGCTCTTCGGCCACTCCCGTCCGAACTCGAAGAGCTGACGGATATTCTCCTCGGTGTTGAGGAAAGAGTTTCCATCAAAGGTGTATGCGGGGAGGACGGCCTCCTCGGCCTCGGCCCGTCTTTTAGCGGTCGTCTCGGCGTCTTCTATGCTCAGGTCGATGGGCGAGACGATATCGGCAGAAGCGATCGCTCCTTCCTCAAGTTTGGGCAACGCGCGCGGGGGGGTATAGGACAGGAAATAGGACAGCACGATGACGAAGAGGAAGAGGAAAAGAAACGGGTTCTGGAAAAGCCGGCGCCAGACATTGGCCTTTTCTTTATGTGCCGGCTCGTCCTCTTGGCCGTTTTTTTGGCGCGAGGAGGGGCTCTTGAACAGTTTCAGCCGGCGGAACGAAATGAAGTTCATGGCTCTTTGCCGGTTTTGGGTTCGGCCCGGTCGTAGGCCTTGATGATCTTCTGGACCAGGGGATGCCGGACCACGTCTTTCTCGTTAAAATGGATGAAGGCGATCTCGGGGATAGAGGTGAGAATCCGGATGGCCTCCAGAACCCCCGACCTTTTGGGCTGGGGGAGGTCGATCTGGGTGATGTCGGCCGTGACTACCACTTTGGAGCCGAAGCCCGCCCGGGTGAGGAGCATCTTCATCTGCTCCCGGGTGGTATTCTGGGCCTCGTCGAGGATGATGAAGGAGTCGTTGAGGGTCCTTCCCCTCATGAAGGCGAGAGGCGCTATCTCGATGATGCCGCGTTCGATCAGGCGGTTGGCCTGGTCGGTCTGGGTGAGGTCGAAGAGGGCGTCATAGAGGGGCCGGAGGTAGGGGTTGATCTTCTGGTAAAGGTCTCCCGGAAGGAAGCCCAGCTTCTCGCCGGCTTCGACGGCGGGCCGGGTCAGGATGATGCGGTTGACCTGCTTCTCCTGGAGGATGGCTAACGCCATGGCCATGGCCAGGTAGGTTTTGCCGGTACCGGCCGGGCCGATGCCGAAGACCAGGTCGAAACCACGGATCGCCTGGATATAATCCTGCTGATTGAGGCTCTTGGGGTTGACCGACTTCCGGGAAAGGCAGAGGGCCTCGGCCGGGAAGTAGGATTCCAGGGCCTGGGGGTTGCTGCTTTCCAGGAGGTCGAGGGCGATCAGGAAATCTTCCTCCCGGAGCGCGCAGCCCCGGTCCTCGATCTCGCCCAGCTTTTCGAAATACTGCCTGGCGAATTCGACCTTTTTCGCCGGCCCGTCCACGATCAGGCTGTCGCCGCGGATCGAAAGGTCCACCCCAAGCCGGTCCTCCAATTTGCGGAGGTTGCGGTCGAGGACGCCGGAAAAGACGCTGGTCCGGACATAGGGGCGGGTGATTTTTTCCATATCAAGAGGCGGGGGATATATTTTCGATCATATGTTATTCATACTAGACATTAAAAGACGGAAATTGTCAAGTTGAGGCTCGGGGTAGTGTCATCGAAACCACGCCCGTTTTCCCACAACGACCCTTTGGAGGGAGGAAGCTTTGCTTCCCCCCTTCCAACGGTCGCTTCGCTCCCTGCCTCCCCTTCGCATTGCGACCAAGGGGGCTTTCCCCCTCGGAACCCCCCTGCTTTGCTTCGCAAATCAGGAAAACGGGCTCGATTCGTCGTTCGCTCTTCTCTCCGGCCTTTATCCGAGACGCCAACATTTTTCAGACCCTTCCTGATTGGTCAGGAGGGGTAGGGGTAGTTAATGGCTTTAGAAAAAGTTCATGAAGGCGTCTCGGTACGGGTTTCTCCGACACTACCCCTCGCCTTGGGTGACAGAAGAGTCCCGTCCCTGCGCATTCTTCTTCGGACATAACGGAGGGACAGGTGTTGAAAAAAAGGG
>Ga0102851_10002167_pt1 | contig 11729 bp, 7 predicted proteins | sample Mud3Dept3metaG_FD_79558 | JGI IMG/M metagenome (GOLD analysis project Ga0102851, IMG submission 79558) | Freshwater wetland microbial communities from Ohio, USA, analyzing the effect of biotic and abiotic controls - Mud 3 Core 4 Depth 3... | ecosystem: Environmental > Aquatic > Freshwater >... | reverse complement strand
GCTATCCCGCCCTGCTCTGCAAGCGCGACTGAAAAGTCTATTTCATCCTGGCTGAAATTCCGGTATTCATCAGTAAGAAGCCTCATTATACCTATTACGTTCTTCCGCACTACAATCGAGACCACCAGCATGCTCTTGATCCCCTCTTCCCTTGCCTCGTCCCGGTAAACGATCCTGGGGTCAACCGTAACATCATAAATGGCGAGGGGCTTGCCTTCCAGGGCAAAAGAGATGCTCTCTTCGGCATCGACCGGCCCCCTGTTTAAATACTTCTCGCTGAGGCCGGACGCGGCCGCCAGCTCAAGCTTCCTGCCCGAAGGATCAAGCAGTCTTATCGTCGCGGCCTTTGTGTTCATGATCAATGGTATTTTCTTCACGATCATCTGAAGGACCTCATTAATCTCAAGGGTCGAGCTGATCGCCTTTGAGATCTCCTCCATGGTCTTGAGATACCTGACTTCCCTGTACTGGCGCTCGTACATCCGTGCGTTCTCTATAGCGGTCCCGCATTGCTCGGCAAGAGAGGCGGCAAAGGATATTTCTTCGCTAGTGAAATTTCTCGGCCATCCGGTAAGAAGCCTCAGTATCCCTATCACCCTGCCCTTTGCCATGACAGGAAGGGTGAGCATACTCTTGATGCCTTCCTCTGCGGCCTCTTTCCGGTATCTGAGCCTGGTATCGGTAGAGACATCATAGATCGCGACCGGCTTTTCGTTCAGGGCCTCTATAATATTCTCCTCTGTGTCCACCGGCCCCCTGTTCAGATATTTTTCGCTCAGACCGTAAGACGCAACAAGACGCAGCTTCTGACCGGTATCATCCAGAAGCCTGATCGTGGCGGCCTTCAGGTTCATGACTTCAGGGATCTTCCTTACGATCAGGTGGATAATTTCATTCACATCCAGGGTTGAACTGGCAGCCCTGGTGACAGCCTGGAAGACATTCAGGTACTCCCGTTCGGTCGAGACCATCTTTTCAAAGACACGCGCATTCATGATCGCTATGGCGGCCTGCTCTGCTATGGCTGTTACGAACTTCAGGTCTTCCTCGGAATATTCGACCGGCTCGGCTGTATACATCCTTAACACGCCGATCACCTCATTTTTAAAACGCAGGGGGATGGAAAGTATGCTTCTTATACCTTCCCTCTCCGCCTCCTTGCGGTATTTAGCGGTCTTGTCGGCTGTGATATCGTATACGGATACAGACTTCCCTGCCAGGGCATCGTCGATGCTCGCGTCATATGCGACAGGCCCTTTGTCCGCATAGCTTTGGCTCAGACCGTGGTAAGCGGCAAGCTCGAGCTGGTTCGTGTCTTTATTCAAAAGCCTGAGAAGACTTGCCTTGACGTTCATCACCTTAACAACGTTGGTGACAATAAGCTCCAGCACCTCATCCAGCGAAAGACTGGCGCTTATCGCCTTGCATATGCTCTGATAACTTTCAAGGTATATCTTTTTGGAGAATATCTTTTCAGCGCAGTCAGGGCACATTGAATGGGTGAATTCCCCCATGCCCTGGTCTGAGAAAAAGGCCTCCAGTTGCTGCCAGACATCATGGTCGTTGCGGATCTTCTTGCACCAGCCGCATATTGGGAGGAGCCTCTCCATCTTCTGCGTCATAAGCTGAAAAGGCCTGAGTCCGGTAAAAAGTGAAATGTCCCTGAAAGTTATAATGACCCCATCCAGTTTTCCGCTGCTGTAGAGGGGCGAGATATGCTCTTCAACCAGCACCTTGCTGCCGTCTTTTCTCCTCAAAAAAAGGTTCCTCTGCAACGGCTTCTTTGTTTCGGGAACAAGCGTTATCGGGCAGCCGGAATCGCACAGGGCATGGCCCTTTTCATCCTCATGGTTAAGAAAATCATCATAGCAGGCCCTGCCCACCGCCTCGGCAGAGGTATAACCGGTAATTGCCTCAGCGCCTTTGTTCCAGAAGACAATCTTCCTCTTGACTGAAACAAAATACACGCCGTCGGCAATATTGTCGAGGACCTGGTGATATAGCTTGAGCCTCTTGTCAAACATTCAGCTTCCCTCAATCCTGTTACATATTATCAAAACTAACCGCAGAGTCTACAGAATTTTACAACAGCCAACAGTGGCCTACAGTAGGTAAATAAATCACACCTAACACTTTAATTACGTGGGACAACCCACCCCTGCACCCCTCCCGAGAGGGGAATAAAGCATGGTCCCCTCCTGGGAGGGGCAGGGGGGTGGGTTGTATTCTCAGCGCAAAGTCACCCCGCAACTGAAGTGATTCAATCACACCCCAGAGAAAACGAATTTTCGACTTTTCAAAAATTCTGTGAACTCTGTAGTGAAATTTTGCAGTTTCATATAAAATCATTATAATTATACATGAAACAATCACTATTAAGGCGTCTTTCTTGAGCGCTGAAATGTATTTGAGATTACGGGGAAAAGCCCTCAGGGCCGCGCAAGAAGCCGGTAAGCCGTCTTTTTACAGGGAACACGAAAGGGAACTGGAGGCGTCCCTCTCCTCGTACAACGCCAGCGGCCTTGTCCAACAATGCAGGACATACCTCGATGAGTCAAGGCTGCATCCTGCGCATGGTATCTTCCATTGTGAGAGAGTGGCCCTGGAAGCCGGCGCAATACTGCAGATCGAAGGCAGCGCCATGGGTATGCAGGCTGAAAGGATAAGCGAGCTGAGGCTTTGCGTGCAGATCGCAGGACTTCTGCATGATATAAAACGCGCGGAAAAAGAACATGCCATAGCCGGCAGCAAAGAAGCAGCAGCCATCATGAGCGGTTTTGCCATGCAGGAGCGCTATAAGTGCTATATTGTCTCGGCCATACGGAACCACGAGGCGTTCAGGGAAATACTTGCCTCTGAAGACGAGTCAGCCAAGCTGGTCAGCGATGCCCTCTACGACGCGGACAAATTCAGATGGGGGCCGGATAATTTTACGGTGACCCTATGGCTGCTGATAGAATCCGCAGGGCTCTCTCTTGAAAGACTTTATCATAGCTTTATTGAAAAGATGGAGGGCATAAAGAAGATAAAAAAAACCTTCAGGACAAAGACAGGCCAACAATACGGGCCTGAATTCATCGATAAAGGGATAGCGATAGGGAACGAAATATACAGGGAAATGCGATGCATAATCCCAAAAATAACATCTACCACAGCCAACAGTAGGTGCTCTAAGCAAGAACACGAAGAAACGTCATGAGCTTTAGACGAAAAAGAGAACATAAAGTAATCAACCAAAAGATGAATTCTGTATATGCTGATTGCTTGTATTGTAATGCCTGTTCTCTGTGCTCTCTGTGTTTTAACTGCCGTTTTCAGTATGATAGGCGGTAGAACATGATCTTGATAACCGATTTAGACAAAATCAAAAAAAGGTTCGACAGCAGCATCATCACCATAGGCAACTTTGATGGTCTTCATCTCGGCCATCAGGAACTCATAAAGAAGATCATACAGCGCGCGGAAGAAACAGCTTCCCTCAGCATGGTCGTCACCTTCAGGCCCCATCCGCTTAAAATCCTGGCCCCTGAGAAATGTCCTCCCCTTATCAGCATTTATGAAGAAAAGATCCGGCTGCTCGAACAACTCGGGATAGACGTGCTTGTCAAAATCCCCTTTTCGCTCGATTTCGCCGCCATGGAGCCGCGTGACTTCGTGAAGGATATCCTCTGCGGCCTCCTGGGCGCAAAAGAGATATTTGTGGGGTATAATTACCGTTTCGGTAAAGGCCGTAAAGGCGACATCAGGCTGCTGCGGGAACTGGGAGAAGAGTTCGGATTTGTCGTAAGGGAAATAGAGCAGGTCTCTTTGAACGGCGAGGTCATAAGCAGCACCAGGATACGCCAGTTGCTGAAAAACGGCGATGTCGGGGATGCGGCAAAATTCCTCGGCAGGCCCTACGCGCTCTGCGGGATTGTCGTAAAAGGGGACGGGAGAGGCAGGGGACTCGGCTTCCCCACCGCCAACATAGCCTCCAGGCATGCGATCATCCCCAGCAATGGCGTATACGCGGTAAAACTCTTTGTACGAGACAAGTATTACAACGGTGTCGTCAATATCGGGATGCGGCCGACCTTCGATGCCAGGACACTGGCCATTGAAGTGCATATCTTTGATTTCGATGAGGACATCTACGGCGAGGAGATCACAGTCTCTTTCATGCGCAAGATACGGGAAGAAAAGAAATTCGGAAGCGCAGAGGCATTAATAAATCAGATCAGTGCTGATATTGAAATTGCAAAGGAGATTCTCTCACAGCAACATTGAAAAAGGGCGGGGTCACCCGGCAATGGAAAAAATCTCCTATCTGATATATTTTCTACCGTATCGTGGTATACCTTATATCATGAGAAAACATTTTTCAGGACCCAGGGAGGCAAAGAAAAAGAGATAGACTTTATTCTTGAAAAAGACAATAAACTAGTGGCAATAGAGGTAAAACTCTCTAACAAAGTCTCCCTGCGCGATATCGATATACTATTTCTTAAGGATATAGCGGATAATTTTGCAGATGGCCTGTTCGTTTATGCAGGAAAAGAAATACAGCAACCCGGCAAGAATATCATTGCCGTCCCCTGGAATATTTTTTAACCCAAAGAATGCGAATACTTTTTATTCGCAGTGGCATAAATGCCTTCAAAGTCTTTTAATTTCAAGAGGATCCTGCCATATGCCATAATGCAATTCTCAATTGCCTATTGCATATTTTTATGCTTACCCAAAATTGATTATGGCATGTATAAGGTCTTGCTGCAAAATACTTTTCAATCATCCATGCCCCTGCTAAATGCATTTTTCGGGTTTAAGTGACAGACCTCGCAAAAAGAGTTCGTTAGAAGGAGCGCTTTGAATTTCATTTGAAGATTATTGGTTAGAGAAAAGTCTTTTACTTATTCCCTGGAGTTATATCCACATAAAATATCTGTTTTGCTTCACTGCCCTGACCATCATTTGCAGCAGCAGTAATGGATGCCCTTCCTTTAAAGTCGGTTGGTATGTTCCAGCTTATCTGTCCTGTAACCGGATCTATTGTTAAACCTTCAGGTCCTGATTTAATTGAATATGCGAGAGTATCTCCATCAGGGTCCGATGCCTTAACCTGATCTGTATAAACCCTGCCGTCAAACCTGAATGATTCAGGGGAGGACTTTATTACAGGTGGTGCATTGGCAATAGTCAGGTTGATTGTTGCAGGTCTCCCTTTCTGTCTGTTCGCTTCGGGGGTTGCTCTTACGGAGATTTTATCACCACGCTTAAAATCATCAGGCAACAATGTTAAGGTATCAGAGGTATTCGGCAAAACAATATCATTTTTTGACCAGTTATATAATATTGTTATCTCATCGCCATCCTTGGCCCGGGCAAGAACTTCTGCCCTGACTGTATCTCCCACTACAGGGATTTGGGGAGCAATATTAAAAGTAGTGATCTTTGGCCGGGTATTGGCAGTATATATCTGTGGAGCTGTTTCTTCAGTTGGTGCAGTTTCTTCTATGGGAGGAGGTCCTGACTCTATTGCTTTTGCCTTTTGCTCTGTTGCAGGAGGTTCTGCAATGGTTTGCTTTCCGTCTCTTCCCGTGCAGGCTGGAACGGTAAATGCTGCCAACAAGGTGGCTGTGAGGAGCCATCCGATAAATATTTCTTTATGCATAGCTGTCATTTAAAAAGCATAGAGAACAGAATAACGGGAGCGTTCAGCTGATTCTGCGTCTGCTCTACCCTGATCTACTGAATCAACCTCAAATCTGAACAGATATGGCGCTGGTGGAGAAGGGATGAGGCCGGCATTTGATGTAATAACACCTGTGCCGCCGAGGTCCTCTCCGCTTATGTCCGTAGCGCCTATTATTGAATCAGTGATTTTTGCGGAGACCTGATAATCCGTCCCGCCTGTGCCGGGAAAAGTGCATTGAAAATCAAAATTATCCCTTGCATCAAGAGAGTCGCCAATGGGACAAGCAGCTATCCAACTCGCAGTTGGATCGCATAGTTTTGCACATAAACATATAGATTTTCCTGTAAGGGCTGTACCATCACTAAATGTATTGTCACCGGTCACATCCGGGTTGCCGCAGTCGCATCTTTTTGTAAAGGCTACACAGTCAGCCATTGCTGTTGGATCTTTAATACCGGGGATATGAAGTTCCCCGCGCTTCTGCAACAGGTCTTCCATGATATCAGACCCGCCGATGCCTGCATCTCTGGCAGACCCATATTGTTTATAGTAGCCTGAAGTCTTTGCGCCTTGCGTGACAAAATATATCAACGCAGACATCAACGCAAGGGATATCAGGGCGATCACAAGGACAAGCACAAGGGCAATGCCTTTTTGATTCAGGTATTTGGGATTCCGGATTTTCATTGTCTTATAATATTTGGTCTTTGTCTTCATTATATTAATTCCTCAGATTCTTTGTTTGAACTACCAGCGTATACACTCTCCATCTGTAGTTAGTGTAATCAGCGATGGCAGTAAGATCGTAAATATGTCCTGGAGCACAACCAGCTCCCTCTCCAACACATATGCTGTTATTTGCATATGTAAAATTCATGTCTTTCTGTCCTTCATGCGCAAGTATGTATACACGGACAGCCTTTACCCGTTGCCTTGTTTCCTGTGCGTTGAGTCCAGAAATGTCCTCCGTTGCAGGTGGATCAACTATTCCGTCATTATTAGTATCCAGATCAAAGGCCACCTGAAAATCCGCCACGCAGTCGAGCAGGGGTATGCCGTTCCCCCTGTCACCTGTTTTTTGTTCAATTACCGACTTCATCAAAACGCCTGTGTTTGTTGCAGAAGTAGTCCCTTTTGCGCACCTTGGAGGGATGGTCGTTCCTGCCACCCTTCTTATATAATAGTCCGCCCTGTTAAACGGCATCCTCAGGCTAGCCAGAGTAGTATCGTTAGTAATGCCGTATATCAAAAATAACTTGCCTTCTGTGCCGGGTGAATATGCGTCAGGGAATACAATCGGAGCTGGAGGGGCCGGCACGATAGGGAAAACAGCGGTATATGCAGAGCCGTCATTTACCAGGATGTGCTGATCATTTCCTTCCGTCAAATCAAGGACAACCGTCCTGTCACCTGCTTTCAGATCATCAGCAAGGTTGCCCCAGGCCTTCACTGCGTTGCCTCCGCCTGCTGTCCCGATAACGTCTGCATACTTTCCTGAAGCGTCATTTATGCCGACAGCCGATGACTTTATAACAAGATAGTCAGATAAGTCTGGAAAAGCTTCATTTTCACTTAAAATAGCCCTCGGCGGATTCAGGGTCGGACTGCCGTCATTATATTTGTTAGGGGCAGGTATGGGCGCTGTTGTGGAACCGGAAGCCTCCGAATATGAAAGTGTTGTCAGTCCGGGCTGGAGTACCCATGGCAGACCGAAGCCTGCTTGCTCAATATCGCGCCTTAATATATCAAGCCCGACCATGCCTTCAATATTGGTCTCTGCTATCTTGCTCTGCTGCTTGAACTGGTTAAGTAAAGGCACAAATACTGCGGAAATAGCTGCAATGGCCATGACAAATATCGCCATTGTTACGATCAGCTCAACAATTGTGAAGCCGTCCTGTCGCCTAATCATCTTCGCCTCGTAGTAGCAAAGCTTTGAGAATAACATTCATTTTTAAACTCACATCTTACCAGAATTTTTACTTGCTTGGTGTCGGCAACACCTGTTATTGGATCTAGACGGTCTATAACTTCCCTCCTTGACCCGCATTGAATCGTCATGTTTCTCACTGGTAAATCTATCGGCACATAGTTACCAGCGTCACTCACAGGCGGTACCGTGCAGGCTGGTAAATTTCGAGTCATATCGGCTGGAACATCGTCTTTAAGATCATCAAAAGCAATATTATTTTTTGCCTCCGATGCCAGCTGTGTTGTAACCCTTGTCATCTCATCCCTCATCAGATTTGTGGTATTGCTCTCTATGGTCAGAACAGCAGCCTGCAGCAGCCCCATAAAGACAATAAGCAGCACGACAAGGGCTATCATCACCTCAACAAGCGTAACGCCCTTTTTATTCAGCATGTTATTTTTGAGTACAGCCTGTATAAGTTCCACCAGTATGCTCCGTATGTCCCATTCTTATTCTTGAAAGTCCTACAGCTATACAGCCATAATCAGCATCATATCCGCCGGACGCACCGGCAACAGACCCGTCCGGCAGAGTAACGTACAAAGTAATTTGTGTTGCAGATGAACTGAGACCTTTTGAATCAAAAGTTATTCTTCTTGGGAGTGCCACTGCTGCATCACGCAGTTCAAAATTGGGCTCTTTTAAGAGCTTTGGTGTTGCAAACCCGGGCATTGGAGTGTCTCCAGCGTCATCCAAAGGGTCTCCGTTTGTGTCCTGAAATATCTGATATGAGGCTGCATTGATGTCCACATAATAACTCATCCCCCCGCTTGTCATGGCCTTTGACCGCGCATCCATTAAATCACTGTATACCTCCTTTATAATGCTTTCCACCTTATAGCCTCCCATCCAGCCCTGATATGAAAATCCAAGCGCAATGGCAAGGATACCGATTATAGCAATTACAATAATCAGCTCGATCAGTGTCACTCCTTTATTGCCCTTTGTTATTTTCATATTAGCAATATCTTGTCTTTTCAGTATATAGTCCTTATCTCTCCCTTATATGGATGATCTTGTCTGTCGGCTTTGGCGGCACAATCAGTCCTGGAGGAGAGCCGGCAGGAGGGACGCCAGGAATAACATCTGTCCTTCTGCCGTTTCTTTCTGTAAATGCACTCTTCAGATTCACCTCTCTTATTTCTCCGGTTGACACCTGCACGATTGCCTTGCCCATCAGCACGCCCGGTTTTACTTGTCCACCTGTTTCGTATTGTACAGCCCAAAGATGTGTCCCTCCGCCGAATGAGCAGACATCAGCAGCTGGCTTTGTCGTTGTGAAAAAAACAGCTCCCATAGGAGTTGTTGCAACATCTGTCACGTTGCGCTCTGCTTTATATTTTGCGTCAGGATTGGGGATAGTATTCCCCATGCCATCCGTAGTGTAACAGGCAATAGGCGTGACCCCGTCTCCTTTCGTGCAGATATCAAGGTTAATATACCATCCTTGAGCATCTGATGTGCCGCTGGCACTTGCAGCTTCACTAAGTGAGCTTAGCGAAACAGTGGTTGAACAGCCAAAATCAATGGCTCCGGAAAGAGTATCAAAACATGGCTCGATAACACCATAGAGCCTCCTTGGGACATCAGCACCAAATATATCCGTTGGATTAGCATCATCTAGGTCTGATGCAATTTTATAATAGTATCTTCCTGAACCGAAGAAGAGACGCAAGGTATTCTTGGTATAGTTCTGAAGCCTGCTGACTGCTGCGGTAACCGGCCCTACGATATCATTTTTTGAGACTGGGATAAGGCCGTCCAGTGGATCATCCATCACTTTGCTCACCACCCACAGGGATGGATCGATTTCATTCTTTGTGAAAAGCCTCATTACCCCTCCTCTGGTCCATTTTGTTGAGGGTGTTAAAGGGTCCTTTTCTGCCTTTGTATAACCAAAATAAATTGCATCATCCTGATAAAAACCAGGATTCGTTGGTTTATTCTGGTCAACGTCAAGCATGGAATTCATCATTGAACCTGCAAAGGCATTTTTTATTCCAAGGTCCGTCTCATTGAATGTCCTCAGGAGGTCGCCTGTCTTAAGGTCAAGCACAAAGAGCTTGAGCGGCTGGTCAGAGTAACCCCTAAACTGAGTTGTATCTATAGGACCGGTCGGGCCTGAACCTATGACCACAAAGAATTTGCCGTTTTTCTGGTTGTCAGGATTGCCCAGCCCGCCTTTCGTGGCAACTCTTAAAATAGCAGGGCCTGTAGTTGAAAACCCGAGTCCTCCGGTCGCCAGTTCGGCAGCAGGGATGTTTGCATTTGAGAATTCCCACAACAAGACCGGTGGATGGCCTGAAGGGTCCTCAGGATGCGCAAGGGTATCAGAAATATCAAGTGCAAAATAAGATGAATACCCCTCTCCTGCCAATGGCGTCTTGACCCCGAGGGTGCTGGTGCTTGCCGGGTCCTTGCATCCGCCTCCAAGACGCATGCTGCCGATGATAACTGTCCTCCAGCTTGTATTGGCCACGTCAAGAGAGTTATTGGTAGGAGTGCACGCTGCATTTACTCCGCATTTGGTCTGTTTAGGACAATTCCAGTAATCACCTCCGCCGCAGGAATTTATGCTTGCGTCTACTATAAAAGGCGTTGCGTCAGCATAAAAGATATGACAATAGTCGTTATCAGCCATATACTTCAGATATGGCAGGGCATTCTTAGGGATATATGCCCAAAGCTCTTTGCCGATCCCTATCGCATAAGGGTCTGTCAGGGCTGCCTTTTTGAATTTTTGTGAAAATAGTTCCAGCTGGCCCAGGTAAAAAGCATGTAACATGCCGTCATTTGCGCCGGTAAAGACCATGCCTCTTTTTCTATAATCAGAGGATGCAATGAATTTCTTATATTCTCCGTCCAGATAGGTTTTATGATACATATTCTGTGGCGCCCATGATGCAATGCGCGGTGTCGAATTGATGATATCTCCCAGCTTCCATACGTTGGAATTAACTGTTCTGCTCCTGTATGCATCACATGTCTCACCGGGGACTACCGGAGTGCAATCTGCTACAGTGTTACAAGTTTTCTTGCTGATTGAACAGACCGAAACGTCTTCGCCTCTTACATACTTTGCAATCGCGGTCGCTTCTTTGTCGTTGGCAGCCTGAAGAAGTGATATCAATGGTGAGCCGGCGCCTATTGAAGATGGAAAACCAATAAAGCTCGTTCCGTCAAATGTATATATTGTTCTGTTACTTGCAGCCCTTGCCCACAATAGCGCTCCTGCCTCCCAGAGACTGCTTACGGCCTCAAAAGCCACATCTTTTGGTGAAGGACTTGCCGGACTGTCTTTAACTCCGTCTCCGTTAGCATCTGCATAGAGGTCAACTACTGTTTCATCCCCGGCAAAACGGAAATTTGCAATTTTATCTTGATTTATATTAAGTACGTAATCCTTTGGCGCAGCATCCTCTCTGATGCTGCTGCTTCCGATGAACGGGTCTATGTAGTACCAGAGATTTTTGATCGTCCCTGTCCACTTGATCCCCGGGTCTATAATAGTTGCTCCAAAGGTATCGCGGACCGTATAGAAGAGGGCCTGTATAAGGTTGGCGCCTGACCCCTCGCCGGATGCAAGCACTGACGCCGCAGTTCCTGAGGCGGCCCCGGAAGCTATTGTTTGGAAGGATTCCTTAAGCGCATCATATAATTTTTGAGGGTCTTCAGCTATCTTTGCCGATGTAGTGCCTCCATTGGCCGCAGTCTGATTCATCATGTTGATTGAATTGCAGTCGCCGGCAAGGCCATCGTCAGCACCGGTAAAGACAACATACGTGTTGATTGATTCGCTGTTTGTCAGTGATGTGGCAGGCGCAGCGATAGCCGGTGTTGAGACCAGCTGCTTGATATTCCTGTGTTTGGCTATCCAGGAGATATTGTCCACGTTCATGCTCCCTGCGTATTTCGGACAGGCCCCTGTGGTGCCCGAGTCCGTATAGGCAGAGGCAAAGGTACTCACAGTAGAGTTCAGGTCTGCTGTCGAAGCTCCGTCAGTGATAAGAAGAATGTTGTTGGCCTGGCAGTCAAACTGTGACGGGTTCTTGTTTTCGACAAAATCGCTGTCGCCGTTGAGGC
>Ga0102851_10002165_pt1 | contig 11741 bp, 11 predicted proteins | sample Mud3Dept3metaG_FD_79558 | JGI IMG/M metagenome (GOLD analysis project Ga0102851, IMG submission 79558) | Freshwater wetland microbial communities from Ohio, USA, analyzing the effect of biotic and abiotic controls - Mud 3 Core 4 Depth 3... | ecosystem: Environmental > Aquatic > Freshwater >... | reverse complement strand
CTCAGTCTGGAGCTTCTTCACCACGCCGGGGAAGGCCATCTCGTCCGGTTCCCCCACGCCGAGATCGATGAGCTCCATCCCGGGGTGGGACGCCATGGCCGCCCGCTTCGCGCGCTTGATCTTCTCGAACTTGTAGATCTTCGTATCCTTGCCGAACATCGGTCCGCCGATCCGGTCGGCGAACAGGGACTGGATATAGGTCTCCCCCGTTTTATCAGCCACGATCACATCCTCCTGAAAGAATCAAATACTGCCGCAGAGACGAAAGAGCACAGAACAAGGCGCACGCGCGAAGGAAAGGAACGGCAGCCACGGACGGACGAGCGGACCATCAGAGCACGACCGGAATGTCAAGCATCCGATATCGTACCGCACTCACAGCGCGCCGGGATGTTCTATACCCCTGCGGACATCCTAGGGTGACGCCTTCGTCACGTTGTTCTTCAAGCTGCCGATCCCCTCGATCCTGACCTCCACGTCGTCGCCGGGCTGCATCGGTCCGATGCCGGCCGGCGTGCCGGTGAGGATGAGATCGCCGGCGTTGAGCGTCATGACCTGCGAGATGAAACTGACGAGGCGATCGACACCGAAGATGAATTGCGAGGTCCGCGACGACTGTTTCCGGTCCCCGTTCAGAAAGGTCTCGATGAGCAGGTCGTCGGGTTCGAGCGAGGTCTCGATCCACGGCCCCGCCGGACAAAAGGTATCAAATGCCTTGGCCCGCGTCCATTGGCCGTCCTTTTTCTGAAGATCGCGGGCGGTCACATCGTTGACGCAGGTATATCCCAGGATGTGGCCACGTACCTCGTCAGGTCCGATCCGGCCGATGCGGTCCTTGATGACAATGCCGAGCTCACCCTCATAGTCGACCCGGCCGCTCATGGCAGGACAGACGATGGGCTCACCGGGGCCGATAACTGCCGTCGGCGGCTTGAGAAAGAGGATCGGAACGTCCGGGACCTCCATGCCCAGTTCCTTTGCATGGTCCCGGTAGTTCAGCCCGACCGCGACCACCTTGGTCGGGACGCAGGGCGCGAGCAGCTTCACATCCGCAGTCCGGTGCAGCGCCCGAAAGGCCTTGAACGAGGAAAAGGTCTCGTCATCCAGCTCGGCGATCTCGTCGTTGTTGAGGACGCCTACTGCCGCCCTGTCCTGCACCAGGAACCGCACGAGCCGCATCTCATGCTCCTCCGCCCCGTTGGGCTTCGCATGCCGCGACCTGCGACCGCGGCAGACCCCCGCCCGCGCCGCGGGCAATCCGTGTTCTCCGGCTGAGGCTTACTTGCCGTCGATCCAGTCGGCAAGCTTATCAGCGGGAAGAAAGCCGCTGAGGATGGTTCCATCCTCCCGGATGAGGGCCGGCGTCCCGCTCACACCCATCTCTTTTCCGAGGGCCAGGCTCTTCTCGAGCTGCTCGTTGCCGCATTTCGGCTCGGGCATGGCCTTTCCGGACAGTGCCTCATCCAGCAGCTGCGGGGACTTTTCACAGAGCACCGCCTGCGACTTCTTATAGGCATCCTTGTGCATGGGGAGCGGGTACAGGAACATATAGAACGCAATGTCCTGCCGCGTGGCGATGATCCGCTTCAGTTCCTCATGCAGTTTCCGGCAATAGGGGCAGTCGGGATCGGTGAAGACGGCCACCTTCTTCTTCGGGTTTTTGGCCCCCATGACAACGGCGTCCTTGAGCGGGAGCTTCGAGAAGTCCGCCTTCTTGGGAAGGACCGACTCGAGCGGCGCGATCTGCGCCACGTATTTCTTCGTGAAATCGAGATAGACCCCTCCGCGGCGGCCGTTCGCCTCGACCTCGATCTGCCAGAAGGCCTTGACCGGAGCAAGCTTGATATCGAGGACCACCCCCCCGGGGATGAGCTTCTTCACCAGATCCTCGGCCTCCTTCCGCTCCAGTTTATGGCAGTCGAGGCAGTTCCCGGTCTTGTCGGGAGGAAAGGCGTTCGCCGCGAGCGGCAGCACGACCAGCAGACAGGCAGCGATGAATAGTTTCATGGTAGACACGTTATGCTCCTTCCGATCGAAAATTGATGTGGCGGTATTCCGTTTCACTTCAGGCCCAGCACGTCCTGCATGTCGTAAAGACCCGGCTTCCTGCCCACGACCCACTTCGCGGCGCGGACCGCGCCGGCGGCGAACGTGTCGCGGCTGTGCGCCCGGTGCGTGATCTCGATGCGCTCGCCCTTGCCCGCGAACAGCACGGTGTGCTCGCCCACGATGTCCCCCGCGCGAAGGGTCTGGATCCCGATCTCCTTCTTCGTCCGTTCGCCGATCATGCCTTTGCGCGCGTACACGCCCACCTCATCAAGGTTCCGATTCACGGCACGCGCGATGACCTGGGCCATCTTGACGGCCGTGCCCGAGGGAGCGTCCTTCTTCATCCGGTGATGCGCCTCGACGATCTCCATGTCGTAGTCCTCGCCGATGATCGCGGCGATCTCCGCCAGGACCTTGAAGCAGAGGTTCACGCCGATGCTCATGTTCGGCGACAGCACGCAGGGGACCTTCTGAACGTACTTGCCGATCTCCCCCATCTGCTCCGCCGAGAAGCCCGTTGAGCCGATGACGAGCGGCTTCCCCAGCTCGGCGCAGACCCTGATGTGCTCCATGCTCGCCTCAGGATGGGTGAAATCGATGAGCACGTCTCCCACCTTGAGGGAGCCCGGGAGGTCGTCGGTGATAAGGGTCAGGACGCCGCTCGAGGCGATGCCCGCCGGTCCGCAGGCATCCTGCTTGAGCTGGGGATGCCCCTTCCGCTCCACGGCGGCCGAAAGACGGATGCCTTCCGACGTGGAGAGCACATTGATGATCCTCGAACCCATTCTGCCGGCTGCGCCGGTCACGACCGCTTTGATCATGTATCACCTCAATTCCGCCCCAGAGGATGTCTTTTCCCTGGTCTCCTCAGCGTTCTCAGGGTTTCCGCGATAAACGTCGCCTGACTATATCAGCCCGTAGTCCTTCAGCGCCTTCCTGAGCTTCTCCTTGTTCCCGTCGGCCATGGTGCAGAGCGGAAGACGGAACTCCTCGGCGATCTTCCCCATCAGAGCGAGCGAGGTCTTGACCGGAATGGGGTTCGTCTCGATGAACATCATTCCGTGCAGCGGCTCCATCTTGTAATGGAACTTGAGCGCCTCTTCCATCTTGCCCGCGAAGAAGTTGTCGAACATGGCGGCGGCATCTCCCGGCACGATATTCGCCGTCACCGAGATGGCGCCCACGCCGCCGATGGCCAGCATTGGGAGCGTGGTGAAGTCATCGCCCGAGATGATATCGAAATCGCGGCCGCAGAGCCGGATGAGCTCGCTGATCTGCTTCAGGTCGCCCGTTGCTTCCTTGATGCCCACGATGTTCTTGAAGCTCCGGAGCCTCGCCACCGTCGGCGGCAGCATGTTCACGCTCGTCCTGCCCGGCACGTTGTACAGGATGATCGGGATATCCACGGACTCCGTCACCTTCTTGAAGTGCTGGAACAGGCCCTCCTGCGTCGGCTTGTTGTAATACGGCGTGATCAGGAGCACGCCGTTGGCGCCCGCCTTCTTGGCATAGTTGGCCAGATCGACAGTCTCCGTGGTCGAGTTCGAACCCGCGCCGGCAACGACCGGGACCCGCTTGTTCACGGTCTTGACCGTGAACTCCACCACGCGGTGGTGCTCTTCGTGCGACAGCGTGGCCGATTCGCCCGTGGTGCCGCAGGGCACGATCACGTCCGTCCCGCTCTTGATCTGGAACTCGATAAGGTCGCCCAGCGCTTTCTCATCAACCTTGCCGTTCTTGAACGGCGTCACGATCGCTACCATCGAACCCTTGAACATGGATACCTCCTTGGATCACGTTGTTTCTCGTCGTGCGTCCGACGGCCTACAGGAACAGGTTCCCCTCGCACACGACCACCGCTTCGCCTTCGAGGAACAGATCGGAAAATCGCTCGCCGTCCTTCCGGAATGAAACCACCAGACGGTCGCCGCCCCGGGTCGTGACGGCGACGGGTGACACGGACTTCCCGAGGGCGGCCGCAATGAGCGCCGAGGCGACCGCCCCCGTCCCGCACGCAAGGGTCTCCCCTTCCACGCCGCGCTCGTAGGTCCTGAGCCTGATCCGGTGCGGTCCGTCGATCTGGACGAAGTTCACGTTGGTGCCCGCCGGCTTGAAGATCTCGTGATACCGCGTGGCCCGGCCTATGGCCTGTACGTCCTCGCCGGAGAGGTGATCGGACAGATAGACCAGGTGCGGCACGCCCGTGTTGACGAAATGGCCCGTGCGGGTCCCGCCCGCCACGGGGATGGCGATGTTCAGCTGCAGGTCGCCGGCGCCGGTGAGCTGCACCCTGACCGTCTCCTTCTTCACCTCTGCGTGGATGATGCCGGCCAGGGTCTCAAAGGTCATCTTCTTCGGCGCGATCTTCCTGAGGACGGCAAACCGCGCGGCGCAGCGCGAACCGTTGCCGCACATTGCCGCCTCGCTCCCATCGGAGTTGAAGAACCGCCACTTGAAATCGGCCCTTGTTGACGGGACGATCACGATGAGACCGTCGGCGCCCACAGAACGGTTGCGGTGGCACACCTGCTTCGCCAGGCCGCGCAGGCTCTTCCCCTTCAGGACGCCCCGGCGGTTGTCGATCAGGATGAAATCATTGCCGTTCCCCTGGATCTTATGAAATTGTATCTTCTTCATGTTCCGAGCAGTCTCCGTGTCTCCGTGTCGGTCATTACCCTTCCAGCCACCGCGGGAGCTTCTCTCCCCTCACGAGATCGTTGTAGGTCTCGCGCTCCCGCACAACGTAGTAATCGTTCCCGCGTACCAGCACCTCGGCCACCCGGGGCCGCGAGTTGTAGTTGGACGACATGGAGAACCCGTAGGCCCCGGCGCCCATGACCGCGAGGAGGTCCCCCTGCTTCGTCTCGGGCATCTCGCGGTCCTTGGCGAGAAAGTCGCCTGACTCGCAGATCGGGCCCACGATGTCCGCCACAACGCGCTTGGGGGCCGCCTGCCGGGTCACGGGACGGATATCATGGTAGGCTTCGTACAAGCTCGGGCGGATGAGGTCGTTCATGCCGGCGTCCACGATCATGAACTTCTTGTCGCCGGTCTGCTTGTGGTACAGCACGCTCGTGACGAGGACGCCGGCGTTCCCGACAATGGCACGTCCGGGCTCCATGATGAGCGTGCAGCCGCTCTTCGCGAGGAGCGGCTTGATCGCCTGCGCAATGTCTTTCGGCAGCGGCGGGGTCTCGTCCTTGTAGGTAATACCGAGTCCTCCTCCCATGTTGATGTAGCGGATGCCGACCCCGGCGGCGTGGAGCTTGTCCACGAATCCCATAAGCCTGGCGAGCGCATCGATGAAAGGCTGGAGCTCGGTGATCTGCGAGCCGATGTGCTGGTGAATGCCCACGATCTCGACGTTCGCGAGGCTCTGTGCGATCTGGTAGTACTCCAGCGCCTGCTCGATGGGGATGCCGAACTTGTTCTCCTTGAGCCCCGTGGAGATATAGGCATGGGTCCGGGGATCGATGTCCGGATTGACGCGCAAGGCGATCCTCGCCTTCGTATGCATGTCCTTCGCCGCGCGGTCGATGGCCTGAAGCTCCTCGCCGGACTCCACGTTGAACATGAGGATGTCCATCTTGAGGGCATACTCGATCTCGTCCCGCCGCTTGCCGACGCCTGCGTACACGATCTTCTTGGGGTCGATGCCCGCGCGGAGCGCGCGGTAGAGCTCGCCGCCGGAGACGATGTCGGCGCCTGCGCCCTCGCGCCCCAGGAGCCTGAGGACCGCCGTTCCGGGGTTCGACTTCACCGCGAAGCAGATCAGGTGCGGGCCGCCGGCGAAGGCTCGGTCGAAGGCCCGTACATGGTTCGTGAGGGTGCTGCTGCTGTAGCAGTAAAAGGGCGTTCCCACGCGCTGCGCGATCGTCCGCAGCGGGACACCTTCGCAGTGAAGCTCGTCGTTCTTGTATTCGAAATCATGCATATCGTCACCTGAGCATTTCGGTGTAGGTCCTCTGCTCCTTCGACCGCGAACTCTCGTTGCCGCTCTTGTCCACGGCGGTGACGACGTAGTAGTAGGTCGTCCCCTGTTTGACCGTCTCGTCGGAGTAGGTCGTGCGGTTGCGGGGCGTCCGCGTCAGCCGCTCGTACCCCCCGCCGCTCTTCAGCGATCGGTACACGTGGTATCCTGCAAGGTCGCGCTCGCGGTTCTCGTTCCAGGTGAGGAAGACCCTGCCGATGCCCGGCACCACGGTAATGCCGGTCGGCGGCTCGGGCGGCGTCATGTCCCGCGGCACTGCCGACGCCTCGGCGGAATCGAGGCTTTCCCGCCATGGCCTCACCGGGCTGTCCACGGCGCGGACCCGATAGAAATAAGGCGTGTCGTTCACGACCGCAATATCACGGTACGTGGTACCGCTGATCGGCTCTTTGTTCAGCGGCGTTTCGTCGTATTTGCCGGCCGCGGTCCCGCGGTAGACCGTGTAGCCCACAAAGCCCTGGTGGAGGCTTCCGTCCGACCGCGTGGTCACCGGCTCCCAGGTCAGCGTCACCGCGCTGTCGCCTCCCGCGGCGGCAATCCCCTTCGGCGCTGCCAGCGAAAGGAGCGGCGTGGCGCGCACCTCGTCGGAGTAGCCGCTCACCCCGCCCCTCACACTATAGGCCCGGATGCGGTACACGTAGACCCGTCCGTACTGCAGGCCCGGGTCGTTCCACAGGACGGTGCCGCTCCTCACCTCGGCGGGAGCGGGATTCGACATGCTGATCTCGGCGACCTGCCGGAAGATCAGCCGTTTCCGCTCCCGGTCGACCTCCGCCCGGTAGACCCGGAAGCCCTTGAGTTCGGCTCGATCAAGGCTCTTCCCCTCGACGTTCTTCGACGGCAGGGGCCAGGAAAGATAAGCCACCGCGTCCCGGACCTCGATCTTCAGGCCGGTCACCGCCTCGGGCCGCGGGCTGTCGGGCGTGAGGGGCTCGGTCTTCCTGCCGCATGCGCTTCCCGCCGCAAGGACCGCGAGGAGCGCCCCTGCTGTCGCTGCCGTGCGAAGGCTGGCGTTCATTTCATGAGCTTCTTGAGCGTTGCGATCCGCTTCCTGACGTTCGTCTGCGCGGTGCCGCCGTAGGAGGTCCGCCTGTTGACCGACGCGTCGACGGACAACGCCCGATAGACATCGTCCCCGATGAGCGGCGACAGGCGCCGATACTCATCCAGCGGCAGGTCCTTCAGTCCGCACTTCCGGTCAAGCGCCTGGCGCACCGCCCGTCCCACCACCTCGTGGGCCTGGCGGAACGGCATGCCCTTCCTCACCAGATAGTCGGCGAGGTCCGTGGCGGTGATGAACCCGTCCTCGGCGGCATGGCGCATCGCGTCCCGGTGCACGGTGATGCCGGACAGCATGCCGGCCACGACCGCGAGGGTCGCCGTCACCGTGTCGGCGGTGTCGAAGACCGGCTCTTTGTCCTCCTGCATGTCCCGGTTGTACGCGAGCGGCAGCCCCTTCATGAGCGTCAGGAGCGACGTGAGGTTCCCGAAGACCCGGCCCGCCTTTCCGCGCGACAGTTCGGCCACATCGGGGTTCTTCTTCTGCGGCATGATGGACGAACCGGTGGTGAAGGCGTCGGCGATGGTGATGAAGCCGAACTCCGCCGACGACCAGAGCACCAGCTCTTCGGCCAGCCGTGAAATATGCACCATCACCTGGCTGCATACGGACACGAACTCGATGGCGAAATCGCGGTCCGACACGGCGTCCATGCTGTTCTCCGAAAGGCCGCTGAACCCGAGGAGCCCGGCGACCATCTTGCGGTCGATCGGAAGCACCGTGCCCGCAAGTGCGCCCGCACCGAGGGGCATGATGTTCACGCGCCGGAAACAGTCCGCGAACCGCTCCCGGTCCCGCTCGAACATCTCGTAGTACGCCAGCAGGTGATGGCCGAAGAGCACCGGCTGAGCGCGCTGGAGGTGCGTGTAGCCCGGCATGACCGCGTCGTGATGCCGCTCCGCGAGGACCGTGATCGTCTTCTGAAGCGCCCGGAGGAGCCGCCGGACCTCCGTGATCTCGTCCCGGAGGTACATCCGGAGGTCCAGGGCCACCTGGTCGTTCCTGCTCCGACCCGTGTGGAGCTTGCCGCCGACGGGCCCGATCTTCTCGATCAGCCGGTGCTCGATGTTCATGTGGATGTCCTCGAGCTCCATGCTGAACTTGAACTTGCCGGCGGCGATCTCCTGCAGGATCCCCTTGAGACCCGTGATGATGCGGCGGGCTTCCTTCTCGGAGATGATGCCGGTCTTGCCCAGCATGGCGGCATGGGCGACGCTGCCGGCGATATCATAGGGGAAAAGGCGCCAGTCGTACTGAATCGACGCGGTATACGCCTCCACCAGGGCGTTCGTTGCCTCGGTGAACCGGCCGCCCCAGGGCTTGGCCGTCTTCGCTGGCTTCTTGGCGACCGAAGGCCGTTTTTTCGTTTTCCGTGTCATAATCTTGTTTTCAATGCCGAAGGTAAGTAGTTAAGAAGAGAGGCTGACGACTTGCCTGTGCTTACCCTTTTTCCTTCAGCTCCTTATGCCGTCGCACGGCCTGCCTTCCCGCCCTTTTACCTTCCCGTCTTTGCACCCACCCGGAGCCGCAGCGCGTTCAGCCGGATGAAGCCCTCGGCGTCCTTCTGGTCATAGACCGTGTCGGCCTCGAAGGTCGCGAGGTCCGGCCGGTAGAGCGACACCGGTGACCTGCGGCCCACCGTGTCGCAGTTTCCCTTGTAGAGCTTGAGACGCGCCGTGCCGGTCACGTTCCGCTGGGACTCATCGATGGCGGCCTGGAGCATGAGACGCTCGGGCGAGAACCAGTACCCGTAGTACACGAGCTCTGCGTACTGCGGGATGAGGCTGTCGCGGAGGTGCATCACCTCGCGGTCCATGGTAAGGGATTCGACGGCGCGGTGAGCGGCGTGGAGCAGCGTGCCGCCCGGCGTCTCGTACACGCCGCGGGACTTCATGCCCACGTAGCGGTTCTCCACGAGGTCCACGCGGCCCACGCCATGGCCGCCGGCAATGCGGTTTGCCTCGGCAAGGAGCGCCGCGGGGGCGAGCCGCTTCCCATTGATGGCCACCGGGTTCCCGGCCTCGTAGTCGACCTCGACGTATTCGGCCTTGTCCGGCGCCTGCTCGACCGGGACGGCGAGGGTGTACATGTCCTGCGTGGACTCCGCCCAGGGGTCCTCGAGCACACCGCCCTCGTAGCTGATGTGCAGGAGGTTCCGGTCCGTGGAGAACGGTTTGGACTTCGTCGCCGTCACCGGGATCCGGTGCCTGTCGGCGTAGTCGATGAGCTCCTCGCGGCCCTTCATGGACCATTCGCGCCAGGGAGCCACGATCCGGATGCCGGGCTTCAGCGCGAAGTAGGTGAGCTCGAAGCGCACCTGGTCGTTTCCCTTGCCCGTGGCGCCGTGGCAGACCGCGTCGGCGCCTTCCTTCTCGGCGATCTCGATCTGGCGCTTGGCGATCAGCGGCCGTGCGATGGAGGTGCCGAGGAGGTACCGCCCCTCGTACACCGCGTTGGCGCGGAGGAGGGGGAACACGAAGTCCCGCACGAACTCCTCGCGGAGGTCGTCGATGTAGATCCTGCTCGCGCCGGTCTTGACGGCCTTTTCGCGAAGCGGCTCCAGCTCCTCGCCCTGGCCGATATCTGCCGTGAAGGCGATCACCTCGCAGCCGTAGGTCTCCCGGAGCCAGGTGATGATGACCGAGGTGTCCAGCCCGCCGGAATAGGCGACGACGATCTTCTTGATTGGTTGGGTCAAAGCAAGCTCCCGACAGCGGGTCACGAGGCGAGGGTCAAGGTCTTTCCTGGCCCTTCCGTGTCCCTGCCCCGTTATTTCGGTTCTTCGATCTTCACCTTCATCTCGATCCGCTCGTTCGGATTGTCGTTGGCGTCCCGCGGCTGCGAAACGATCTTGTCCGCCACCTCAATGCCGCTCTCCACCTCGCCGAACACCGTGTACTGGCGGTCCAGGAAGTTCGAGTCCTTGACGCAGATGAAGAACTGCGAGCCCGCGCTGTCCGGGCTGGCCGAACGGGCCATGGACAGCGTGCCGCGCTTGTGCGGCCGGTCGTTGAACTCAGCTTTGATGGCATAGCCCGGTCCGCCCGTTCCATAGGCCCGCCGCTTCGCCGGGTCCTTGGACGTGGGGTCGCCGCCCTGGATCATGAAGCCGGGGATGACCCGGTGAAACACCGTATTGTCATAGGTCCCCTTCTTTGCGAGATCGATGAAGTTCTTCACATGGCCGGGCGCAACGTCGGGAAAGAACCTGATCGTCATGTTGCCGAACTTCGTCTCGATGACCGCTTTTGTCTCTGCCATTTTCTTGATCTCCTCTTTGGTGGCGGTAATGGTCTTGAGCGGCGAGCCGAACTGCGCATAGGCCGCGAGGCTCATGCAAACGCCAAGGACTGCTGCGAACACTATCTTCGTCGTCTTCATGCTGGTCTCCTTCCGTTACGGTTATGAGTGGTCGACGACGGCCTCATCCGGCCGTCCTCAGGGGGGCGCTCTTCACGACCGGGACCGCTTTCTTGCTCGCGCGGCGTGAAAGGTCAAGAATATACATTTTTACCAGAAACCCGGAGGGATGTCAAACAAAACATGGAATTACATGGATTTACATGGCACAAGGGCCGTGGCTGCGGCCCGGCGGGTTTGACGATGGATAATGATGTTGCTATACTGAATGCAGGCAGGACCGCACACCATGACAACACCAGCCAATGAGCGACGAGAGTTCATCCGCGTGCCTTTCCGTACGGAGATCGAGATCCATACGCCCGCCCGGGTGATCCGCTCCCGCACCAGCCTGGACATCAGCATGAACGGGCTCCGCACGGAAACCGCAGGCCCTGCTCCGGAACCCGGCACCCCCTGCCACGTCAGGATCCTCCTCGCGCGCGAAGAACCCCGGATGAGCATCACGGTCAAGGGTGTGATCGTCCGCGCCGAACCGGGAACGCTGGCCGTCCACTTCAGCGAGATCGACGTTGAGAGCTACCTGCACCTGCAGCAGCTAATCCTGAACAACTCTGAGGACCCGGCGAGGGCCGAACAGGAGTTCCGCGCCCACCGGGGCATCCGCTCATCGTATCGCCCCCCCAAATCATGATCCCCTGAATAGCGGCCGCTCCCCGTCCGGCGGGACTTCGGCCTCACCGAGACGGCCCCCTGTCTGTGGATGAGTCATGACCCTTCGCCGCCGTCTGAAGGACAACCCCTGAAAAGCGATCTGCACCGCAGGATACCGCTCATTATGAAGGAAGGAGGCCCGCCGGCTCCTGCGCGTACTCTGCGCAGAGGTACCGATCGCGAGCGGTGGCCGGAGGGACCTGCGGGGAGCTTCGGACGTACCAAAGGGGGAAGGATGGGCAAGCCTGCACTACCGCGTGGGCATCGTCTTTCCCTTGTCGATGATCCTGCGCACCGCGGCGAGCAGATCGCGGGAGTCGAAGGGCTTCTGAAGGAAAACGTCCGGCTTCACATCATCCTGCCGCTCGCTGTACTTGCTGTAGCCGGATACCGTCAGGAAGCGCACCGACGGGTCGATGTCCGTCAGCCGCTTCATGAGCTCCCTCCCGTCGATCAGCGGCATGACCACGTCCGTGATGACAAGCGCGATCTCCGTGCTCATCGTCTTGAACGCGTCGATGGCATTCATGGGATTGGACGTCGCGATGACCTTGTATCCGTTCGATT
>Ga0102851_10002163_pt1 | contig 11745 bp, 9 predicted proteins | sample Mud3Dept3metaG_FD_79558 | JGI IMG/M metagenome (GOLD analysis project Ga0102851, IMG submission 79558) | Freshwater wetland microbial communities from Ohio, USA, analyzing the effect of biotic and abiotic controls - Mud 3 Core 4 Depth 3... | ecosystem: Environmental > Aquatic > Freshwater >... | reverse complement strand
TGTTTATTGTCGTGTAACTAACCTATTTAATATTATCAATACATTGAATGTTTACAGGGCAACTGGTAATGCCAATGATGATGGCTACCTGGCTGCATCGCAATACCAAACATCAATTCAGAACCAATTGGACGAGCAATCGTTCAGAGATTATTACATGTTAAAAGTTCAGAATCCATTTAACTATGGTATTCCCAGAACAATTCGTATAGGTGTAAAATTTGATTTTTAATCAACTATTATAATTTCAAATTAAGTAATTATGAAAAGATTAATCTTAAGTATTGTAGTGATGGGGTTTGCAAACACCATGTTTGCTTACAAAAATTACAATCATGCTCCGGTTGTGCCTGATGGGGACGATCGCGCTGCGGGCTGTGCGCCGGCAAATGAAAGGCTCTTCATGGAGTTTAATAATGTTCGCTGCCTGGTTGAAACAGGAGGAAGTATGTGGCAAGATCGTTCCACCCAAACGGCCTCGTACGAAGTACCAAAAAAATCCAAAAACCATGTATTATATGCAGGTGCTCTTTGGATGGGTGGTGAAGATATTAACGGTCAATTAAAACTGGCGGCTCATACCTACAGACAAGGTAATGACTTTTGGGCAGGACCGCTAGGACAATTAATTGACGGAAGCGGTAATTATACTCCTTCGGTGCCTCAAAACGCAGATATTCTTCTCACACGCGATTATGGTGCCGCTGACATTATTCCATCTGAGTGTACAAAATATGACAGGTTTTATACTATTCAAAAAGCAGAAGTTCAGTTATTTGTATTAAACTGGCAATGCGAGAATGGTATTCTTTCACCCGAAGATTGTGAAGATGTTGAACCCCTTGATCCTGAAGTTTTAAATCGTATTATAAATTGGCCGGCACATGGAGATGTTGCTTTGGGAGAAGATTTTTATCTCGCACCATTTTTTGATAACGCAAAACCAGGTGAATCTCCTAACGGCATTTATGATCCCGTAATTGATGGTGATTATCCATGGTATGACATTGAAGAGAAAATTGACTGCAGAAATGACCGCAGAGTTACCTTGTTTGGTGATGAAACTAATTGGTGGGTTTTTAATGATAAGGGGAATATCCATACTGAAACTGGTGGTGATCCTATTGGAATGGAAATTCGTGCACAGGCATTTACCTTTGCTACTGATGACGCTATTAACGATATGACATTTTATAACTATGAGTTAATTAATCGTGGAACTCAGACATTGTATAATACCTATTTCGGTCAATGGGCCGATCCGGATGTTGGAAATAGTCTGAATGACTTTGTTGGTTGTGATGTTACAAGAGGTTTAGGTTTTTGCTATAATGGCGAATCAACCGATGATGGACAAGGTGGTCAGCCGGGATATGGCGCTAATGTTCCTGCTGTTGGAATTGACTTTTTTGAAGGTCCTTATCAGGACAATGATGGCTTTGATAATGCAAAAGGGATTGGCTCCGGCGAGGCTTTAAACGGAATCGGTTTTGGTGATGGTGTAACGGATAATGAGCGATTCGGAATGCGTCGTTTTGTTTATTATAATATTGGCGGAGGTGCTAACGGCGATCCGAATAATGCATCCGATTACTATAATTATATGCAGGGTATTTGGCAAAACGGAGCTCCTATGTTATATGGTGGAAATGGACTTAATAGTGGTACAACAACATTAGAAGCTAATTTCATGTTTCCCGGAGCTTCAGATCCGGAAAATTGGGGCACAAACGGTGTTCCTCCAGGTATTGAATGGACTGAAGTACAAGCCGGCAATGCCCCGGGAGATCGACGATTTATTCAAACTGCCGGACCTTTTGTTTTAAGACCCGGAGCAGTGAATAATATTACAGTTGGTGTTGTTTGGGCAATAAGCGATGAAACAGATCTTGAAGCATCTGTAAGAGCAATGAAAACGGCCGATTCAAAAGCTCAGGCTCTTTTCGACAATTGCTTTCAATTAGTAGAACCGCCTGTAGCACCAAATCTTTCAATTCAGGAAATGGAAAACCAACTTATTTTGTATTTATCAGAACCTGCCGGATTTGATGAACAAACCTGGTTTGAACGCGATAAGATTAATATTATTACACCAGAAGATTTAGTCAATCAGGGAATCTTTTATAACGATACTTTTTTGTTTGAAGGATACCAGATTTATCAAATGAAGGATGAACTTTCGTCAATTGCTGAATTAGCGGATTTATCTGAAGCAAGACTCGTAGCACAATGCGATGTTGAAAACGGAGTTTCGAAATTGGTAAATTATACATATGATGAGCAGTTGGATATTACAATTCCTGCTGTAATGGTTGACGGTGCTGATGCAGGTCTGAGGCATTCTTTTAGTGTTACTGAGGATTTATTTGCAACGGGAGATCGTAAATTGGTCAACCATAAGAAATATTATTTTATTGCTGTAGCGTATGCATATAACCAATTTAAAGAATACGATCCTAATGATCCCCTTTTGCTTGACGGACAAAAATTGCCTTATTTGAGGTCCCGTATTTCAGGAACCGGAAAAGGTATTGAATCAATTGTAGGTATACCTCATGATCCTAGTCCTGAAGCAGATGGAACCATTTTTACCACATCCTATGGATACCAACCGGAGATAACACAGATCGAAGGTACCGGAAATGGTGGAAATTTTCTTGAATTGACTGACTCTACTATTGATCAGATTATGCTTAACGGCAGTATTGATCATCCGGTATACAAGAGCGGATCGGGTCCCGTTGGAATACAAGTAATTGACCCATTAAACTTAAAAGCAGGTATTTATACACTTGGTTTTGGGCAGGATTCTTCAACAATAGATAAAGACACATGGTGGATTGAGCGTTATGACGCAGTTGCTAATACACATGACACTGTCTATTCCGATTACATAATTAGTATTGCGAATGAACAATTAATAATGGATTGGGGGATATCAGTGAATATTACCCAGAAATTCTATGAGCCAAAAACGGGAGCCGAGCAGCAAAAATATACAGCTCCTATTGATGCTACGATTACGTTTGAGGATTCGTCGAAATTCTGGTTGTATGGTGTCCAGGATGGAGAAGGCGCTTATCCAACCAACTGGATCCGATCTGGAAGCAATAAAGCACCTGATGACCCTGACGCGTCTTGTTCAGCCACAGATTGGATTTACAATCCTTGCTTTTATTACGACAAGGACTTTCTGGATGACGAGGGTGCATATGAAAAATTACTGGGCGGAACAATTGCTCCTTTTAACCGCGTTGGATACGAAATTTATGGGATGCCTTTTGGCCGGCCGGGATATAATTATACAACCGAAACGGGTGGTTGGTTTGGATCAAATGTAACGGCTCAGTCTAAATCTAGTTTTGTGCAGCTGCATGATGTGGATATATATTTAACCGATGATAAGTCGCTTTGGACGCATTGTGTTGTTATTGAAATAAATGACAATGAGAACCAAACCGAACATGGTGACGATGTTTTATATCCTCGTAAAGATCTGTCTGTAAATCAGGATGGGGATCCTGATGGAACCGGCGAAACCGGAAGAGGTTGGTTTCCGGGGTATGCAATTGACGTTACTACCGGTACTCGTTTGAATATGGTTTTTTCCGAAAATTCCTGGTTAACCGGAGATAATGGTAATGACATGATTTGGAACCCAACTTCGACCTATTCTGATAATGTTAATGATCCGATATTTGGTGGTATGCACTACGTTTATGTTTTCGGTGAAAACGTGGATAATAGTGGTTGTCCGAATTATGATGAAGGAGTATGGTTACTGGATAAAATGGATCCGACTGATCCTGCAAGAGGAGCAAATTACCTAACGGCCTGGAAAAATTGTATGTGGGTATTTGAACCATTATTAATACCTAATGCGGAACTACTTGAGACTGATGTTAAAATTAGTACCCGTATCAATAAGCCTTATACCGAACGTGCTGTTGGCGGTGAAAATGATTCAAGGCCAATGTATCAATTCACTATTACAGATCCGACAATTACGATGAGTAATGATCAGTTGATTTCGGTAATCGATAATATCAATGTTGTGCCCAATCCATATTATGCTTATAGCTCTTATGAAACAAGTAAATTGGACAATAGGGTTAAAATAACAAACCTGCCTGAGCGTTGCACGATAACAATTTTCAATATGCAAGGTGCTTTGGTGAGAACATTCGAAAAAGATGATCCGTTGACATCTGTTGATTGGGATTTAAAAAATTATAAGGGAATTCCAATTGCCGGTGGTATTTATCTGATTCACATTAAAATTCCTATCGTTGATGCGAGCGGAAATGTAATTAGTGAAGAAGAAAAAATATTGAAATGGTATGGTGTTCTCAGACAACCAGATCTCGAAAATCTATAGAATTATTTAAAAGAAATTATAGTCATGAAAATGAATAAAATATCCAAATTATTTCTCCTGATCATTGGTCTTTCCGGATCATTGGCTGTGTTCGCAGGTAACGGAGATCGGGTTGGCTCTGCCGGAGCAACAGAATTATTAATTAATCCCTGGAGCCGAAGCGCTGCATGGGGTGATGCCGGGGTAGCCTGTGTTAATGGCGTTGATGCTATTTATACGAATATTGCGGGTCTGGCTTTTACAGACAAAACGCAAATTCGTTTTGACAGGACCAATTGGTTAGGCGGAGCTGGTATTAACATCAATTCTGCTGGTCTGGCGCAACGTGTATCAGATAATAGTGTCATCTCAATTGCAGTCATGTCAATGAATTTTGGTGATATCCAGATTACAACCGTGGATTTGCCCGAAGGTGGTTTGGGAAATTTTTCTCCTACTTATTCTGTATTCAACATTGGTTATGCACGCGAATTTGCGAAATCAATTTATGGAGGTATCAATTTTAAAGTCATCAATGAGTCGATTTCAAATCTGAGAGGAACCGGTGTTGCCATTGATGCCGGAATTCGTTACATTACAGGTGAAGAAGAACAAATTAAGTTTGGAATTACTTTAAAAAATGTTGGCCCCACAATGGCCTTTAAAGGTGATGGTCTTGCCCTTCAAATAATGTATCCTGAAACCGGAGATTTGGCTACTCTTGAACAACGTTCTGCTCAGTTCGAAATGCCATCACTGCTAGCCATTGGCGGATCTTATGATTTCAATTTTTCGGAAATGTATAAGTTGACTTTAGCTGCCGCGTTTACAGCAAATTCATTTTCAAATGATCAATTTAAATTCGGTACAAATTTTAATATGAATACTGAGAAAGCCCAGTTTGATTTAAGTGTTGGTTATATTTATGAAGAAGGGGTTTTCTCAAAAGACTTTGTATACGCTTCAAGAGTTACTGCAATGAGTGGTCTAACAGCTGGTCTTTCTGTAAATGCCTTGGTAGGCAAAAATAAAAACATGATGGGAATCAATTATGCTTACAGACAAGCCCGACCTTTTTCAGGCTGTCATACAATTGGTTTGACGATTGATATAAAATAAAAAATTTATTATCTTTGATCGCAAGGGAGTTCCTTAATGGAGCTCTCTTGTTATTTTTAATAAAGCTCTCATGTCACAATTAAGATATTATACTGAAGACGGTTTAAAGAAGTTGAAAACTGAATTGCATCAGTTAAAAGTTATTGAACGTCCTAAAATTTCACAACAAATAGCCGAAGCCAGGGATAAGGGTGACCTTTCGGAAAATGCTGAATATGATGCCGCAAAAGAGGCGCAGGGACATCTTGAAGCGAAAATTGCTAAGCTTGATGATATAGTTGCCAATGCCAGGATTATTGACGAGTCACAAATGGATAATTCGAAGGTGTTAATTCTATCTAAGGTGAAAATTAAAAATCTGACAAGTGGCATTCAAATGAGCTATACACTTGTTGCAGAAAATGAGGCAAATCTTAAAGAAGGAAAAATTTCGATTGATTCACCGATAGGTAAAGGTCTGCTTGGCAAAAAGGCCGGTGATATCGCCGACGTTAAAGTTCCCAATGGCGTAATGAAATTTGAAATTCTTGAAATTTCGAGATAATGGCAACCTTATTTTCACGCATTGTTTCGGGTGAAATTCCTTGCCACAGAGTTGCTGAGAATGAAAAATTTCTGGCATTCTTAGATATTTCTCCTCTTCAAAAAGGCCATACGCTGGTAATTCCAAAACAAGAAGTTGATAATATTTTTGATCTTGATGACAAATCCTTAGGTGAAATGATGGTTTTTGCAAAATCCATAAGTCATCATATTAAACAAAATTTTCATTGTAAAAAAGTCGGTGTCGCTGTTATTGGACTTGAAGTTCCGCATGCTCATATTCACCTTATTCCGATAAATAAAATGTCTGATATGGATTTCTCTCAGCCAAAATTACGTTTGTCTGCCGAAGAACTTGAGGCGATCGCTTTGAAACTCAGAGGTCAATAAAGCTACTTCACCCGCTTTGGGTTTTCTGTCATAAACGCTTTCCAGGAGTCCGATTTAGATTTATTATTTTCCCCGATTCCTTTTTGAAAATGATGACAAACAGCTGCAGCCAAACCATCAGTGGCATCTAAATATTTTGGCATTTCTTTAATATTAAGTAGTCGCATTAGCATTGCTGCAACCTGTTCTTTTGAAGCATTTCCATTTCCGGTCAGCGATTGTTTAATCTTTTTAGGCGAATACTCTTCAATATAGAGATTTCGGTTTAATGCCGCAGCTATACATACGCCCTGGGCCCTGCCTAATTTTAGCATAGACTGCACATTTTTACCGAAGAATGGTGCCTCAATTGCCATTTCATCAGGCTTGTACTCAACAATTAACTGATCCATCCGTTCAAATATTTTCTTCAGACGATCTGGTTGGTTTTCAATTTTACTTAATTGAAGTATACCGAAATTTATCAGTTCCAGTTTGTTGTTTTTAATATGAATAAGGCCATAGCCCATAATAACCGTTCCCGGATCAACTCCTAAAATTACTTTATCTTCTGTAGCCACTATATTATGAATGTATGTCAGGAATAATTTCACTTACAAAATGTCCGGAGGCTTTTGTAATAAGATTCCAATCGTCTAAATTAAAATGAATTTCTACCAAATGTCCCGTAGAAAGGTTAACAGCTTTACCGCTAAGATATGAAGCAAGGTCTGATATTCCGTTGTTATGACCAACATATAACAAATTTTTTCCGCTTCCGGATTCACATATTTTTCTCAAAATTTGGTCGTGTTTTGCAAGATATAAATCGTCATCAGATTCAATTCGCCGTATAGCGAGATAATGATTCATGATCTCGGCCGTCTCCAAAGTTCTCACAGCGCCTGAACAAATTAGCTGGTCTATGGACGCTTTTTTCTCACGAACTATATATCCAACCTGGTTTGTCTGAACAACACCCTGACGGTTCAAATGCCTTGTAAAGTCTGACTTATCATCTATAAATTTTGTAGCTTTTCCATGCCTTAATAAAAAAAGTTTGAGCATATTTGAAAATTATTGGTTTTTTTCCAACCCTAAATTAACGAATCTCGTCTATTACTATGAAAATGTTTGTTATAGTTTTTGGGTTTACTGTAATAAACTGAATAAACTACTTATTCAGGCCGACCGATTTGAACGGTTGGCCATTTTTCCAAAGGCCGGCTTATGATTGACAAGAAGATTATTGAGGCATGTAAATTGAATGATCGCAGAGCTCAGGAAAAGCTCTATGAATGGTATTTCGTAAAAGTTATGCCAACATGTATGCGTTATCACAGGAATGAAGAGGACGCCAGGGGTGTATTAAATATCGGCTTTGTAAAAATTTGCCGCAATCTCGATAAATTAAAGCCTGATACGCCTTTTGAAGCATGGGTGAGAAGAATTGTAATGAATACAATTATCGACGAATTCAGAAAAAATAAAAATTATTTACAATTAGTTGATACAAAAGAAACGGACAGAGAATTAGAAATAAAAAGTCATTTAGTTGAAAATGATGTCTGGTCTAAAATGGAGACTGATGTATTAATGGGATTGTTAAAAAGACTTCCGGAAGTCTCACGAAAAGTATTTAATCTATATGTAATTGATGGCTACACCCATAAAGAAATTGGTGCTATGCTAGGAATTTCTGATGGTACATCAAAATGGCACTTATCAAACGCGCGAAAATTATTGCGTGAAATGGTAGTGAAAATGAGACAGTCGAATGGTTATGAAATGTGGACGGATAAATGATGGAAGAGGATAAAAATATGGATGACCAATTCAGAAAGGCCGCTAAGGAAATTAAATTTCCATATCAGCATTCTTTCTGGATGGATGTGGAATCGCAGCTTGCTGATGATTCGCTGGATAATGCTTTCAAATCAGCTTCAGATAATGTAGTTTATATGCCTCAAATGGATTTGTCTGAAAGTATGGACGATGCATTTTTGGATGATTCTTTCAAAACAGCTTCTGCTGGTTTATCAGCAGATTATCAAAAAGGATATTGGGAACAGTTTCAGGCAAATTTGCCTTTAATTCAACAAGACGAAGCCTTTCTTAATGCATCAAATTCAACCGTTGCGGCGTACCAGCCACATTACTGGAATGATGCCGATGTTGCTTTGCAAAATGAAGGCTTGCATTACGAATACAAATCTAAATACTGGAACGAAGCAAAATTATTGCTCGATAAAGCTGATCGCGGAATTTTCTTCTTGAAATGGTCGGCTGTTGCAGCCATTCTTTTATTGTTTTCTGTTTCCGGAATATACCTTGCGAATAACAATAATACTTTAATGGCGGGGGATGTAAGTAAACATTATTCTGAAAATAGTTTAGTTTCAATTTCAAGCGAAAAAATAAAATCTGACAATTTAATTTCTGATCTGAAAATAGAAAGTAGTAATGTAAATAGCTCTGATCAAAATGTAGCCGAACAAAATATACTTTCTCCGAATTCAGATAATAATCATTCCAACATTACTAATTCTGATGACAGATCGAATGATCAAGTTTCAAATTTAATCAGTGTTAAAAATCCTATTCTGTCTTTAAATGGTGATCCGATTTTGGCAGGTGGTCATTTAGCTTTTTCATTAAATGACAAAACTTCAAACCAGGATAATGTCGGGAATAATATGTCTGCAGACGATGTGCCTGCTGACAACCTGAACACTTCGTCTGATCAAAATAATTTGTCTGATCAGAATAATTTGCCTGATCAGAATACTCAGTCTACGAATGACAATGAAATTTCGGAAAATGAGTCGATTAAAAAATTACAAATCACAGACATTGCTGAAACTGGAGCAGGAATAACAAAAGGAAATCACGGACCATTAGTTAAGGTTGAAAAAGCAGTTTTGGATCCTACTCATACTGTTTCATTGATTGGCCAGGTTGGACTAGGGAATCAATATGGCACGGCCGATTTTACACCATTATTGCGCACTTCTTTTGGAATTGAATATCTGAACACATCATTCGGCCGTTTAAGAAATTTTGAATTTGGCGGAAGTTTATCCATGAATCACGCGCGTCAAAATGATTTTGGTACGGAGCGACGAGTGAGTGTTTTTGAAAATGACGGCGGAGTAAATAAGTTCTGGTATAAACTTCAAATTAAGGATATGTTATATTCTAATCTGAGTATGATTTGCAATTATCGGATAAATCAAAATCATAAAATTAAATTAAGTTTTGGTGTTGATTATTTAGTTTTTGTTCAGAGCAATATGTCTTATCAGACAGTAGCAGATCAAGGTATCACTACTGTAAATAATAACTGGGGAGTTAAAGACGGTCTGAATAAACTGGATATGCGCTTAGGCTTAGGATATGAATTTCAACTTACAAACAGGTTGGCTATACAGGCAAACGCGAGCTACGGATTTTTTGACAGAACGGATAATGATTTTATGCAAAATTTAACTTCTGATCACGAAATGAATCTAACTTTTGGAATTAAATACACACTCTTCAGAAAATTATAATGAACATCAATTACCTATTCTTAATATTGTCTATTGGCTTACTTGTTGGCTGCAAGAAAGATGAATTACCCGTTTTACCTGATGAAAATGAACCATACTATTCTATTCGCGGACTCGTAAATGGTGATTCAATTAACTGGGTCGTGGGTTTAAATCAGGCAACTATTACTCATGGCGTTTCTGAAATGAACGGCGTACAAACTTTTTACGGCCAGATTAATTCTCCTGTTGACGGGATGGCAATAAAAATAGAAGTTCTCAGACCGGAAATATTTTTTAATGGATCAAGTGTCAGCGCAATTAGCGGAAACCAGATGACTTATTTAGTCCACAAGCCCGGTGCAATTAAATTTAATTTCGGAATTAATTATAGCCAGTTTAATTACCTTCTCATTAAAGATGAGTTAAGCAATTATTCTGTTATGGATCAAGTTGAATTTGCGGAATATGGAATTTATAATGTAGGATTGAAATTCACCGATTTTGGTCCTGAGAGTTTTGTTATTCCTGTTAAATATGGATTTGAAGAAGTTGAAATTTTAGCTCTTTTTAGTTCGGCCGGTGATGGTAATATTCTCACGGTAACACCGGAAACATTGACAGGAGAGCACGAGTGGTATCTGAACGGAGAATTAGTTTCTGAGGAATCCGGGTTTTCAAGAGTAATGGCAGATGGAATTTACTCATTAACACACAAGCTTACAGATGTTAATTATAATGAAGCCGAGTACACTACTTTAATCAGGTTTAAAGATAGTGCCTTTTATTGGCAGATGAAATATTATTATATTCCTCCTTCTCAACCTTCAACTCATTTCGGAAATATTACAGTTTCAATGCTAAAAGATGGTGTCTGGTATACTTCTTCAAAAACTTCAGCAAATCTGTCTCACCAATTTGATGTTGCTAATATTGAAACGGTTATAGATGCGAATTATGAACCAATGTGGACGATGTTCGATTTCGTTTTTCAAAGTACACTTTATAATGATAATCAAACAGATTCATTATATTTGCCCGAAATGGTTGGAACATTGAATGTTGCACTTAAATAATCAAGGAGTTCTATCGCATTTAAATAGCTTCAGTATTCATTCTAAAAATTTATTTTAGATGTGATGCTGAAAAATAAAAATTCAAATCGTTACTTATGAAACATTTTTTACTTTCTTTTTCTTTTATTGCATCGTTTTCAGTTTTTGGTCAGATAACAATTACTCAAAGTGATTTTCCCGGTGCAGATGATACTGCGATGGTTTCCATTTCGGATGAAACAACTCTTGATCTGGTTACAACCGGCGCTGATGCGATTTGGGATTTTTCTACCATTCACATTATGTCGCAGCGAATAGATACTTTTTATAATTTAGCTGATGCTAGTCTCGGATATCAATTTGTTTTTAATAATATCATATTCGAACCGAATTATGCTTCAGATTATTATTACAACCTTGTAGGATTTGATTTGGCAGGAGCTTCTGATGCAGGAATTACAATTGAAAGCCCGGTTGGATTTACTAAAATTACCAGTTCCGTTGTACAAAATGTTGGGATGGGTCTTGTCATGAATGGATTTGAAATTCCTATGTCTGCTGATACTATTGATACTGAATTTGGATTACCAATGAATTATTTGGATTCATGGAGTTCAAACTCTTACATGTACGTTGATTTAAATCCTGCATTTAATGGAATTTTTGTACGTCACCAACACCGGACTTCTGAAGTTGATGGCTGGGGTTCTATTACTACAAGATTCGGAACCTTCGATGTTCTTCGCGTAAAATCAAATCTTACTTTCGAAGA
>Ga0102851_10002162_pt1 | contig 11746 bp, 7 predicted proteins | sample Mud3Dept3metaG_FD_79558 | JGI IMG/M metagenome (GOLD analysis project Ga0102851, IMG submission 79558) | Freshwater wetland microbial communities from Ohio, USA, analyzing the effect of biotic and abiotic controls - Mud 3 Core 4 Depth 3... | ecosystem: Environmental > Aquatic > Freshwater >... | reverse complement strand
CTTCGCGCCGTTCCAGGGCATGTTCATGAACACGCCGATCGACCAGCGCGAGTTACTGCGCCACGGCATCGGACAGATCACGCGCCCCTTCGGCAGCCGGCCGATCGCGCCGCGCGATGGCGCGCGCGCCTTGAACGCGTTCCAGCGCCACCTGATCGAGAACACGCGCCTCGGCATTCCTGCGATCGCGCACGAAGAGGCGCTCAGCGGCTTCATGGCCGAAGGCGCCACGCAGTTCCCGTCGCCACTCAACTACGGCGCCACCTGGGACCCTGCGTTGATCCGCCGCGTGGCGGCTGCGATCCGGCGTCAGATGCGCGCGGTCGGCACGCACCAGGCGCTCGCGCCAGTGGCCGACGTGGTGCGCGACGCGCGCTGGGGTCGCGACGAGGAGTGCGTCGGCGAGGACGCGTTCCTGGTCGGAACGATCGTGTCCGCCTACGTCGCGGGCCTGCAGGGCGACGACCTGCGCAACGGGATCGTCGCCACGCTGAAGCACTTCTGTGGCTACTCGGGCAGCGAGGGCGGCCGCAACTTCGCGCCGCTGCACGCCGGCCCGCGCGAGTTCGCCGACGTGTTCCTGCTGCCGTTCGAGATGGCCGTGAAGTCGGCCGGCGCGAAGTCGGTGATGAACGCCTACATCGACGTCGACGGCATGCCGTGCGCCGCCTCGCGCGCGTTGCTCACCGAGGTGTTGCGCGAGCGCTGGGGCTTCGACGGCATCGTCGTCGCCGACTACTTCGCGGTGCGGATGCTGCACCAGCTCCACCACGTGACGGAGGGGCCCGTCGAGTCGGCCGCGGCCGCGCTGCGCGCCGGGCTCGACGTCGAGCTGCCGACCTCGGAGTGCTACGCGAAGGGAATCGGCGAAGCGCTCGACCGCGGCCTGCTCGATCTCGCCACGCTCGACGAAGCGGCGGCGCGCGTGCTGCGCCTGAAGTTCGCGCTCGGGATCTTCGAAGCGCCGTACGTCGATCTCGATGCGATCGAACTCGATCGCGCGGGCGAGCGCGCGCTCGCGCGGGAGGTCGCCGAGAAGTCGATCGTGCTGCTCGCCAACGACGGCGTGCTGCCGCTCGCCGCGTCGCTGCGCCGCGTCGCGGTGATCGGGCCGAACGCAGCCGATCCGATGGCGCTCTTCGGGAACTACTCGTTCCAGAATCACGTCGCGGCGCATTTTCCGAAGCACAGGGTCGCGCCGGCCGCGACCGTGCTCGACGCGCTGCGCGAGCGACTCGGCCCAGGGCGCGTCGCGTACGCCGAAGGCTGCCAGATCCTGCGCGCGCCGGGACAGCTGAGCGACGATCGCTCGGGCATCGCCACCGCCGCGGAGTGCGCGCGCGGCGCCGAAGTCGCGATCGTCGTGGTGGGTGACAAGGCCGGTCACTTCCGCACTGGCACGGTGGGGGAGGGCACCGACGCCTCCGACCTGACGCTTCCCGGTGTGCAGGCAGAACTGGTCGAGTTCGTGCTTGCGACTGGAACGCCGACCGTCGTCGTGCTGGTGAACGGGCGAGCCTTCGATCTGTCGCAGATCGCGGGCCAGGCCGCCGCGATCGTCGAGGCGTGGTTTCCCGGTCAGGACGGCGCCGCGGCGATTGCCGCCGTCGTGGCCGGCGACATCAACCCGAGCGGCAAGACGACGCTCGGCTTCTCGCGCGGCGCCGGGGCACAGCCCCGTTCTTACGATCACAAGCCGCTCGCGCGTGGCGTGCCGCCGCTGCCGGCTTTCGAGCCGGTGTTCGCGTTCGGGCACGGGCTCTCGTACACGCGCTTCGAGTACGAGGCGCTGTCGATCACGCCTGCGTGTGTTGGAACCGATGGCAGCGTGGAGATCGCGTTCACGCTGCGCAACGCCGGCCCGCGCGACGGGGACGAAATCGTGCAGCTCTACCTCAGCGACCCGGTCGCGAGCGTGACGCGACCCGTGCAGCAGCTGCGCGGCTTCGCGCGCGTGGCGCTCGCGGCGGGTGGCGCGGCGCGCGTCGGGTTCCGCGTCCACGCCGACCTGTGCTCGTTCACGGGGCCGGATCTCGCGCGCATCGTCGAGCCGGGCCGCATCGAGGTCGCGGTGGGCGCGTCGAGCGCCGACCTGCGGCTGCGCGGCGCCTTCGAGTTCTCGGGGCGCGTGCGCCGCGTCGGCGAGGATCGTGTGCTGGCGCCCGATCTCAGTGTCGTGCCGGCGCGCTCCCAGTCCTTGTCCGCACGCCGCCCGGCTTGAACGTGCAGCGCATGTGCTTGATGCCGTGGATGAAGAACGAGAGCAGCTTGTCGGGCGGGCCTTCGATCTCGAGATCGGGGAGCCGTTCGAAGAGTTCGCGGAACATCACGGTGATCTCGCGCCGTGCGAGGTGCGCGCCCATGCAGTAGTGCGGGCCGGGGCCGCCGAACCCGACGTGCTCGTTCGGGGTGCGCCGCACGTCGAAGTCGAAGGGCCGCTCGAACTTCTCCTCGTCGCGGTTTCCCGAGCAGTACCAGAGCACGACCTTCTGCCCGGCCGCGATCTGCTGGCCGCGCAGCACGGTGTCCTGTGTCGCGGTACGGCGGAAGTGGATCACCGGGGTCGCCCAGCGCACGATCTCGTCGACGGCGGTCGGCGCGACGCGCTCGAAGTCCGCCGCCCAGATGCGGCGTTGCTCGGGGAAGTCGCAGAGCGCCTTCATGCCGTGGCTGATCGCGTTGCGCGTGGTCTCGTTGCCCGCCACCACGAGCAGCACGAAGAACGACGCGAACTCCTGGTCCGTGAGCGTCTCGCCGTCGAGCTCGGCGTTGATGAGGGCCGAGACGAGGTCGTCGCCGGGCTTGCCGCGGCGGTGCTTGGCGAGATCCCGGGCGAGTTGCGCCAGCTCCGCTCCGGCATTCAGCAGCTTGGGGATGATCTGGGCGGGATCGCTGGCGCCATACTCGGGATCGCCCGCGCCCAGGATGGTGTTGGTGCGCTCGAACACGAACTGGTACTGGCTCGCGGGAATCGCCGTCATGTCGCAGATGATCTTCAGCGGCAGCTGCGCGGCGATCTCGGTGACGAAGTCGCACTCGCCCTTCTCGACGACGCCGTCCACGATCTGCGCGGCGGCGCGCTTCACATCGGCTTCGACGCGGCCGATCACGCGGGGCGTGAAGCCGCGCGCCACGATCCGGCGTAGCCGCGCATGACGCGGGTCGTCCATGTTGATCATCGAGCCGAAGAACTCGTTGAAGGCGGGCGGCATGTCGCTGATGTTCGAGCCCTTGCCGGAACAGAAGAGTTCCGGCTGGCGGCTCACCTCGAGGATGTCGGCGTGCCTGGTGACGGCCCAGAAACCGGGGCCTTTGGGCAGGATCACGATCTCGGGTTCCTCGTGCCACGAGATCGGCCGCTCGCGACGCAGCGTGGCAAAGGCGCCTTCGCGCTCGTCCTGCGGCCTCGCCCAGAATCGCTGATCGGCGAGCCGGATCGCGTCGGCGGACAGCACTTCGCGGGGGATCGGGCGCCCCGATCTCACGGCTTGCGGTGGCTTCGCGAGAGGATCTTCTTGCGCAGCCGCAGCGACGTCGGCGTCACTTCGAGCAGTTCGTCGTCGGCGATCCAGCCGAGCGCGGTCTCGATCGAATGGATGCGCGGCGGCGTCAGCACCATCGCTTCGTCTTTACCGGCGGCGCGGATGTTGGTGAGCTTCTTGGCGCGCGAGGCGTGGACGTTCATGTCGTCGGGCCGGCGGTTCTGGCCGATGATCTGCCCCTCGTAGCAGGGAAAGCCGGGAGCGACGAACAGGTCGCAGCGCTCCTGGATCTTCCAAAGCGCGTACTGGGTGGTGACGCCCTGCTCGGTGGCCATCACGGCGCCGACCGAGCGCGTCGGCAGTTCGCCCGAGAAGGGCTCGTAGCCGCGCACCGTGCGGTGGAGCACGCCTTCGCCGCGCGTGTCGGAGAGGAACTCGCTGCGGTAGCCGAACAGGCCCCGGCTCGGCGCCACGAATTGCAGGATGGTCGTGCCGCTGCGCTGTTCGAGCGACGTCAGCCGACCGCGGCGCTGCGAGAGTTTCTCCATCACCGAGCCCGCGGCCACGTCGGGCACTTCGGCGACGACCTCCTCGACCGGCTCGCAGCTCTTGCCATCGATTTCGCGCACGATGATCTCGGGACGTGAGACCGAGAACTCGAAGCCCTCGCGGCGCATCGTCTCGATCAGAACGCCGATCTGCATCTCGCCGCGGCCCGCCACCTCGAAGACGTCGGGGCTTTCGGTGGGCTCGATCTTGATCGAGACGTTGCCGAGCACTTCGCGGCGCAGCCGGTCGGCGATCTGGCGCGACGTGACGTACTTGCCCTCGCGCCCCGCGAACGGCGAGTTGTTCACCGAGAAGCGCACGCGCACGGTCGGCGGATCGATCGCGATGCGCGGCAGCGCTTCGGGGCAGGACGGGTCGCAGATGGTGTCGCCGAGGTCGATCGAGTCGATGCCGGCGATCACGACGAGGTCGCCCGCCAGCGCCTGCTCGATCTCGCGGCGGTCGAGGCCGTACGCGCCGAATAGTTTGGTGATGCGGAACGACTGCGGCGCACCCGACTCGGGGATGCGCACCACCGTCGCGCCGCGGCGCAGGCAGCCGCGCTCGACGCGACCGATCACCAGGCGGCCGACGAAGTCGTCGTAGTCGAGCGTGGTGGCCTGGAACTGCATCGGTCCCTCGGTGTCCACGTAGGGCGGCGGCACGAACTCGAGGATCGCGTCGAGCAGCGGGCGCAGGTCGCGGCGCGGGGCATCGACCTCGCGGGACGCGCTGGCGTCCTTGGCGGAGGCGTAGATCACCGGGAAGTCGAGTTGGTCGTCGGTGGCGCCCAGATCGACGAGCAGGTCGAAGACCTCGTCGACCACTTCGGGCGCGCGCTGTTCGATCCGGTCGATCTTGTTGACCACGAGGATCGGCTTCAAGCCGTGCTCGAGCGCCTTGCGCAGCACGAAGCGGGTCTGGGGCATCACGCCCTCGACCGCGCAGGCGAGCAGGAGTACCGCGTCGACCATGCCGAGCACCCGCTCCACCTCGCCGCCGAAATCGGCGTGACCGGGGGTGTCGACGATGTGGATGTGAACGCCCTCGTAGTCGATCGCGGTGTTCTTGGCGTGGATCGTAATGCCGCGTTCGCGCTCGAGATCCTCGCTGTCCATGACGCGTTCGGCCTCGGCGTGCCTGGGCGGCAGCGCGCCGGTCTGGCGCAACAGCCCATCGAGCAGCGTCGTCTTCCCATGGTCGACGTGCGCGATGATCGCGAGATTCCGGACTTCCTTGCGCGAAGCCCTCTTGTCCGTGCTCGTACTACTCATTGCGGTCGCGCAGGCTAGCAGACGGTCTCGTGGGAGGAGAAAGTGGAGAAAGGGGACGGTCCTCGCCGTGGACTAGCTGTGGACTCGAGGGACAGACCTCACACCCCGGGGAACCGAGTTGCCACCGATTCGTCGGCGGGGAAGCCCAGGTGTGTCCCTCTAGTCCACAGCCCGTCCATCCGGAGGACCGTCCCCTTTCTCCTCCTGGTGCTGGACGAAGATCTGGCGGGTTAGTTCGGTGAGGGCTTTGGCGTCGAGGTCGAGGAAGCGTTCGGGAGGGATCGGGTCGAGGACGGTGATCGAAATCGGGTGGCGACCTCGCAACACGAAGCCGCGCTTGGGCAGGATGTCGCTGGTGCCCGACAGCACGATCGGCAGCAGCGGCATCCGGGTGCGCAGCGCCAGCTCGAAGGCGCCGGTCTTGAACGGTTGGAGCACGCCCGTCTTCGAGCGCGTGCCTTCCGGGAACATCATGATCGACGAACCCGAGCGCAGCGTCTGCTCACAGGCCGCCATCATCTGCTTGACGCTCTCGCGATCGCCGCGGCGCAGCTTGACGTAGCGGTTCAGGGTCATATTCCAGCCGACGCACGGCACCCTGAAGTTCTCGATCTTCGAGACCCACTTGAAGTGCTTGAAGATCCGGAACAGCACCAGGATGTCGAGCAGCGAGAGGTGGTTCGCGACCATCACGTAGGTGGTGTCGTCGCGGATCTTCTCGCGCCCCGCGATCGTCATCGGCCACTGCGGATTGACCCAGGTGTAGAGCGACGCCCAGAAGCAGGTGAAGCGGTGGAGCAGCACCAGGCGTCGATCGAAGAGCACCGTCGCGGCCCAGACCAACACCGCGAATGGGAACAGCGCGATCGACGAGGAAACCAGGAAGGCCCAGAACACCAGCGAGGAGAAGCGCTGCCACAGCATCGACGGCCAGTCTAGGCCGCGCGGTCGAATTCCCGCAATCGCCCGCGTGGCGGGGCAGCGCCGACCGGGGGACTCAGCGCGACTCGGTCCAGCCCAGTGCGAAGGCCGCCGCGTGGTAGACGAAGCTCTGCTCCTGCACGCCGTGGAAGAGCGCCGCGCCGGGCCCCGTCGCGTAGATCGGGACGTCCTCGCCGCCGTGCGTGTCGTTGCGCGCCGGGACTGCTGCCTCCTGCAGATAGTCGGGCGCACGCACTTCAGCGTCGGTCAGCTTCGGGCGCCCCTTCCGGATCCCCGCGTAGCCGCTGGGATTGTGCGGGTAGCGCTTCGCGCCTTCGGGTTGCTCGAGCGAGCGACCGGTGTAGCCAGGTCCGTTGGCGTAGGAGAGCGTCGTGAAGGGCAGGCCGAGCATGTCGCGCAGGGGTGTCAGTTCGGGAGCGCCGTGGTCGTCGTTGCCGCGCGCGAGGCCGAGGATGTCGTTGCCGCGCGTCGGGTAGCCGGCCATCGTGAAGACGTGACTGTGATCGGCGGTCACGATCAGCAGCGTCTCGTCCGGCTTCACCAGCGCCCGCGCGACGCGCACGGCGTTCGAGAGTTCCACGGTCTCGCCGAGCGCGCGAAAGGCGTTGCCGAAGTGGTGCGCGTGGTCGATGCGCCCGCCCTCCACGATCAGCACGTAACCGCGCCGGTTGCGCGCCAGCAGCTCGATCGCCTTCGCGGTCATCTCGGAGAGCGACGGCTCCCCCGCGCCGTCCTCGCCGCGCTCGAACTCGAAACGCATGTGCGACGGCTCGAAGAGGCCGAGCACGGGGCCGGCCGTGCTCGCGCCGAGCTCGTCGAAGTCCGAACGGCTCCACACCCACGATCCCTTGGGATGACGCCCCTGCCAGGCCGCGACGAGGTCGCGCCCGTCCGTGCGTGCGCCGACCTCTCCGGGATGCTCGGGATCTTTCGCCCGCTTCGGCAGGAACTGCGCGCGGCCGCCGCCGAACGCGACATCGATGCCGTCGCCGATCTCGAACTCGACGAACTGGCGCGCGATGTCGGGAAATCCCGCCGCGCTCGCGTCGGCGGGGAGCATCGAGTCGTCTTCCCAGTCGCGGTGTGCGGCGTGGGCGTAGCAGGATGCGGGGGTTGCGTGGGTGATCCGCGTGGTGGTGACGATCCCCGTCGAGAGACCGCGCGCTTCGGCCTCTTCGACGATCGTTCGTGCGCGGCTGCCTGCGACGCTCGTGTAGTCGCCCGGCACGCCGCGTTCGTCGAGCCCGACCAGATCGGCCTTGGTCTTCACGCCCGTCACGAGCGCCGTCATCGTCGCGGCCGATTCGGAAACCTGCGCGTTGACGCTGTAGGTCTTGGCGAGTGCGACGTACGGGAAGCTCTCGAAAGCCAGCTCATTCTCCTCGCCCAGCTTGCCGTGGCGCTGGCCGTCGAAGATGCGCGCCGCGGTGATGGTGGAGATGCCCATGCCGTCGCCGACGAAGAGGATCAGGTTCTTCGCCCGCTTCGCGGAGCCGGAGTCGGGAGCGCGCGCACTCGCGACGGCGGCGCGGCCTGCGGCGCGCCAGGCGTTCTCGTCCAGGGCGAGCGCAGCACGCGGCGCGGCGAACGACGTCGCGAAGAGCGCCAGAACGCACGGCGGCGCGAAGCGGGCGCAGAGCGCAAGCGACATCCAACCCTCCCGAAGCGGCGGGAACATACCGTGCGACGCCGCGCGCCGATGCCCCCGCAGATCCACCAGCCGGTGTGGCCGGCCGGGGCGATCGGAGCGTTCCTCCCCCGCCCCGCGAACGGAGCGCCCGGTCAAGACGAACCCATTCCCGGCCGATGACGCGCAGGTCTGCACCCGGTGCGGATGGGGAGGGGGTCCCTTGCAGGCGCTCGGCGGTGTCGTCACGTTGCTCAATTGTGTGCTGTGCGGCGTGATCGGCGTCCGCCTGATCCGCTTCGCAGCTCGCTCCAAGGGTCCCGAGGCCTGGCTCGGCGGCTACCTGTTGGCCGGGACGCTGTTCGGCACCCTGCTGTCGAGCGCGGTCTACATCTCCTGGTCGGATCCCCGCGTTGCGCTGCCGCCCGGCTGGCTGCCGCCGCTGCACGCGCTCCAGTTTCTCGCGAACACCGCGGGGATGATCGCCATCCTGATGTTCACGCACCGCGTGTTCCGCCCGCGGGCGCGCTGGGCGCGGCGTGCGGCGCCTACGGCCGCGGCGCTCTCCGCGGTCGCGTTCTTCGTGACGGCCGCGGTCGAGCGCTTCGAAGTCCACGTCATCCCGAATCCGGCGTACCTCGCCGTCGTTGCGGCGCGCGTGGCGGCGATGGTGTGGATGACCGTCGAGTCGCTGCTCTACTTCGGGCAGCTGCGCAAGCGACAACGTCTCGGCATCGCCGATCCGCTGCTCGTGAACCGCTTCCTGCTCTGGGGCATCTGGGCCGGGTCGGTGTCGTTGATGCAGCTCGCCGATCCGATCGGGCGCTTCTGGTACTGGTGGATCACCGGCACGACGGTGCAGTGGATCCCCGAGGTGGGCCGCACGATCATCGTCTTCCTGATCGCGTCGACGTCGGCGCTCGGCGCCGTCACGGCCGCGACGCTGTTCCTGACCTTCTTCCCGACGGCGGCCTACAAGCGCTGGGTCGCTGCGCGCGCCATCACGGAGTAACCGCTCGCTCGGCGTCACGTGGCGCGCCTGCCTCGGCTAGCTTCGGGCGGATGCGGGAACTTGCCTTTCGCGTGCTGGCCATCGCCTTCTCGCTCGCGCTCTTCGAAGGCGGCCTGCGCCTGCTCGACCAACCGCGCTACGACACCTGCTGGGTGACGGAAAACGAGTTCTGGCGCGAGGACCCCGTGCTCGGCTTCGCGTACGAGCCGGGCATGGCCATGGCGGGCGGCGTCGTGAATGCGTTCGGCCTGCGCGGTCCGGTGCCGGCGCGCGAGAAGCCCGCCGGCGCGCGCCGGATCCTCTACGTCGGCGACTCGACGGTGTACGGCTTCGGTGTCGCCGACGACGAGGCGTTCTGGTCGCTCGCGACGCGCGCGCTCGCCGCGCGTCACCCCGGACAGAGCTTCGAGCCGCTCGTCGCCGCAGCCCCCGGCTACAGCTCCTATCAGTCGCGCGTCCTGGTCGAGCGCTTCGCGCCGTTCGCGCCGGACTGGGCGGTCTTCTACGTGGGCGCCCACAACGACGAGCGACGGCGGATGTATTACCAGGACGCGGAGATTCCCGCGCGCGCCGCCCGGCGGCAGGCCGCGTGGCACCGGCTGCGCGCGCTGCGGGCGGGCGAGTTCCTGATCGATCGACTCGGTCGCTGGGTCGAGAAGCGGGTGGGCGGGCCGGCCGCGTGGCGTCGCGTGCCCCCCGCCGCCTTCGAGGCAAATCTGCGCGCGATGATCGCCACGGCGCGCGCTGCGGGTGCGCGTCCGCTACTGCTGATTCCGCCGCTCGCCGACACGCTCGCGCAGCGTTACCCGGCGACACCCGTCTATCAGGAGATCCTGAAGCGTGTCGCCGCGGACCAGCACGTCGCGAGCGTTGCGCTGGAGCCACTCTTCGCCGCGCACGATCCGAAAGATCTCTACCGTCCCGACGACGACTTCCATCCCAACGCGCTCGGCCACCGAGTCATCGCCGACGCGATTGCGCAGGCGATCGAGGCGGCCGAGAACGCAGGGAACTGAGTCGTCGGCAGAGCCAGGATCAAGCGCGTCGCAGCGATCGCTGTCCTCGCACCACGGCGGCGAGACCGATGCCGAAGATCAGCGCGCCGGTCGGCTCGGGCACCGGAGCCGAGACCCTCGCGAGCAGCACGTCGTTCGCACAGCTCGGTGCGAAGCCGATCGTCAGGCTCGCGTTCATCGGCAGGCCGATCCCGAGGTCGAAGGCGAGCGATCCGCCCGCGGCGAGCGGATTGAAGCCCGCGAGGCTGCCGGCGCCCGCCGGCGTTCCGCCGCCGTTCCACGCGTAGGGATGGCGGTCGCGGATGCCATAGCCCGACCAGTAGCCGCTGTTGTCGCTGCCGCTCATCAGGTACGAGGGGCTTGCGATGGCGCTCACGTCGAGGATCGAGAGCGACGCGTAGTTCGCAACGGGAGTCTGGCTGCCCGCGACGAGCTTCACGACGTAGTCCCAGTGCCCATCGCTGCCGGCGTCGAGGAAGAGATCGCCGGGAATCACGCGGGCGTTGCCCGACGCGACCAGCGAGAAGACGCCGGTGTAGTCGATGCGCACACCGGTCAGATGGCCGGTCGCGTCGTCGAAGCTCGCGGCGCCGCCGAGCAGATCGGGCGTCCCGATCGTGTCGCGCGTGTCGTCGGCGGTTCCGTTCGCGTAACCCGGCCAGTACTTCGACGCATCGCCAAACGAGACACTGCTGGCGTGCGCCGGGTCTGCGAAGACGGCGACGGCGAACGCAACCGCGAGGCATTCCCAGATCGAGGGGCGCAACTTCAACATCCGCATGTTCTCCCGGGCGACGGCAGCCAATCCGCCTTTCTCTCTGGCGGTAGGTGGCCGCGAGTCGGGATTTGGTGGCGACCTGCGCAGGGGCGTGCGGTTGCTGCACGTGCAGCGTGGCGGCAGGTGGGGCCGCGGAGTGGTCGAATCCGCCGGGCAACCGATCCGCGCCGCGAAACCCTGCGAAAAATGTGCAGCTTCGCGCGCCGCCGGGAGCGTGCAGGTTGCCCGGTCATCGCGGGCCGGTAGCTTCGGGCTCTGCGATCGAGGGGGGCGGCGCGATTCCGAACGCTGAGTCCGAGTCCGTCGACGCGGTGGTTCCCGTGCACAACGCGCCCGAACTGGTGCGGCGCTGCCTCGAATCGGTTCTGGCGCACGTCGGCCACCGGCTCGGCGAACTCGTCGTCGTCGACGATGCGTCCGACGCGCCGACGGCGGCGCTGCTCGCGTCGCTGGCCGATCCGAAGCTGCGCGTCGTGCGCTCGGAGCGGAACCTCGGCTACGGCGGCAGCGTGAACCTCGGCGTCGCGAGTTGTCGCGCGCCGCTCGTGCTGCAGCTCAACTCGGACGTCGAGGCGCGCGACGATTTCCTCGCGCCGCTCCTCGCGGCGCTCGCGGCCGACCCGAAGCTCGCGGCGCTGAATCCCGCCGGCAACACCTACCGCCGCTACGACCTGTCGCACTACGCGCGGCGCGCTGGTTGCGTCGTGACGAACCACCTTTCCGGCTACGCGTTCCTGGTCCGCCGCAGTGTCTTCGAAGCGGTGGGCGGTTTCGACCCGGAATTCGGGCTCGGCTACTTCGAGGACACCGACCTCTCGCGCCGCATCCTGCGCGCGGGCCATTGGCTCGGTGTGCACCCGGACACCGACTTGCACCACGAGAGCCACGGCTCCTTCTCGCTGCGACCCGAGCGGCGCGCGGTGCTCGAGGCGAATCGGCTGCGCTACCACGAGCGCTGGCCCGGTGCGCGCCGGCAGGTGCTGCTCGCGACGCGCAGCGCGCGGGGGAGCGAGTTGCCGGAGTCGCTAGTCGGCGAAGCATGGGGCGTACTCGACGGCGGCGGCGG
>Ga0102851_10002161_pt1 | contig 11746 bp, 6 predicted proteins | sample Mud3Dept3metaG_FD_79558 | JGI IMG/M metagenome (GOLD analysis project Ga0102851, IMG submission 79558) | Freshwater wetland microbial communities from Ohio, USA, analyzing the effect of biotic and abiotic controls - Mud 3 Core 4 Depth 3... | ecosystem: Environmental > Aquatic > Freshwater >... | reverse complement strand
GCTCGCGGCGCTCGAGGCGAGCGATGGTGACAAGGACACGATCGTCGCGATGTCGACCGAGTTCGGCGTGATGAGCAAGTACACGTCGCTGCTCGTGCTCGAGAACGACGAGGCGTACGCGCAATACCAGATCGAGCGCAAGAACGCGGCGGCGCAGGCCGCTCAACAGGTCGCGCAGGCGCCGACCGTCACCGGCGGCGATCTCGACTCGCTCGGCGCCCGCCAGGCGAGCCTGTCGCCCGACGAGATCCAGCCCGGCGATCCCGAGATCAAGATCCCCGCACCGCTCGATGCACGCTCGGTGATCGTCAGCTTCCCGTTCGGCGAGACCAAGCTCGCGGTGTGGGACGCCGAGCAGTCCGCGTGGATGGTCCGCTTCCTGATCGATCAGGCGACCGCGGATGGCGTCTACGAGGTGCGGGTCACGATCACGCATGCCGACGGCCGGCTCGAGGTGATCAAGCTGCCGTACACCGTCGACACGAAGGCGCCGCTGGTCAAGCTGACCGCGGTCCAGGACGGCACCGGCTACGCGATCAAGGCACGCCAGATCAACGATGGTGAGAAGCGCAAGGACGCCGACCGCGTCGAGGTCGTGCTCCCCGACGGCACGGTGATGCGGCTGAAGATGACGGCGTGGGGTGTGTTCGAGGGCCGCTGGGAGCCCGCGATGCAGCTCACCGCGCCGGTGACGCTCAAGGTCGTCGCCCGCGACAATGCCCTCAACCAGGCGACCTCCGAGCTGGTGGTGCAGTGATGATGACCCGCGCGCGCATCGTGCTCGCGTCGCTGGTGGCGGCGACGACCACGGCCGGTGCTGCACCGTCGGTGCATACGCACGTCGGCGAGGTGCGCGCGTGTCACCCGCTCGGCGGCGGCGACTTCCTGGTCGGCACCGGTGGTGGCCTGGTGCGCGTCGATGCGCGCGGCACGACGCATGCGGTGTGGACGGCAGTCGATGGCTTGCCGGGGACCCGGATCGATTCGATCTCGTCGGTCGGTGACCAGCTCTGGGTCGGCACCGAGACCGGTGCGGCCACGGTCACGCTCGACGGAGCGCGCCTCGCGGTCACGCGTACCGTGGACACCCACTCGGTGCGCGACCTGATCGCGTTCTCGGGCGCGACCTACGTCGCGACCTGGGAGGGGGGGATCAGGAAGCTCGGGGCGGACGGCTCGCTGACGACGGTCGCGTTTCGCGGTGGCACGCGCTCGCGCTCGACGGCGGCGACCCAGAGCCGGTCGCGGATCGCCGCGCTCGCGGTGGCGGACGGGTCGCTCTGGGCGGGGACCGCGGGTGGGCTCTACAGGATGCGGAGCGGGCAGTTCGAGCTCGTGACGATCGAGACCGGCGCGAACGAGGTGACGTCGCTGTACGGCGACGGTCGCGTGCTGTGGATCGCAACGACGGCCGGCCTCTACGCGCGCGAAGGCACGACCGTCCGCGGTTACGGCGGCGGCGATCTGCGGCGCGTCACACGCGTCGACGGTGAGATCGTCGCGGCGGGCATCGGTGGTCGCGCCGTCCGCGTCGATCGCGGCCGGCTCGCGGCGACCACGCTGCCCGACGCCCTGGTCATGACGCAGGCGCTCGCGGAGCGCGAGGGCGCGGCCTGCGCGGGTGGGCTGGACGGGCTGTGGCTGCGCGCGCGCAAGGGTGCCGCGTGGATCGCCGCGGCGCGGCCCGCGGGTCCGCCGGCGAACGATATCTCGGCGCTCGCGGTCGACGGCGATCGCCTGTGGGTCGGCACGTTCGATCAGGGCCTCGCGATCTACGAGCACGGCGCGTGGAAGCGGTTCACGCACGCCAAGATCGACCACCGCGTCAATGCGCTGCTGGTCGAGGAGCGCGCGGGATCGACGTCGCGGATCTGGGTCGCGACTGCGACGGGCATCTCGGTGATCGACGGCACGTCAGTCTCGCAGCTCGGCAAGCGCGACGGGTTGCCCGCGCGCGGCGTGCTGTCGCTCGCGAAGCTGCGCGATGGCCGCATCCTCGCAGGTACGATGCACGGTGCCGCGATCCTCGGCGCGGGTCGGCCGATCGCGATCGGGATGAAGCAGAACCTCGAGGCGACGAACGTGTGGGCGGTCGCCGAGACCGAGGACGGCTCGATCTGGCTCGGTACGACGACCGGCCTGTATCGCGGTCGCGCCGACGACAAGGAGTGGACGCGCTACTCGGTCGCGACCGGTCACCTGCGCGACGACTGGGTGATGGCGCTCGCGCCGCGCGGAGCCGCGGTCTGGGTCGGGACCTACAAGGGTGGCGTCATTCGGTTCGAGACGGCCGCGGAGGCGGTCACCGCGACCGCGCTCGGCGACGGCTGGATCAACCCGGGCGGCCTGCGCTGGCACGGCGAGACGCTGTACGCGTCGACGATGGAGGGCGTCAGGACGAGTGACGGCGCCTCCGCGATGTGGACCTCCGTGCACGGAATGCCCGGCAAGGACACGACCGCGACCGCGACCCTCGGCACGACCCTGTGGGTCTCGACCCGGCGCGGGCTCGTCGCCAGGGTCGGTCGTCCTGGCTAGCCGGGTTGGCGGGGCCTCCCGGCGCGTCGTGATCTCGCGGGATTACCCAGGGCCCGCCGCTTGCTCCATGGATCAGCCATGCTGAGTGTCCTCGCCTTCACCCTGGTCCTGGTCCCGATGTTCCGGAACCTGCGGCCTGACCTGCGCCCCACGTAGTGGGATGCTCGCCCCGATGACCGGCGGGGCGATGATCGAGGTCAACGGGACGACGCTGTTCTACCTCGACACGGGCCCTGGCTCGACGGGCGAGACCCTGGCGTTCAGCCACGGCCTGCTGTGGAGCACCGAGCTGTTCGCCGCGCAGATCGCGGCCCTGCGCGGGCGCTATCGCTGCATCGCCTGGGATCACCGCGGGCAGGGTCAGAGCGCGCCGGATCCGGACCGCCAGAGCATCGACATGGAGCTGGTGTGGAAGGACGCGGTCGCGCTGCTCGAAGCGCTCGGCACCGGCGCCGTGCACTTCTGCGGGCTCTCGATGGGCGGGTTCGTCGGGATGCGGATGGCGGCGCGCCGCCCCGATCTCGTCCGTTCGCTGATCCTGCTCGAGACCTCCAGCGACCCCGAGCCCAGGGAGAATCTGACGAGGTACCGGCTGCTGATCCGCGTGGTGAAGCTGTTCGGTCCTCGCGTCGTGCGCGGTCAGATCGCGCCGATCATGCTGGGGAGATCGATTCTCACTGATGCCTCACGACGCGACGAATGCGAGCGCTACAAGACGCTGATGGCTCGCCGCAAGGACGCCTGGCGCGCCGTCAACGGCGTGATCGATCGCGCCGGCGTCCACGACGAGGTGCCGCGGATCACGGCGCGGACGCTGGTCGTCGTCGGAGATGAGGATGTCGCGACGCCGCTTCCCAGGGCGCAGCGGATCGCGGCGGCGATCCCGGGCGCACGGCTGGTCCAGATCCCGCGTGCGGGTCACTCGTCCCCGGTCGAGGAGCCTGCGGCAGTGACCGCCGCGATCGAGGCCTTCCTCGAAGGCTGACGAGGGCTACGCTGGGAGCAGGTGAAACCCGCGGTCCTGATCGTCGACGACAGCCTGGTGGTCCGCACGGACCTCGGGGAGGCCCTCGAGGCGGCCGGGTTCCGCGCGTTGCCGTGTGCGTCGATCGCCGAGGCACGGATCGCGCTGCGCACCCACCCGCTCTCCCTCGCGATCCTCGACGTGCGCCTGCCCGATGGCGACGGGGTCCAGCTCCTCGAGCAGATCCGCCGCGATCACACGCTGTCCGCGCTGCCGGTGCTGATGCTGTCGTCGGAGGCGGAGATCAAGGATCGCGTCCGGGGCCTGTCGATGGGCGCCAATGACTACGTCGCCAAGCCGTACGACACCGCGCAGGTCATCGCGCGGATCCGCCAGCTGGTCGGTGGGCCCCCCGTTCGCGATCTCGTGCTCGTGATCGACGACGACCCGATCTCGCGTGGGCAGATCGCGGAGGCGCTGCGCTCGGCGGGCTTCACGACGGCAACGGCGGCCGGCGGGGCCGAGGGCCTGCAGCTCGCCGCGAGCACACGCCCGACGGCGATCCTCGTCGCCGCGGTGATGCCCGACGTCGATGGTGCGAGCGTGATCCGCCGGCTCCGCCTCGATCCCGGCCTGCGCGCGACGCCGTGCCTGCTGCTGGTCACGACGAGTGAGAAGGATGCGGAGGTTCGCGCGCTCGACGCCGGCGCCGATGGGCTCGTTCGCAAGGACGACCTCGGTGTGGTGATCGCGCGGATCCGCGCGCTGCTGCGTTCGTCCGGGTCGGTCCGGATCGACGCCGGCAGCCTGCTCGCGCCGAAACGGATCCTCGCCGTCGATGACGATCCCGACTACCTCGGGCTGCTCGGCGATCGGCTGCGCAAGCGTGGCTACGACGTCGCGCGCGCGGCCTCGGGGGAGGACGCGATCCAGCTGCTCGGGTTCCAGGCCGTCGATTGCATCCTGCTCGATCGCTCGATGGCGGGCATCGGCGGGATCGAGACGTGTCGTCGCCTCAAGGCGTCCCCGGTCGTACGTGACACGCCGCTGATCTTCTTGACCGCGAGCGATCAGCGCGATGCGGTGATCGAGGGACTCGCCGCCGGCGCCGACGACTTCGTCTCGAAGTCGAGCGGCTTCGACGTGCTGTGCGCGCGCGTGCAGGCACAGATTCGCCGCAAGCAGATCGAGGAGGAGCAGCGCAAGGCCCGCGAGCAGCTCCTGCGCAGCGAGATCGAGGCATCCGAGGCGCGCTCCGCACGCGAGATCGCCGAGACCCGGGCGGCGGTCGCCGAGGAGCTGACGCGGACCAACGTCGAGCTGGCGCAGGCGAACCGCGAGCTCGAGTCGTTCAGCTACTCGGTCTCGCACGATCTCCGCGCACCGCTGCGGACGATCAGCGCGTTCACGTACGCCTTGATCGAGGATCTCGGCGACAAGCTCGACGAGCGCGCGACCGATCACGTCCGCCGCGTCCTCGCCGCATCGCATCGGATGGCGGAGCTGATCGACGCCCTGTTCGAGCTGGCGCGGATCAGCCGCGCACCGGTCGGCCGGCACCGCGTCGATCTGTCGACGCTCGCGAGCTCGGCGATCGAGGAGCTGGCGCGCCGTGAGCCAGGGCGCCACGTCACGTTCACGGTGTCGCCGAACCTGGTGGTCGAGGCCGACGGGCGGCTGATGCGCATCCTGCTCGACAACCTGCTCGGCAACGCGTGGAAGTTCACCAGCAAGCAAGCCTCCGCCCGCGTCGAGCTCGGCGCCACCGGGCAGGGCGCCGAGACCGTGTTCTACGTGTGCGACAACGGCGCCGGGTTCGAGATGAGCGAGGCGGACCGCCTATTCATGCCGTTCGCCCGCCTGCACCCTGATCGGGAATTCTCGGGCACCGGCATCGGTCTGGCGACCGTGCGGCGCATCGTGGAGCGCCATGGAGGCCGGATCTGGGCCGAGGGGACCCTCGGGGCGGGCGCGAGGATCTCGTTCACGATCCCGAACGAACGGTGACGCGTCCTGTCCCGACCGGCGGTACCGTGGTGGTGGGCGGCGTGAACCAATCCAGCACATTGCGGCTCCTCGTCGCCGAGGACTCCGAGGATGACTACGAGATCCTGCTGCGCGAGCTTCGCCGCGGCGGCTACGTGGTCACCGCGATGCGCGTCGCGTCGCTCGCCCATCTTCAGGGCGCCGTCGAGCACGCATGGGATCTCGTGATCTCGGACTGGTCGATGCCGGGCTTCGGCGGCCGCGCCGTGCTCGACACGCTCGCGGCGCGCGGGCTCGACGTGCCGTGCATCGTGATCTCCGGGACGATCGGCGAGGAGCCCGCGGTCGAGGCGTTGCGCGCCGGCGCCCTCGACTTCCTGTCGAAGGACAAGCCCAAGCGGTTCGTCCCCGCCGTCCAGCGCGCGCTGCGCGAGGCCAACGATCGCCGCCAGACCGCCGAGATCCGTCGCCGCAGCGAGGAGCTCGAGCTGCAGAATCGCCGGATCCAGGAGGCGAACCGGCTCAAGAGCGAATTCATCGCGAACATGTCGCACGAGCTGCGCACCCCGCTCAACGCGATCATCGGGTTCGCGGAGCTGTTGCACGATGGTCAGGTCGATCGGGACTCGCCGCAGCACCAGGAGTTTCTCGGCGACATCCTCAGCAGTGGTCGCCACCTGCTGCAGCTGATCAACGACGTCCTCGATCTCGCGAAGGTCGAGGCCGGCAAGCTCGAGTTCCGGCCGGAGGAGATCCAGATCGCGCGGGTGATCGGTGAGGTCGGCGCGATCCTGCGGACCGCCGTGGCGGCGAAGCGGATCACGCTCGAGACGGAGATCGATCCCACGGTGACCGGCCTTCTGCTCGATCCCAGCCGACTCAAGCAGGTCGCGTACAACTTCCTCTCGAACGCGCTCAAGTTCACCGCGTCCGGCGGCCGCGTGACGATCCGCGTCGTCGCCGAGGGCGACGCCCACCTCCGTCTCGAAGTCGAGGACTCCGGCATCGGCATCGCGCCCGCGGATCTCGGCACGTTGTTCGTCGAGTTCCAGCAGCTCGAGGGAGGAAGCGGCAAGCGCCACCAGGGGACGGGGCTCGGGCTCGCGCTGACCAAGCGGCTCGTCGAGGCGCAGGGCGGCACCGTCGGGGTCACCAGCGAGCTCGGGAAGGGCAGCGTGTTCTTCGCCGTGCTCCCACGTCATTCGACGGTCGTGTCCGAGCCGACGCCCCCGCCGATGCCCCGGATCGTCCGTGAAGGTGCGCGTACGGTGCTCGTCGTCGACGACGACGTGTCGGATCAGACCCAGCTCGCCGACGCGCTCGCGAGCGCGGGCTACGCCGTGGAGCTCGCGGGGACCGGCGCCGAGGCGTTGACGCGCTGGCGAGCGCGCGACTTCGACGCGGTGACGATCGATCTCCTGCTGCCCGACATGAGTGGCCTCGATCTACTCGCGGCTTTTCACGGCGAGCGCCGCAATGCGGCCGTGCCGGTGATCGTCGTGACCGTAGCCCCGGATGCGAAGGTCGTCGCCGGGTTCCCTGTTCACGACGTGATCCACAAGCCGCTCGACCGGGACAGGCTGGTAGCCTCGCTCGTCCGGGCCGGTGTCGAGAACAACCGGGTAGGAGAGCCGTGATGGCCGGTGAGAAGATCCTGATCGTCGACGACAACCCGACGAACCTGAAGCTGGTCGCGTACCTGATGCGCGCGAAGGGCTACGACGTCAGCACCGCGATCGATGCGGACGCGGCGATCGCCGACATCCGGGCGCGGCGCCCGGCGCTGATCCTGATGGACGTCCAGCTTCCAGGCATCGACGGTCTCGAGCTCACGCGGCGCCTCAAGGCGGATCCGGCGACCCGAGACATCATCATCGTCGCGGTGACGGCGTACGCGATGAAGGGCGACCAGGACAAGGCCGTCGCGGCCGGCTGCGACGACTACGTCACCAAGCCGATCGATACTCGCGCGCTCCCCGACACGATCGCGCGGCACCTCGCACGCTCGGAGCATGCCTCGTGATCCCGCACAAGATCATGGTCGTCGACGACAACGCTGTCACGCGCCGCATGGTGTGCAAGGCGCTGGCACGCAACGGACATCACGTGCTCGAGGCGCCCGACGGCAAGACGGCGCGCGAGCTGATGAGCCGCGAGAAGCCACGCGTCGTGCTGCAGGATCTGATGCTGCCGGATGCCGACGGGTTCGTCCTCGTCGGTGAGCTCCGCGGGCTCGCCCAGGGGAGCGACGTGTCGATCCTCGCGTTCTCGGGGTTCGTCTCCGAGCTCGATGAGGCGCGCGTCTCGACCGTGGGCTTCGACGACATCATCGCCAAGCCGATCGCGCCGTCGCGGCTCGTCCCGCTGATCGAGGCGCACCTGCCGCAGCAGGTCCCGGTGAGCGGGCGCTTCGGTGCCGGGCGTCGCGTGGTGCTCGTCGACGACGATCCGATCCAGCTCAAGCTCGCGACGTTCCGGTTGTCGCGGCTCGGGTTCGAGACCGAGGCGGTGCACGACGGTCTGTCCGCGCTCGCGGCCGCGCGCCGCAAGCTTCCGGACGTGTTGATCTCCGACGTGATGATGCCGGAGCTCGACGGCTTCGGCCTCGCGATGGCGGTCCGCCAGGATCCGCTGCTGTGCAAGGTGCCGGTGCTGCTCGTGACGTCGAGCTACGTCGAACCCGCGGATCGCGAGCTCGCGCGGCGCGCCGGTGCGACCGATCTGTTGCCTCGCACGCCCGAGCTCGTCGAGCTGATCGAGGCGCTGAGCTCGACGCTCGCCGACGTGCCCGACGCCTCGCCGATCGAGCCCGACGAGCTCTACGACCTCGAGAAGGAGCACAACCGGCGCGTGTTCCGGCAGCTCGAGCGTCAGGTGATGCTCAACACCGGGCTCGCCAAGCGCTGCTCGTCGCTGGCCTCCGAGCTCACCGTGCTCACGCGGATCTCCGAGGCCGTCCTCAAGCACCGCGAGGTCGACGTCGCGCTCGACGAGGCGCTCGCGGAGTGCTTCGACGCGGGCGGCATCGCCGGCGGGGCCCTCTACCTCGGCGACGGCGACGGCCTGCGCGTGCGCTCGATCGGCAGCGAGAAGCCGTTCGGCACGACGGAAGAGCTGGCGACCTTCTTCGGTCACGCCGAGCTCCTCCGGAAGCTGATCAGCGCGGGGCGGACGGTCTACGTGCCTTCCGACGATGTGCCCGCGCAGGTCGCACGCGAGCTGCTCGCGCGCACCGACGCGACGGCGCTGCTGATCGTTCCGTTGACCGAGGGCACCCCGCCGCTCGGCGCACTCGTGATGGTCGCGCGCGGCCGCGATCTCGATCCCGGCGACTGGATGGCGTTCGCACGCGGGGTGGCGACCCAGATCAGCCAGGTGCTCACGCTGGCCCGCGCGTACGCGGACCGCGAGGCCGCCGAGCGGCGCGCGACCGAGCACGCGGCCCTCCTCGACGCGATGTTCGTCAGCGCACCCGACCACGTGCTCCACCTCGACCTCGACGGCACGATCCGGTTCGCCAATCGCTGGGCCGGTTCGCGCACCGTGGAGTCGATGATCGGGACCAACCTCCTCGAGTTCCCGTCTGGCGACCATCAGCTCGCCCTCCGCGCCGCGTTCGAGCGGCTGCTCGCGACCGGGGAGCCGCAGGGCTTCGAGGCCGCCGCGGTCGCCTCCGATGGAAGCACCGCGTGGTTCTCGACCCGGCTCGGACCCGTCAAGGCGGACGGTCGCGTGTCGGGCGTGGTCGTGGTGGCGCGCGACGTCAGCGACAAGAAGCAGACCGAGCTCCACTTGATGGTCGCCGATCGGATGGCGTCGGTCGGGACGCTCGCGGCGGGCGTCGCCCACGAGATCAACAACCCGCTCGCGTCGGTGATCGCGAACCTCGACATGGCGCTGCAAGACGTGATGTCGATCGCCGGACACGCGACCTTGCCGCCAGACCTCGCCGACGAGCTCCAAGACGCCCGCGTCGCGGCGGATCGCGTGCGCGAGATCGTCCGGGACCTCAAGATCTTCTCGCGCGCCGAGGAGGACAAGCAGGGCCCGGTCGACGTCCACCACGTGCTCGACTCGACGATCCGCATGGCGTGGAACGAGCTGCGCCACCGCGCGAAGCTGGTCAAGAACTACGGCGCGGTGCCGCTCGTCGACGCGAACGAGTCGCGCCTGGGGCAGGTGTTCCTCAACCTGGTGGTCAACGCCGTCCATGCGCTCCCGAGCGGCCGCTACGAGGAGAACAAGATCACGGTCTCGACCAGCGTCGATCCGCAGGGCCGCGTCGTCGTCAGCATCGCGGACACCGGCAGCGGGATCGCGCCGGAGGTCCGGCCGCGCCTGTTCACACCGTTCTTCACGACCAAGCCGGTCGGGGTCGGCACCGGTCTCGGCCTCGCGATCTCGCACAAGATCGTCACGCAGATCGGGGGGACGATCGGGTTCGAGACCGAGGTCGGAAAGGGGTCGGAGTTTCGCGTCACGCTGCCGAGCGCGTCGGACCAGCAGCCCGCGCGAGCCCCGACGCGCCCGACGAGTGCACCGGCGTTCCGTCGCGGTACCGTCCTCGTGATCGACGACGAGGAGCCGCTCGCGCAGGCGGTGAGGAAGTACCTGTCGATCGATCATGACGTGACGGCGGTCTACAGCGCTCGCGACGCGCTCGACCTGATGATGTCCGGGCGCCGCTATGACGTCGTGCTGTGCGATCTGATGATGCCGCAGATCACCGGCATGCAGCTCCACGCGGAGGTCGTCGCGCTCGACACGGAGCAGGCCGAGCGCATGATCTTCCTGACGGGGGGCGCCTTCACGGTCTCGGCGCGCGAGTTCCTCGACTCGACGACGAACCGCCGCCTGGAGAAGCCGTTCGCGCTCAAGGCGCTGCGCACGCTGGTCAACGATCTGATCCGTTGAGCCCGGTCGCGATCTCGGCGATCGGCGTGTTCTGCGCCATACTGCGGGGATGGCGCCGACGTACGACTTCGACTACGTGGTCGTCGGATCGGGGTTCGGCGGCAGCGTGTCCGCGTGCCGGCTCGCGGAGAAGGGCTACTCCGTCGGTGTGATCGAGATGGGGAAGCGGTGGACCGAGGCCGACTTCCCGAAGACGACGTGGAACCTGCGCAAGTGGATCTGGCGCCCCGGGCTGAAGCTGTTCGGCTTCTACAACATGCGGCCGTTCCGGCACGTCATGATCCTGTGCGGCAACGCGGTCGGCGGCGGCTCGATCACGTACGCGAACACGATGCTCGTCCCACCGACCTCGGTGTGGACCGAGGGCTCGTGGAAGGGGCTCGCGGACTGGGCGCGGGAGATGCCGGCGCACTACGCGACTGCGCGGCGGATGCTCGGCGTCGCGGAGAACCGGATCCTCGGGGACGCCGATCACATGCTGAAGCGGATGGCGGACGACCAGGGCATCGGCCACACGTTCTACAAGACCGACGTCGCGGTGTACTTCGGCGCGGAGGGCGACGCGCCGGGGACGCTGCACCCGGATCCGTACTTCGACGGGGAAGGGCCCCCCCGCGCGAGCTGTGTCGGCTGCGGCGGGTGCATGGTCGGCTGTCGGTTCAACGCGAAGAACACGCTCGACAAGAACTACCTCTACTTCGCCGAGAAGCGCGGCGCGAAGGTCATGGCGGAGACCCGCGTCGTCGATCTGCGGCCGCTCGGTGCGGAGGACGGCTCGGATGGCTACGAGCTCACCGTCGAGCGCTCGACCGCGTGGCTGTTCAAGCAGCGGCGGAAGATCACGGCGCGGCAGGTCGTACTCGCCGCGAGTGCGCTCGGCACGATGGATCTCCTGCTGCGCGTCAAGCGATCGCTTCCGGCGGTGTCGGACCGCCTCGGTCACGACGTGCGCACGAACTCGGAATCGATCGTCGGCGTGCGGTTCCCGGGCAACCAGCACGACATGTCGAAGGGGATCGCGATCGGCTCGGGGATCCACATCGACCCGTTCACGCACATCGAGGCGGTGCGCTACTCGCGCGGCTCGGACGTGCTCGGGTTGATCGCGACCTTGTTCGTCGCGGGGAAGGGGTGGGGGCGGATCGCGGCCTGGCTGTGGAACGGCCTGCGTCACCCGATCACGTTCTTCCGCGCGGCGTGGCCGTTCGGGTTCGCGCGGCAGACGCTGATCTTCCTCGTGATGCAGACGATCGACGCGACGCTGAAGTTCCAGCTCCGCCGCCGGTGGTGGTGGCCGTTCACGCGCCTGCTGTGCTCCGCCGGATCGCGGATCCCGACCAACAT
>Ga0102851_10002158_pt1 | contig 11759 bp, 11 predicted proteins | sample Mud3Dept3metaG_FD_79558 | JGI IMG/M metagenome (GOLD analysis project Ga0102851, IMG submission 79558) | Freshwater wetland microbial communities from Ohio, USA, analyzing the effect of biotic and abiotic controls - Mud 3 Core 4 Depth 3... | ecosystem: Environmental > Aquatic > Freshwater >... | reverse complement strand
CGGCTAATCCAGGGCCAGGCTTATCCTAAGGGCGTTATCGATTTCCTTCATCGTCGGACCGCTGAAACGTCCCAATTTCTTGGCGATGCGCCTTTTATCAATTGTTCGGACCTGATCGCAGAGGACGATGCTCGGGGCGTCCAACCCTCCCTCCCCTCTGCCTACCCACACGTCCACGGGATACTTCTGCGATAAGCTCTTCTGACTCGTTATTACGGCGACGATGGTCACCGGCGAAAACGCATTTCCGATATCGTTCTGGACGATGACGCACGGTCGGACCTTGCCTGTCTCCGAACCGATCGTCGGGTTCAGGTTCACCCAGACGACGTCCCCGCGCTTGAAGCCTTCTTTCATCAGGCGTTTTCTCCATCAAGGGGCTCGAATTCCCGGCAGGTATCGATGTTCAATTCCGCCTTGGCCAGATAGCCTTCCTGGAGCTGCTTCTCCAGCTTTTCCCGCTCGATCTTCGCGATATACTCATCGACCGCTTCCCTGATGAATTGGCTCAACTTCATGCCCTTCTCCGCCATGAGTTTCCACATCTTCTCATATTGAATGGACGACAGGTCCAGGTTGATTCTTCTCATCTGCGTTTTGGACATGTCAATCTCCTTTTTGAGAGTTGACCAAGGGCCAAGAGACCAGGTTTGGCGATCCGATGAATTTATTACTTATTTTTATATGTAATATTTTAAGTATTCTTGTAGCCTAAGTCAAGGACCGATACTGTGCTTTATGGAGTCCACATTCAGCGAACAGCTCGCGAAGCGCGGCGGAGGATTGCCAAGTAATCCGCGGCCGTGGCTTCGCGCGCGTTCGAGGGATTCGAGTTGTTCTCGAATGATTTTTGGGCGATGAGCTTGAAGTCCTTTTCGGGAATCCCGAGGTCTTTAAACTTGGGAATCCGCAGCTCCCGGGAAAGCACCTGAACCTTGAGAATCAACCGGGCGGCGGCCTCTTTCTCGCCCGAGGACTCGATCCCGGCCTGGGCGGCGACCCGAGCATACTTCGCCTCCGCGGCTTCAAGGTTGAACTCCATGACGAAGGGCAGAAGCACGGCGTTGGCCACACCGTGCGGCGTATCGTAGAGCCCCCCGATCGACTCGGCGAGACAATGGACGGCGCCGACATCGCTGTTGACGAAGGCCATCGCCGCCAGCACGCTGCCCAGCATCAGTTCATCGCGGGCTGTGGAATTCCGGCCGATCTCCGGAAAGGCTTCAGGTAGGGAGCGGAAAATGAGCCGCAAGGCCTCCAAAGCCAGCGCATCGGTGAACGCGGTCGCGGGCTTGGCGGTGTATGCTTCGATGGCGTGGGTGAGGGCATCAAACCCCGTTGACGCGACGAGATGAGAAGGGAGGGTTATCAGAAGGTCGGGGTCGACGAGCGCCACGGCCGGATACATGAGCGGACCCTTGATGCTCATCTTGGCCCGGCGCCCCGTGTGAGTGATGATCGAAACCCAGGTGACTTCGCTCCCGGTTCCACAGGTCGTGGGGATGGCCAGGACAGGAAGAGGCGCCTCGCGGTATTTTTCGCGTCCCTCGTAATCCTCGATCCGGCCGGGATTCGTGCCCAGGAGGGCGATCGCCTTGGCCGCGTCCAGGACGCTCCCGCCGCCGAGCCCGATGATGAGGTCGGGCCTAAGCGTCCGGGCAAGGCCGCCGGCCCTGTCTACGGTCGCTTGCTTCGGGTTGGCCTCGACCTCGTTGAAAACGGCCACGGGAACCACATGCCTGAGGACCTGCCGCGCGATGCCGGCCGCCTCGACGCCCCCGTCGGTGACGAGGAGCGGCCGGGAGAACCGCTTCTGCTCCAGGATTTTTCCCAGCTCTCTGATCATCCCCGGGCCGAAAAGGATTTCCGTCGGCATGTGGAATTTCATAATCCACCTCCGTTCACAGGGGCGCAGGCTATTCTATTTGCAAAGGAGGGATTCTGTCACGACGCGTCTCCGCGTCCTGCAGGCCCATCCCCTATTTCCGGAAATCGAGCTCCGGCTCGTCGCTCATATCCATGACGGCCGCGAAAAGGAGCTGACTGATGTCCTCCATGATCTCGGGTGTGATCGGGTCGAGGTTGTCGCGCGTGTTGTGGTAGGAGGGAAGCCTCTCGACCGGTACGGTCTCGTCGGCGCCGACCGTGACGCTCGGGACTCCCTTCCACAAGAACCGGGCCGTGTCCTGTCTCGGCCGGGCGATGTTGGCAAAAAACGAAGCCTCCATAGGTCGATGGATGTACCGGCTGTTCGCCCTCTCCAAGAAGGCGTAGAAATCGGGGAAGTTTTTCCCCGCGAGGACCCCGACCTTGTCGCCGACCCCCGGGGCCTCCATGTTGATGAAGGCGGCGGTTTTTTCCAGCGGCCAGACGGGATGATTGACATAGAATTCAGACCCGGCCACCGCCTGCTCCTCCGCGCCGAAAAAGAGGAACATGACCGACCGCCCCGGCTTGACTTTCGATCTGGACATCGCCTCGGCTACACCCAAGGCGACGGCCACGGCCGTGGCGTTGTCGTTCGCTCCGGGCATGAGCTCCCACATTCGCCCCAAGTGGTCCAGATGCGCGCCCACGATGATGAGCTCCTCCCTGAGCGTCGGGTCGCCGCCGTCGATGAGCCCGATGACATTCCGGCCGACGCCCTCCGGATGATGCTCGGTTTTGTTCTTGATGGTGAAGACCTTGCCCGTGGCGAAAGACTGCGGTTTCAGGGTTTTCCCGATCTTCTCCACAACCGCCTTGTGCTCCTTCCCGGTTCCCGCGAAGACATCGGCCACGACGGCGTCTCCGACATGGCTGTAGATGAAGCCTTCCCGGTAGGAATTGTTCGGGTTCCCGATCGGTCCATAGTTATAAAGCATGCCCCTGGCGCCGTGGTCGAAGGCGTTCTCGAGCTTGTATTGATGGAAGGAATAGGGCCGCCATTTCTTGAAAAGTTCGACGTCCCCGTCTGGCGAGACCGGGACTTCCCTTTCCATCAGGACGATCTTGCCCTTGACGTCGACTCCGGCGTAATCGTCGTAGCCGAGTTCGGGAGCCGTCACCCCGTAGCCGACGTAGATGACCTCCCCCCTCACCTCCCCGCTTCCGGAGGTCCCGCCCGGGATGAATTCATCCTCGTAATGATAATATTTCTTGATCTCGCCCCCCTTGACCGGAAGGTGCATGACGACTTCGCAACCGGGGAAGACCAGCGTATAGGGGTTGGGAAAGGACTGATGATAGGTCCCATTATCTCCGGCCGGACGGACACCCCATTTGGCCAAAAGAGACGCCACCCAATCCGCGCAGGCGTTGTATTCGGGCGTCCCGGTCAGCCGGCCGCCGTATTTCTCCGCGACCATCTCTTTGACGTAGTCGTAGAGCGTGTGGCTGGAGATCGTGTGGAGCGCCGCCAGAAGCTCGGTTTCAGCGGGGGCTGTCTGCGCCTGAGCGGCGCCCGCCGCCGGGAGGAAAATCCCGATGATCAAGACAAGGGACAGAGAAACAAAAGGACGGTTTTTTTTCATCGTGGTAGTGTCCTCCAGGAAATACTATCAGAGGTTGCGGAATCTATCACAAGAAACTCGTAGAATCAAACGAAAACATCTTCGCTGAAGCATTTCGCGGTTGATTTGGCCGCCGGTTTCTGATATTTTTCTCCCTCGCGTCCGACTCTCTCAAGGAGGTTTAAATGTCCAGAATTCTGACCACCCTCTTTATTGCCGGCTTCTTCCTCGCCTTCTTCGGGACGAGCGAGGCATCCGCGGCCAACCCCAAGGTCTTGTTGAAGACAAGCAAGGGGGATATCACCCTCGAACTCTTCGCCGACAAGGCCCCGGTGTCGGTCAAGAATTTCCTTGACTACGTCGACGCCCAGTTCTACGACGGGCTGATCTTCCATCGCGTCATCAAGGGGTTCATGATCCAGGGCGGAGGCCTGACCGCGGACATGTCCACCCGGACGTCCCGGGCCCCGATCAAGAACGAGGCCGGGAACGGTCTCAAGAACGACCGGGGGACGGTCGCCATGGCCCGGACGGGCGAGGTCAACAGCGCCACCTGCCAGTTCTTCATCAACCACGCGAACAACGACTTCCTCAACCACCGGGACGACACGCCGGACGGCTTCGGCTACTGCGTCTTCGGCAAGGTCACGGCGGGTATGGATGTGGTGGACGCCATCGCCGTGACACCGACGATGACCGTCCACGGGATGAAGGATGTCCCCCGCGAGGCCGTCACCATCGTCTCCATCCGCCGGGTCGAGAACTGACCCGCCGCCGCGGCCGTCCGTGATTCCGGACGCCGGGCGGCGATCGAATTCCCCGGAGCGCCGGCCGGGACACGGGCCGGACCCGCGTTTTTGCGTCCCGGCCCCGGATCGTCAAAGAGAGGATAAAAAATGAAAACGAAATGGACCGCACTCCCGGTCTTGGCCGCGTGTTTCCTTCTCTCCATCGCCGCCGTCGCGGCCGACCCGCCGAGCCCCGAGGTGAAGCGGGCCCTGGCCTCCATCCAGCCGTTCGAGGCCTACACGTACTGCAAGACCCTCGCCTCGGAGAAATTTTCCGGACGACTGACCGGGCACGAAGGCTATACGGCCGCAGCGCACTGGGCCGCCTCCAAGTTCAAGGAATGGGGGCTCAGGCCGTTCATCCGGGAGGCCGGATACCTTCAGGCCTATCCTTCGCCTTACGTCCTTGTCGACAAGGCCGAGATGAGCCTCTTTGTCGAAGAGAAGCCGGAGGGGGCCAAGGAAGCGGTCTTGAAAGAGACCCGTCTCGAGCCGGAGAAGGATTTCCTGCCCCTTCTCTTCAGCGACAGCGGCGACAGCACCGCGGACCTGGTCTTTGCCGGCTGGGGCATCAGCGCGCCCGATCTCGGCTACGACGACTACGCCGGCCTGGAGGTGCGGGGCAAATTCGTCCTCTGCTTCCGCGGGACTCCGGAAGGGGCGGACAAGCGCTATGAGCCCCATGACCAGCATCGGACCCGGATGAAGACGGCCAAGGAAAAGGGCGCGCTGGGCATCTTCTACATCTACGACGAGATGGTGTCCAACCCCAACGGAGACTGGATCCAGGGGTTCACGCCGGCCATCATCACCTCGAAAGCGGCCGACCTCGTCCTCAAGGAAAAGGCCGTGACCGCCGCCGAGCTGAGAAAAACCCTGTTGACCTATAAGCGGCCCCTGTCCTTCGCGGTCAAGGCCCGGGCGCGGCTGAAAGTCGAGGCCCGGCCCTTCCCGAACGGCACCGGTTATAACGTCGTCGGCTGGGTGGAAGGCTCCGACCCGAAGCTCCGCCGGGAAGCCCTGGTCATCGGCGGCCATTTTGACCACAACGGACGGCACTTGGGCCTCCTCTTCCCCGGGGCGGACGACAACGCCAGCGGGAGCGCGGCCATCATGGAGATCGCCGAAGCGTTCTCCAAGCTGGCCCGAAAACCCAAGCGGTCGGTCGTTTTCGCGCTCTTCGGCGGCGAGGAGATGGGCCTCATGGGCTCCACCCATTTCGTCGAGCACCTGCCGCCGGGGATCGACAAGGTCGACGCCATGTTCAACTTCGACATGGTGGGCGAGGGTGACAAGTCGGGCATCGGGTACAGCGACAGCTCCCCGGAGCTCAAGGAGCTCGTCGAGAGCGCCGACAAGCTGGTCGGAACTCTCGCCGGGGCCTACCCGATCAAGGGGGTGGGGGTCCGCGGTTCAGACCACGCCCCCTTCTACCAGAAGGGGATTCCGGTCGTGTCCTTCCACTCCAACGGACCGCACCTCTTCTATCACCTGACCGGTGACACGATCTACCGCATCAACCCCGATATGCTGGCCGACGTCGCCCGCCTGGCCTTCCTGGCGGCGGAGGCGAGGGCCGACCGCTAGTGGTGCGTCTCACCAATAGCTCGGCGATGCCATGATCAGCGGAAGACGCGCCACCGGGACACTGGCCGGCTGCCGCGAAAGAAACGAAGGGCGGGCCGGCGGAGTAGATAAGACCGAAGGCTTCTGAATTCATGACGACGGCAAGGGTCCAGCTCAAAATCGAGCGCAAGAGAAAAAAGAAATGGCTTCGCCTGGGTCTCCTCGCCGCCGTCGTCGCCATCATCGCATTTTTCGCCCTGACCCAGTTTGACGGGCGGAAAGAAGCATCCCTCCCGCCGGCAGCCGAGGTCTCATCCCCGGGATCCCTGGAGCCGGCGCTGGCCGAATACAGGGTGAAGATCCGCGCCGGCGACACGATCGGGAGAGTGCTCTCCCGCTATGGGTTTTCGCCGGCCGATGTCCAGGCCCTTTACGATCAGGTCAAGCCGGTGTTCGACTTGCGCCGGCTCAGGGCAGGCCAGCAGCTTCATCTCTACGCCGACCCGTCGGGCGCGGTGGTTCGGCTCGAGTACGACATCGACGAGCTCAACTTCCTGGCCGTCGAGAAAAGGGACGACCTCTTCCGGGCCGAGATCACCGCCCGGCCGGTTGAGACCGCGGTCCGGATGATCTGGGGCACAATCAAGGAAAGCCCTATCTTAGCCTTTAACGAGCTCGGCGAAGGAGATCTCCTGGCCTTGAACTTCGCTGACCTATTCGGTTGGGACGTCGATTTCTATATCGACCTCAGGCAGGGGGACGAATTTAAGGTCGTCTTCGAGAAGAGGTACCTCGAGGGCCGCTTCATCGGCTATGGCCGGGTCCTGGCCGCCGAATTCACGAACCAGGGGCGAGTGCTCCAAGGCTACGCCTACGTTTCTCCGGGCAGCCAAAAACTGGGCTATTACGACGCGGCGGGGAAATCGCTGGAAAAGGAGTTCCGCCGGTCTCCCCTCAAGTGGGCCCGGGTGACTTCCCGCTTCAGCAGCAGCCGGCTCCATCCGATCCATAAAGTCTACCGGGCGCACTACGGGGTGGATTACGCCGCCGACTTGAATACGCCGGCCCAGGCCACGGCCGACGGCACGGTTGTTTTCGCGGATTGGAACGGAGCCTCCGGCCGGATGGTCAGGATCCGCCATAAGAACGCCTACGAGACCATGTATCTCCATCTCCGGAGCTTCGGGCCGGGAATACGCCGGGGCGCCCGCGTCAAGAGCGGTGAAATCGTGGGCTATGTCGGCTCCTCGGGGGATTCGACCGGCCCCCACCTGGATTACCGGATAACCAGGAACGGGAGCTACCTCAACCCCCTCAGCGCCAAATTCGACCCGGTCGAACCTCTCCGGGAGGAAGACCTGGCCGACTTCCAGCGGAAAACGGAGATCTTTCGTTGGCTGCTGGCCGATCCCCTGGGCCTTCTCCGCCCCCGGTTTTTCTAAGGGTCAAATCCTACTGTTTTCCCTTCTGACTTGCGGACGATCCGGAGGCATGGCTGTGTCCCGTCGCATGGGAGGAGGAACCGGTGGTCGAGCCCGCATTCGAGCCGGAGGAGGAGCCTCGCGAAGGAGAGAAGCCCCCGATGCTGCTTAGGCCCCGCATCGACGGGTGCACGTTGCGCGACGAAAGCCCGAGCTGAGGACAAGCGATCTCGTTTGTCCGGCTGGAATAGGCAATTTCCACTCCAAGCCGGATGGCCGTCCTGGTGTCGGGGTTCCAGTCCCTGAACCGGAATGAAGGGGCCGCAGCATAATGCGGCAGGGAGGCCTCTCTGCTGAGCCTCGAGGGAGACGCCATCCAGGCTCTGACGTCGGCAATGGAACGGCTGCGCTCGATGGCCAGCCGAGCCTCCTTGGAAACCACGGCCGAACGAGGCGGGGAAGCCGGCTGGACGGTAGAAGCGGCCGCCGGCGTCTCCTTGGGCAACCGGTCGAAGGGGACGGCCTTGTCCCGCCAGGTCGGAGACAAGAGGTCCTGCTTTTTGACGAAAACCGAACGCCGAGGAAGCCCCTCGACCGAATCCAGGAGGGTTTGGTCTCCTTTCTTGAGCGCCGCCAGGGTCGCCTCGAAGGCTTTTTTGACCTCCTTGGGCATGGGGAGTTCGGGCGAATCTTTTTTCTTCAGCTGGTCCTTGCGGATGCCGCGGAGGACGTCGGAGGAACCCTGAGGAGAGGGAGGATAGACCCGGCCCAGGCCGTAGCCGCCGTACGCCCCGTAGCCATACATGGAAGCCCAGAAGTTGTCGAACCCGTACATCCAGTCGAAAAGGGAGTAGGGCCGCCAGCTATAAAAGCCGGCGTAAAAGTCCCAGACCGCCCAGGCCGGAGCGAACATGGAGCCGGGGAGCCACACCCAGCCCTTCTTGGCGTCCCACATCCAGAGGCCCAGATGATAGGGCACCCAGCCCCAGGGCTCGGCGGCGACCCAGAACATCTCGCCTCCGTAGCTTGTCCAGCTGCCGTTGATGTAGGGACTCCATGTCCCCCAGGGATAGCGCTGGTCGTTAAGGTAAGGCCGCCAGACATAGCCGTAAAGGTCATGCCAGGTCCATTCGCCGTAGATGTTCCCGAACTTCTGGGCGAACTCGAACACGGCCGGCGGCAGGTTCTGGAGCGGCTTGGGGAGGTAATTCCCCTCGTGGAGCTCCTGGAAATGGGAATTCAGGGACTCATTCCAGGCTTTGAAATCGGTCAGCCCCTCATACTCGGCCAGCTCCACCTCGTTCTCGGCCGAGACGATGCCTCTCTGCTTGGCGTTGATGCGCTTATGGGAGAGGTTCTCCTTGTCGGCGCCGCAGAGAAGGTAAGCCTTGCCCCGTTCGACCTGGACATCCGTCGCCCCTTCGCCGGTCAGCCGGATCAGGGCGACGGAATTGTGGTCGAGCTTGACCGCCGCTCCGGCGGTGACCACCTGGAACATCTCCAGGGAGCTGTACTTCCGGTACATGACATAGATCTGGCCTTTTTCCAGAACAAGATTGGAAATTTTCTGGGCCGTGCTCAGGCTCTGCGCCATAACGGTTTCAATCTTCAACCGCGAGTCGAGGTCGAGCCGGACGACGGTGCCGTTGTCGAACTGGATCTCGGCGCGCCTCTCCGCCGAGGTCTGGAGGACATCGCCGGGGCCCAGTGGAAGGTTGAGGACGGCAACCTCCGGGGTGAGCCGGCCCTCCCGGAAAACCACCGGGTCCTGGCCGTCATTCTTGATGTCGGCGTAGCTGATGTGGCCGTAATAGAAATCCTTCTCGCCGTTGATGAGCTTGTAATGGGAGGCCGACGCCGCGGCCGCCAGAATCAAAACCAGGCAAAAACAGAGAATACCGCCCTTTCGCTTCATGGTGACACCTCGAAGTCCAGGATTCATGCTATTCATTGTATAGCAAATAACATGCCATCCGGTGTCCCGTCTCGTCAATCCCTTACCGATGACCCCTACTAAGCGGAAGAGTGTCTCCGTAATGCTCAGTCGCTCCGCTGACCCCCTGAGGGGAACGACGCCTCCCCCTCAAACTCCTCCGCGGTGGCACGTCTTCCGATGATAATGACAAAGTCCAGTTGTTGGCGAGACGCGCCGCTTTAATCAGGCAAGCAGGACGGAGCAGAAGGCCCATTTTGTCCCCGAAAAAGGACAGGTGTCTGGAGAAAGGACGGCGGAGGATTGACGGCGATGTCCCGGCTGAATAGTATGAAGGCGATGAAAAAGCGAAAAGAATCCTGGTCCAGGAAGCCCTATCCGACCGTCGATATCATCATCGAGATCACCCGCGAGGACGGCCGGCCGGGCATCGTCCTCATCGAAAGGAAAAACCCTCCCCACGGCTGGGCCCTGCCCGGCGGGTTTGTCGATTACGGCGAATCCCTCGAGGAGGCGGCGGTGCGGGAAGCCAAGGAGGAGACGTCCCTGGATATCGAACTCCTCGGGCAGCTCCATACCTATTCGGACCCCGGCCGCGATCCCCGTTTCCATACCATCACCACGGTCTATATCGCCCGGGCGGAGGGCCGGCCCAGGGCGGAGGACGACGCCAAGAATATCGGGGTTTTCACCCTCGAAGACCGGCCGCGGCCGCTGGCCTTCGACCACGAGAGAATCCTGGAGGATTACCTCACGAAAAAGCGGGGCCGAAGCCCGTTAACCTGATTCCGGGAATATCATTCAACCTCTCCCCGACCCTCTCCCATCGAGGGCGAGGGAGCCCCTTGCCATTCACTTCGTCAATAGCGCAAATTGTCTCAGGCTTCTTTGGGCACGTAGTTGTCGATGAACCGGCCTTCCCAGCGGGCGATGACCGCCGAGGCCAGGCAGTTGCCCACGACGTTGATCATGGTTCGGACCATGTCGACGAGCTCGTCGATGCCGAGGAGGATGGCGACGCCCTCGAGCGGCAGGTTGAACTGGGCCACCGTTCCCGCCAGGATGACCAGCGATGCGCGGGGCACGCCCGCAACTCCCTTGCTGGTCAGCATCAGCGTCAGGACCATGACCACCTGCTGGCCGAAGGTCAGATGGATGCCCGCGGCCTGGGCGATGAAAACCGAGGCCAGGGACAGGTAGAGGCAGGTCCCGTCCAGGTTGAAGCTGTACCCCGTCGGCAGGATGAATGCGACAATCTCCCGGGGCACGCCGAAATTCTCCATGGACTGCATGGCCTTGGGCAGGGCGGCCTCTGAGCTTGTGGTCGAGAAGGCGATGAGGGCGGGTTCCTTGACGGCCTGGATGAACTTCTTGCCCGGGATCTTGAAGATGATCATGACGGGGATCAGGATGAAGACGACGAAAAACAGGGCGCAGCCGTAAAAGGCCAGGATGAGAAGTCCCAGGTTGACGAGGACGGAGAGCCCTTTGCTTCCGACGGCGACGGCGATGGCGGCGCCCACCCCGACCGGCGCAAAGCGCATGACAATCGCAGTGAACTTGAACATCGTCTCGGCCAGCACGTCGCAGAAATCGAGAAGCACCTTCTTCTTGTGGTGGAGCATGCTCAGCCCGAAGGCGAAGAGGATACTGAAGATGACGACCTGCAGGACCTCGCCCTCGGCGGCCGCCTGGAAAAAGCTCTGGGGAAAGATATGGACGAGGACGTCCGTGAACTTCTGGGGTTTGGCGGCCAACTGGACTGCCTCGGCCGCCTTGAGTTCGACGCCCACTCCGGGTTTGACGGCATTGACGAACCCGAGGCCGATGAAAAGGGCCAGCGTGGTTACGATTTCCCAATAGACAAGAGCCTTGACGCCCATCCGGCCGATGGCCTTGAGGTCGCTGTGGCCGGCGATGCCGACGACGATGGTGGCGAAGATGAGCGGCGCGATGATCGATTTGATCAGCCGGATGAAAATCTGGCTGAGCGGCCGGAGCTGCTCCCCGACCTGGGGAAAAACGGCCCCGATGATAAGGCCGATGCCCATGCCGACGAATATGTAAAGGGTCAGCCGGTTGTTCTTTTTCTTGGCCATGTAATGAGTGATATTACTCAAATTGCGGACAACGAGTCAACACGGATATCAAAAAAACGGGTGGCCTGGCGATCAACTTGACAAACCGAATGCCAACAGGGAGAATTCTCGTGTGGAAGACGAACCCGGGCGCAAGGCCGACAAGGACATGGAACTGCGCGAGCTGACCACGGTCATGGGGCCCGTCGAGGCCGAGGTCATCAAAACCTTCCTGGAGAGTCAGGGGATCCCCTGCATCCTGAGGGGCCGGATGGCCCAATCCGTCTATCCCTTCTCCGTGGACGGGATGGGCGAGATCAAGATCCTGATCTCCGCAGCCGACCTCGATGCGGCCAAGGAGCTCCTGGAAGAGCGCCCGGACAAAAAACCGGTCCAAGAAGAAGAGTAACCCCGCCGGGGCGTTTCCTCATCCCCATTTCATCTATATAGTCTATTAACTATATATAGCTATTTTTTTATAT
>Ga0102851_10002157_pt1 | contig 11762 bp, 8 predicted proteins | sample Mud3Dept3metaG_FD_79558 | JGI IMG/M metagenome (GOLD analysis project Ga0102851, IMG submission 79558) | Freshwater wetland microbial communities from Ohio, USA, analyzing the effect of biotic and abiotic controls - Mud 3 Core 4 Depth 3... | ecosystem: Environmental > Aquatic > Freshwater >... | reverse complement strand
AGCGCTTTCGGGGTCCGAGCGAACACCAAGCTCGCGGTTGATGCGGGAATACCGTTGGGTGAGACTAGAGCGATTAAGACTAATGCTCGCATGGAAACCGACGTGAAAGATGTCTACGCAGTGGGCGATTGCGCGGAGTCACCGAGCATCATAACTCACAAGGTAACGTGTGCGCAGTTAGGCACGATTGCGGTGAGGCAGGGCAAAGTTGCTGGAGCAAACGCAGCAGGCGACTATGCTTTATTCACAGGTGTCTTGGTGTCCGCGGTGACACGACTTTTCGATGTCGAAGCTGGCGCGACTGGGTTAACTGAGACAGCTGCGGCGCGGAACAGGATGGAAGTCATCACTGGAGCCATAAGCAGCAAAACCAAAGCCGATTACTACCCCAACGCCAAGCCGATTAAGGTCAAACTCGTCGTCGAGAAGGAGTCCCAGCGCATAGTTGGTGCCCAAATAATCGGCGGTGAAGAAGTGACACAGCGAATTAATGCTTTGTCGTTGGCCATTCAGAAGCAGATGACCGTACGCGAACTTGCAAAAGCAGACACAGCCTATGCTCCACCACTATGCGAGACTTGGGAACCCATGGTGCTAGCTGCCGAAATGGTTCTCATGAAGCTCCGCTAACCCACGACTTTTCCTTTTTTATATTCTTTTTTTGGGACTCTTGTTCCAGACATGCTCCCTTCGTTGCGTGAATCAATGTTTATTGATAAAACAAAAGGTTTCTAAGCAGTCATACGTAGTTATACTTGAAGTGTTGGGGAATGCCCGAGTCCGAGGAAACAATCTATTCAACCATGTTCAGTTCCTTGAAACATCCCGTGCGCCGCAAAATTCTCCGAATGCTTTCCGAGAAACCGACTGGCTTTTCAGTTATGCTTGAGCAACTCGGGGTTTCCAGTTCTCATTTGACGTATCACCTTGAGAGTCTCGGTGAACTACTTTCCAAGAGTGATTCTGGCGATTACCGACTGTCAACATTTGGCGTAGCCGCAGTTGGCACAATGAGAATCGTTGAGGATGCCCCTGCTGTTCAAACCAAGAAGGGGCGTTCAAGATCTTTAGGGTGGAAGCCAGTTATCGCGGGGCTTATCATTAGTCTTGTTCTTCTCGCAAGCTTCTCAGCCTTGCAATACAACGCTTTAACCATCCTGTCAAATGACCACAACGAACTGAAGAGGAAGTATGACCAATTGCTTGATTTCACTGCCAGCACCGACAAAGCCATAAGTTTCCTCCGGGATGTCATCCAGCTCGACCTCACCAAATACGAGGCGACATTGCTTAGCAATACGGTTGACGATTCTTCAGACTTGAGCGGGGTGATAGAGCAGACTTTGCGGTACTCTTTAACGAGTATCGAAAGTACTTTGGATGTTGTTTTCAGGTTCAAGAACAATATGCTCTCAAGTTACCAGCTATTGGTGCTCGACGGATCAGTTGTCTATGCTGAGCCACAGCCTTTCATCGTGTTGGATTCAGCCAAATGGCTACTTCAGAAGCTATGGTCCTACGAAGATGCGCCATATCTTGCAGACATGAACCGCACGCTGTACCAATTCAATGAAGAAGTCAACAGCATACAACTAACGGAGGGCAAAATGAAGTTCAACATGTCCGTTTCAGGTGCCAACGGCGCAATGCATTGGTACTATTCAGAAAGCGACGTAGACTTCGTCTCAAAAGGCTTGAAATTTATCTTCGAAAATCAGGTCCTGAAAGCACTAGATGACACTTACTTCCTCTACACAATCGGCAACGCCCAAGTCAACGTAGACCAAGCAGGGGCAATCCAGGCTGCGAGGAACGCCGTCAAAGGTTACTCGTGGAGCAACGGAGGTCAACAAGTCAGCTACCAAGTTCTTGACCAGCCAGTCACAGCTGTTTTCGATCCAAAGCCAAGAGCAGAAGTTCCGCTAGCATTGATTCCTCATTGGACCGTAACGCTCTACCTTGATACAACAAATCAGCCTACTAACGTCAACCGCCTACAGGTTGAAGTATGGGCGGATACCGGAAAAGTTGAACACATCAGAACCTTAAGTGGCTAAGCTAACCTCTAAATATAGTTTGCATTTTATTCGCCTCAACCTCAACGTGTTTACTTTGAGCGGGAGCTGTATCTAAAATCGAAAAATCGCTCTGAACTTTAGACTTTATTGACCAGCACTCAGGCAAGATGATTTCGGATTGCCCACAAAAACAGAAGCAGATAGATTTTGCGTGGTTTTTTTCGGAAAATTAATTAAGTTAAACCTGCTGATACCCTCGGTTACAAGGTGAAATCAAATGGCTATAAAAGTTGGAATTAACGGTTTCGGAAGAATCGGACGTTTGCTTTACAGAGCTGCCTTGGAACGCAACGCAAAAATTGACTTCGTGGCAATCAACGATCTCGCAGACACAAAGACAAACGCCCACCTACTGAAGTACGATTCAGTGCACGGAAGATTCCCGGGAACAGTTGAGGTCAAAGGTACAGATCTTGTCGTAAACGGCAAAACCCTCAAATGCTTCAGCGAAAAAGACCCCGCAGCGCTGCCATGGAAGGATCTCGGAGTCTTCTTGGCAGTCGAATCTACAGGGTTTTTCACAAACCGCGAAGGCGCAAGCAAACATCTAGCAGCAGGCGCAAAAAAAGTCCTAATATCGGCACCAGCAGAAAACCCAGACTTCACCGTTGTCCTCGGTGTAAACGACGACAAATACGATCCAGAGAAACATAACATAATCAGCAACGCTAGCTGCACCACAAACGGCTTAGCCCCCATCAGCAAAGTCCTTGCGGACAACTTTGGCTTAGAAAAAGCAATCATGACCACTGTCCACAGCTACACAAACGATCAAAAAGTCCAAGACGTCGTGCACAAAGACCTACGCAGAGCGCGGGCAGCCGCTGTAAACATCATCCCAACAAGCACGGGCGCTGCAAAAGCGATAGGCCTAGTACTGCCAAGTTGTTCTGGTAAGATGAACGGTGTCGCACTCCGTGTACCCACACCAGATGTGTCGCTCGTGGACCTAACATGCTTGCTCGGCAGAGACGTAACAAAAGACGAAATCAATGCAGCCATGAAGAAAGCCGCAGATGGTCCTCTGAAAGGTATCCTTCAGTATACGGAAGACCCGATTGTCAGCAGCGATGTCCTGCACAGCACATATTCATCCGTGTTCGACGCAGGTTTAACAATGGTTCTTGGCGAGAAAAGCAACTTTGTCAAGGTCTTCTCTTGGTACGACAACGAATGGGGTTTCAGCTGCCGCATGGTTGAGCTCATCGAAATGGTGGGCAAGAAAGCAGGTCTGTAAACCGCACAGCTTAAAACCTAATTTCCACTTTCCTTTTTTCTGAAGTCTAGCTAAGTCGTAAGAGAGTGAAAAAAGAATGGCAAAATACAAAACGTTAGATGATTTCGACGTAAAAGACAAAGTGGTCCTCGTACGGGTGGACTTCAACAGCGAAATCGAACCAAACACTAAGAAAGTTACGAGCGATGTACGCATAAGAGCGCATGCGGAATCGACGCTGAAGGAATTGGCTGAAAAAGGTGCTAGAACAGTTGTGTTGGCTCATCAAGGACGTAAAGGTGACCCAGATTTTACACCCCTCAAACAGCATGCCGAGATTTTGCAGAGAATCCTCAAATGTCCAGTGAAATACGTTGATGACACGTTTGGAGACAATGCCAAAAAAGCAGTCAAAGACTTGCAGGGTGGAGAAATCCTGGTGTTGGAAAACGTTAGGAACTTCGACGGCGAAACAAAGAATGGAACACCTGAGCAACACGCAAAGACAGAGATGGTGCAGAACCTTGCACCTTTGGCTGACCTGTTTGTGAACGATGCATTTGCCGCCGCGCATCGTGGACATGTTTCTATGGTGGGTTTCACTGCTCTTCTTCCATCCGCTGCAGGGCGCATAATGGAACGTGAGCTAAAGTCACTAGCAAAGGCGTTGGAGAAGCCCGAGAAACCCTGTGTATACGTTATGGGCGGAGCAAAAGCCGACGACAGCTTGGAGATCAGCAAGTACGTTTTGGGCAATGGTATCGCAGACTATGTGGTTGTTGGCGGCGTCACGAGTCAGTTGTTCCTAGCAGCTAAGGGCGTTGATTTGGGCACGGGTAACATGGCATTTCTGGAAAAGAAAGAGCTCACAGGGCTAATTCCAGGAATTAAGGAGCTCATGCAAAATTACGGCGACAAGGTGCAGGTTCCTGTGGACGTAGCTTTGGAGGTCAAGGGTAAACGCAAAGAAATTCCAGTGAGCAAGTTGCCAACGGAGTTTAGCATTTTTGATATCGGCACCAAAACCGTTGAGAACTACGCGAAACTCATAAGCAAAGCCAAATCAATTGTCGTCAGCGGACCAATGGGTGTTTACGAGAACAAGGAATTCAACTATGGAACCAAGAAAGTCCTTGAGGCCATTGCCAACTCGAAGGCGTTCAGTCTAGCCGGCGGAGGAAACACCATCGCAGCAATCGAAGAGTATGGCTTGACTAAGAAAATTGGCTACATCAGCACAGCAGGCGGAGCACTCATCGAGTTTCTAATGGGCAAGAAGCTTCCTGGCGTAGTCGCTTTAGAAAACGCTGTTGCCAAAAAGAAAATCTAATTCCCAATCTTTCTTTTTTTGTTGCGCTGCTGTTTTGCTCAAAGTATAGGACGAATTGTGCTACGCCCAGAAGCTTTTTGAGTATTCGCCCAGGACCCCCTCATAGATCTGTTTTGTCTGCTGGGCAATTTTCTCCCAATCGTACCTTTCCTGTATTCTTTTGTACGCATTTTCCCTGAGGTTATTTCGATATTTCTCGTCTAAAAGGACTTTAGTTATCCCCCATGCCATGGATTCGACATTGTTAGCATACACCTTTGCTCCAGTAACATCGTGTTCGACAATCTCTGACAAACCTCCTGTATCCGAAACAACCACGGGACTTTTTGCTGCCATCGCCTCAAGGGCTACGATGCCAAAGGGTTCAAATAATGAGGGCACAACCGCAACATCTGCGCAGCACTGTAGTTTGATTAGAGACTCTTCTTCAACGAATCCTGTGAAGAGCACTTTGTGTTCCAGTCCCATGCTGCGAACGATGGTGGAGAGTTGCTCCTTCATGTAGCCGCTACCCACGATGACGAATTTGGCGTTGACTTTTTCTAGAATCTTTGGGATGGCGTTTATCAGTACATGAGCGCCTTTCTCATAAACGAGCCTACCTACAAAAAGCACAAGCTTCTCATCTGGCAAAGCGAACGTGGTTCTAAAGTCCTTCAAATCCTGTTGCCTAGCTTTGTCGTAAACTCGTACGTTTACGCCGTTGGGTACCATTACCAGCTTATCATCTGGCAGTCCAAACGCCCATTTTACGTGAGACATCATGTAGTTGCTGCAGCAGATGACTTTCCATGCTTCGTAAGTCAGCCAGGCTTCGGTTTCGGCGATCATTCTCTCGGTGCTCGTGTGGATGCCGTCTCTGCGTCCAATTTCGGTAGAGTGCATTGTCACCAACAGGGGTTTTCTAAAGACATGCTTCAACCCGATGCCAGCGGTTGCTACGAGCCAATCGTGAGCGTGGAAGACATCCACCTTCCTGTCCAGCTTTCCTGCGATAGCGGCAGCCTCTTTCTGCATGTTCAGGTTCATTAGATAAACCCATGTGGCGAAATCCGGAGCGGGATTTTTGTATGAGTCTACCCTGTAAACTTCCACTCCATCTATCGTTTCGTGGGCTGGGGCGCCGGGGAAGTCGCAGGTTACTACATGAACTTTCACATCGTTCTTCGCAAGACTTTTTGAGAGGTAAAAAACATGAGGCGAGATGCCTCCGATGACTCTTGGCGGATACTCCCAAGTTAGAAACATAACGTTCAGCGGTTTCTTCATCTTCCTCCGGCACTCCTTTTAGCTATACTATAAACTTTTAAGACATCCTCAACCCAACTGATGGCGGCCGGAAGACGGACTTGAATTTTCTCTTTTGGGGTTTCGTAGATTCTGATGATTTCGTCGCGCATCCATTCAGACTTTGCTATAACTTTTGATGCTTCGTAAGTGCCGAGCCATTCGATACTTTTTATCGCCATATTGTATGGCGAGTTGGCTTCGTGTGACCTGTGGTCTTCCAGGCTGTCAACCGAGTAGATGAATGGAATTCCCAACGCGTTCTTCAATGTGACTGCTGCTGGGATGAAATGCCAGTCAAAAACGTCTACGAGGTCAATCTGTTTGTTTGCTTTGTAGTAGATGTTTGCGGCCGCGCGCTCCACTTCTTGGTTAAGGGTCAGGACCCAAGTTAATACTCCGATGTGTGTTCGCACGGGGTTGGAGACCCTAACCGTTCCAACACCGTTTGGCTCCTGTGTTATGCCCGTCAAGTAAGGATGGTATGTGACTAGAAAAGTTTCGATGCCTTTCTTCACGAGTTCCGTTGCTAGTTTGCTGGTGTACTCTGCGAGTTCCCCCACAATTCTAGGTGGATACTCCCACGTGAAGATTATAACTCGCAAAGCTTCCACGCTACGTGAAAAGTGAACAGACTTTTATGATTCCTCTGCCCGTAACGTAGTAGCGTTTTTTGCCTTCGTTGTCAAGAAAACTTTCTGCGAACCCTTCTGACTTGTATTTGTCAAGGATGCTTTCTATTTCTCCTTGTTCCTGTTGTAGTATGTGAGCTATGTCTTCACTTCGTCTTGCGAGGTCGGCGGCAGTTGCACATAGGTTGTGAAGGGTTTGCAGCACCTTGTCAGGGAAAGGCAGTTCATCTCTCATTTGCTTGCACCCACATGCGTGAACAATGTTGGTTTTCCATATATAAACGCATGCTGAAGCTACGCGCTAAAAAAGTTTGGTCGCGCTCTGGGTCTGTTTACTAAGATTATTGAACCTTTTTGAAGTAATCTCAACCAGCGCTCTCCTTAATCCATCACCTTTCAGCTTCTCGTTGGTCACTTTTCCTAGTTCACGGGAAAAAACCTGGTCTTGCAGGGAATGCTCCGCCCACTGCTGAAAGTCTCCCCGTTTGTAGTGAAATTCCAGCGATCCAAGATCAATTGTTTCCAAAGCATTCGCGAACCCCTTCAGGCTCCATGCCATTACACCGCTAAAGTTTTCAATTCCTGGACCTGTTTGGAAAAGAAACGGCTCGTTAGCTGTAATTGTCGCCAATCGTAACCTGGTTTCGAAATCCAAAAGCAAAGCATGTGCAACTGCGAAGGCATCCATGGGCGACTCGTAAGGACTGAAGTAGCTATGCACTTCACCCGGTCCTCCTCCAGCCGTAAACATGTAGTAAAGGTGGTCACTGGTCTGGAAATAACGCCAAAGTCTGAGAAACTGTAGATCGTTGGCTTCGCGGACTATTGGCTCGATTCTGCGCAGACTCGTGTAATACGCCCATTGCATTGTGTTGCCAAGCCACCCGCTGGAGTCACGTTCAATATCAGCCCAAGAGATCGTCCCGCCTTTCTCAGGAACATCAATCTCGTCTGCTTTTGTGTGTTTCTCGATGACTTCGGACGGCGTTGCCATCTGGAGGTTTCCCCACTTCAAGATTTCCCCTGGCAGGTGCCGGAGGAAGTCGTGGATGCCTGTTTCGGGCCACTGGTGTTCGCCGAAGGTTTCGTAGTCAGGAAAGATGTTTATGCACTGTCCTTCTGTGCAAGCGAGCCACTTTGCGTATTTCTCAGCTGTTAAGGGATACTCGCTCCACCACTTCGCTGAGAACCTGAATCCGATGTCATCGGTCAATTTGTAGTTTCGCAGGAGCATTCGAATTTTCTTTGATCCCTTGGGTGTGTAAGTGTAGTTTGGAGATTTTCCGTGCAGTATTCTTTCGACGCCTTCAGTGAAGATGCCTTTATAGCCCAAGGTTTCCACGAGGTGCGCTATTGCGTTGTTGTACAGAAGTTCAGTATTCTCGAAAACTGTCGGCTCGTAGCCGAATAAAGTCTGGATTGTTTCGCGATGCATTGTCACTTGTTCTATGAACTCAGTCTTCTCCGGATATAGGCTTGAAATGGAGTGATAGTATGTCTGGTCGAGAAACTCGACCCTGCCAGTTTCAGCCAGCTGCTTGAAGCTTTCGAGCAAATCTTTATTGAACATCTCACATTGTTCCAGAAAGACGCCTGAGATGCTAAACGAAACTTTGACGGGTCTCTTTTCCTTTTTATGTGAGTCTATTAGGTCGAGTAGAATCTGGTTGGCTGGAAAATAGCATTTCGTGGCTGCTCTTTTGAAAATCTCCTTGTCCGCTTCGTTGTCAAAATAGTAGTCAAACAGTTGTTCTTTTTTCTGCCGCTGGAAGATTTTGTTTTCCCAGAACACTTTGCGTTTTAGCCTGTGTGGTTGGTGAACTTCAAAAATCAGGACTATGTCGGTCACGCTTTGCACCTCAGCTTTAAGGTATGTGTGGCAAATGGTTTATTTCTAGTTTGTCCTAGTAGCTATTAATTGCCGATGACTCGGACGTTCTCGACCAAAATCCAAGGCGACACAAGCTGCCCAATCTGCCTTTCGTTGTTGGCTATCATAGTCACGTTCTTCAGCACTTCGAATATGTTCCCAGCTAACATTATTCCGCGGCTGCAATGAGCAATTTCGCCTTTTTTGATTTTCCAAGCCGGAGTTGCGACAACAGAGAATTCACCACTAACTGGATTGCTGCTGTGTGCTCCTTGTAAGTAGTAGGCTATCAAACCGTCGTTTACTTCAGCCATTAGCTGTTCTTTGGTTTTGCTTCCTGGTGTTATGTGGAAGTTTGTTGCTTCTGTGTTTGGGGTTGATAAGTAGCCTGCTCGTGACGCGTTTCCTGTGCTTTCCACGCCTTCCTTCTTGGCGGTGTAGTTGTCGTACAGGAAATTGCGCAGGACCCCTTTCTCCACCACTAGGGTCTTTTGTTTCGGGGAGCCTTCTCCATCGAACATAGAGGTGCGCAATCCTCCAGGTAGTGAACCGTTGTCATGGATCGTGACGTTTTCTGACGCTACTCTCTTCCCTATCTTGTTTTTGAATGGCGACTGGTTGCGTTGCACGTTTTCCGCTTTCACGGCGTTGATGAGAGTGTAATACAGTAGTTCTTGAAGGGCGAACTGAGTCAGGATTAGTTTTGTGGTTTTGGTTTCAACTCTTTTTGTTTTCAACGCTGAAAGTGCGAGTCTGGCGGCTTCCTTTCCTACCCATTCTGGGTTAACATTATAGTTTCGCTCTGCATTGAATTCGAAGCACACAGGGGTGACTTTGTTGCCTTCTTTCGCCACAGTGGCTATGCTGCATTCAATCATCGTTCCTCTGTCAAAAGCTGAAATCCCGTTGGAATTGTTAATTGCAGTGGAAAGGTATCCCGCGCCTGAGCCGCCTTCAATGGCCAGGATGCGTTTGTCCGTTTGGATAGCTGCGTTAAGCATTGTGGAAGTTAAGTTCACCAAGTCTTCTGGGCAGAGGTTGGCGATTTTCTCATCATACGTTTTTCCGACTGAGGCGTAGGTTTTATTTGTTGGCAGTTCATGCCAGTCTGGGTCCGGTTTGCTGGCTCTTGCGGCATGTATTGCTTTGATTATTGTGTCTTCAACAACTGTCTGCTTATCGAGAATATTCGTGTAAGCGAAACCGATCGATTTGTCTACGATTACTCTGATTCCCAAGCCACGGTCGATTGTTTTGCTGCTCTTTGTGATTTGTCCTCTTTCCAAACCTATGCTTGTTGATTCTCCTTCGTACACGTAGGTTTCTGCTTCAGTGGCTCCATTCCTTTTAGCAGTCGTTGTGGCATTTTGTGCCAGATTCAGCATTTCTTCCTTACTAAGCGCTACCACCAACCATAACCTCCTTGACTCTTATGTGCGGCCCTCCGTCGCATACAAATGCAGTTTGCCCTTTCCCACATCTTCCAGCGCCGAGCTCAAAGTCCTTGCCTACAGCGTCGACTTTGAACAAGGTTTCTAGCGTGCTGCCACTAATGGACGCATTGCGAACTGGCTCTCCAATTTCACCTTTGACAATTTCGTTGCCTTCCTGTATTCCGACTTGGAAAGTGCCGTCGACGTTTGCTTGTCCACCTCGGAAGCTCTTGAAAAAGTAACCAAACTGTATACCTTCTATGAGTTCTTCAAGGCTTTGGTCTCTCGGTGCCATGTAGGTGTTGCGCATGCGGATGATTGGTTCTACCCGGAAGTCCTCTGCTCGGGCGTTTCCTGAGGGTTCTGCGTTAAATTTCTGTGCTGTTTCCAGATTGTGCATTAGGCCCACGACGACCCCGTCCTTGATAAGCGCTGTTTTTTTGGTTCGGACTCCTTCATCATCATATTGGAAAGAGCCGAAGGCGCCGTCAATGGTTCCATCATCATAGAACGTGACCAAGTCGGAGGCGATTTTCTTGTTGAGATTGTTGGCCAACACGCCTCCAGACAATGCTAAGTCGGCTTCTGCCAGGTGTCCGAAAGCTTCGTGTACGAAAACCCCAACCACGTTGGGCCCAAGCACGACTGGGAAGCTTCCTCCTTTGGGAGTTTTTGCTTCCAACTGTCCAGTTGCGCGTTCCGCCAGCTTCTTGCCTAACTCTTCAGGTGGTTCTCTGTCGAAAAGTTCGTAACCTGCTGTGGAACCTATTTCTTCCCTACTGAAAGCAAATATCCCTTTTTGAGTCGCTGAGGCTGTAATTCTTGCCCACACGTAAAGTTTGTCCTGTTCTATGTGGGTGCCCTCGCTATTCATGAATGCACTGCTTCCAGTCAAGTCCAAATAATCTATTGTACAACTTTTGACGCGTTTGTCGAAGCTTAATGTGCTTTTGTTTATGGCCGATGATGTCTTAATTTTGTCCTCCATGTTAATTTCGGCTGGATTTTTCTTTGGCTTGATCTTAACCTGATCTTCAACGATTGGAGTTTTTGCGAGTTTTATGGGGTTCTTTAGCCTAAGACTTGCAGCTTTTGCCATCTTGCAGGCGTCTAAAACTGCGGTCGTTAGAATCTCCCCATCCACGGAGCCTACGGATGCAAAGCCCCAGGCGCCGTTGACAAGAACTCTGAGGGCTACGCCTTTTTCCACTCCTTGTTTGGCTGCTTCCACTCTGCCTTCTTTCATGGTGAGCATTGTCTTGAAAAGTGTCTCCTCTCGTGCTTCAGCGTATTCCGCTCCAAATTTCACTGCTCGATCAATAGGCTTTGTTAATACGTCTTTCAATAATCGTAACCTTCCGCTACAGATAGGGTGTGAGCGAACTAAAAGATTTTGTTTTCAAAGAAGCGACATCGTGGTCAGCATCGTGGTTCGAAATTTGCCATATTTTAGGGATTGCGAGTTTCACCCTTTTGGGATGTTGAACTATTCTTACCAGAAGTCTCCAAGGCTCGATTGTTGGACTATTCCACTGCGTTTAACCAAACGAGGCAAATCAGAGGAGATGGCCTCCCCAAGAACGAGTTTGCCGTAAACACCGTCGAAACCAGGGACAACGGTGAGTCTACCAGCTCTGACGTTCAAGATTGCCTCCGCTACCTTTGTGTCAATAATTTCATACAGCTCCTCTTTCGAGGCGTCCAACAACACTGAGTATTCGTTGCCAAATCGTCCCACCAATGCGTTGTATACTTTCCACACTGCTTGGCTTGATGGCTCGTCAACATTCAGGGCTGCGGAGATGATTTCGGACAGTGGCATTAGACGTTTGAATCCAGGTTTTCCGTTGGGTGTGTAGCCGGATGGTCTGTCTGCAAGTTCATCAACTCGCTGTTCCACGCCCTTAGTGAGCTTT
>Ga0102851_10002156_pt1 | contig 11776 bp, 8 predicted proteins | sample Mud3Dept3metaG_FD_79558 | JGI IMG/M metagenome (GOLD analysis project Ga0102851, IMG submission 79558) | Freshwater wetland microbial communities from Ohio, USA, analyzing the effect of biotic and abiotic controls - Mud 3 Core 4 Depth 3... | ecosystem: Environmental > Aquatic > Freshwater >... | reverse complement strand
ATGGCGGGCCGGCCGTCGTGGTCCACCCAACGGGCGACGAAGTGGCTGCGGTGCATGTCCTCGTCCTCGACCGTGACCACCACCGGCACGGCCAGGATGCGGTCCTCCCAGCTCGACACGTCGCAGAACCCCGGCACGCTGTGCGCGCCCTCCAGGATGATGCTCGTGCCTTCGACCGCGGCGCGCTCGATCAGCGCTTGGAGCCCGACCGACACCGCCGAGGTCTGCTCCCGGAACCCCACGATCGCGGCGTCTCGACCGGGCGGCTCCCGGAGCACCGAGCCTGCCTCGAACGACGACGCGTGGAGCGACGGCATGAGCGTGCGGGAGAACATCTCGCGCATCACCTCGCGCACCGCGTCGCTCGCCACGACCCGGACGATCCCGAGCCGGGCGGCGAGCTGGGTCGCGATGGTGGACTTCCCGACCCCCGTCGTTCCGCCGATCAGCACGACGAGGGGGATGTCGAGCGCCTGGACCTCCAGCCAGCGCAGGAAGGTCTTCGCGTACCGGTCGCCGGCGAGCTCCTCGAGAACCTCGAGCGTGAGCCGGTCGAGCTCCTCGCTCGTCACCGACGGACGCCCCAGATCCACGAGCCGCTCCTCCACCGCCTCGGCCACCTGGTAGGCACGCACCGGCGACAGTCCCGTGACCATCACCTGGGATGCCATCAGGCCCTTCGAGTAGGGGAGCCCGGTCTCCCGGTCCGAGATCAGGATGTGGGGGCTCTTCGTGTCCCTCGTCATCGATCCTCGTGCCGTTGTCCGTACCGCCGCTCCGCGAGTCCGATCGTCTCCTCGACGACCGCCGGGAGGTCGGCATCACCGTCAACCCCGACGACGCGGTTGTCGCAGAACACGACCCGTGCACCCCTCGCGAGCGCCCGGTCGCAGGCGATATCGACCGCCGCGGCCTTCAGCTCGGTCAGGAGCACGTCGTACCCCTCCGCGCCGTCCAGGTCCTCCGCCAGCCCGGCACGGTCCGCCAGGCGGGCACTTCGCCCAACCACGCGGCACCCATGGACCGTTTCCAGGTGGCCGGCCTGCCTCTCGGCGACCGGCCCAGGTGCCGTCGTGGTGAAGAACACGTCCGCGCCCCGCACGTCGCCCAGCGGATGTGGAACGAAGTCCGTCACGATGAGCCGGGCATCATCGCGCAACCGCTGGACGTGGAATCTGAGGGCAGGGAGGTTCTCGAGCCCGGCTGGGCTGTTGGCCATCGTAACAACCACGACGTCCGACAGCAACAGCCGGAACGGCCCGAGGTAGCCCCCCAGGTATTCGGGCGGTGCGGATGCCGGCACCACGAGGATCCCCGCGTCCCACGGGACCGGCGGCACCGCCGAGCCGCTCCCTTCGAGGACGACGAGACCCGCCCCCAGACGCACCGCCAGCTCCGCCGCGGGGCGGACGTTGGAGACGAACGGCGCGCCCGCGAGGCCGCCGCCGGCCCGACGCGCTCCAACCGTCGTCACGCCCGTCGTGACCGCGTCCTCGAGATAGTCCGAGGCCGCGTGCTGCCCGCGCCGTACGAGCTCCAGCAGGCGCTCCACGGTCACGCTCCCGGCCTCCGCGATCTGGGGAGCGGCGGGACCGCCCCGGCCCATGGCGACGACGATCGGGTTCCGGCCGAGCCGCGCCGCCGTGCGGGCGACCTCGCCGGCGATGGCGGTCTTGCCCGTCCGCTTCCCCGTCCCGATCACCGCGAGCGCCGGAACGGCGAGCGGCGGTCCCGAGATCGGTGGATCGAGCCGGAAGTCCGCTCCCAGGTAGGGGACGCCCCGGACCAGCGCCACCGCAGCGAGCTCCATCCGTTCGCGGTACCCCAGAACGGGCTCGTCGGACAGGTCCAGCACACCCTCCGGGGCGGATCCGTCGATCGCCGCCGCGAGCGCGGACCTCGCATCCCCTACCACCGTCCAGACCGGGACACCGAGCTCGGGCACCTCGCCGGCGGCGAGCTTCTCGACACCGCCGACGAGGAGTGCGCCGACCACCTCGTATCCCATCGAGCGCGCGGTGGCGAGCCCCCATCGAGTGACCGGGGGGTAGTGTTCGCCGTCCACGAGGGCGAGGACCTTCACGGGGACTCCCTGGCTCGCGGCCCGCGTCGCTAGTCGCCGAGCGGCGCGGGGGCCCGTTGGTGCACCGGCGGTTCGAACTCCCGGAAGTGCTGCTCCCCTGTCGACAGCGAGAAATGCGCGATCGTGGCAGCGCCGCCGAAGGGGTACCGACGACTGATGCGCACCTCGTCGCCGTCGATCTCGATGACGTTGTAGCAGGGCTTGGTGTAGCCGCGAACCCGCAGCGACGCCACCGTGCCCGCGTTCGCGATCCAGAGGTTCTCGAGGTGCCAGACGTACGGGACGTGCTTGTGCCCCGACAGCACGACGTTGACCCCTGCGGTCACGAGCTCCTCGAGCACGTCCCCGGCGTCCATGACGGTGCTGCGCTCGCGTCCGGTCCCGGGGATGGGGAGGAGGTGGTGGTGCAGGACGAAGACCTTCACGTCCGCCGGCGCCGCGAACCGCTCCTGGATCCAGCCGTAGTGCATCCGGCCGACCATGCCCTCGTTCAGATCCGGCTCGCTTGAGTCGACGCCGACGACGCGTACCCCCTCGACGTCCACGCTCCAGTGGCGTGCGCCGATCAGCTCCTCGAAGTGCAGGTACCCGACGTTGCGGGCGTCGTGGTTGCCGGGGACCGTGTGCATCGGTGCGTGGATCCGCTCGGCGTAGGCGAGCCAGTTCTTGTACTCCTGCCGGTATCCCTCGTTCGTGAGGTCACCGGTGTTGACGACCACGTCCGGCTGGAGCTCGTTCAGCTCGACGATCACCCGCTGCATCATGTTCGGGACGAAGTACGGCGAGCCGACATGAGGATCGGAGATGTGGGCGATCGTCACCACGATGGGACAGTCTAATCGCCAGCGCCCGCACGTCGACACCTCCACCTCGACCCCACGTGGGACGATACTCCCAGCGTGAACGGCCTCGATGTGATCATCGTCGCGGTGCTGGTCGCGGCCGCCGTCTCCGGCTATCGGCGGGGTGCGACCCTCCAGCTCTTCTCCTACGGGGGCCTCCTGGCCGGACTCGTCGTCGGGGCGCTGCTCGCCCCTCGCGTGGCGACCCTCGTCGAGAGCCGCACGGCACAGGCGGGTCTCGCGATGACGACGTTGCTGCTCGCCGGCGCCATCGGTGACGCGTTCGGATGGTTGCTCGGCGCACGCGTGAGGTCTCGGACCCGTGGCTCCCGACTGGGCTCCGCAGACGCCGCGGGCGGCTCGCTCGTCGCGCTCGTCGCCACGCTGCTCGCGATCTGGTTCGTGACCCTGAACCTCGTCAACGGTCCGCTCCTGGGGATCGCCTCGCAGGTCCGTGGCTCGACGATCGTCCGCGGCCTGGGCGGGGCGTTCCCCGATCCACCCTCGGTGGTCGGCGAGGTCCGCCGGTTCTTCGACCGGTTCGGGTTCCCGGAGGTCTTCGAAGGGATCCCGCCGGAGCCGGGACAGCCGGTGCGTGACCCCAGCGCGGAGGAGGCTCGGCTGGCGGTCGACCTCGCGTCGGAGAGCACGGTCATGGTCCTCGGGCAGGCGTGCGATCACGTCCAGGAGGGCAGCGGGTTCGTGGTCGCCGACCGGTACGTCATCACGAACGCCCACGTCATAGCCGGCGTCACCGCGCCGGAGGTCAGGACCTCCGACGGGGCCAGCGGATGGGCCTCCACCGTGTTCTTCGACCCCGAGCTCGACCTCGCCGTGCTCCTGCTCGGAACGCCGCTCGGCCCGTCGTTGCAGCTGGCGACGGAGGATGTCGAGCGTGGTGCCGTGGGCGCGGTGCTCGGCTACCCCGAGGGCGGGCCGCTCGTGTCCTCCACCGCGGCCGTGCGGCAGCCACTCCCCGCGCTCGGCCACGACATCTACGGCCGCAACGACGTCGAGCGTGACGTGTACGAGCTTCAGACGCTGGTCCGGCCCGGCAACTCGGGGGGGCCGTTCGTCCTCCCCGACGGCCGGGTGGCGGGCATCGTCTTCGCCGCCTCGAGCGTCGATCCCGGCATCGGATACGCGATCCGCGCGACCGAGGTCCTGGACGAGGTCGACGTCGCGCTCGCCAGCACCGCGCCCGTGGGCACGGGCCCGTGCATCCGCTGATCGCCAGGTCGTCGTTCACGCGCTGAACCCCTCGAGGCGGCAGTCACCCCTCCGGGCACCACGCATCGGCCGGACGGCCCATGGAGGGACGAGGGCGGGGGAGACCACTCGGCCCGAACCTGCCGCCTGGCGTGCAGCGGCCGCCGTCCGGTTCCGATACCCGTGTCGTGGGGTACGGACGCTGGATGCGACGCCTGGCCATCGTCGCGGTCGCCGCGTTCGCCCTCGTGGACGCCACGGGGGTCGTCCGACAGGGCGGGCGCGCGATCGCTCAGGCGCAGCCGTTGCCGCCCAGCGCCGTCACCCCCGCGGAGCCCCGGCACCCGGCGACGCCCGTTCCCACGCACTGGCGCGGTCACGAGATCTCCCCGAACCTCCTCGTCCGGATCCCGCGAGCGATGACCCTCACCGCCCGGCCGGGAGCCGGCCGCGCCGTGGGGACGATGCCGGCCGGATCTCGCTTCTACGAGGAGCCGCTGGTGGCCTGGGTGCTGGAGACGACCGCGGACGGTCGCTACGGGTTGGTGCCCGTACCCTACGCCGACCGGATCTCGACCGGCTGGCTCCGGTTGCGCGGGCTCGAGACCTCGACGACGCGGATCAGCGTCGTCGCCGACCTGTCCGAGCATCGGATCGAGGTCCGCCGCGGAGAACGCGTGCTGCTGCGGGCTCCTGCGGCCACCGGGGCCAACGTCTCTCCCACCCCACCGGGGCGCTACTTCGTCACCGACCGAGTGCCGTTCCCTGACGGGGGCCCGCTGGGGTCCTTCGCGTTCGGCATCTCGGGCATCCAGACGCATCTTCCGCCGGGATGGTCCGGAGGGGACCAGCTCGCGATCCACGGGACGGACGCGCCAGCCACGATCGGCACGTCCTCGAGCGCCGGATGCCTGCGCGTGTCCGACCGTGTGCTCGCGCGGCTGCGGTCGCTCCTGCGCCTGGGGACACCTGTCGTCATCGCTCGCTGACCCGCGACGGCGACCGGCTACTCCTCCATCACGACACGGACGCCACCCTCACGCGAGAGCACCGAGAACGACGTGATCTCGCCCTCGCGTCGGAACAGGAGCGAGATCCGACTGCCCCCCACGGCGAGGTTGCGCACCTCGACGGTGTTCAGCCACGTCGGCAGATGGGGCTTGTTCACGGTCAGGAGGTCGACGTGGGCCCGCGCCGAGAGCCCCAGCATCGCCTGCAGGAGGAGGAACGGCGAGCCGGCCGCCCACGCTTGCGGCGAGCACGCGATCGGGTAGCTCACGGGACGGTTGGGGGTCCGGCGCGTGAACCCGCAGAACAGCTCCGGGAGCCGCATGTAGTCGGCTTGGATCGCGGCGTCGAACAGCGCGGTCGCGATGCGGTTCGTGGACCGGACGAACCCGTACCGCTTGAACCCCGCGGCGATGAGCGCGTTGTCGTGGGGCCAGACCGAGCCGTTGTGGTAGCTCATCGGGTTGTAGGCGACCGCCCCCTTGCTCATCGTTCGGATACCCCAGCCCGAGAACATGTCGGGGGCGAGGAGCCGTTTCGCGAGTGCCACCGCCTTCTCGTCGTCGACGATGTGGCAGTAGAGTCCGTGACCCGCGTTGGACGTGACGGTGCGCACCTGCCGTTTGTCGGCATCGAGCGCCGTTGCGAACGTGCGCTCGTCGTCCATCCAGAAGGCGTCGTTGAAGCGCCGTCGCAGCGCCTCGGCCTCGGCGATCAGACGCTCGGCCTCGCGCTCACGGCCGAGCGAGACGTAGACATCCGCCATCCGCTCCTTCGCCAGGTAGACGTAGGCCTGCACCTCGGCCAGCGCGATCGGCGGTTCCGCCAGCCTGCCGTCGTCATGGACGATCGCGTCATGCGAGTCCTTCCACCCCTGGTTCCGCATCCCTCCTGCGGACCGGCACTCGTACTCGACGAAGCCGTCGCCGTCAGCGTCTCCGTACTCGTCGATCCAGCGCAGTGCGGCCTCGGCCGCCGGCAGCAGCTCCTCGGCGAAGGCCACGTCGCCCGTCCAGCGCAGGTGCTGCGCGAACAGGATGAGGAACCACGGCGTGGAGTCCACGGACCCGAAGTACGGCGTGTGGGGCACGATGCCCGCTCCGGCGAGCTCCCCATGCCGGATCTCGTGGAGGATCTTGCCCGGCTGCTCGTCCCGCCAGTCGTCCACCTCGGTCCCCTGGTGATCCGCGAGGAAGCTGAGCGTCTCGCGGGCCGGCCGGGGATTCACCGAGAGCAGCTGGTGGGAGGCGACCAGCGAGTCTCTGCCGAACACCGTGACGTACCACGGGATGCCCGCCGCGAGGATGTGCCCGTCGTCGGTCTCGGTGTACAGGGCCCGCAGGTCGCGCAGGCTCCGGTCGAGCAACTGGTTGAACAGCTCGTTGTCGGTGACGAACTGCGTGCTGGCACGCTCCCACTCCTCGTAGGAACGTCGGAGGTGGTGGACCGCGACGTCGAACTCCAACGCGTCGGGGTGGTCGTCGCCGGCCACCGGTTCCACCGTGAAGCCGACGAGCTTCGTCTGGTACGGGCCGAGGGTGATGCGGAACGTCGCGCTCACCAGCTGCCCGTCCGCGACCAGGCGATCGGGCTCGGCCGCGAACGAGACACGGGTCTGGCGACGGATCCCGTCCCGCCCGACGAGCTCGAAGACGACCAGCGAGCCCTCGAGGATCGGTGGCTCGTCCGTACCCTGCCCACCAGGCAACATGCCCCGAACCTCGAAGATGTCGGCGAAGTCCGATCCGAAGACGAACTCGAGGTCGATCGTGACCGCGAAGGCGTTGTAGTTCTTCACCCGTACGCGCTCGAACAGGCGGCCGTTGATCGCGCGGATGCGCCGGATGTTCAGCGTCTGCTGCGGGACGACGAGCGTGTCGCCCTCGTACAGGTCCGGATTCGTGAGGTCGACGTGCGACATGTACCCGCGCTCCGACGAGGAGGACAGGAGCACGGGATCGCGTCCGTTCACCGTCATCCGGAAGTGGGAGAGGAACCGGGTGTCGTGTGCGTAGAACCCGAGGCCGAAGCTGCCCCCGTGATCGAGGTTCCCCTCGAGGTCGGAGTAGAGGAAGGTGTCGCCCTCTTTGACCGCGAGGGTCTTGCCCGCGAGGTCGGTGACGAGGACGGGAGCCGCGCCCTCGACGGGGCGCTCGAGGACGGGATGGGACTCCGGTTCGGTAGCCATGGCCGACTGCCCGCCGAGTCTAGGTTCGCGCTCGGGCCCCTTCAATGACATCGATCACATCCCATGAGCGGTGTACCGGCTCAGCCCTCGACGACCTCGACGCCGACCCGCCGGACGGGGACCCGGAGGAGGCGCCAACCCTCGCCGGGATCGGGGACCGGCGCGTGCTCGCGATCGAAGGCGAGGAGTGCGGGCCCGGAGCCGGAAAGGCACACGGGAACCTGCGCGTGGCGAACCGTTTCCATCACCCCGCGGACCTCGGGAACGAGCGCGAGACGGACCTGCTCGTGCAGCCGATCCCGGAGCGCGACCAGGAGCAGGTCCGGATCACCGGTCGTGAGCGCGGTCACCGCGAGGGCACCATGCGCCACGTTGTACACGGCATCGCGCAGTGGCACCTGCTCGGGAAGTGCCCGGCGCGCCTCGTCGGTGGGCACCCTCGAGCCCATCGGGATCAGCACGACCGGTCGGAGCGAGGGGTGGACATCGAGGCGGCGAACGAAGCCGTCCGCGATGACGGTCAGGCCACCGTAGACGGCAGGCGCCGCGTTGTCGGGATGGCCCTCGAGGTCTGCGGCGTACGCGAACGTCGAGAAGGGGTCGTCCCCGAGCCCGGCTGGCCCGAGGAGTGCGCTCGCGAGCGCGGTCCCGGCCACGGCCGCGGCCGAGGAGGAGCCGAGCCCTCGTTCGAGTGGGATCCGATTCACCCCGCGCAAGGCGAACTGCGGGAGCGAGACGCCGCGATGGTGCTCGGCCTGCCGGCGGACGGTCGCGGCCATCGCTCGACTGACCATGTCGGTGCCGTCGGTGGGGAGCTCGTCGGCGCCCTCGCCCTCCCAGGTGACGCCGGGCTCGGCTTCGGCATCGATGATCACCTCGTTGCAGAGGTCGAGCGCGAGCCCGAAGCAGTCGAACCCGGGGCCGAGGTTGGCGGAGGTGGCGGGGACGCGTGCGGTGAGCCTCACGGCGACGGAGCCTACAGGCCGAGCTCGGCGGCCACCGCGACCGGGTCGGCCGGCACGACAGTTGGCTGGCCGGCCCCGGCGATCGCCCACTCCGGGTCCTTCAGCCCGTGGCCCGTGAGGACGCACGCGATGGTCGCGCCCGCCGGCAGCCGGCCATCCGCCGCCAGGTGCAGCAGACCTGCCACGCTCGCCGCCGATGCCGGCTCAGCGAACAGGCCCTCGTGCGCCACGCGCCGGTAGGCGGAGAGGATCTCTCGATCGGTGACCGCGACGATCGCACCCTCCGACTCCTTCGCTGCGGCCATGGCCTTCTCCCACGAGGCCGGATTGCCGATCCTGATGGCGGTCGCGATCGTCTGCGGATCCTTCACCGGCTCCCCCTTCACCAGAGGGGCCGCGCCCGCGGCCTGGAAGCCGAAGAGCTGGGGCGGCTCGGCGATCACCCCATCGGCCAGGTACTCCGAGTACCCCATCCAGTGGCTCGAGATGTTCCCGGCGTTGCCCACCGGCACGCAGTGCAGGTCCGGGGCGCGGCCGAGCGTGTCGCAGACCTCGAACGCCAGGGTCTTCTGACCCTGCAACCGGTACGGGTTCACCGAGTTCACGAGCGTGACCGGGTAGTGCTCGGCCAGGTCGCGCGCGAGCTCGAAGGACGCGTCGAAGTTCCCCTCGACCTCGAGCACGCGGGCGCCGTGCACGAGCGTTCCGGCCATCTTGCCGAGCGCGACCTTGCCCTTGGGCACGAGGACCACGCAGCTGAGCCCAGCCTTCCCGGCGTACGCGGCGGCCGAGGCGCTGGTGTTCCCCGTGGAGGCACAGACCACCGCCTTCGAGCCCTCCTCGAGGGCCTTGCTGATCGCGAGCGTCATCCCACGGTCCTTGAACGAGGCCGTCGGGTTCGCACCCTCGTACTTCAGCCAGACGGTGCAGCCGGTCTCGAGCGAGAGCGCGTCGGAGCGGACGAGCGGCGTGCCGCCTTCACACAGGGTCACGACGGGCGTGGTCGCGGTGACCGGCAACCGGTCACGGTACTCCTCGATGATCCCCCGCCAGGGAGCCGCGCTCATTCCTCAGCCTCGACGCGCAGGATCGAACGTACCTCCTTCACGGCGGGGAGGTCGCGCGCGCCGGCGACCGCCTCCTGGAAGCTCCCCTCGCGCGCCCGGTGCGTGATGAACACGAGCCGCGCGTCCTCGCCGCTCCCCTCCTGCCAGACGCTCTTGATCGACACCTGGCACCGGCCGAACACACCGGCGATCTCGGCGAGCACGCCGGGGCGGTCCTGGACCCGAAGGAGGATGTAGTACTGGCCCTCCATCTCCGACATCGGGCGGATGGTTCGCTCGAGGAAGCACGTGCAGCCGACGCCTCGCGTGCCCGCCTGGAGGTTGCGCGCGACGCTCACGAGGTCGCCCACGACGGCGGTGGCGGTCGCATCGCCCCCGGCGCCGCGCCCGTAGAACATCAGCTCGCCGACCTTGTCTCCTTCGATGAACACGGCGTTGAAGGCGTCCCGCACCGCCGCGAGGGGATGGGCCGCCGGGATCATCGCCGGGTGGACGCGTGCGGCGATCCGATCGCCGTCGACGAGCTCGGCGATCGCGAGCAGCTTCACGACGTAGCCGAGTCGCCGTGCGAACTCGATGTCCTCGGGTGTCACGGTCGCGATGCCCTCGCGGAAGACGTCCGCGGCGGTGACACGTGCGTTGAACGCGATCGATGCGAGGATCGCGCACTTGGCCGCGGCGTCGTGTCCCTCGACGTCCGCCGTCGGGTCGGCCTCCGCGTAGCCGAGGGCCTGGGCCTCGGCGAGCACCTCGGCGAAGCGGCGGCCCTCCTCCGACATCGTGCTGAGGATGAAGTTCGTCGTGCCGTTCACGATGCCCATGACACGCCGCACGCGCTCCCCGCTCAGGGACTCCTTCAGCGGCCGGATCAACGGGATGCCGCCCCCGACCGCCGCCTCGAAGTACAGGTCGAGCCCTTTCGCCTCGGATGCATCGAACAGCTCACGGCCGCGCGTCGAGAGCAGCTCCTTGTTCGCCGTCACGACCGGCTTGTCGCGCTCGAACGCGGCGAGGACGAGCGAACCCGCAGGCTCGCCGCCGCCGATGAGCTCGCAGACGACGTCGACACCCGGATCCTCGATCACCGCCATCGGGTCGTCGGTGAAGCGTGCGGGATCGAGCGGCACGTCGCGCGCCTTCCTCGTATCGCGGACCGCCACCCGCGCCACGACCAGGCGGCATCCTGCACGGCGTGCGATGTCCTCCGCGTGCTCGTCGAGCAGCCGGATCACCGCGCCGCCGACGTTCCCGCAACCGAGCATCCCAACCCGGAGCGAGCCGCCGGTCACTCCTCCTCCTTCAGCCACACGCCCATCAGTATCTCGTCCTCGAACCCGTAGGACTTCTTCGTGTGTCGGAACAGCCGCCCCTCGTCGACGAACCCGAACCGCCGGTACAAGGCCTGCGCCGCGAGGTTGCCGGGGAAGACGCTCAGCTCCGCCTTCTCGACGCCGACCCCGCGCGCCCACCGCAGCCCCTCCGCCAGCAGCGCCGCCCCGATGCCGCGACCTCGCCGGTCGGCCGCGACCGCCATCCCGAACGTGGCGACGTGACGGACCGCGGGGTGCTCCTCCCGGGCGATCGAGAGCCATCCCACCAACCGATCCCCCTCGGCGGCCACGAGGAACGCGCTCCGCTCGGTGCGCGACCGGCGGAAGAGGCTGCGCGTCTCTCGGACCGTCCGGTACACGCGCTCGGCCCGGAGGAACCGCTCCTCCGAGACGACGCTACGGAACAGGTGGAGGAACCCATCGGCGTCCCGAGGCTCTGCAGGACGGATCACGACCCCTTCCGGTGCTCGATCATCACGCCGGACGACCCGGCCGACCTGGAGTCGATCCAGATCGGCCGCGTCCTCGCGGCGGAGCCAGGGCCGGCTCGTACCCTCGCGCACGGCGACCACGGCGGGCCGCCCGACCCGGTTGTAGTTGCTCGCCATCGAGTACGAGTAGGCGCCGGTCCCCGCGAAGGCGAGCAGATCGCCCGGCCTCGGCTCCACGGACAGGTCGGCATCCCGGGCCAGCACGTCACCCGATTCGCAGTGCCGTCCAACGACGTCGATCCTGGCTCGCTCCCCCCGCCGTGGAAGACCGGCAACCGCGATCGTGTACCGCGCCCCGTACAGCATCGGCCGTACGTTGTCCGACATCCCGCCGTCGACGGCCACGAGGGTCCGCCCGTCGGGCGCCCGCTTCACGCTGCCGACCCGGTAGAGCGTGACCATGCCTCCGCCCACCACCGATCTCCCCGGCTCGACGAGCGTGTGAGGCACGCGGAGCCCACGCTGCGCCGCGCCGTCGCGCACCCGCGCGAGCAGGGCCGGAGCGACCTCGTCCAGGCGCAGGGGCGACTCATCCGTGTACGCCACCCCGAACCCGCCGCCGACGTCGACGATGTCGGCTTCGAAGCCGGCT
>Ga0102851_10002155_pt1 | contig 11779 bp, 7 predicted proteins | sample Mud3Dept3metaG_FD_79558 | JGI IMG/M metagenome (GOLD analysis project Ga0102851, IMG submission 79558) | Freshwater wetland microbial communities from Ohio, USA, analyzing the effect of biotic and abiotic controls - Mud 3 Core 4 Depth 3... | ecosystem: Environmental > Aquatic > Freshwater >... | reverse complement strand
CTTCGATCCTCAAGGTTGAACTAATTATTCTAATCGCTCACTAACCCCGCAGCAAGCTGCAGGGAATGCGCTCGCTCCTGGATTCAGGTTCTGGCCGTATTTTCAGTCGACTTCAACACCATGCTCCAGCATTTTCGTGCGGAGCGTCTTCACATCGATCTGCAGGACCGCGGCGGCAGCGGCCTTGTTGCCTTTCGTGGCTTCCAGCGCCAGCTTGATCATCTTTTTCTCGACGCCGCTCACTGCCGTCCGGAGCGGCACCAGGCCTTCATCACCACCCCGCCCCTGGCGAACGCCAAGCAAAGGCTCAACATGCTCCGGAAGGATCTCCTTCCCCTCTGCCAGCAGGGCCGCCCGCCGGAGCACGTTCTTCAACTGTCGCAGGTTGCCGGGCCAGGGATACGCCATCATCCGATCGATGGCGGCGCCGCTGACCGTCGTGATCGGCAAGCTCAGCTCCGAGGCCGCTGCTTCGAGCAGCCGGTGGGTGAAGAACGGGATGTCTTCAGCGCGTTCCCTGAGCGGCGGAAGGGTGATGATGAACTCACCGAGGCGATAGAAAAGGTCCTCCCGGAACGTTCCTTCCCGCACCTGCTTCTGAATATCGGTATTGGTGGCCGCGATGATCCGGATGTCGAGATCGATGGTTTTTCTGCTGCCGAGCCGGGATACCGTCTTGCTCTCCAGGACGGTCAGAAGCTTGCTCTGCACCCGCGGGCTCACGTTTTCCAGGTCATCGAGAAACGCCGTGCCTTCGTTGGCCGCCTCGAAAAAACCGCGCTGCGCCTGGACCGCTCCGGTGAATGCCCCCTTCTCGGAGCCGAACAGCTCGCTTTCGATGATCGTTTCCGGCATCGATCCCAGGTCGATCTTGACGAACTCCTTGTCAGCGCGCCTGCTGATATTGTGCAGGATCTTCGCCAGGAGCGTCTTGCCCGTGCCGGTTTCTCCCTGGATGACGACCGAGAGGTCCGTGGCCGCCACCTGTTTCAATTGCTCCGCGATCTTCTTCATGCTCGGCGATCTTCCAACGAACCGTTCCAGCGACGCGTTCTCGGAGGTCTGCAGCCGGTTCAGCTCACGCGACTGCCGCCGGTACTCGAGGGCCCGCTGCACCGTGATGATGATCTTCCCCGGATCAACAGGCTTCAGCATATAATCGTAAGCGCCGAGCTTCATGGTCTCCACGGCGGTCGCCGCGTCCGTGCGGGCGGTCACGATGATGACCGGAACGCTTGCGTCCATCTGCTTCAGTTTCCCGATGGTCTCCATGCCGCCCAGGACCGGCATCACGATGTCGAGGATCACGACGTCGGGCGATTCCCGCAGGAACAGGTCGATCGCCTCCTGGCCGTTCGTCGCCTCGACGACCAGCATTCCCTCTTTTCTGAGCAGTCCCGTGATGGCGGTCCTCGTCACTTTCTCGTCCTCGACGACCAGTACTTTCGCCTGGGGGGCATTCGCGCTCGCGTTCCTGGGCATGATCTCTCCTGTTGTGCCGATGATGGGTACAAGGGCCGCCGGACGGCCGTCATCCGCCTGTGATCGCATCCCGTGTGAAAAAGAACAGAAGCTGCGCGTCCACCCGGAGTTGCGCAGCCATCAGCGCTGCGCTCCATTGAAGCTCCCTGCAGCAAGACTTCGGCGAGCTCAGTCGAGCCGCTGCGGGGAATGCGCTCGCTCCTGGATTTAAGCTCCCAACAGCAAACTGCATGGAGCTTCGATCCTCAAGGTTGAACTAATTATTCTAATCGCTCGCTAACCCCGCAGCAAGCTACGGGGAATGCGCTCGCTCCTGGATTTAAAGGCGTTTTTTCTCATTTCCCGACCCGGTAACGGTTGAGTTCCTCTTCGATCCTCCGGCAGAGGGGCGGTACCTCGTCCTGGACGCCCGAGCGCGCCGCCTGCTCCAGGAGGAACGCGTTCTTCCGAAGTCCGTCCAGGCCGATGGTCGCGGCGGCGCTCTTCAGGGAATGGGCATGCAGCTGCAGGGACGGCAGGTCCTGCGCCGCCACCGCATCCTGGATGTTCTTGAGCAGGCGCGGCGACTCTTCCAGAAAGGTCCGAACAATGCTGTCCGCGAGATCCCGGTCGCCGAAATAGGTTACCGCAAGACGCTCCTTGATCCGCTCGGCCAGCGCCGAGGGATCGTCGGCAGCGGCGGGCGCGTACTGTTCCACGACGCGAAACAGTTGTTCGGGGACGATGGGCTTTGCGAGATAATCATCCATCCCCGCTGCAAGGCATAGCGCGCGGTCCTCGCTCAGGGCATGGGCCGTCACGGCGATGATCGGTACGTCGTGCCGCAGCACAGGAGAGCCGGGGTCTCGGATGATGCGCGCTGCCTCCAGTCCGTCCATGCCGGGCATCTGGACATCGAGCAGGACCACGTCATAGGGTTCCGCGGCAAGCGCCTGCACCGCCTCGCTGCCGTCATGCACCACGGTCACACAATGCCCCCGCCGTTCCAGGAGGCGTTCCATGAGCACCTGGTTGGTCTCGACATCCTCGGCAACGAGCACCTTCACCGGACCGGAAACAGGGAAACGGTCCGGCCCCGTTCGCGCCGGCGCCGGCACGGCCCCGACGGCGGGTTTGAACCGGGCGGTGAACGAAAAGACGCTCCCCTTCCCCGGCTCGCTCCGGACCTGCACCTCGCCCCCCATCAGCCCGACTAGGCTCCGAACGATGCTGAGGCCGAGCCCGCTGCCGCCGTACCGCCGGGTAATGGAACCATCGGCCTGCGTGAACGAATGAAAGATCTCGTCCTGCCGGTCGCGGGGGATGCCGATCCCCGTGTCCGCCACGGCAAACAACAGCTCGACCTGGTCCCGGTCCGCCGCAGCTTCGCCGCTGACCGACAGCGTAACGCTCCCGTGGCCCGTGAACTTGATCGCGTTCCCGATGAGGTTCATCAGCACTTGCTGCAGCTTTACCGGATCGCCTCGAAGCAGCGTGCGTGTCCCGGGAGCAACGGTGCACTCCAGCAGCAGCCCCTTTTCCCGCGCCTGCAGGGAGAGCGTGTCGATGGTCCGGTCGAGCAGGTCCCTGAGGTCGAAGTCGATCTCCTCGAGCGTGACCTTGCCCGCTTCGATCTTGGAGTAATCGAGCACGTCGTTCAGGACGGCAAGCAGGGCCTCCGAGGAGCGCTTCACCGTATCAAGATGCTCCCGCTGCTCCGGGGAAAGGGGCGATCCGAGCGTCAGCTCCGTCATGCCGATGATGGCGTTGATGGGCGTGCGGAGCTCGTGGCTCCTATTGGCGAGGAACGAGGTCTTGGCGCTCGACGCCGCCTCGGCGGCCTCCCGGGCCTGCCGGAGCTCCTGCTCGCTCTGCTTGAGCGACGTGATGTCGTGGAGCTGCACCAGGCACCCGATCGTCTGCTCCCCCTCGGTCAGCGGCAGCGTCTTCATCCGCCAGTACCGTTCGGTCTCGACGCCGTCCTGGACGCAGTCGTCCAGGGTAAAGGAAGCCTCTGCAAGCTGCGCCGGCAGGGCCGGGAACCGGCTCCACGCGGCGGACTGGAGCTCCCTGAAGCCGGACCCGGACGGGCTCAGCAGGATCCTTGCTGCGCGGTTGCAGTCCACGAGGTCGCCCTGGCGGTCGAAGACCAGGACCGGATCGCCCAGATAGTCGAAGAGCGCCGCGCGAGCGACCGGCGTGAACTCGAAGAGATGGTGCCGGTAGATCGCCAGGGCATAGCAACCCCCGGTGAACCAGAGGACCGAGGTGACCATCCTGAATCCTTTGACCGGCGTGAGATCCAGCAGATCCACCGTAACAGTCACCGCGATGCCCACGATCAGAACGACATAGCGCAACCGGTACCCTGCGGGGCCGCGCCGGACCCCGACCAGGAACAGCGCAACCGACGCGGCAAGGAGCATCATGACATACAGATAGTACGGCGTCCACAGCGGACCAAGCTTATAACCGAGCAACAGAAGCGGCCCGCTCGTGTAGAGATAATGATCGTAGCGGAACAGGCTGTTGTGCTCCGCGGTCCATGCCAGCACAACGACGACTGCGGGAAGCGCAGCCAGCAGCGCAAACCTGCCGCGCGTCAGCGCTGCGCCGTATCCCAGAAGCTCCAGGGCAAGGGCCAGGGTGAAAACGCCGAGGAACGGCGCGACCGTGGTCGCTGTTTTGTAGAAGAATATCTTGAGGGGAAGCGTTGTGGCAGCCGTGTTCAGCGCATAGGAGCATGACCACACCGCCAGGATGATCATCAGGCGGAAGACCTGCCGTGCCGCCGGCCTGAGCCGAAGGCGATAGAGCGCGATGGCCAGCGATGCGGTCACCGCCGCGGAGAAGAGCGGGAGAACGATGTAAGGAGTGTAGGAGAACATTGTCACTATCGGTCACATCAGATCTTTACGTTGTGGCATGCATGGTGCGGGCTCCCCGAGATGCGATGAATTTCTAAAATTATAGTAATTCAAGGATGTTTTATCAATGCAAATCTTGTCTGCATGCCCTGTTCGTCGATAGCGCCTGCACGAAAACAAGCCGCTGGTGCACCATCGACGGAGTCCTGCGCCTACTTGATCTCTGAGGTGCAGTGGCCGCAGCGGGTGGCCTTGAGCGGGATCGACGAGAGACAATAGGGGCATTCTTTGGTCGTGGGCGCGGGTGCTGCTGCGGCCTGCTGGCGCTGAAGGCGATTCGCCAGGCGCACGACGAGGAAGATGACGAAGGACACGATGACAAAATCGATCACCGTGTTGATGAACAGCCCGTACTTGATGACGGGCGCGCCCGCCTTCTGGGCCTCGGCGAGGGATGCGAAGGCGTCCGCCGACAGGTTGAGATACAGGCTGCTGAAATCCACTTTCCCGACGATGAGCCCGATGGGCGGCATGATCACATCGTTCACGAAAGAGCTCACGATCTTTCCGAACGCCCCGCCGATGATCACCGCCACTGCCAGATCCAGCACGTTTCCCCGCATGACAAAGGTCTTGAATTCTTTGAGCATGGCCTTTTCCTTTCCCGTTATCCCGCAGATATCCTCATCGCCCGCTCCTGGATTCAGGCGATGTGTTCGATCTCCTTCCTGAACAGATCAAAGGCGCCGGCATCGACGATGCAGAACTCGACGAGCATCAGCGGCGACGCCGGGTTGCTCCGGAGGAACGCGGCGGTCTCGCCCACGAGGATCTTCGCGCACCGGTCCTTGGGGAAACCGAAGATGCCGGCGCTGATGGCAGGCACCGCGATGCTTCGGAGCCCCTTCCCCGACGCAAGCTCCAGCACGCTGTTGATGGCGCGTTTGAGCTTGTTGTCTTCGTCCCCTTCGCCCATCATCGGCCCGACAGCGTGGATGACCTGGCGCGCCTTGAGCTTGCCTGCTGAGGTCATGGCAGCGCCCCCGACAGGAACGAAGCCGATCGCGTCGCTTTCCTCCTGGATGACCCGGCCGCCTTTCCGGACGATGGCGCCGGCCACACCGCCGCCGTGCTGAAGCCGGCTGTTCGCTGCGTTCACAATGGAGTCCACGTCGCGCTCCGTGAGGTCCGCGGACACCAGCCGGATGACCGCTCTGCCGATCGTTCTCTCAAGAGGCTCTCTGTCCATGTCACCTCGCCTCCCTATTTTTCCTTGCTGGTGAAGCTTGCCTTCGTCCTCGTCATTTCGACGATCGGTACGGCGACCTCGGCGCTGATGCCGTAGGTCTTTTCGAGATCGATATCTTCAGGTACCGCGTGCAGCAGCTTTCCCGCCACCTTCTGGTCGGCCTGGCGGTAGAGAAGCCGCGCCTCCACCGTGACGCTCCCCTTCTTCTTCACCGGCAGCACACCGAACCAGGCGTCCTTGTACCCCCGCGGCGGGATGGTGTCGTGCCGGGAGAAGGCCGTCACCACCCAGGGGTCGATGGCGAAATGGAAGTCCCTGCCCATGCCGTCGGAGTTGAACAAGCGGGTGTTCTGCGCCAGGGAACCGGACTTGTCGAGGGCCCCGCTGAAGAGCACGATATTCCCGCCGACATCCTTCGCCGTGACCTCGAGCCACATCTCGCGCACATTCGTGAGCGACGTGGGGAGGTTGTGGCCGGCGCGGATGTTCTTCACCCGGACCCTCACCTCGGCCAGGGCGCCGTTCCGGTACACGGGGTGGATCTCGATCTCCGCCGCGGCCTTCAGCTTCTCCACGGCCATCTGGTACTTCTTCTCGAGCAAGGCGGCGAGGTCCTTGTCGCCTGCCTTCTTCGCAGCTGCCCCGGCCAGGTAATAGAGGAGATAGTTCGCGCCGCTGAAATAATGCCGGTACTCGGAGCGTTCCGGTTTCCGGAAGGTGTCGGCGGTCCTGATGAACGTGTCGGTCTCGACCATGTGGCAGTCCTGGCAGTGGATGTCCTTCTGGGCGTAGGGCCCGTGTTTCCACTCCAGGTAGGTCGATTCGAGCGGGAAATGGCTCTCGTAGTGATAGACCTGATGGCAGCCGGCGCAGAGGTCCGCCTGGGTGTGGAGCGGGGACTCCGCGCATTCGTGGAACCCGCCTCCGCACTCGGCTGACGGCTTTGCGGGTCCGCGCTTGATGAGCTTCGGCCCGTCCTTCGAGTCAATGCCCGGAGCCAGGATGAAGGACCCGTTCTCCGGCTCATGGGACGGCGTCTGTCCGTGCGTCACGCCGCTGATGGAATGGCAGATGTCGCAGGACACGCCGGCCAGAGCCATCCGGCCGAGGCCCTTGAGGCCCGGCCCCTTGATCTCTCCCGTCACGACGCCCGCCGGCGAATGGCACCCTTCGCACTGCCGCGTGACCTCGTGCCCCACGGCCTTGAAGCCCTTGTTCAGCTCCCCCTGGTAGATCGGGTCCTGGAACGCGAGGGCATGGACCGATCCAGTCCACTCATTGTACTGCTGCGGGTGGCACCCCTGGCAGACCTCGGGTTCCGTGAAGCCCGCCTCGGTCTTTTCCCATTTGATGAGCGAGGGATAGTAGGGATAATAGGTTCGGTCCACCGGGAAGTATGCGGGTGCGGCGAACGCGGCTGACGCAGCCGTGAGAAACAGCAGCGCGATCATCAGGGTGGCAAGAGCTGAACGTTCCATGAAATCTCCTTTGCACGACGGGTGGAGTCATATCCTCGTTGCAATCCTATTATATAAGGTGAGGGGGGTATGTTCAAGGCAGGAAGTACAGGATCAGCATTTGGCGCTGCTGCACGGCCGCATCGGTAGTGGTCATGCGGTATGTTCCCTGCCGGTCCCGAGCAACGCCCGCACCGTGCCAAGAAGACGTTCCGGGGTGAACGGCTTGGGCAGGAAGTGGACATAATCGCCCGGCAGCTCCTGAGTCCGGATGATATCGGCGGTGTAGCCGCTCATGAACAGGGCCGGCACCCCGGGTCTCATCCTCCGGACCTCCTCAAACACCTCCCTGCCGTTCTTGCGCGGCATGATCACATCGAGGATGAGCAGGGCGATCCGGTCCCGGTGCTCATGGAACCGGGCAACCGCGTCATCTCCGTCAATGGCCTCGACGACCGTGTACCCCGACTGTTCGAGGATGGTCCTGGTCAGGCGCCGCACTTCGGGATCGTCCTCGGCAACGAGCACTGTTTCCGAACCCCGCAGCGGCGCGTCGGTGACAGCAAGCTCCGCGGCCACATCAGGCATGGCCGCGACCACGGGCAGGTACAGGGAGAACTCCGTCCCCTGACCCGCCTGGCTTCTGACCGTGATGTAGCCGTTGTGCTGCTTGACCACGCCATACACAATGGACAGGCCGAGGCCGGTCCCGCGCCCCACTTCCTTGGTGGTAAAGAATGGCTCGAAGATGCTCGTGACGGTCCGCTCGTCCATCCCGGTGCCGGTGTCGCTCACGGACAGCAGGGCGAACGTGCCCGGGCTGCCGTAGCCGTGGGCGCGCCGGAAGTCGTCCCCCAGCTCCACCTGCGCTGTTCTGACCACGAGCCTGCCGCCCCGGGGCATGGCGTCCCGCGCGTTCGCGACCAGGTTCATCAGGACCTGCTCCATCTGGCCGGTGTCGGCCATCACGGTGAGGTTGTGGGGCGCCAGGTCCGTCTCCACGGCCACGTCCACACCCATGAGCTTGTGGAACAGCTCATCCATCTGCTTGATGATCGTATTGAGATCCACGGGCCGGATCTTGAACACCTGCCGCCTGCTGAATGCGAGCAGGCTCTTCGTGAGGTGGGCGGCCCGTTCGGCCGAGGTGAGGATCCTGCCCACCTCGGACTGCAGGGGGTGGCAATCGTCCAGCTTCGCACGCAGGAGGTCCCCGTATCCCAGGATGGCGGTCAGGATGTTATTGAAGTCGTGGGCAACGCCTCCCGCCAGCTGTCCGACGGCCTCAAGCCGCTGGGCATGGACCAGTTGGGTCTCGAGCCGCTTCCGGTCCGTGATGTCCCGGACCACTTCCACGCCCGCGATGATGCGTCCGCGGACATCTTTGAGAGGGCTCGACGTGAGCTCGCGGTGGACCAGGCCGCCGGCAACGGACACGGGCACCTCGCGCCGGTGCACGCTCCCGTCCCGGAACGACCGCTCGAGGAGGCAGCCGTCGCACAGCCGGTCGCGGCCGTGGTACGCCTGATAGCAGCACTCCCCGGCATGGTCGCCGTAGAGCTCGCGATGCACGCTGTTCTGGTACAGGACCCTGAACTCGCGGTCCTGCACGGTGATGCCGTCGCCCACGGCGGCAAGCACCGCCTCAAGCTTGTTCTTCTCCTCGACCAGGGCGTCCTCGGCGTGCCTGCGCTCTGATATGTCCCGCGCCACCGACACCAGGTATTCGCGGCCGTCGTGATGGATATGCCGGACGTTCACCTCCACGGGGAGTCGCGACCGGTCCTTCCGCTTCTGCTCGGTCTCGAACAATGCATACCCGTGGGTGCGGACCCGCTTCACGAGCCGCTTCCAGGAGTTCCTGTCCCGGACGTTCATGGCGATGTCGGTGATCCGCTTGGTCAGCAGTTCATCGCAGGAGTATCCCAGGTTCGCGCAGGCCTTGCGGTTGACGTAGAGAATGCGGCTTGTCTCGGGGTCGACGATGAAGATGGCGTCGTTCGATTGGTTGATGAGGGTCCGGAAGAGGTCAAGGTCTTCCTCGAGGCGGGTCAGGGACGGGGCTGCCCCTTTTGGTGGGACGTCAGGCTGGGCGGGAATCTCTGAATATTTTTCTTCCATGACCGATCTGCTGATGCACCTTCCACAGGGCGTGGAAGTCAGGCTATTAAGGTAAAGTATAGCAGACTTTTGTGGTAGAGAGACGAAATGGACGCTTCGGGAGGAAGGGAATATACCAGAGCTCACAGGAAGTTGAAGAATGGTACGGTCTGACCACTAAATTCGGAGTCTTTACTGCCCGTGCCGTGAGCCATCTGGGGGCTGGCTAACAACCACATGATCTGTGATAACCCGTTTTGAACACGGCAAGGAGCCGAAGATTTTCTGGTCCCCGCTCCGCGGGGAAAGGGTCACGCGCAGCGACATCAGCGAGGCCTTAATCCAGATGGGTGACTGGTGCAGTGAGGAACTGACGCCGAACGAATGAAACTGCGGCAATGGTAAGGAAATCGATGACTGCATAAACATCGACGAGAAAATTTCATTTTCTCGTCACGGGTGGGCTTTTTCTCTTGACGGTGAGCCTTCAAATGGGTGACCTTCGACATTCCCGAAGAAGATTGCCGCTGTCAGAACTCGATGAAGGAACAGCAATGGTCGTGTGCATGCCCTGTGGCTTGTACGGTATTACCTTGAAGATCGAAGTTTCGCTGCCGCTTGCTGCAAGAAGCTTCGATCACGGAACCAGGATAACTTCACGTTCCTTGACAAGGATTGCTGTGATTGAAGAAGTGATCCTGCCGTTGGTAATGAAAAGTTGTAATACGATGCTCCACTCGACCGGAATATTCCTCCCTCATCAGTCGCCGTGTCCACGGAAAAGGAAGCGACAGCAGTCGGTCTGAACGAAGCCAGGAAATCAGGCAGCTCCGGAAAGGTAATACTGGTTCTCGTACGTCTCATGTTGTACATACTTAGATAGTAGTCAGAGGCCGAGGAGAGACGAAGAGATGAATAAAAGCTTATCATTGTCGCTTCCGGATCTACCCCGTTCCATGAAAACGTCGGCGTTGGGGTATTCGTCCCGGTTACGGCCGAGTTCGGCGCAGCCAACGCCCGGGAAAAATCAAAGTTTTGATCTGAGAGTGTCGGTACAAAGGGTCCGGCACTCATATATTGGCTGGTAAAAGCAGTCGTGCTTCCATCGTAATGGGAGGTAAAAACATCGACACTGAAAAGAAATTGATCTCCAATACCCGGTATGTAGGGGACGTTTACGGTCGTAGAAGTCGCCGCGGATGAGAGGATTTGGCAGTCAATGAGCCACGGCCCTCCTTTTCCGGATCTGCCTTGATAGATATCAGTACAAAGAGAGTCCGCTGTTGGCGGCAGGTTCGAGAGGTGATACTGAAAGTAGCTCAGCGGCTGATCCACCGTGATATTGACCGTCATTCCGTCGATGAACGTCTGGTCAAGGAGGTATCCATACCCCAGGGAAGCGCCGTTCGCATCCTTGCCGATGACGAAAATCGAAAGCTTGCCATCGCTCTGAAGATCATAGGGCCTGATAGTGATAATCTGGGTTGTCGAACCAACATACCCCAGGATTACGGGATAGTTGGTAAATACTTCGTATTGTGTAATTCCACTTATGCCGTTAGTAATGTTGAGTGTTAAAGTTCCTAGGTCGCTGCTGCCCGTGGAAGGGCCGGAGGGAGGGAGACATCCATTCACATACAGGGTCACCGGTCCGTTCACGTCGTACCGGACATCGAGTGAGTTCGCCGGTCCGCTCGCTCCCGGGGAGAGACAGCTGAATGCAGCGGTCACCGTGGCATTCTCTGGCGCGTTGGAGAATACTATCCGTCCGTTCGCGCCGGTGGTACCGTAGGTTATCATTTTTCCGTTGCTGTCTCCGAGCACGACCGTGACACCGGTAATTTTATGGGTCGGGCCATCGGCAACAGTAACGATTAACAGTCTGTCGCCGTCGCCTCCGCAGCCGGCGAATGTGATCATTACGGTCATGATGAATAGGAGTGGATACATTCCAATCGTTCTTGTCGGCATTTCGGCCTCCCTTTCGGTCTGAAAATCTTGCATGTATTGCCTGCAATGAGGATCGCAGGGTATTTATCGGGTATTCTTAACGATGATACGCATGCGCCGGCAGATAGCGCAAATCAGAAGCAGTTGTGAAATAAGACACGATTCAAAGAGAACGGTTTAGTGACCTGCGGTTCTTTCCCCGGCAGGGCGAACACGCTGTACTTTTGTGCATACTTATGTGTATAGCGGGCTGATCCACGAGGGTCAGAAGGATAAATACAGGGGCGATATAGTATGTCCCTAAAGATTCTCTAAAGATTCTTGGTTTGGCTATTGAGGCACCGTCAGACGAAAGGGACGGAAACGGATAGGCCGAACCTAAAGCGGCAGCAACCAGCTCTCTACTCTACCCCTACCCCCCCGGTGCTGATCTTCTGCTCAATCGTTCCTGTTGACCCTTCAAAGCCGTCTTCCTGCGGGCGGGATCCCTCGATCCGGCCGTTTCCTTATTGAGGGCGTTCGCAGGTCCCCGTCGGTGATCATTTTTTTCGTCGATCTCTCGGCCGCGATCATTTCAAAAAGCATGTCCTGTTCAATTTCCTCGTCCTGTCTCCTCCTGCCTTTCCATAAACAAGAACAGGCAGGCGGAAAGTGCCCCGCCTGCTTGTCAATGGGTCGAAAACGCCGCTCGCTAG
>Ga0102851_10002154_pt1 | contig 11785 bp, 6 predicted proteins | sample Mud3Dept3metaG_FD_79558 | JGI IMG/M metagenome (GOLD analysis project Ga0102851, IMG submission 79558) | Freshwater wetland microbial communities from Ohio, USA, analyzing the effect of biotic and abiotic controls - Mud 3 Core 4 Depth 3... | ecosystem: Environmental > Aquatic > Freshwater >... | reverse complement strand
TATTCAAAAATATCATTTTATAAAGAAGGTATTATGATTGCAAAGTGGCTTAATCATAATGGTATAGCAGGCATTATTCTGAAATACAGGCTCCCTTCCGAAATGATAATGAAAGACAAGTCAGTCGGACCGCTACAGGATGCCCAGGAAGCTATACGGATAATCCGCCGCAATGCTACGGCATGGAATATCAATCCCAAAAAAGTTGGTATAATAGGTTTTTCCGCTGGAGGACACCTTGCATCAACACTTTCAACACATTTTGCAGAAAAAGTATATAATGTAAAAGACACAATAAGTGCCCGTCCTGATTTTTCTTTACTTATTTATCCTGTAATTTCAATGGATGCGTCCTTTACGCATACTTCTTCAAGGAGAAATCTTTTAGGTGAGAATCCTTCGGAAGAAGCAGTAATACATTTTTCGAATGATCTTCAGATAACTGAAAAAACACCTCCTTCATTCCTGGTTCATTCTGCTGATGATAAGAGTGTTCCCGTAAAAAATAGTATCGTTTATTTTAATGGATTGCAAAAAAATAATATTCCTTCCGAACTACATATCTTTCAAAAAGGAGGACATGGTTATTGGCTGGCACCTGACGGTGGGACAGAATCAACGTGGCCTGATTTATGTTTAAAATGGATGAAGGCTTCCGGATTATATTAATGTCATCTGAACCATATTAAGCTTATTTGTGTTAATAACTTTCCCGGGTTGTTAAATAATTGACTACCCAGATTATCCGGATAATATATTTTTAGATCTGAATAAAATGACTCAGTATTAATTATTTCAGGTGTATTCAGATAAAATACTGAAACACCGGAAAATAATTAGTACCGGTTAATTATGAATAGCTATGTATTATTATTAATAATCTAAAACTTAAGAAATGAAAAAGATTCTTGTACTCTCATTTGTGATTTTTGCCTTCTCTGCATCAATGTTTGCACAAGCTACGACCCAGGCAACAGCTACAGCTACTATTGTAATACCAATGACAATTACAAAGACGGTAGATTTAAATTTTGGAAGTATTGTTCCAAATACAGGTGGAACAGTTGTTATTACACCTGCGGGAGCACGTTCAGCAACCGGTACTGTTGTATTGTTTGGAGGAGTTGTATCAGCAGCCAGTTTTAATGTTACCGGATCCGGGACATCTACTTATGCAATAACTCTTCCAACAACTGATCATACAATAACCAGTGGAGGTAATACCATGACTGTGAATAATTTTCAAAGTAATCCTTCCGGGACAGGTGCTTTAGTCGGCGGAGCCCAGACATTAACAGTAGGGGCTACATTAAATGTCGGATCAGGACAGGCTGTCGGCACGTACACAAATGCTGCCGGTTTTGATGTTACCGTTAATTATAACTAATATACATATCTCCGGTTAAAATCCAAACCCGAAAATCATAATGAAAAGGCTTGGCATATTAATTTTCAGCCTTTTATTTTTAATGCTCCTGACCGAAAAAAGAAGTGTTGCCCAGAGTCCGTCAACTGTCAGTGCCACCGGGCAAATTATCGCCGAGATAATACCTGTTTATTCAGCAACTGAAACATCCCAGCTGAATTTCGGCAGGTTTTCTCCGGGGCCTCAGGGAGGTAAAATAATCCTCACACCTCAGAGTACTATCTCGGTTCTTGGATCTGTTTACAAAGGGAGCGGCTCCCATAATGCTGCAAGCTTTTATGTGAGTGGAGATGTTGATGCAGCGTATTCAATTTCTTTACCTACCGATCCGGTAATTCTTACCCATACTGCAAATGCAAAAACTATGGTTATTAAAGAATGGATTTCTGATCCTTCTCCCGGTATTGGAGCAGGGAAACTTCAAAACGGATTTCAGGTAGTTTACGTTGGTGCAACTCTAAACGTTGGCACACTTAATGATAATCCGGTGGGAATATATACTGGATCCTATACGATTACATTCGATTTCAACTAGTGGGTTTGAATAAAATAAAACTAATGTTACATATTAAACTTAAATCATATTTCAAATCCATTCATGCCTGCACTATAAATGGTGTAATGGTATTTATTGCAGTATTTTGTGTATTTGCATTTTGTTTCCCGGTTGATGCTGCTGCCCAGGGAAATCTTCTGATTACCCCTCGACGGGTAGTTTTTGAAGGATCCAGGAGCTCAATGGATCTTAACCTTGCAAATACCGGGCAGGATACAGCAACTTATGCAATTTCACTTGTACAGATAAGGATGAAGGATGACGGGGGTTTTGAAAATATTACAGAACCCGATCCTGATCAGCGGTTTGCAGACAGATTTATAAGGTATTTCCCCCGATCAGTTACACTGGGACCTAATGAGGCTCAGGTAGTAAAAGTACAGCTTATAAGATCAAATGAACTGCTTGAAGGTGAATACAGGTCACATATTTATTTCAGAGCTATTCCCAAAAAAGCTCCCCTTGGAGAAGAAGATAAAATGAGAGATACAACTTCAATCTCAGTAAGACTGACACCAATATTCGGTATCACTATTCCTGTTATTATCAGAAAAGGGGTATCGACGACGAAGGTTACCCTTTCTGATCTTGCATTTGATATCGCAAATGAATCAGAACCCAGAATCAGTTTCGTTTTCAACAGAACCGGAAACATGTCAGTTTATGGAGATATTACTGTAGACCATATTTCACCTTCGGGAAAAGAGACACGAATCGGAGTAGCCAATGGTATTGCAGTGTATACGCCAAATACTATGCGAAGGTTTCAATTCAATCTCAATAAAGAATTGGGAGTAGATTTCAGGTCGGGAAAATTGCGTGTCATATATTCGGCTCCAACTGATGTGAAACCGGTCAGATATGCAGAAGCAGAGTTAATATTGCAGTGATGCGCTGTTGTCTTTCTCTGTTTTACAGAATCTATCCAACATAAAAAATGGACGAACAAAGCCGGTTCTTTAAGTTTTTTCTTTTAACGGCGATCTTGTTTCTATCTGCATTCTTAGCAAATGCGGCAACTTATACGTCTGTGACTTCCGGTAACTGGAATTCACCTGCAACATGGGGTAGTGCATCGTACCCGGTTGCGGGAGATAATGTAAATATTTCTGACGGACATACTATTACAGTTACTACAGATGCAGCCTGTACAACAATTGTATTCACAGGACCAGCGGGTACGTTAATGGTCAATTCCTCGATTACTCTTACGGTATCAGCTTCAATTACATTTAATAAGCAAGCAACCTCAGATGCAGCATATTTATTGTCCGGAGCAGGTACTTTAAACTGTGCAGATATTGCTGTTGGCTCAACTACAAATACCCCGGATACAAATATTCGTTATCTGCATACCTGCACTTCTACTATTGCCATTTTAAATATAAGTGGAAATCTGGCAATCAATAGTTACAGATTCAGCGCCAACCGACGCAGAAACGGTAGATTTAATCTTGAATCAGGTGTCGTATCTGTTTCCGGCTCCATAACGACATATTTCGAACACGTATCATGTGAAGCAACATTCAGCATGGCTTCCGGTGCACAGACTGGTAAATTAATTCTTTCCGGGACAACTCCATTCAACTTAGGTACCGGAATAAATATAATACTGTTAGATGGCTCCTCCACGCTTGCAACCTATAACAGATCCGGGGCACAGACTGTATATGCCACAATGTACACAAACCTGACATTAACCGGTAGCGGTGCAAAAACAGTGACAGGAGACTCTATCAATGGCATACTTTCCATGGAAGCAACTGCTACTGCCGTTGGAACATCACCGATATTCGGTTCAGCTTCAACCTTGCAATACAAAGGTTCTGCATCTCAGACAACAGGAGTTGAGTTCCCTTCAATATTCCCGGGTTCGGGCGGAGTCATAATAAATAATAATAATGGCGTAATTCTAAACAATAATCGGACAATAAATTATCTGTTAACATTTACAAGTGGTAAAATTGCCACAGGAACAAATATTCTCACCCTGGAAGCAGGAGCTGTTGTTTCGGGAGCAGGCATCGGCAAATATGTATACGGAAACCGTAAAAAAGGAATTGCCACCGGAACAACAGCTAAGACTTACGAAGTTGGCGATCCAGTTGTATATGCACCTATATATCTTTCATTCACAGGTACTATCAATGAAGCAGGGTACATTACAGCCAGGACTACATCAGCCGATCATCCGAATATCAATACTTCCCTGATAAATCCTTCATATTCTGTTAACAGATACTGGACAATTTTAACTGACACCGTATCCGGTTTCACTTCATATTCTGCAACATTTACGTTTATTGCCGGAGATCTTGACACGGGTGTGGATTATAATTCTCTGTTAATTGGTGTTTACTATGGTTCTGTTTGGAGTTATCCGATTATAGGTATAAGAACATCAACAAGTACAGAGGCCATAGGACTGACGACATTTGGTGATTTTCAGATTGGATATATTTTAACCGATTTCAGAAGTTCCACTTCAGGAAACTGGGATCAGGCAAGTACATGGGAAGTATTTGACGGTGTTTCATGGGTTGCTGCTCCACTTTCACCCTCATCAGTAAACAGTAAAATTACTATTCTGGCATTGCATACAGTTACTGTCAATAGTAACATAACTGGCGATGAAATAACAGTAGAATCGGGAGGAACTCTTATAGTTAACAACGACTTCACTATTGCAGACGGCACAGGTAATGATATTACAATTGAAGGAACCCTTAAGTGTTCAGGTACTGCAGCACTTATAGGGCCCGGATCATTTGCACTTTCGGCTTCCTCAGACCTTTATACAGGTTATTCTGATGGAATTACATCTTCAGGATCATCGGGAAGTATTCAGACAAGTTCCAGAACATTCAGTGAATCAGCTAACTATACTTACAACGGATCGTCCGTTCAGGTAACTGGTAACGGTTTGCCTGAATCAGTAAATAATCTTACAATTAATAATTCTGCCGGAGTTACACTTTCCAGCTCTGTAAAAATAAATGGAGTTTTAAATCTTACTAACGGTGAACTTTCAATAGGTTCAAATACACTTACACTTCAAACATCAGATATCCCACTGGTAAGAAATTCAGGAACTCTGACAACTATTACAGGTTCCGGGCTTTCTTTCGGAAATCCTGGCAATACCGGAGGAGCAGCCTTTACTATTCCATCCGGAGTATTTACTTCCCCTCCGGAAATGAATAAGCTGTCAATTTACAGAACCAATGGTGTAACATTAAATGACCAGATTCTCTCTGCCAACGGAATTGTCTTATGTAACGGTCTGCTCAATACGAACGGGAAACTTATCCTTCTTTCAACAGCTTCAGGAACCGCTCTTATCGATGGTAACGGAACGGGACAGATATCTGGTAATGTGACTATGCAGCGGTATCTCCCTTCAGCTTTCGGATATAAATATTTCAGCTCTCCGTTCCAGGCTGCAACAGTGAATGAATTTGGCGATGATATGAACCTTGGGGCTGCATTTCCTTCATTTTACAGGTACAATGAAAACAGGATTGTTGGAGGTATTCCTTCATCAGGATGGGTCAAATACGCTTTCCCCGACAGTATATTAAAACCAATGAATGGATATGCAGTAAATTTCGGGTCTTCATCACTTCCCGGAACTGCCGATGTATCGGGTGTGGTTAATAACGGAACTCTTGCTCTTACTTTGCATAACCATAATAATCCTTATACAAAAGGCTTTAATCTTGTCGGAAATCCATATCCCTCACCCATCGACTGGGATGCCGGAACTGGCTGGACAAAGACGAAAATTGATAATGCCATTTATTTCTTCAGGGCCAGCACGACAGATCAGTACGGGGGAACATACAGCAGTTATATAGATAACGTTTCAAGTGACGGATTCGCTTCAAATATAATTCCTTCAATGCAGGGATTTTTTGTTCATGTGTCAGATGGAACATATCCGGTAACAGGAACTCTTGCAGTAGATAATAATGTAAGGATAACAAATTTTACTCCACCTTTTGCAAAATCGGGTAAAGGTGGATCAAAACCATTAATCCGACTGACAGCAAGTTTCTCTGATGACACGGTTTCAATAGATCCTGTCGTAATAGATTTTGATGGCAAAGCGGAAACAACATTTGACAGTCAGCTGGACGCTCTAAAGCTTATGAATACCGACCTGAAAGTTCCGAATCTCTATGCCATCGGTTCTGATGGAACTAAACTTTCTATTAACACTTTACCTTTGTCTTCAGTTACTGGCTGCATTGTTCCTCTGGGTATCAAAACCAACAGAACCGGTAATATTGTTTTCAGGATAGCATACCTTGACCTTCAGCATCCGGTCACGGGAATATACCTTTATGATATGGAGACAGGAACAAGCCAGGATCTGCTATCAGGCAAAGAATACATTATGCACCTTGCTTCAGGAGAATATTCCGGCAGGTTTTTTCTGTATATTAATTCAACTCCGACAGTGATTGCTGATATCAGGCTTGCTGAAATTCTTCCAAAAACATATTATTCCCGGGGAATCCTTAAGGTTGAAATTAATCTTGATAAATTAAATGACGGTAACCTGGTTATTACCAACCTGTTAGGACAGACTGTTTTCACAAAAGAAATTTTTGATTCAGGATATTACGAATTTGATCTGGCATTAAAATCAGGCTTTTATATAATCTCAATTATTAATGGGAATCAAAGAATTTCAAGAAAGATAATTATTGAGTAATGACAGGGTATAAACAACATGAATTTTATGCCAGGAGTAAGATTATCCTGACGGTAGCATTCGTTATCTTTTTACTTGGTATATCAATAATGGTAAAAGCGCAGGAAGATCCTCCCCGTCCTCCTTCCATTTCTCTGAAAACCAATATGAGTTTTGGCGCTTTTTATAATGGTGCATCAGGAGGTACTGTAACAGTAGATGAAATGGGGGTGCGTACAGTAACCGGTGATGTTGTTCCATTTTCTCTGGGATTTCCTGTTTCCGCTGTTCATTTTAATATCTATGCCAATGCAGGTACTGTGATCAGTTTCCTGAATATTCCCGATTTCCCGTTGACATGGAGTGGTTATTCAATGAATGTGCATATAGGTACTTCAAATCCGACTATTCCCTTTGTTAATGTTAATCCATATTCTGTCGCAACAGAATTGACAATTGGAGCAACACTTAATGTTGGAAACTCAACTGCAAATCCACCGGGGAGTTACACGGGTACATTTGATGTAACTCTCATGATAGAATAAAAAACCTCAGGAATAAAGTGAAAAACAAAAATGGCAGTCAAAAAAGCATACTCCGGCACAAAATCATCAGGTAGTATGCCAAGATTTTCTATCTGTCATTCTTTTATTCTCGCTTTATTGTTTATTCCAGGCTTATTTTTTCAATTATGCGCCCAGGAGCTGCCCGAATATGATGAGATATTGGTATTTCTTGAAATCCCCGGAACCGGAGGTGGTGAAATAGAGGCTGCCATAAGGGACAATGAGCTGTACCTTTCGGTTACAGATCTGTTTAATTTTCTTAGAATCAGAAATATTCCTTCTCCGGGACTGGAAACTATAAAAGGTTTCTTTATAAATCCTGAGGCAACCTATGAAATCACCAGATTGAATAACCGCATAATTTACCAGGATAATACATTTGACCTTGATCCCGGGGACCTGATTCGTTCTGAATCGAATCTTTACCTTCGGTCTTTATTTTATGGCAAGATCTTCGGACTTGAATGTGCATTCAACTTTCGGAATCTCTCTGTTAAGGTTACTAGCAAACTTGAATTGCCATATATCCGGGAAATGCGCCAGGAGGAAATGCGGAGAAATCTTTCCCGTCTGAAAGGTGAAATCAAAGCCGATACTAACATTGGCCGAACTTATCCCATGTTTAAATTCGGAATGGCCGACTGGTCAGCCATTGCTACTGAAGAGATCAATGGACAGTCAGAGACAAGGCTTAACCTGACATTGGGATCGATGATTGCAAAGGGAGAAATGACTGCTTCTTTAAATTATAACAGCGTCGATCCTTTTAGCGAGAAACAGCAGCAATATTTGTGGCGATATGTAAACAACGATTTTAATCCGTTAAGACAGGTGATGGCCGGCAAGATTTCAACCAATGCTATCTCTACGATCTATAACCCGGTTGTTGGTTTGCAGCTTACTAATACTCCGACAACCTACAGGAGGTCTTTCGGCTCATATACACTCAGTGACAGGACAGAACCTAACTGGATAGTTGAACTCTATGTAAATAATGTACTTGTTGATTATGTCACAGCTGATGCTTCGGGTTTCTTCACTTTCGAGGTGCCTCTTGTATATGGTAACTCGATGGTCAAACTTAAGTTTTACAGCCCCTGGGGAGAGGAACGAACACGTGAACAGAATGTCAATATTCCATATAATTTTCTTCCTCATAAAATTATGGAATATACAGTAAGTGCAGGTATAGTAGAGGATTCACTTATAAGTAGATTTTCCCGGGCCAGAATCAATTATGGATTGACTCCAGGCATAACCATCGGTGGAGGTGCTGAATATCTTTCTTCAGTGACTTCGGGCCAACTCATGCCATTTTTAAATGCATCTTTCAGAATAAGCAATAACATTTTAGCGTATGGTGAATATGTATATGGGGTGAGAGCAAAAGGTACTCTGTCCTGCAGGATGCCTTCAAATCTTCAGTTTGACCTGAATTATACATGGTACGACAAGGATCAGAAAGCAATTAACTATAACTACAGGGAAGAACGTAAAGCAGCTGTTTCAGTACCTTTTAAGATCGGCAGGTTTTCATCATATCAGCGATTTAGTATTTACCAGATTGTTTTGCCCGCTTCTTTATATACCACAGGTGAATGGTTATTCTCCGGTACATTGTACGGAGTAAACACAAATCTTACTACTTATGGACTTTTTATTGATGAAGTTAAACCATATATCTATAGTAACCTCTCGATGGCATTCAGGCTTCCTGCAGGATTTATCCTTATGCCCCAGACACAATATTCATTCACTCAGAATGAGTTTTTATCAGCAAAAATAAGGCTGGAAAAAACTCTTCTGGATCATGCACACCTGAATATATCGTATGAACAGAATTTCAAAAATTCCATAAAACTGGCAGAGCTTGGATTCCGTTATGACTTTTCGTTTGCCCAGACAGGAATGTCAGTAAGGCAAACCAATAAAAAGACCTCATTGATTCAGTACGCCAGAGGGAGCCTGATAAACGACAGGAAAACCAGGTATCTGGGTACCGATAACCGTACAAATGTTGGCAGAGGAGGGATTTCGGTAGTCCCGTTCCTGGATCTTAACTCTAATGGAAGAAGAGACAAAGGTGAGCCAAAAGCTTATGGATTGAATCTCAGGACAAATAGTGGTCGGGTTGAAAAAAGCGAACGTGATACTACAATCCGCATCCTTGGACTCGAACCTTATACAGATTGCTTTATTGAACTCGATCCAAACAGCTTTGATAATATTGCATGGAGGCTGGATAAACAGACATATAGTGTTGCGGTTGATCCTAACATTTTGAAACTCATTGAAATACCCGTCGTTATTGCTGGAGAGGCTTCAGGTTTTGTAACTCTTGAAAAAGATGGTAACAGGAAAGGCCTGGGGCGTATAATAATTGGATTTTACACCAAAGGAAATAAACCTTCCGGGAAAACACTTACTGAAGATGATGGATATTATAGTTATTTCGGACTGGGTCCGGGTGAGTATTATGTTCGTATTGACACTTCACAGCTCCGTAAGCTAAATATGATATCCGATCCGGAATTAATGCCTTTCAGTATTGCAGGATCAATTGACGGAGATATTGTTGACAACCTTAATTTCACACTCACAGCAAAGACAGGTGATACTACAGTTATTCTTCCGGTCATACCCGAAAAACCTGTGGTCAGAAAGGATACATCCTATATGATAATTCATGAAGTGACACAGGAGCTCATTACGATAGCTGAGGACAGCTGGGCAATTCAGCTGGGTGCTTTTAAGAAGAGATCCAATGCTGAGGCTTATCGTAAAACACTTAAGAAACTTTTGGGTAAAAATGTTGAGATAGTAATTGAAGGTGATTATTATAAAGTAAGAATCATCGATCTTAAAACCCGTGAAGAAGTAGATAAAGATATTTCTGTCCTCCGGAAGAATGGAGTGACCGAACTCTGGGTAATAAGACTTAAAGCGAAACAGCAACAGCTGGTGCTGACAGAAAAAACGGATACTGTTACAAAAATAACAGAGACAATAGTTGAGGGACCAGTTCCTGTTTTCCGTTTTGAAATGGCACTGCAGGTCGGGGCTTTCCATAATGAGTCCAATGCTATTGGTCTTAGAGACAGACTCTCTGCAACTCTTAACAAACCGGTAGTAATTACCAGTGAAGATGGATTTTATAAAGTGCGGATTACCGGATTTGAGAGTCTTGAAGAAATTGAAAAATTACTCCCTTCACTTGGTTTTCTGGGACTGACTGATTTCTGGATACCTCCTGGTAAAAAGCAGGAAGAAATAATTCCTCCTGTCATTGTAAAGCCGGATACAATCCGGAAAGCTGTTGAAGAAAAAACTGAGATCCCGGTAATGGAAGAAAAGCCACCGGTCCGGGAACCGACTATTGCTCTCCAGGTCGGAGTATTCCGCAAGAAAATCCAGGCTTTGCGTGCACAAAGAAGGATAAGATCAAAACTCGATCTGCCAGTCGATATAATCGAACAATGGGATTATTATCATGTGGTTGTCCCGGGCTTCTATACAAAAGAAGAAACCTATAAGTACTATCCTGAACTTGCAGGACTAGGTTACCCGGGAATTTCTTTAATAGAAAATTACAAAAAACAACCATAAAATATCGACTGAAGAACTTGGCAAGCGATTGATTATGATGCACTTAAAAGAATGTTTTCAGATGAGTTTAAATACGACCGTGAAAAATATACAGAAAACAAAACTGCTTTTATAAAATGGTTTGTTAAACTTGCGAGATCCAATTAAATTTAAATACGATAACCGATAATAAGGACATCATCTGTTTGGGGAGATTTTCCTTTCCACGCAACAAATTGTTTTTCTAGCTTCTGTTTCTGTTTCTGCAAAGGGAACTTATGGATTTCAACAAGCAGAGATTTTAAGGCAGAATATTTAAATTTTTTATTGTTGGGCCCTCCAAATTGATCAGCATAACCATCTGAAAACATGTAGATTATATCATCCGGCATAATTGGGATATTCTGACTGGTAAAATTTTTATCTGACATATCAAAAATTCCAATAGGCATCCGGTCGGCTTGAAATTCTTTTAATTCACCTTTGCGGATCAGATAAAGATTATTATAGGCTCCTGAATATTGGATGCTATTCTTTTTCCTGTCAATAACGCAAAGAGAAATGTCCAAACCATCTTTTGCTTCCGCTCCGTTACCTTTTTGATGAAGAGCACGCTGAATCTCTTTCCTGAGTTCATCAAGTATCAGCTCCGATTCTATAACCCCCCTGGTGTTTACAATTTCTTCAAGAAATGAAATCCCGAGCATGCTCATTAATGCTCTCGGTACTCCATGACCTGTACAGTCCCCGGCAACAATAATGATTTTGTCGCTTTTTCTGCTGAAACAATAAAAATCACCGCTAACAATGTCTTTTGGAATATAGATGATGAAGCATTTATTGAATAATCCTTTTATTTCTTTTGGTTTTGGAAGAATAGCATGCTGTATACGGCTTGCATAATTTATACTTGCGGTAATGTCTCTGTTTTTTTCTTCAATAATATCGTATGC
>Ga0102851_10002153_pt1 | contig 11788 bp, 7 predicted proteins | sample Mud3Dept3metaG_FD_79558 | JGI IMG/M metagenome (GOLD analysis project Ga0102851, IMG submission 79558) | Freshwater wetland microbial communities from Ohio, USA, analyzing the effect of biotic and abiotic controls - Mud 3 Core 4 Depth 3... | ecosystem: Environmental > Aquatic > Freshwater >... | reverse complement strand
CGATGCCGAGCAACCCGATGATCACCAGGCCTTCGCGGAAAGCAAGAAAAAAGGCGCCCTTTTGCGCATCCGGTTGCCGGTTAACCCGGCCGATCCGCGGAGCGGCGACGATCTCTTCACGCTCATGAGTGAACCTCCGGGAAGCTACTGCGAGATGCAGACTGCCGGCGATGACATCACACCCGGAGACACCAGCGTGGAACTCATCTTTGAAGACCTGGATCCTGAACTTAAATACAGCCTGGAAATCGATACGGGATTGGAAGGGACTAGATATTTCCTGTTCAGAAACCTATCATGCGAAGAGTTCAATCAGCTCGGGAAGGGGAGTTCCTAAAAAGAAGGTTTCATGCGGCAGAGTCACGCCGCGCGGCCGAGGGAGCTTGAGAGACGGCAAAATGAACAAAGATCTCTGCGAACAGCGCACAGGTTCCGAAGTGCGATAGAGGATCCTATGGCAGGCGGGAAGTCATCTGCGCCGGTGGCAAAGGCTGAACCGGCGGTTTTCAAATGGACACCGGCATCCCCGGTAAAATGGACCAGAACGCTGCAGCTCACAATAGAGCAAAAAGTGGCACTCAAGCCCGAGGTGAAGGACTTCGTGCCCTATCTGATGATCTATGAGGCGGACAAAAGTGATTGGGAGAAGAAGTCCCTTGAAGAAGACAAGAAACTTCAGCCCGTTCTCGCGATCCATGGGGCATTCGACGACGAGGGGAACTTCTCCGTTTCGAAGATCATTCCGATGCTGGAACCCGACTATTCGTGCATGTTCGAGCTGAAGATAACCGGTGTCAGCGGGAGTTCCCTCCAGCTCAAGGATAAGGACGGCAAGGATATCGCGAAGCTCGAAGTCAATCTGCCCCGCATAGACGCGGACGATACCTGGCAGCTTGATCTGGCGCTTCGATCAAGCAAGAAATACGAACGGTGCCAGGATAGAGTTGTTCTGACCGTGGAACTTCCGGAACTGCTCAAAAAACCGGCAAACTACAAAGACGATCGATTCGGTCCCGACTCAAACGAAGACAAATACAAGAAGTTCATTCAACCGGGGGCCAGGAAATCTTTTGACTACCTGTATATCCATTCCTGTTGCGCCGCGGGAAAGCCGCTGGCAACCTGGCTGGATTATCCAAATGTGCTGGAGACTCTGCTTGAGTATAAATGCGGCCCGCATTTTTTCATTGATCGTGAGGGCTATATCCATCATGTGCTGCGGAACGCTCTTTGCGCGAAGCATGCCGGGGATGTCGATTCTTCGCGGGCTCGCGGCAATCAGGCCTCGCTCGGCATCGAAATGCTGGGCCTTCTGGATGACCTGAGTATCGCCTTGATGCTCTGCCGCGAATTGGTCGCCCTGGCGAAGAAACCGCCGTCTCCATCCGCAGGATCGACGACGCCCAAAACGACGAAAGCGCTCAAGGACATCGTGGGTTTCCTTTGTCATGAGTCCAAGAAAAAGAAAAAATACACATCGCGAACCGGCAAGATGATCGACGCAATGGCCTCAAAATATAAGGACGCCGACTTCTCCGGCCTCACCGAGATCTGGATTCCGCCGGATCGAAATTCCTGGCCCAAGGCACTTGGCTATTACGGGGTCCCGGGGGAAGCGGCGAATGCCTCTATTCAGGCACTTTATTGGAATGCTCTGAAATCCACGGCGGCGGGAGATACTTATCCACTGAAGGTAGCCAATAAGAAGTCTGTGAAAGTAACCTCCGGAACATGCAAGTGCGTCGCATCCAAAGGAGTAGACCTGGATGCCAAAGCCGAGGACATCACCCTTTGCAGGATGGCAAAGGACGAGGAATTGCCATGCGAAATCGACGGCGGGAACATATATGCAGACGTTCCGGTCGCTGACATCACGCAGTACGTAAACGATCTGCTTGAAGGGGCGCTCAAGGTATCCGAGAAGCGCAAGCCGGACATTGAGAAGCTCGAAATCCTGATGGCCCTCAGCGACGAGAACTACAAGAGACTCCTGGGCTACACCGAAGCCCAGTATGCGTCCCTTGCCGACCTGGCACAGGCGCTTCAGAGGATCTACCGGTTCAAGCGCATCCTCTCCCACCACTATGCCGCGAAAAAGCGGAAGCGGGACCCGGGCGGCTACTTCGACTGGGACAAATTTTTGAGCCACGAGTATCTTGCGGACGTGAGAATGCTGAACAAATTCAAGTGGGAACCAACCGATCCGAAAAGGAAGCCGCTGGGATTTGCTGAGCGGAACGATGCCGGCGTCTGGGGCGGATAGACGGGAATTCCGCCGCACGAAAGACATGAGGTGCCGAAGGTGGCGAGGAAGACAGCGCACATAGTCGAGCGGGGCGACACGCTCAGCAGGATAACGGAGAAGTACTACGGGGATCTTACACTTTATCCGCAGTTGGCGGAGGTGAATGGAATCAAGAACCCCGATTACATCGTGCCGGACCAGGTTATCAAGCTCCCGGACGCTCTGTATCGTGCCAACAATGTCTACTACTCTCCCTTGGAGACCACCATCGAACTTGATCCGACCAGGCGCCTCTGCGGCTGCGATGAGCCTGAAAAGAACTACCCTTACGACGACGATACGTTCGAGATGATCCGCCGGATCAAGGACCTCGTGCTAAAATCGAGCGAACACCAGGACGTTCCGCCTGTGGCCGTTGCGGGCGCTATCGCGGACGAATTCAACAGCAGTCGAGGGGGCAAGCGAGTAGCGGATTGGTTCCAGGATAAATTCTACATTCACACCTTCAGCAACAACCGTTTCAGGATAGCCGCGATCCTCGACGAAAAGAGCAAGCTGCTGAATGCCACGAAGCATGATCTCGGGATAGGAAATATCCAACTGGGGACAGCCAAAATGCTGTACGACCGGTACCCCGAGAGTTTTTTGGATAAGGATTGGGACTATCAAGATCTGGTCGATTATATACAGACAGATGGGGGAACCTGCCACCTGGCGGCCCTCTACATCCGATATGGGTGGGAAATGCTTGCCGAAGAAATCGCGGACTATCCTTTACGGCGTTATGAGGCGGTGCTGGTCACGTTCTACAAGCAGGGGGAGGAAAAATACGTGGGGCGTTTTTGGGAAAGAAAAGAAAAGGATCCCTCGGCAAAGATAGAGCCGGGCGAAGGTTGCCGCGTCTGCCTTCAGCGGGAAAAAATAATGAAGATGCTGGGCTTGAGTTAGCGAATCGAGCGATTTGTGCAGCGACGAAACGGCAGGCGCCGCGACAAAAGAAACCCTGTTCGGTGCCGATTTGTGAATAGCCCTGCTTCAGTGTTGCCGCGGTATCTAAAGCCCGGCGCGTTCCGTAGCCATTCGCGGGGCGTGAGTTTTGACCAGGTCGAGCAGGTGCTCTTTCATGGGGTTGCGAATCGCCTGCACATCTTCGAGTCTGATGACTTCTTCGAAGACGTTCACCCCCGAAATCTCGGTGCTTTCCATGATCACCTCGTCCGGAGGCAGGAACGTGGAAACGTGGGTCGAAATTGTGGTGACGGGCAACTGCGCGAACTCGGGAAAAGTCCCCGATCCTACGGGAAAATGCAGCGCAGACAGCAGGTTGGTCAGGCCTGTCTGACGGGATACCACAATCTGCATGACCAGGTAGTGGAGCAGGAATTGCGGGAGTTCCTCCGGGCTCCGTTTTCGATCCGTGAGCATATCGCGAAGTCTGGCGGGGGAGAATCCCGCGTAGGTGAGAGTCCACTTGAGGGGGGAAGTCACCGTGATGTTCTTTCTGTCCTGTCCATTGGTCGCGACATGCGTGTATTCCACCGGTGTGATCTCGGGAGCGGAGCTGAGGATGTCGATGGGCGCCCTCAGCTCTCTCGAAATCTCGAAGGGCTTCTTCGATGCGATGGACTCGTATGAGTCCTGAAGGTCCTTGAAGGCCTTGTCGGAGCCTTTTACGGCGCCGCGGGTGGTGCCCTGCACATACTCTCCGAGCACCTGCGTCGGCCGGAGAAGCGGAGTGAGTGTGACCAGATATTCCCTGATGCGCCCTCGCAGGTGGTCTGCAATGGCCCGGGTCAACTTTCGGAGAACTATCAGATCCTGAGTGGCAAAGCGTTCCTCTGTCATGGGGATACCCCTTCTCGATGAACCGGCGAAAATCGCAGTAGGTCCTTCACATAACCAGCCGCGTACTTTTTCTCAGACAAAACCTCCTGGAAGCATGTTGCCGACTCCGCCAACAACGGGCCCGACCGGGACATACGGCGGGGCGAAAGTCGGAACCGGACCGGTGCCGAGCACATTACTGACCATGGTGCTGGCCTGCCAAATCTGGAAACACTGCTCGAAAGCACCTGCAATCGCGTCAAACAATTCCTTGTGATGCAGCGCATCCGGATCGGCGAGACCCGCGATCATCTGCCCCTTCAGCACTGCTTTGGAAACGGGAGCCGCGACCTGGGTGAGCGCAATGACCGGCGCCGGGATGTTCGGGGTCGGCGGGGCGACCGGCGACGGGATGGCGGCGAACAGCGGATACCAGGGAAGCCCCGGAACCTTGATCGTGGCAGTATATGCAGTCCAACCGTTGCCGATCGCCTGAGCTATGGCGTTTGAGTATTTGGTCTCCTGGGGCGTGGCTTTAGGCGCTTTCGCCAGGATCAAGGGAGTCAAAGGGGGGCCCACGACCTGGCCTCCGGCTGCGGTCACGGCATTGATGATGACTCCCGTCAGCGTCGCTGCCGACTGCCACACGCCCCAGGCGGAGCAGATGGCATCGCAAACGCCGTCGATGTACGCTTCGAATTTCTTCGAGATGTCTTTTGCAGTATCGCAGTGGTACTTGTTCGGGGAGGCTGCAATAAACAGGCCCGGAGGCATGGGAGGGGGCACACAGATCAATTCGCCGGGCTTGAAAGCGTCGTTGAAATGCTGCGCGGGCGTCTTCCCGGAAGGCTGCTGCCACTGGACGGGAAGAAGCAACGACGCAGCCCGGAACTGGAGCTTCGCCATCTCCTTCATCATCGAAGCTTGGGGTGCAGGCACGAGCTTCCTTGCTCAGAATGAGATTATGGAGTTCTGGATACAATATTGACTAAAACTGCAAAGACATCAAACCACGAAAGGCTCGAAAGGTTTTGGTGTATTTCGTGGCTGTAATTCCTGGCTAATAATCTAACCGACGGTTGTCACAATATTTTCGGTTTCTCGGCAGCCGGGCCGGTGCAGCCGGCCGGCCCGGACGAATCACCCCCCCACGAGGACGTCAGGACTGCCTTCAGTCAGAAATCCCGGGCCCCCGCAATGTTGAGTCGAATCCCCTTGCCTGTGGGCGGGAATAAAGTTGATCGTGACAGTACCGCTTCCCTTTGCGGCAACCCACATGTTCGGGCCGCAGCAAGCCGCATGTACACCCAAATCGCCGATACGCAATGCAGGCTTCTTATTGATGAACACATTTGGGGAGCCGATTATGGCCGGTCCCGTCGTGCTGTGAGGGCATGCCAGGCAGCCATGGGCGTCCACGATCGCTTTAGCCTTGTCACCGAGCCGTCCTGCAGGGGGCATATTGCCTCGATACCGGGAATCTGACCTGCCGCGACTGCGAGCAGAAGTGTTCCGTCAGTAACAGGATAAAGTCGGCGTGCCTTCCGTGTCAATGGTTTACACTATCTTTCGAGCCTGACTCGATCGGATCCGCCCGGCCGCAGACACTCCCATGCCGGGCGTGGTGAGGCTTACTTCTGATATTCCGCATAGAGCCGCCGGTATTCCACGATCTTGGCCGAAAGCTCACTGAATCGCTGCGCCGCGCTGGCATCCCCGGCCTGAAGTTCGATTTTGCCTTCCGGCACTCCCACACCCTGAATGGTGACCTTGTCCTTCAGGACCACGACGGAATTCAGCCCATCGTAGGAGAGCTGGAAGGGATGTTCGCCAGAGGTGGTGTATTTGATGCCGAAGCCGTCGATGCGCAGGATTCCCGTGCATTCGCTGGCGCCGAAAAGGACCCACTTGCGCCCATGCCCGTGCTTCACCTGCACGCTGAGCGGGACATTCATCGACTTCAGCAGGGCCAGCTTCTGGATTTCGCGCTCGATAGCCTGGTCCAGGGCTGCTGTTCCGATCGGTGCATTCGGGTAGCGTTCCTTGACCTGCAGATATATGTCCAGGGCGTCCTGATGCTGTCGGGCGCTGCTCTTGGCCTTCGCCTGATCCAGCGCGCGATTCAGGATCTCGCCATCGAGCGACCTGGCCTCGGCTTCCTGCGGATCGATCGCCAGCATCAGGCGAACGAAGCGCAGGGCATTGTCCGAGTCGGGGGTCACATAGTTCTGGCGGTCCATGGCGGCGCGCGCGCTGATCCTCAAATCCCCCAGCGAACTGCTGACCGACTTTTCATACGCCGACTGCAGGCCGGCAGCGCAGTTGGCAACGGGACTGTGGCCGCGCAGCTGATCCAGCAGTGCGCGTGTGCCCGCGAAGTCCTTCTGGTCAAGCCTTTCGTTCCCGAGCGCCTCGATTTCGCGGCAGAAGCTCTGGCGGGCCTGGTCGAGGGCGGGAGTCCCTTCCTCTCCGGGAGCCTGCTGCCAGCGCTGCAGAATGTCGAACGCGTTTTCGGGAGAGGGAGGGAAGAAGTTCCTGGACCGTAAGGCGGCGTTGACCATGTTCGCGAACGGCGGGAGCTTCACGGGAGTCGCGGGCGTTACAGGTGGAAGCGGGATGACCGGTGTCTCCGGCGGCGGACTCACTGGCGGCGAAATCAGAGATGCCTGCCGGACGAGAATGTACGGCCGCTGGATATCGGCGCGCGCGGTGATCTCGACGTTTTCCTCCTTTGCCTCATAGCCGTCCAACTGAACGCGAAGCCGGTACACGCCGGTCTTGAGCTCGGTGTAGGGCAAGGGGGTATTGCCGCGAAACTCCCCGTTGATGTACACCTGCGCGCCCGGCGGCGTCGAATCCACCATCAGCTTCCCCGTGGCGGAAGTGGTCCCGAAATACAGCACCACGAACAAGGCGCTGAGCAGGAGGACGGCTCCGATCCCCAGACCCAGATAGAACTTGCTCGAAAACCGGCGTTTCGGCAGTGCTCCCGTGCCCGTCATGTCCATGTCCCGCCGTCCGAAGCCGGCGAAAGTGTCGGCAAAACTCTTGCGCCGGCGCTCTCCCCCCGAGACCACGACTGTGCGTTCCTCCAATTGCTCCTCCCGCCGCCGTACGGGCGGCCGGTCTCCGAAGGAGGAATCGTCGAGAGTGGGCTTGGACGCGCCTCCCCGGGAACTGCCGCTTCTGGGCCCCACGCGGGTCTTGAACCATCCGAATACGCTCTCTTCCCCTGTGCCGCTTTTCTCCTGCGCCGGCTCCGGCCAAAGGTTTTCACGAGTCTCCTGGCGCGGTGCCGATGCGGGCGGGGAAAACAGGCTCGAATCCTGGGACGGCGCGGACGGGGCGAACAGGCCCGATCCTTCCTCTTTGGCTGGAGGATACTGAGGTTCGTAGCGCGCAAGAGGCCGCTGTGGTTCGCGCGCCGGCTGGCCCGATGCGTCCAGTTCCCGTATCAGTTCCTCCACGGAACCCTGGCGCTCCGTCGGATGTTTCGAGAGCGCCCGCATCACGACGCGCGATAGGAGCGGCGACACATGCGGATTGGCGAAATTGGGCGGCAGGGGCGGAGCTCCTTCCATGATCGTGGCGAGATCCTGCGGAGTCTTGGCTTCGTAGGGAAGGCGGTTGGAGAGCAGTTCATAGAGGATTACGCCGAGAGCGTAGACGTCGGTGCGGTAGTCGGGGGCAACGTCGCGCACAACTCCGACCTGCTCAGGAGCAAGGTAAGGGAGTGTCACAGGCGTTGCGGTGAACACATCCCCCCCTTCGCGCAAACCGCTGCGGTGAAAACCGGCGACTTTGACTTTGCCGTCCGGTGCGACAAAAACGCGCGTGGGGTGAAGGGCGCCGTGGAGCATGGATATCCGGTGCGCCGCCATCACCCCTTCCGCGGCCTGCCGCACGAAGCCGCAGGCATCGGCGGGACTCATGCCCGGGTTGTTCTGCCGGTACTGCTGCAGCGTCACACTCTGGAAAAACTCCAGGAAAACGGCCGTCGCGCCGTCGGGCAGTGACTCCAGGCCGAAGACGCGCACCGCATGCGGGTGATTCAGTTGCGCCGCCAGTTTCACGGCGTCGGAAAACGCCTCCAGAAGTACCGGGCTGGCGGTGCGTTCCGCCGGTACGATCTGCAGCGCGACCACGCCGCGCACTGGATCCTCCGCCTTGTAGACCGGCCCCAGTTCTCCATCGGCTACTTTTTCCACCACCCGGCAGTTGCCCACACTCTTGCCGATGAAAGGATCAGAGGCGGCGGAAGCCGCCTCCTGCAACGGCAGACCGTCAATGGGACAGATTCGGAAGTCCTCGGCCCAGCTCCGCTTGCAAACAGGACAGATTCTCATGGCTACCCCCGGTGTAAGAACTGATTTCGCTCAATGATAATCGTCGCATTCCGGCCGCCTGCGAACGCATGGGAACTTACCCATCATAGCCTATCCTGCCGGAAAAGAAAAAGGGTACAGAGTTTTCGAGTTCTCGGGATGCAATCGGTGGTGGGATTCGAACTTCGGTGGCATTCGGACAAAAGGATGCGTCGCGCAACGATTCACGACAAAAGAATTTATCAATTGTCATTTGGCCGCTGCAAGCCTTGGGCTTGTGCTGTCCTGGCCGAGGCGCTGAGAATACGCGCCGGCTCGCGATTCTCCGTGGCGAGGCTCCAAACTGATCCAAACGGAAATGACAAATGACATTTGATAAATTCCATCTGTCGAGCCCCACTTCCGACTGCACCTGCATTCTCCACGGTTGCGCCGCCGCGCATCGGCCGGCATCCTCACCACATCGTATCGATCGGGGCCATCGAAATATTGAACAGGTCCGGCTTTTCACAGATCAGGGCCGCAGAAAAAATGTACATGACGTAATCGCGGGTTTCCGGGGGAATCCAGCCGTTGCGATAGAAATTCCAGAAGCTGCGCTGGCGCGGGTCGTTGGGCAGCTGGTCGAGTTTCTCGATAATGCGAGTCTGGCCGTAATTGTATGAGGCGATGACGAGCAGTCCCGAGGCTGCCGCCTTGGTCGAATAGAGGTAGGCCAGGTAGCGGGCCGCTGCCTGTGTGGCCCGGTTTTCATCGTGCCGCTGGTCGGAGAGGTCATATTGGGGCACATCCTTCAGCGGACCCAACGACAGGCCGAACTCTGCGGCGGTCTTCGGGATGAACTGCCACATGCCCTTGGCGAACCCGAACCGTGTTGGGGGTCCGACCCGGGTCGTGTCAAAATCGCTTTCCTGCAGGGCCAGAAACATGAATTCCGGAGGGAGTCCGTACTGGTCGAGCGCGATCCGGATCCTCTTCGGCAGGGATCTCTTGCCGGCCCGGTCGAGCGCGGTGCGCAAGCGCGGCGTGGACCGCCACCGCTCGATGTATTCCATGACCGTTCTCTGGAAATCGGGAGGCATCTCCAGGTCCGTCTCCCCGAGTCTGCGCGCGAGCCTCATGACCGCCTGCTCGACAGGAGACTTGCCGGTGTACAGGCCCAGGTTTTCAAGGTAGCGGTCGTAGTCCTGCTCCAGCCTCATCCTCCGGTTGCGCAGGTTCTGGAACTCCTCGGCGCTGATGGAGTCGTGCTGCTGCACCAGCTGGGCCTCGATGGTTCGCATCTGATAGAAGACCGATTCCGCCAGCAGTGTCTGCTCCTTCAGCTGACGGTTCTTGCGATAGAGTTCGATGGATATGCCGACTGCAGCCAGAAGTACGATGCCCGCCAGGACCAGCAGGGGCCAGCGCCGCCGCTTGTAGTATTTCTGCGCCGCCTGCAGAATCATCATGGTGCGGTCGCCTGCCGGTCCGCCCCGGGCCGCGTGCTCGAGCTTGCGGAACATCTGCTCGCTCTCGCTGGCGCGGCCCCCTTTTGCCTTTCTACTTCCCTGTCCACCGCGGAATTCGAACTCCGGGCCCCCCTTGCCGAGCTCGACCCGGTCCCCGTCGTGCAGCTCCGCGGCGCGGACCTGATGCCCGTTGACAAAGGTCCCGTTGGTGCTGCCCAGGTCCTCCAGTTCACAATGCCCGCCGCGGATGCGGATTTCCGCGTGTTCGGAGGAGACCGGCGAGCCGGGCGTCCGCCCCACGACGATGTCGTTTTTTTGCCCGCGGCCGAGCGTGATCCGGCCTTCCGGCAATTCCATCGGCGCCTTCCCGTGTTCCCATGCGCCCGACAACGGCACAATTCTCGGCCTGCCCCCTTCGCGGGCCTCCGCCGCGCGGAACGCGAAGACAGGACCGTCCTTTCCCAGCTGAACCTGATCCCCATCCCGGAGTCTTTCTTCCTGTACCCGCTTGCCGTTCAGAAAGGTCCCGTTTGTGCTCTCCAGATCCACCAGCAGGTAGCTTCCGCCCCTGCTCCGCACCTCGGCGTGGTGACTCGAAACCATGACCTCGGAGAATACAATGTGATTGTCGGCTTTTCTGCCCAGCCGGATAAGCTCCTGGTCCAGTTTGTCTTCCCGGCCCTTCCTGGAGCCGTGCAGATGCGCAATGATGATCGGCATTGGCCTGAATAATATCGAATGAGCGGAAGAAAAAAAACTATTTTGGATACCGGTCACCACGTGAGCGTCCAGGGAAACAACCCCTGCGCCCCCTTCGCGATCAGGTGCCCCCAGGAGACATATCGGAAGGCAGCACCTTTAAGTCCATTTCTGTGCTATACTAATGAATATGGCACCGCAGTTTTTCAAACTCGGAAGGGAAGGCAAAGCGGTTTCCACCGCCTGCGCGGAACTCGAGATTGAAGGGCAGGGGAAATTCGCCGTAGGCGCGGTGGCCACCATCGGACGGAATCCCGAGAGCCAGATCGTCCTCAGCAGCCGTTCCGCGTCACGAAACCACGCCCGCGTCTTTTTCGAGGGCGGCCACTATTGGATCAAGGACCTCGACAGCGCCAACGGAACGAGCGTAAACGGCAAGACGGTCAAACTGCAGATGCTGGCGGATCAGGATCAGGTGTGTTTCGGCGATGTGAAATCGGTGTTCCGCATGCCGGACCGGCCTACCGGGCCGGCGCCGCTCGCTCATGACCCGCTCGCCGAAGCGGACGTTGGGATCCCGGACGGCACCCCGACCGGTGGGCTGGGTGATGCGCTGCCGCGCCGTGCGGCCCGGCAGGCCGAATCTCGCGCCCCCGCTCCGGATCCGCAAGCAATCTCCGGGGGCTCGGAAATCCAGGCGCTCACGAAAAAAATAGAGAGCCTGCAGGCGGAAAACGAAAGTCTCAGACGCGAGGTCGCTCAATACCGCTCGACCACCACGACGGATGCAAACCCTCCCGCCGCCGGTGCTCCGGAAAAGGCCGAACTCGACAGGTTGCGCAGCCTCGTCGCCCGACTGGAACGCGCGCTCGCGGACAGCAACCAGCGGATCCGCAACCTGCAGCAGCGCCTGACCGGGGAGTAAGCCTGCTGGCCTGTGAGGCCGTCAATCCCAAAAAGCCGCCACAGATTTCACAGATTTCATAGCGCGGCCGATGGCCGCAACCAGGTAAAGCGACGACTCCTGGAAGCCGTGTCTTTGGCATTCCCTGCGCTGCGAAGGAACGCATGGCACAGTCGGTATCGGGATCGATTTCGCCATCATCGGGCTGCAAGTATTGTTACGGAGGCGTCCAACTCCACAGTTTTCGATAGCGATTGCGACTGCGATTGCGACCCCGATGCCGATACCGACCCCGTATTTCCATGGTGCTGAAGAATCCTTCCTTGGGTCATCTGACTTT
>Ga0102851_10002152_pt1 | contig 11790 bp, 9 predicted proteins | sample Mud3Dept3metaG_FD_79558 | JGI IMG/M metagenome (GOLD analysis project Ga0102851, IMG submission 79558) | Freshwater wetland microbial communities from Ohio, USA, analyzing the effect of biotic and abiotic controls - Mud 3 Core 4 Depth 3... | ecosystem: Environmental > Aquatic > Freshwater >... | reverse complement strand
CCTGAAACGTTTTTCCCTGGACTATTTGAAAGAATTCCACCAGAAAAATCCCCTCCAGACGGGGGCCATGAAAGAGGAATTGAAATCCAAACTTCCCCCCCGGGTGGACGCCCGGCTCTTCAACCATCTTCTATCCATCCTGACCGAAGAAAAAAAGATCGCCCTGGATAAGGAAACGGTTCGCCTCTCCTCCCACGCCATCTCCCTGAAAGAGGAAGAAAAGGACCTGCGCAAGAAGATCGTGGTCCTCTTCTCCCGGACCAAGCTCCAGCCGCCCACGGTGAAAGAAACCCTGGCCGAGCTCGGGGTCTCGGAAAGTGAGCTCAAACCGGTCCTCCAGCTTCTGACCAAGGAAAACGTGCTGGTGAAGGTGAAAGAAGACCTCTACTTCCACCGCCAGGCCCTGGAGGAGCTGGAGGGGAAAGTGATCCAATTCCTGCAGCAGAACAAGGAGATGACCCCTCCCCAGTTCAAGGATATCTCCCAGGTGTCGCGCAAATTCGCCATCCCCCTGCTGGAGCATTTTGACGGTAAGAAGCTGACCATGCGGATCGGGGACAAGAGGGTGTTGAGGAAATAAGCCGAATGCGGAATTCGGGTTGTGGATTGCGGAATAAAAAAGACAAATGATTGGGACGCAGATGAACGCGGATTTTCAGGATTCGACCGAGACAAAAATGGTTTGCGGCATTTATCCGTGCAAATCAGCGGCCCTTGAGATAAATAGGATTTTTATAATTTAATGATAGTGAACGGCAGAAATAAGTGAATATGGAACGGGGGTCATTGCGAACGGAGTGAAGCAATCTCATGAGATTGCCGCGCCGTCCCGCGCTTCGCGGGACTCCTCGCAATGACTATTTTCTTAAGCCGTTTCCTATCGCAAACAAGGGGAATCTTTTGGAGCGGGAAATACGGGTCCTGGTGGCGGAAGCGGACCCTTCCTTCGTGAAGATCATCGCGGATTCGATGGAGGAATCGGGCAGTCTCTATGACCTGGAGTCTGTATCTTCCGGCCGGGATTGCTTGGAAAAACTCCGGGAACAAAAATTCGACATTCTCCTCCTGGACCATGACCTCCCCGACGGAAAGGGCCTGGACTGGCTCCGGCGTTTCAACGAGCTGGGCGTGGGCATTCCCACCATCTTCGTTACCGCCAAGGGAGATTCCCGCCTGGCCATTGAAGCCATGAAGGAAGGGGTGTTCGATTACGTCAATCGCTCGGCCGAATGCGCCAAGGCTTTTCCCTTCCTCGTCCACCGGGTCATCGACGGGTATTCTCTCATGGTGGAAAAGGTCCGGCTGCAGAAGGAATTGATCGCCACCAAGAATTTCCTGGAGTCGGTGATCGAAAAAGCCGGGGACGCCATCTCCGTGGTAGACCTGGAGGGCAAAGTCCTCTACTGGAACGAAGGAGCGGAACGGGTGTACGGGTATTCCCGGGACGAGGTCATGGGAAAAGAATTGAGCAAGCTCATCACCTTCCGGAGTGAGAAATCGAAAGACCAGGAGGAATGCTTCCTGGATTCCCTGATGGGCCGGGTGAAGCAGGGAGAGGTCATCTCCAATGCCGAGTGCAGAAGAAGAACAAAGGATGGGAGAGAAATCATCGTCCACATGACCGCCTCCCCCCTGCGCAGCGCGGAAGGAGAGATCGCGGGAGTTACCCGGATCTGCCGCGACATCACCCATCTCAAGAAAGCGGAAGAACGCCTGATGCTGACCGAAAGGCTGTCTTCGCTGGGGGAGCTCACCGCCGGGGTGGCCCATGAGCTGCGCAACCCGCTCGCCGGGATCAAGATCAACACCCAGGTCCTCGCCCGGAAGAAAGACCTCTCGGAAACCGACCGGCGGGTCATCGAGAGCACCCAGGAAGGGGTGGAGAAGATCCAGAAAATCGTCGACGATATGCTCCATTTCGCCCGCCCCAAGGCCGCTCACTTTCAGGAGGAGGATATCAACGAGGTGATCGGCAAGAGCCTGGCCATTCTGCAGGCCAAAATGAAAAAGGGCAACATAGCCCTGGTCTTCGAAAAAGGGAAGAGCCTTCCCCCTCTGCGTATCGATCTCCACCAAATTCAGCAGGTCCTGATCAACCTCATGCTCAATGCCATCCAGGCCATGGAGAAGGGCGGAACCCTGACCCTCCGCGCCTTCCGGGAAACGGATGAGGGAGTAGGGGTAGAAATTCGCGACACGGGAATCGGGATTCCGGCGGCCAATCTGAAGAAGATTTTCGATCCCTTCTTTACCACCAAGTCCGAAGGAACGGGCCTGGGTCTCTCCATCACCATGAAAATCCTGGATAACCACCGCGCATCCCTGGACGTGGAAAGCGAGGAGGGAAAGGGATCGGTCTTCACCCTCCATTTCCCCGGGGAGGGGGCCCGTGGGATTTAGCATCCTGATCATCGACGACGAGCCTACCCTGCGCGATTCCCTCCAGATCGCCCTCAGCGCTTCCGGGTATGAAGTGCAGACCGCCCGGACCGGCGAGGAAGGGCTCGCCATTTTCGAAAAGCAGAGCCCGGACCTGGTTCTTCTGGACCACTGGCTTCCCGGGATCAACGGAGACCAGGTCCTCCAGAGAATCAAGGAAGCCGACCCGGAGATCCCGGTCATCGTCATGACCGCCCAGGGCTCGGTGGACCTGGCGGTCCAGTCCATGAAGATGGGGGCCTTCGATTTCCTGGTGAAACCCTTCGAGCTGGAGCAGGTGGAGGCCCTGGTTCAGAAAGGGCTGGAACAGAACCGCATGAAGAAGGAGCTGGAATGGCTCCGGGCCCAGTACCGCGAAAAGTTCCGGTCCGGGGGAATCATCGGAGCCAGCCCCAAGATGAGGGAAGTGGTACGGCTGGCCGAGAAGCTCGCCCCCAGTTCCGAAACCACTGTCCTCATCGAGGGAGAAACGGGAACGGGCAAGGAACTTTTAGCCGAATATATTCACTCTTTGAGCCCCCGATCTTCCTTCCCCTTCGTCCCCATCAACTGCGGCGCCTTCCCCCAGGAACTCCTGGAGAGCGAGCTCTTCGGGTATGAAAAGGGAGCTTTCACCGGCGCCTCGGAAAAGGGGAAAATGGGAAAGATCGAGTCCGCCGAAAAAGGGACTCTCTTTCTCGATGAAGTGGGGGAGCTTGCGCAGCCTTCCCAGGTAAAAGTTTTAAGGGTATTGGAAGAGAAGGAGTATTTCAAGCTGGGAAGCGTGGAGAAGAAGAAAGCCGGCGTCCGTTTTGTGGCTGCCACGAATAAGGACCTTGAAGAGGAAGTGAAAAAGGGGAAATTCCGGGATGACCTCTTCTTCCGCCTCAACGTGGTGCGAATCCGGATTCCCCCGCTGCGGGAGAGAAAAGAGGACGTGCTGGCCCTCTTCCGCTTTTTCATGGCCCGCTTCAATGAGCAGTTCCGGAAGGGGTTCCTCCGCATCTCGCCGGAGGCGGAAGGGCGCATCCTGGCCTATCCCTGGCCGGGAAATGTTCGGGAGCTGCGCAATACGGTGGAGCGGATCGTCCTCCTGGAAAGGGGGGACACGATCCTGGAGAAACACCTCGCTTTTCTGGGCGGCAAAGACGAAGACCGGCCGAAGCCCTCCCTCCGGCCAACGATTCCCCCCGGGGGGGTCGTCCTGGATGAGGTGATGAAGGAGTATATCCTCGAAGCCTTGCGGATGAAGAAGGGAAACCAGATTCAGGCGGCCAAGCTCCTCGGCATCTCCCGCTCGGCCCTTCTGTACCGGATGGATAAATTCGGGATAAGAGACAGTTCGGGTGATTCAGTTCGGAGGAATTTAGTTCGGAGTTCGGAGTAAAGACAGGGCTAATAATTTCCCGCTTATAAATTTTTCTCTTGACAAAGAAATTTGGCCGTGTTTTAATGCTTGAAAATCCAATGGAATCGGAATCGATGGACAGACCCTTGATCACAAAGAATTTTGGCTGGTGGTTTTATTATTATTACGGAGGGGTCTGCCCATCGGCCAGGATGACCTAGACCAAAGGTCTTAATCAAAAAAACGAGCCATGGGTAGATGAAAAGACGCTACCCATGGCTTTTTTATTTTCTTTCTTACCGAAAAGGCCATGGTGGCAAAAACCCCATGGCCTTTTTCGTTGGAGGGGAACAGCCATGATCATCGTCATGAAGAACAACGCCGCCAAAGAACAGATTCGCAAGGTCGTGGAATGGATCGAATCCATCGGCTATAACGCCCATCTCTCCCAGGGGGTGGAAAGGACCCTCATCGGGGCCATCGGGGACGGCCGGGGGAAGGAGCAGCTCCAAGCCATCGGATCCCTCCCGGGGGTGGAAAAGGTGGTCCCCATACTGAAACCCTACAAGCTCGCCAGCCGTGAATTCAAGGCATCGGATACGGTGGTCCGGGTGGGCGACCTGGAGATCGGCGGACCCCGTTTTATCATCATGGCCGGACCCTGCACCGTGGAGAGCGAAGAGCAGCTCATGGAAAGCGCCTACGTGGTGAAAAAGGGCGGAGGCCATATCCTGCGGGGCGGGGCGTTCAAACCGCGGACCTCCCCCTACAGCTTTCAAGGGATGGAGGAAGAGGGCCTGAGGCTCCTGAAGAAAGCCGGGGAGAAAACCGGGATGCCGGTGGTGACCGAGGTCATGAATACGACCGAGGTGGACCTGGTGGAAGAGTATTCCGATATCCTTCAGATCGGGGCCCGCAACGTCCAGAACTTCGCCCTCCTGAAGAAGGCCGGTCAGGCCCGGAAACCCGTCCTTTTGAAGCGGGGAATGATGACCACCCTCGAGGAGCTTCTCATGTCTGCGGAATACATTCTGTCGGCGGGCAACAGCCAGGTCATCCTCTGCGAAAGGGGAATCCGCACCTTCGAGACCGCCACCCGCAACACCCTGGATCTAAGCGCCGTGGTCGTTCTCAAGGAATGTTCCCACCTCCCGGTGATCGTCGATCCCAGCCACGCCACGGGCCATTGGAAATACGTCACCCCCCTGGCCAGGGCCGCCGTGGCCGTGGGGGCCGACGGGCTCCTCATCGAGGTTCACCCGGAGCCCGAAAAAGCGGTCTGCGACGGTCTCCAGTCGTTGAAGCCGGAAAAGTTCTACCAGCTCATGGAAGAGGTATCTCTTCTCGAGCAAATCATGAGAAAGGAGGTCAGAAAGCTTCCATGAATAGCATCCAGGTAAACTTGGACAGAGTCTCTTCTTCTTCCTACGAAGTCTACATCGGCCACCAGATCATGGACCGCATGGCTCTCCTTCTTTCCCGTCACCGCTGGGCGCGGCGGTACTTCGCGGTCATGGATTCCAATGTATCCGCCCTTCACGGGGAAAGGGTCCTTGCTGTCCTCGGGAACCTGGGGCTCCAGGTCGAAAAACTGGAGTTCCCCGGAGGGGAGGCCTGTAAGAGCATCCACACCTGCATGGATCTGGCCGAACGCCTGATGGAGCGGGGGGCCGACCGGACCTCCGCCCTTATCGCCCTGGGAGGCGGCGTGGTGGGCGACCTGACCGCATTCCTCGCCTCCATCTACATGAGGGGAATTCCCTACGTGCAGGTTCCCACCACCATTCTCGCCCAAGTGGACAGCAGCATCGGCGGAAAAACGGGCGTCGATCTTCCCGCTGCCAAGAACCTGCTGGGCACCTTCACCCAGCCCAAGGCGGTCTTCATCGACCTGGCCTTTTTGGAAACCCTTCCCGATCGGGAGTTCACCAACGGGCTGGCTGAAATCGTCAAGTACGGGATCATCGACGATCCGGAGCTCCTGGAGGAGCTGGATGCAGGCGCGGAAGCCCTGCGGCGGCGGGACCCAGCTTTTCTGGAGGGGGTTATATCCAAATCCTGCCGGATCAAAAAAGGGATCGTGGAGAGTGACGAAAGGGACCGGGGGCTGCGCCGCATCCTCAACTTCGGCCACACCGTGGGGCATGCCGTCGAGGCCGAGTCCGGTTTCGCCGTATCCCACGGGGAGGCGGTGGCCATGGGGATGTGTGCGGCGGTCCTTCTTTCCGAGCGGTTGAAATACCTCTCCCCCGGGGACCGGGAGCGAATCCTGTCGGTCATCGAAGGGCTCGGACTTCCGGTCCGAATCCCCGCCTCCCTGGACACCGATGGCATTTTGCAGGGGCTGAAGAAGGACAAAAAGAAGGAGGGCGGAAAGATTCATTTCATTCTCCTGAAGAAGCCGGGGCAGCCTTTTGTGAACGGAGGGATCCCTCTGCCCCTGGTGCAGGAAACCATCGAGGCTCTGAAGGCATGAAGAGAAAAACGGTGGAAAACATCCGGGAGGAACTCGGGAAAAAAGACCGGGAAATTCTCCGACTCCTCAACCAGCGAAGCTCCCTGGCGCAGGAGATGGGCCGGACCAAGAAACAATTGGGCCGGGAGGTGTATGATCCCTCCCGGGAGGCCCGCGTTCTCGCCTCCCTGGCCGGAGCCAACGAGGGGCCCCTGCCGGATGAGGCCCTGAGCAACATCTACCGGGAGATCTTCTCTTCCTCCCGGCAGCTCCAGTCGCCCCTTACCGTGGCCTGCCTGGGTCCGGAGGCTTCTTTTTCACATCTGGCCGCCCTGGCCCAATTCGGAAAAAGTACCCAAATCGTGCTGGAGAAAACCATCGGGCAAGTTTTTGATGGGGTGGAAAAAGGAAAGGCCTCCTTCGGCATCGTTCCCTTCGAAAATTCCATCGAGGGATCGGTCAAGATGACCCTCGACCGGATGATCTCCACACCCTTGAAGGTCCGGGCCGAAACCTTCCTGAAGGTCTCCCACTGCCTGATGTCCCTGGGAAAGGGAAGGAAAATCAAAAGGGTCTATTCCCACCCCCAAGCCCTGGCCCAATGCCGGGAATGGCTGGCCCGGAATCTTCCCCATGCCGGGGCGATGGCCACCGACAGCACGGCCACGGCCGCCTTGCGGGTCCGGAAGGACAGAGAAGGGGCCGCCATCGCCAGTTCCCTCGCCTCCAAGGTCTACGGACTCACTCTCTTGGCCGAGGGCATTGAGGACCATCCCATCAATATCACCCGCTTCCTGATCCTGGGGAACGGGGAAAGCACCCCCACGGGACGGGACAAGACTTCGATTCTATTCGGCACCCCCCATGTCCCGGGAGCCCTTCACGGGACCCTGGGCCCCTTTGCCAGGGCGGGCATTAACCTGCTCAGGATTGAATCCTACCCCATCCGGGACCGAGTGTGGGAGTACCTCTTCTTCGCCGATTTCGGCGGCCATCTCCGGGAAAGAAAGGTGCATGACTGCCTCCGAAAGGTGGAAGGGAAAACGGTTTTTCTCAAAGTCCTGGGGTCCTATCCAAGGGGGGACGACAGCCGATGATTTGCGTCTCGGTCATGGCCCAAACTAACCGCGAAGCGGTGCGAATGATGAAGCGGGGGTTCGCCACGGCGGATATAGTGGAGCTCCGTCTCGACAGGATTTGCCGCCCCAGCCTTCCTGCGTTATTGAATGGCCGGGAAGGAAAAATTCTGGTCACCAACCGGAGCAGGGAGGAAGGGGGATTCTTCCAGGGCTCCGAGCGGGATCGAGTGAACCTGCTGGCCCAGGCCGCGAACCTGGGAGCGGATTACCTGGATGTGGAAGCGAGCATGGGAAAGCACTGGATCGGCCGGCTGAAGGCCGAAATCGGGGGCCAGAGGGCAGTCACCCGGATGATCATCTCCCACCATAATCTTCGGAAAACCCCTTCCTGGAACGCCCTGGTGAGAAGGCTCGACGCATGCCGGGCTTACGGGGCCCACGCGGTGAAGATCGTCACTTTTGCCAACTCGGCCGAGGACAATCTTCGGGTGCTCCGGCTCATCCCCAGGTCCTTGGCTCAGGGGCAGCCCATCATCGCCTTCTGCATGGGGCCCCGGGGCAGGGTCAGCCGGGTTCTCGCTCCTCTCCTCGGTTCCTTCCTCACTTACGCCAGCCTCCGGAAAGGGGCCGAAGCGGCCCCCGGCCAATTCACCGTGGCCGAGATGCGGAAAATCATGGACCTGCTCGGGGCGCAAGAATCCCGGTCCGTCCTGGCCTGCAAATCCGTCATCCGCCGGAGGGCAGCATGACCAGCCGCGGATCGCTTCTTGCTGAAGGAAGGCTGGGGAGAACTTCAAAGGGCGAAAAACAGCGACTCTTTGCCCTGTTCGGAAATCCCGTGGGCCACAGCCTCTCCCCGCTCATACACAACGCGGCCTATGAGGCGATGAATCTTTCGGCCCATTACCTCGCGCTGGCAGTGCCCGATGGGGAAACCACGTTGCATCGGATGCGGGAGATGGGAATCGAGGGGGCCAGCGTGACCATTCCTCTGAAAACCGCGATCATGGCCTGCCTCGATGAGATCGACGACCATTCCCGGGCCATCGGGGCGGTCAATACGCTGTGGGCCAAGGAGGGGCGGGTCTTGGGCACCAACACCGATTGGGTCGGCTTCACCCGGAGCCTGAAAGATCATTTTGACTTGCGGGGCAAGACCTTTGCCATCCTGGGCTCCGGCGGCGCCGCCCGGGCCGCGGTCTTCGGCATTCGGAGGGAAGGCGGGCATCCCATCGTGTTCTCCCGCAACCCGGAAACGGGCATCGCCCTGGCCCGGGATTTCCATTGCCCTTACCGTCCTCTGTCCGACCTGGAAAAGGTGGAAGCCCAATGCCTGGTCAACACGACTCCGGTGGGGATGTCCCCGAATGCGGCGGGGATCCCGGTTCCCCCGAGGACTTTATCCCGTTTTGCGTGGGTGATGGACATGGTTTACAACCCCCTCCAGACCCGGCTGCTGAGGGAAGCGGAGGCGGCCGGATGCGGCGTGATCACCGGCCTTCCCATGCTTGTCCACCAGGGGGCCGAACAGATCCGGAGCTGGACCGGGAAAGAGCCCCCAGTCGGTTTGATGCATCGAGTTGCGGAAGAAGAGCTCCTGCGGCGGTCTGCATGCAGGGGCGATTCAAGAATCGCCCCTACGAATGATTTGGGAAAAAGGAATTGAAAGCGGAAATGTCCGATCCGATCGAAATCCGACCCGTTTCCAGGCTCAATGCCTCCGTCCGCGTACCGGGCTCAAAGAGTTACACCCAGAGGGCCCTGGTCATTGCCTCCCTGGCCGAAGGAAAATCTCTCCTCCAAGGCCCCCTGATCTCCGAAGACACGGAGTACTTGGTCGAGGCTCTGCAGGTCCTCGGGGCGGAGATCGTTACCGCGGGCGAAGACCTTGTCGTCACCGGAACAGGGGGGATCATCGCCCCTCCGAGAAAACCGATCTTCCTGGGAAACAACGGAACCGCCACCCGATTCCTTATCGGCGCGGTCTCTTTGGGGAATGGAGATTATCTCCTGACCGGGTCGCCCCGCCTCTGCCAGAGGCCGATGAAACCCCTTTTAGAAGCCCTTCGCGCCTTGGGCGGAGCTTCCACCTGCGAAGGGGAGGAGGGGTACCTTCCCCTCACCATTCATGCCCGAGGGATCCGGGGCGGGCGGGTGATTTTTGGGGATGCGGAAAGCAGCCAGTACATCTCCTCCCTCCTGATCAGCGCTCCCTTCGCTTCGGGGGACGTGGAGATTCAGGTGCGGGGTTCTTTGGCCTCCCGCCCCTATGTAAATCTGACATTGCGGGCGATGAAGGGTTTCGGGGTCCGGGTGGAGACCTGCGGAGAGAATCACTTCCTGGTGCGAAGCGGTCAGCGCTACCGAGGGACCGATTATCCCGTCGAGGGCGACGCTTCCAGCGCATCCTACTTTTTCCTGGCCGCGGCTCTCACCCGAGGAACGGTTCGGGTCTATCCCCTCTCCCGCGAAAGCCTGCAGGGGGACGGGAAATTCCTTCATCTTCTGGAAAAGCTGGGGTGCACCGTTTCCTCCGGGGATTCCTGGGTCGAAGTGAAAGGGAACCCCCTGACGCCGGGCGAATTCGTATTCGACATGGGCGATATGCCGGACATGGTTCCCACCCTGGCCGTCCTTTCCGCTCTCCGACCGGGCCGGACCGTCATCCGCAACGCAGCCCACCTGCGGATCAAGGAGAGCAACCGCCTGGAAGCCATGGCCGGGGAACTGGCCAAGACCGGCATCCGCGCGGAGGAAAGGGAGGACGGTTTGGTCATCGAAGGAGGAAGCCCCCGGAGGGCGGAGATCGAGACGTACGACGACCATCGCATCGCCATGAGTTTCGCCATCCTCGGCCTTGCGATCCCGGGCATGCGCATCCGAGACGGGAGTTGTGTGCGGAAGTCCTTTCCCGGTTTCTGGGAAGAATTGGGAAAGCTGTACAGGGATCGTCCATGAATTTCATCCTCATCGGGTACCGGGCTTCGGGGAAGACATCAGTCGGGAAAAAACTCTCCGGCCTTCTTGGGCTTCCCTTCTACGACACCGACGCACTGATTCGGCAACAGACCGGAAAGACGGTCCGGGAGATGGTTCTCCATGGAGGATGGCCGGCATTTCGGGAGGCGGAGAGGGCAGCCGTCGACAGCCTCGCTGGTCAAGAGGAGACTGTCATTGCCCTGGGGGGAGGGGCGGTCCTGGATCCCGCCAACGTGAAAGTGTTGAAGCCCCGGGGATTTTTCATCTGGCTTCAGGCCGATAAAGAATCGATTCAAGAACGCCTTAAAGGAGACTGGTCAAGCGCCGAACAGAGACCCCCTCTTTCAATTTCGGGGAAAAGGGACGAAGAAGAAATCCTGAGACGAAGGATTCCCATTTATGAAGCCATCGCTGATCTTATCGTCGATACGACCGGATTACGCATCGAAGCTGTCGCTGAAGAAATTTTCGCGGCTCTCAGGAATCGGAAATCTTCTGGGCCGGGTTCTCCATCCCTCGAGGAATCTGCCGGAGAAGGAATAGGAGAGGCAAGATGTCGGGAAATACACTAGGGGTGCTCTTCCGGGTGACCACCTGGGGTGAATCTCACGGCCCGGCCGTGGGAGCTGTCGTGGACGGATGTCCGCCCGGCCTCGAACTGGCCGTCGATGATATCCAGCAGCAGCTCGACCGGCGCAGGCCCGGAACCGGCCAGGGGGCTTCCCCCCGGCAGGAAGAAGACCGGGTGGAGATTCTCTCGGGGGTCTACCAGGGTCTAACGATCGGAACCCCGATCGCCCTTCTCATCCGCAACCGGGAAGCCAGGGGTTCCGATTATGAGCCCCTTGAAGATGTCTTTCGTCCGGGCCATGGAGACTGGACCTATTTCAAAAAATACCGCATCCGGGACCCCCGCGGGGGCGGACGGGCCTCGGGGCGGGAAACGGCCGCCCGCGTCGCTGCCGGAGCGGTGGCCCGCAAAGTCATCGCCCGGGCCGGAATCGAGGTCTTCGCTTACCCCCTGGAACTCGGAGGCATCGCCGTCGAGGAATTTTCCCGGGCGGAGATTTTGAGAAACAGGTTCTTCTGCCCCGATTCCCGGGCGGTGGAAAAGATGGGGGAAAAGGTCGAGGAGGCAATTGCCGAAGGGGATTCCCTGGGCGGGGTCGTGGAGGTGCGGGTTTCGGGTTGTCCGCCTGGCCTGGGAGAGCCGGTCTTCGACAAAATGGACGCCGACCTGGCGAAAGCGCTGATGAGCCTGGGCACCGTCAAAGGAGTCGAAATCGGCGCCGGCTTTGAGGTTGCCAGAATGAAAGGCTCGGAGAACAACGATCCCCTTGGGCCAGCCGGGTTCATGACCAACCACGCCGGCGGAATTTTGGCCGGGATCACCACCGGGGAAGAGATCGTAATTCGGGCGGCCTGCAAGCCCATCCCCTCCATCGGGAAGGAACAGGAGACGATTGACATCCATGGAAACCCGCGCCGGATTTCCGTCGGAGGAAGGCATG
>Ga0102851_10002151_pt1 | contig 11791 bp, 8 predicted proteins | sample Mud3Dept3metaG_FD_79558 | JGI IMG/M metagenome (GOLD analysis project Ga0102851, IMG submission 79558) | Freshwater wetland microbial communities from Ohio, USA, analyzing the effect of biotic and abiotic controls - Mud 3 Core 4 Depth 3... | ecosystem: Environmental > Aquatic > Freshwater >... | reverse complement strand
GTCTTGTCGAACGCCTCCCACTTCTCCTTCGCCGCCGCGATCTGCGCCCTGCGATCGCCGAACGGGTGCTCGTTGCCCCACGCGCCCCAAAACACCTCGATCGCGAAGGCGGGGGACACCACGAATCCGGGGACGAAGATCGCGACCCCGATCAGCCCTCCGACGAGCTTGATCAGACCGGCGCCACCGTTACCGCTGCCGCTCGAGCCGCTGCTACTGCTGCAGTCGTCGCACACGTCGATGACGCTGCCGTTGGGGCAGGTGAAGGTGCGAGCTCCTCGCACGCAGGAGCAAGAGATGCCCCCGCAATCATCGGCCCTGACATCGTTGTGGCCGCTCACGATCAGCATGAACGCAACGACGAGGTTGAGGAGCGAGGTTTGGATCGACGACATCCTGGCTCCTCTAGTTTCCCGCCAGCGCGCTGGTGGCGGCCCACAAACCGACCGACATCACGGCGAAGCCCCACACCGCGCTGAACTTCGTGAGGGCCCGTTGCCGATGAAACACGTCCGGCGACCAGCGCGCCCCGACGGACACCACGTTGCCCAGATCGCTCGCCGCGTCGCTCTCGAGCGGGACGCTCTCCCACTGCGCGAAGAACCGCAGGTTGCGGTTGACGTAGATATTGAGGCCCGCGCGCGGTGCCCACGTCGGGTTCACGCCCCGGCTATCACCGTTCACGAAGTTGTAGCGAAGGCCGCCCCACACGCCGGCGTACGGCTGCACGTAGCGGAGCGGGATCGCGACGACCGCCGACGCGCCGAGCCCCGTGTTCGTCGACTGGCGGATCGCCGCCATTCCGGGATCGTCAGTCGGGATCTTGAGGTACTCGAAGTCGTACGCGATCCCGAGGTAGTCGTTCGGCCAGTACGACGTCTCCCACCCGAAGCCGGAGATCGTATCGACGGGCGTGCCGACGCCCTCGACGTCGCCGCGCGTCGCGTTGCTCACCGACAGCGCGAAGCTGAATCGATCCTGCGGGCGATTGTCGGCGTCCGCGAAGGCGAGCGCCGGCACCAACCACACCAACACGACGAGCGCACGCACGACGAGCAGTGTATGCCGATCTCGCGAGGCGAAAGGGCGTCGAGGAGATACAAAGCCGGTTTCGAGGCGCCCCCACTTGCGTTGAGTCGCGGAGCGGACGGGACTTGAACCCAGAGATCAGGGAAGCGGAACGAGCGCGAAGGCGCGGACCCAGCCCGCGCCGGTTCCCAGCTGGCCGGAGCGATTGTCGCCCCAACACCACAGCTCCGTGCCCTTCCGCGCGCATGTGTGGGCCTGGCCGGCATGCACGGCGGTCCAGCCGGAACCGTCGACGCGCATCGGCATCGTGGTGTGCTCGAGCGTGCCGATGCCGAGCTGTCCGCGGTAATTCGAGCCCCAGCACCACAGCCCCGTCTGCGTGTCGATGCCGCACGTGTGCATCTCGCCCCCCGACAGGCGACTCCAGGCGTGATTGCCGGCGATGGCGACCGGCAGGCTGCGATTGTCGGTCGTGCCGTCGCCGAGCGCGCCCTCGCTGTTGCGTCCCCAGCACGTGCCGTCGCCGTCCGTGAGGTCGATCGAGCACGTGTGGTGATCGCCCGCCACGATCGCGCCCTTGGGCGAGACCCCGCCACCCGCCACGAACGCGGTCCGCGTCGCCATGGTCCCATCGCCGAGCTGGCCGTACCCGTTGTCGCCGACACAGCGGACGGTATCGTCCTGCGCGATGCCGCACGTGTGCTCGAGTCCCGTCGCGACGCCGCGCCAGGCGCTGACCCCGACGGCCGTGATCGTCGTCGGGACCTCGATGATCGGCAGCCCGCTCGTGAGCTGCGACCGGTTGTTGCGGCCCCAGCAGCGAAGCTGGCCTCCGTCGATCGCGCACGCATGATCGCTGACGTCGAACTGACTCGCCGTGACCGCGCCGCTCACGGCGACCGGCACCGCGCTGCGGTTGACGCCGACGACGCCGAGGCTGCCGCCGGAGCTCGTGCCCCAGCACGACATCACGCCCCCGACGCTCGCGCACGCGTGCTCGTCGCCGACGCCGAGCGTCGTCCACGCTCCAGCCGCCAGCTGCTGCGGCACGAGCCGCCGCAGGTGCGTGTCGTCGCCGATCTGCCCCAGGTCGTTCTCGCCCCAGCACGCGAGCTGGCCGGCGGGGTCGATCGCGCACGTGAACGAGCTGCCGACGTCGGCCTCGCTCCACACACCGCCGACCTGCACGGGCGTCGTGGTCGCGCCGGTGCCGTCGCCGCGCTGGCCCGCGCTCCCATCGCCCGCGCAGTATAGGCCGCGGTCGGGCGCGAGCCGGCACACGTGCGTGGTCCCCACCGCGATCGCATCCCACCGCGCACCGGCATCGAGCACCGCCGGCACGCGCGTCGAGTCGACCGGAAGGACCGGGCCGACGTCGCCCCAGCACCACATCTCCCCCTCCGCACGCCGCGCGCACGCGACGCGCGAGCCGACCTGGACGTCGATCCAGTCGGTGTGGTCGGACGCGATCGGGTACGGCGTCGAGCGCACGACCGTCGTCGTGTCATCGCCGAGCTGGCCGGCGCGGTTCTCGCCCCAGCAGCGCAGCGCGCCCGCCTCGGTGATCCCGCACGTGACCTGATCGCCAGCCGCGAGCTGCTTCCACGTCGTCTCGTTGGGACGCTCCATGCCGAGCGTCGGCAGGACCTTGTTCGCGAGGTCCCCGATGCCGAGCTCGCCGGCCGAGTTGCCACCCCAGCAGTAGCGACGGCGATCAGCGGCGATCGCACACGTGTGACGTCGTCCCAGGGTCACCGTGGCCCAGGTCGTTCCTGCGCCGACCTGCTTCGGAACCCACGAGACGGTCCGGGTTCCGTCGCCGAGCTGCCCCACCTCGTTGCGGCCCCAGCACCACAGCGACCCATCGGTCTTGAACGCGCACGCGTGATCGCCGCCCGCCGCGACGCGGTCCCACGCGCCCCCACCGGTGACCTGCACCGGCTCGCGCTTCGAGACGGTCGACCCGATGCCGAGCTGTCCGTCGAAGTTCCCGCCCCAGCACCACAGCGTGTCGTCGCTCTGGATCGCGCACGCGTGGTTCCCACCGGCCGCGACCGCCTTCCAGCTCGTCGAGGGCAAGACCTGCCGCGGCGTGGTGACCTCGGCCTCGGGCATGCCCGCGCCGACCTGGCCGAATCGGTTGAAGCCCCAGCACCAGAGGCGGCCACCCTCGCGCAACCCGCACGTGAACGCGTTGCCCGCGCTGATCGCGGTCCAGTCGCCCGGCGTGGTCGCATCGGGTTGGATCGGTGGGCGATCGAGGCCGAACACGACGTCGCAGCCCGGCAGGACGAGCGCGAAGACGACGAGCGCGAACCTCCGCATCACCGTCCATTGTCGAGGAACAGGCACCCGGCGGCAAGCCTGGGCACACCGAGCTGCGCAGCGACCTGCGTCGATGCCTGTGCTCGAGTCAACCCGACCGGAGCCGCCCACTACGGTGCATTCAACAGCCGCGCACAGGCGAGCTGCGCGTCGCAGTGCCGGCACCTCCGGACGCCTGGCCCGGGCTGTTCTTATGGGGTTTCCCCCCGACGAGCCCTCTGATACGCATGCCACGTGATCCCCCGGTCTGGACTCGACACCGACGCCGCACGTGCGCCGACGACCGCAGCGGGTGCGGTCGGTGACGCGGGCGCGGACCGGCAGGGCACGACCGATGGGCGCTACACGCTCGTGCGCGAGCTGGCGCGTGGTGGCATGGGACGGATCTGGATCGCGGACGACGCGCGACTCTCGCGCCGGGTCGCGATCAAGGAGCTGCTGGAGGGGAGCGGCAGCCGTGGTGCGAGGTTCGAGCGCGAGCTGTCCCTGACCTCACGACTCGAGCATCCGTCGATCGTCAGCATCCACGACGGCGGCACGTGGGCCGACGGCAAGCCGTTCTACGTGATGAAGGTCGTCAGCGGCGAATCTCTCGACCGCGTCATCGCCCGCGCCAGGAGCGTCTCCGACCGCATCGCGCTGCTCCCGCACGGGCTCGCCCTCGTCGATGCCCTCGCCTACGCGCATGCGCAAGGCATCGTCCATCGCGATCTCAAGCCGGAGAACGTGCTGATCGGTGATTTCGGCGAGACCGTCGTGATCGACTGGGGGCTCGCCAAGGATCTGCGCGCGGCGACCCCCGAGCTGATCGACGGGCCGTACCGCGAGCTCGCGCGCGAGGGCGTGACGATCGGCGGCGAGGTGATGGGCACGCCAGCCTACATGCCGCCAGAGCAGGCGCTGGGCGATGCCGTGGACGAGCGCGCGGATGTCTACGCGCTCGGCGCGGTGCTCTATCACCTGCTGTCGGGCGCGCGGCCGCACGCGGGCAAGACCATCGAGGAGGTCCTCGCGAACGTGATCAGCGCCCCGCCGCCACCGCTCGCACGGCGCGCCCCCGGCGTGCCCGCCGATCTGGTGACGATCGTCGAGAAGGCGATGGCCTGGAAACCCGAGGATCGCTACGCGACCGCGGGTGAGCTCGCCGTCGATCTGAAGCGGTTCCTGAGCGGCCAGCTCGTGGGCGCGCATCGCTACAGCGGGCGGCAACTGGTGTGGCGGTGGCTGCGCAAGCACCGCACCGCGGTGGTCGTCGCCGCGGTGGCGGTGGTCGCGCTCGTCACGCTCGGCGCCGTCAGCTTCACGCGGATCGTGCGCGAGGAGCGGCATGCGCAGGAGGCACGCTCGCTCGCGGAGCGCAATCGCGCACAAGCAGATGATCGCCGCGTCGCGGTCGAGGGTCTGATGGCCTTCATGCTCGGTGACCTACGCGAACGCCTCGAGCCCATCGGCAAGCTCGCGATCCTCGAGCTGCCGGCGCGCAAGGCGCTCGCCTACTACGACGACCGCCGCGACCAGCTCGATCCTGGTGAGCGCCAATCGCGAGCCGTCGCGCTCGAGAACCTCGGCGACGTGCTGCGCAGCCGTGGCGAGCTGGCCGGCGCCGAGGCGCAGTACCAGGAGGCGCTCGCGGTGCGTCGCCAGCTCACCATGGCAGGACACACCCAGCCGGAGTGGCGATACCGCGACGCCAGCTTACAGGCGGCGATCGGCGATCTTCACCAGCTCCAGGGCGCCTCGCTCGAAGCCATCCGGGACTACCGCGCGGCGATCGCGACCCTCTCGGAGCTGAGCGCCGCGCGCCCCGACGACCGGCGCGGACCACGGGGGCACATGCTGGTGCTCGAGAAGCTCGGCAGCTTGCTGACGGCCCGACGCGACTTCGCCGGCGCGGAGCGCGAGCACCGGGCCGCGCTCGCCATCGCCACCCAGCGCGCAACGGCGGCGCCCGACGACATCGAAGCGCAGCTCGACGTCGTCGGGCCGCAGAACACCGTCGGCGATACCCTGGCCGCCGCCGGCGATCCCGCCGGCGCACTGACGGCGTACCGCGCCACGCTCGCGCGCATCACGGCGCTGACCGAGCGCGCGCCCGAGGACACGCGGCGCGTGCGGATGCTCCACCTGACCCACCAGCGGATCGGCGTCGTGCTGGCAACCCAGGGAGACGTGACCGGGGCGTTGCAGCACTACCGCGCGAGCGCGGCCCTGTGCGAGCGGCTGGTCGCGCACGACCCCCAGAACAGCGGATGGCAGTACGAGCACGCCATCATCACGGCTCGGCTCGCCGAGGCACTCCAGGCGAGCGGGGATTCCACCAACGCGATCGCCGCGTATCGGCGGGGCATCTCGATCCTGCGCACCCTCACGGAGCGCGACCCCTCCAACACGAACGCGGCGCGCGAGCGCCTGGTGCTGCAAATTCAGCTGAGCGAGCTGCTCGGCGGCGAGAAGAAGTGGAGAGAGGCCGAGGTCGAAGCTCGCGAAGCGGTCGCCATCGGCGAGCAGCGAGCCGAGCTGGATCCGAGTAACCGGCAGACCAAACACGACCTCGGCACCGCCTACGCGACGCTCGGAACCGTGTTGCTCGAGCTCCAGCGGCCTGACGATGCGCTCGCCAACTACCTGCGTGGGCTGGCCGTCGCCCGAGCGCTCGCCACGGCCGAGCCCGCGGACAACGCCGCGCAGTTCGATCTGCAGCAGAGCTTGGTCGAGGTCGCCAACGCCCGCTGCGCCACGCGTCGTGGTGGCGCCGCGCCGGCGGAGTATCAGGAGGCGCTGGCGATCAGCGCGCGTCACCGCGCCAGCTCTCCGGAGGATGAGAACTGGCGCCTGCTCGACGACGACGCGCGCGCCGCGGCCAAGGCGTGCCGCCCGTGAGCTCACGCAGCTGCGTCCACGACCGCGCGGCGATGACCCTCTACACGAACGAGCGCCGCAAGCTCGTCACGACGTGCGGCAAGAGACGCGCGAGGCCCTAGCCGTGTCCGTGTCCGTGCAGCCTTCGGTGGGTACCGCCGCGGTCGCCCCGATCGAGGCACCGCGGGGATGCCTGGACGATGTCGAGGCGCTCGCCTTGATCGGCGGCGCGGTTCCACCGGATCGGCTCGCGGACCTGGTCGCGCACGCCGACGCCTGCCGTGCATGCCACGAGCTGATCGAGGGGCTGTGTGACGCGGAGGCGGGTCCGGAACGCGACGCGGACCTCGCGACGAACGCTGGCGCGGCGCGCGATCCGCTCGTCGGTCGCGAGGTCGCGGGCGGGACGTACCGGATCGGTGCGCTGCTCGCCGCGGGTGGGATGGGCCGGATCTATCGCGCCACCGATCTCGCGCTCGGCCGCGAGGTCGCGCTCAAGGTGCCACGGTCGGCCACGCGCTGGCTGATCCGCAGGTTCGAGCGCGAGGTCGCGATCACCGCGCGGCTCGCTCACCCGGGGATCGTGCCGATCTACGGCGCGGGCCGGCTCCCCGATGGCACGCCGTTCTATGCGATGCCGATCATCGAGGGCGTGCCGCTCGATGTCGCCGTGCTGCGCGCTGCCAATCGCGAGCAGCGGCTGGCGCTCCTCGATCACCTCGTCGCGGTGGCGAACACGATGGCGTTTGCCCACGGCGAGGGTGTGGCGCACCGCGATCTGAAGCCGCAGAACGTGCTGATCGGCCCGTTCGGCGAGACGTTGATCATCGACTGGGGCCTGGCCAAGGAGCTCGCCACCCAGGCGGGCCCCGATCGCCAGGCGACGACCTCGTCGCCGCCCACGACGGCGACGCCCGCGATCCTCGCGACGCGCTCCGCGGCGGGGACCCACAGCATCGCCCAGGTGCTCGCCGGGCGGACCACGCGTCCGGGCGACGTGCTCGGCACGCCCGCGTTCATGTCGCCCGAGCAGGCCCGCGGCGAAGCGGTCGACCAGCGTTCCGACGTCTATGCGATGGGGGCGATGCTCGAACAGCTGCTGACCGGGCGGCTGCCGCGCAAGGTCGCCGACGCCGCGCTCGCGCACGCGCCGCCCGAGCTCGTCGCGATCTGCCGGCGCGCCATGGATCCAGATCGGGCGGCGCGCCACGCCGATTGCGGCGAGCTGGCCGCGGAGCTCCGGCTGGCCGCGCGTCATCGGACGACGGTGGCGACGAGCCCGACCACGCCTCCGCCGGCCGCGAACCGGTGGCTGCTCCTGCTCGTCGCGATCGCCGGGCTCGCACTCGGCGTCGCGATCTCACAGCTGGGGTGGACGTGACGCTCCGCGACGGCGGCGAAGCGCGAGCGCGGTGGGCCAAGCACGTCGCGGTCGCGCGGGGGGCGTGGCCCTCGCTCGGCTGGGATCCCGAGGCCTATCGCGCGTGGTTGATCGAGGTGTGTGCCGGCGAGCACGAGCTCGCCGACCGGCTGCCCACGCTCGACCCCGGGGAGACGCTGCTGTGCTGGAGCGCCGCGCGCGGCGATGCCGAGGCGCTGCGGCTGTTCGATGCTCACTACATGCACCAGGTCGCGCCCGCGCTCCGCCGGTTCGGGTCCGACGCCGGCTTCGTCGACGAGGTCGCGCAGCGCGTGCGGGTCAAGCTGCTCGTCGCCGCGCCGGGTCAGCTCGCGCCGATCGCACGGTACGCGCTCGGCGGTAGTCTCGGCGGGCTCGTCCGCGTCGCGGCGATCCGCGAGGCGCTGACGCTGCGCCGGACCGAGAAGCCCGCGGAACCCGACGACGTGCTCGATGATCTGGTCGGCGAAGCGGATCCCGCGCTCCGCGCGCTCAAGGATCGCTACGCGCGCGAGTTCCACCGCGCGTTCACCACCGCGGTCGCCGAGCTCGCGCCCCGGGACCGCCACCTCCTGCGCCTGAGCCTGTCCGCCAAGGCATCGATCGACGACATCGCCCGGATGCACCAGACCCATCGCGCGACCGCGGCACGCTGGCTCAACGCCGCCCGCGACCAGCTCGCGGCGAACACGCGCCGCCACCTCCAGCTCGCGCTCGGGCTTCCAGATGACGAGGTGCAGAGCCTGCTGCGCCTGATCCGGACCGAGGCGCCGCGCCTGCTCGAATCGATCCCGCCCGATCGCGACGACTGATCGGGCAGCGATCTCGACAGGTTGTGCGATTTCCGCGCGAACCGGTGCGACCTCGTCGCGCACGCGTCGTTGAGCGGGTGAAGCGACCGTCGTCGCGCCTGCTCACGCCCGGAGAACCTCATGCTGCCTGCACGATCCCTGTTCGTCCTCCTCCTCTCTGCCACCGCCCTGCTCGCGCCGACGTCCGTCGACGCCGGGTCGCGCACGCCCGGGTCCGCCGGCTGGTCCAAGGGCTCGATGACCGCGGCCCCGACCTACTTCCCCGAGGGCAGCTCCGCGATGGTCGTCGGGGTGGGCGAGGGTGCCAGGCCGGTCACCACCGCGCTGCTCGAGACCCTCCAGGCCAGCGACGGCTTCGAGCTCGTGATCGATGCGCGGGCGCTCGGTGAGATCGACGGCCTCTCGGACGCCGACATCGTGCAACGAGCGTTCGCACGACCGATCCAGCGCCTCGCGATCGTCCGCGTCTTCCCGGCGGGAGGGTCGGTCAAGGCCGTCGTCACCGTGTACGCCGCACAGGGACAGGTGACGGCCGCGTTCACGCTGGCACCGGGCAAGACGCTCGCCCAGAACCCGACCCCCGCGGCCGCAGAGGACGGGGTCCGGCGCGACGAGATGGTGAACGTGCAGAGCACCGGCGGTAGCTCCGGCATCGTCCCCGCTGCCACGGACGACGGCGAGGTCACGTACGAGCGCCAGCAGCTGGTCGGGGTCTCGGGCTACGGCGCCGTGGTCAATCTCGAGAACGTGAGCTTCTTCAAGAATGGCCGCCTGATCTCGGATACCCCGTCGCTCTACGAGGCCCTCGGCATGAAGGCGGAGGCCACCGCGTTTCGCAGCCGCGACGCCGACTCCAAGAAGTGGCTCGGGCGTGGCGTCGCGCTGGGCACCATCGGCGTGCTCGGCGTCTGCGGCTTCGGAACGTGGTGGCTCGTGCGCGCGGCCAGCTCCGACTACGACTACGACACCGGCGTCACCACCGAGCACGACACGACCCTGCCCATGCTGCTGACCGTCGGCAGCGCCGCGCTGGTGGTGGTCGGCGGCTACGTGATCCGCTCCCACCCGCGCCCGTCGAACCTGACCCCGGACGAAGCGGTCTCGCTGGTCGAGGCACACAAGACGAAGAAGCAGCGCACGGGCGCCCTCGGCGGGCGGGTGACCGGGGTCCAGCTCGCGCCGACCGCGACGCCGTCGGGCGCCGGGTTCTTGCTGTCGGGGAGCTTCTGACGATGCGCCCGGCTCCGGTCGCGATCACACTCGCCGTGCTCGCCAGCGTCGCGCCGGCCCACGCCGATCGCGACGTCCTCGCCGATCAGGAGCAGCAGCAGATCGCCCTGTTCGCCAAGGTCGCCCCCGCCGTGATCTTCATCGGCGACGAACGCTCGCTCGGCACCGGGTTCTTCGTCGCCGAGAGCGGGCTCGCGCTGACCGCCGCGCATGTCGTCGACGGCCGCCGCGACGTCAACGTCGTCCTCCACGGTGGCAAGCGCACCCGCGCCCGCGTGATCGCGTCGCACCCCGACGTGGATCTCGCGCTCCTCCAGGTCACGATCGATCGGGCGCCGCGCTGGCTGCCGCTGGCGACCTCCGTCGACCTCCGCGTCGGGCAGTGGGTCGGAGCGGTCGGTCACGGTCTCGGCGGTGTGTGGGCGTTCACCGTCGGCATGGTCTCCAACCTCTACGAGGCCAAGCACGGCGCCGAGATCGTGCAGACCCAGATCCCGCTCAATCCCGGCAACTCGGGTGGACCGATCTTCGATCGTACCGGTCGCGCCGTCGCGGTCGTGTCCAAGGGCGCGACCACCGGCAACAGCATCAACATCGGCGTGCACGTCGCCGATGCGTTCATCGTCTTCGACGAGCTGTTGCCGATGTGCCAGTGCCTCGCGATCGACGCCCCGAGCGGCACGGCCGTGTTTCTCGACGACGAGCTCGCCGGCAAGGGCCCGCGCGTGCTGGTCAAGCCCACCGCCGGCGCGCACACCGTCTCGGCCGTGATCGGCGGCAAGCACGTCGAACGCACGCTTCGCTTCCCGGCCGCTCACCGGATCGTGCTCGGGCGATAGCCGCCCATTCCTCCCTCGGAGAGACTCAGCGAGCTCCAACGTTCGTGAACTTCGAGGACGCACGCATCACGAACGCGCGCTCCGAGTCGTTGCTCGCCACGGTGAAACACTCGCGCAGGAGCGCGCTCATCCGCTCGCGCGATGCGGAGCTCATCGCTCGCGAGCAGCGGAGGAAGCGGTCTGCATCGGGCTCGTCGGCGAACCGCGGTCACGTGGGTGGGTTGACCGCCACGGCGAAGCCGACGCGCGCACCGCCGCCCGGGCGCTCGGCGATCCACGCGCCGCCGCCGTGCGCCACGGCGATCCGCGAGACGAGGGCGAGGCCGAGGCCGAGGCCGCCGCCGCTCGACGGCACGAACGCGCGGAACGCATCGGCGCGGCGATCCGGGGCGACGCCCGGGCCGGCGTCGTCGACCTCGATCACGACCTGCGCGGCGCGCTGGACGATGCGGACCGCGATCGCGCCGTTGCCGTGGACGCGCGCGTTGTCGATCAGGTTCGCGACCGCGCGGCGCACGAGCGTCGGATCGACCTTCGCCGTGACGTCACCGATCGCCTCGATCGCCTCGGGCGGGATGCCGGCGGAGGTCGCGACGTCGGTCACCAGCTCGCCGAGATCGAGCTCGCGCAGGTCGAGGTTGCCGAACTCGAGCCGCGACGACGCGAGCAGCCGCCCGACGAGATCGTCGAGCACGAGGACCTCCTTGTCGAGCTCCGCGAGCGCCCTGGGATCCTTGGCGTCGCGCGCGGTCTCGATCAGCACCCGCATGTGACCGAGCGGCGTGCGCAGCTCGTGGGAGACGGCGGCGAGCAGCTGGCGCTGGTCCGAGAGCTGGCGCTGGATCTTCTCGGCCATGTCGTTGATCGCGTTCGCGAGCAGCCGGACCTCGCCGCCGTGCTGGCGCGGATCGATCCGGGTGTCGAGCTTGCCATCGCCGATGTCGCGCGCCGCGCGCACCGCGAGCAGCAGGGGTCGGGTCATCCGCCACGCGATCGCACCCGACATCGCGGACAGCACGAACCCGGCGAGCAGCACGTGCCACCACCGCGGGTGTTCCCACGCGTAGACGCCGACCGCGATGCCCGCGGCGAATGAGATCGCGAGCGACGAGAATAGCCGGCGCCGCATCCGCGCCATCAGCCACCACGGCTGCCAATGCCGGCCCTCGTGACCGTGATGCCGGCCCTGGTGGCGCGACTGCCGCCACATCTCGCGCTCCGCGCGGAGCTCGTGCCAGCGCGCGTGTCGTCGACCGCGGCGCGTGTGCGCGCCCTCGCCGTGCGGCGCGCAGTCCGCC
>Ga0102851_10002150_pt1 | contig 11795 bp, 10 predicted proteins | sample Mud3Dept3metaG_FD_79558 | JGI IMG/M metagenome (GOLD analysis project Ga0102851, IMG submission 79558) | Freshwater wetland microbial communities from Ohio, USA, analyzing the effect of biotic and abiotic controls - Mud 3 Core 4 Depth 3... | ecosystem: Environmental > Aquatic > Freshwater >... | reverse complement strand
ATTCGGATTCATGGTCTCAAGGACCATGCCCTCGACCTTGACGGGGTTGAGGGAATTCACAAGAACCTGCGCATTCGAGAGCTTTGACTCCCTCTCTGCATAAACAGTGAAAAGCACATCCCCTGCATTCACCTTTGCGCCCACCTTCTGGGCCAACAGCACCCCTGCACCCTTGTCCCTTGGGGCGCCTGCAGCGCGCGCAACAAGCTTGATGCCGCTGTTGCTGACCTTGGAGACATAGCCCCTGGAATCGGCCTTGACATCGAACGTGTACCTGCCGATAGGGATATCCTCGACCTTTATCTTCGGATTGCCGCCCTGGGCCTCGATTATCTCCTGGAACTTAGCATAGGCCTTGCCTGACATCAGGACCTCCAATGCATGTGCAGCACCCCTGTCCCTTGGGGCAACGCCGCCCATCTCAAGCAGCATGCCTGCGATAGCGCAGGATTTCTCGATAAGGCTCTCAGGGCCGACACCTGCCTTGACAGACAAAAGTGCCTCCCGCGCCTCAAGCGCAGGGCCCACAGCGCGGCCGATAGGCTGGCCGCCATAAGTGAGAGCGCACTCGACCTGCATATCTATCCTTGCGCCAAGATCAATGAAATCACGCGCAAGCTTCTCACCGAGAGGAAGATTGTCAAGTTTTGTCTGATGCCCGACCGGAAGATCTATGACACAGTAATTGGCGCCCACTGCCTTTTTCTTGCTCATTACGCTCGCAAGCAGCAGGGGCCTTGGGTCAAGATCAAGCGGGAACTCGGCCTGGATCATCATGTCATCACAGGGCGCAAGATTCACAGCGCCGCCCCAGACCATGCAGCCATTGGTCTTCTCGACGATCTCCTTTATCTCAGCCAGAGAAAAAGAAACATTGCAGAAAAGCTCAATCATATCAGCAGTCCCTGAAGGGGAAGTTATGGCGCGCGAAGATGTCTTCGGGATCTTCAGCCCGCAGGCTGCGACTATCGGGATGATGAGAGGCGTGATCTTGTTGCCTGGCACGCCGCCAATAGAATGCTTGTCATAGACATTGCCCTCAAGCTCAAGGGTATCGCCTGAAAGCGCCATCGAGGTCGTCAGGCTTGTGACCTCCTCAAGGGTCATGCCGCCAGCTTCAAGGGCGCAGACCCATGCGGATATCTCGATATCGCTCATGCTCTCAGAAACCATGTCATCAATGACCTTCTGGATCTCCTTGGCATCGAGCTTCTCCCCGGCAAGCTTCTTCTTTATGAAAACAACGCTTGAAGGCCTGTCGACAGGATGGACTGCGACCTTGTCGCCCTTTTCTGCCTTGAGCTCCTTTGAGATCTTGCTGAAAAGGCCGATCTCGCCCTGCTTCACGAACTTCTTGGTGGTATTGACTATGGCAACAGACGCGGCTTTCTTGCTGACAACCTTGACCCTTGAGCCAGTGCGCACGCCAAGATCAGCAGCATCATCGCTGCACAAAACCACCTCGCGCTTAGCGAAATCGATATCAAATGTCCTTGCGATGAAAGTACCGTCCATAAGAAAATAGAACACGCGCCAAGCATATATAAATGATTAGAAAAGGGCAAGCGAATAGTTTTTATTGGGAAGGGGGTTTAGCAAAACCATGAAGATACTTCTTGTGATATGCGACGGGATGGGAGATCGGCCATCAAAGCACTTCAAGGGAAAAACAGCGCTCCAGGCAACAAAACACAAAAACCTGGACGAGCTCGCGAAAAACGGCTCGGCCGGGATAATGGACACTATAGCACCAGGCATCAGGCCAGGCTCAGACACCGCGCACCTTGCGCTGCTTGGGCATGACCCATACAAAGTCTATACCGGCCGCGGACCATTTGAAGCAACAGGGATAGGCATGGACCTGCGCGAAGGGGATGTAGCTGTAAGATGCAACTTCGGCACAGTGAAAAACGGGACTATCGTCGACAGGCGGGCCGGCAGGGAAGCATTCGGGCTGGATGAGCTTGGGAAAGCCCTGAACATAAAGATAGGGGACACATAGATGCTCTTCAAGCATGCGGTAGGCCACAGGGGCGCGCTCATAATCATAGGCACAGGGCTCTCGGACAAGATAGGGGACACAGACCCACATGAGGAAGGAAAACAGATAAAAACATCCGTGGCGCTTGAGCCTGAAGCAAAAAAAACAGCAGAGGTGCTGAACGAATACATCAAAAAAGCGCAAGAGATACTATCCAATCATCCAATGAACAAAGAAAGGGAAAAAAGAGGATTCCCCCTGGCCAATGCAATACTCACAAGAGGCCCGGGGCTTGCGCCGAAAATAGAGAAATTCGAGAAAAAATACGGGATAAAAGGCGGATGCGTAACTGCAACAGGCGCGATAGCTGGGGTCATGAAATACTGCGGGCTTGACACAAAACTCGTGGAAGGGAGAGGACTTGCCTCAGACCTGGACATGAAAGCAGGCATGGCGCTTGACATGCTCAAGGAAAAAGACTTCTGCCTGCTGCACATCAAGGGATGCGATGACTACTCGCACGACGGCAATGCCCAGGCAAAAGCAAAAATGATCGTGAAAATAGATGCTATGATAGGACGGCTAGTGAAAAAAGCGCCAAAAGACCTGATCATTGCGGTCACAGCAGACCACAGCACCCCGCTGGAATTCAAGAACCACACATCAGACCCAGTGCCGCTTGCCATATGCGGCCAGACAATGCGCAGGGACAACACGAAAAGATACGATGAGATAGAATGCGCAGGCGGGGCAATAGGGCGCATCAAAGGGCAGGACCTGATAAAGATACTCCTTGACCTAGCAGGGAAAACCCAGCTGTTCGGGGCCTAAGATGCGGTACTTCTGCATCGAATGCAAAAAAGAGACAGACACGGAAGAGACTTTGTATTCATGCAAATGCGGAGGGCCGCTTGAGATAAAATGCGAGCTCAATGAGATAAAGCTCACGAAAAAAACGCTTTCTGAAAGGCCAAGAGGCATGTGGAAATACGCTGAGCTCCTTCCTGTGAAAAAACGGGCAAGCCTTGGAGAAGGCGGGACAAGGCTCATCAGGGCAAAAAGGATAGGGGCGAGCCTGAAACTGAAAGAGCTCTATATCAAAGAAGAAAGGACAAACCCCACAGGCAGCTTCAAAGACAGGGGAAGCTCGGTCGAGATATCAAGAGCCATAGAAGTGAAAGCAAAAAGATTATGCGTAGCATCAACAGGCAACATGGGAGCAAGCACATCAGCATATGCGGCAATATCCCAGCTGCAATTGTTCGTGTTCACGCCAAAACACATATCCCACTCAATAAGGGTCCAGATAGGCATCTATGGCTCAAAGCTCATAGAGCTGGACGGCAACTATGACGACTGCGCCCAGGCAGCAAGAGAGATGAGCAAAAAGCACGGCCTGCACCTGCTGGGCGACTACCCCTTCAGGAAAGAAGGGCAGAAATCGATAGCATATGAGATACTCGAGGACATGAAATTCAATGCCCCTGAATACATAGTATGCCCGATAGGGAATGGGACACTGATATCCGCAACATGGAAAGGGATAAAGGAATTCGAGGAGCTCGGGCTCATAGACTCAAGGCCAAAGCTCATAGGCGTGCAAGCCGCGGGGTCAAGCCCGGTATACAAGGCATACGCCGGCAAGAAGGACATAAAAAAAGAAACCCCTGACACGATAGCACACGCGATAGCAGTAGGCAATCCAACGGATGGGCTAAGCGCACTGCAAGCAGTAAAAGAATCAAAAGGCGAGATAATGCAGGTAAGCGACGAAAGGATGCTTGGGGCGCAAAAACTCATAGCCAAAAAAGAAGGCTTCTTCTTCCAGCCTGCGGCAGCAGCCCCAATGGCCGCGCTCCTGGAGCTGTCCGAGAGAAAGATAGACAGCCTGGTATGCGTGGCAACAGGGGACGGGCTGAAAAGGCCTGAGCCTGTGCATGTAAGGGCAAGCGCTGTGGTGAAACCAGGCGATGACATGGATGAGATATTCAAATGCTGACGCTAAAGACAGACAGGAAAAAAGGCGAAGGGATAAGGCTCTTTCTCTCAAAGATAGGCGCGCTTGACAAAGAAAGGGAAATAGAAACCAAAGATGCGCACATATTCATCCCGCTGAAAAGAGAGCTGACAGCCGAAGAGAAAAAAAAGGCCGGAAAAGCCGAATACATCAGGAAAAAGCTAAAAGGAAGGGACAACCCGGCCAGAAGCCTGAAAGAGGCGCTAAAGGGAAAACTCACTGAACAAGAGCTTGCGCTCCTGAAAAAATCATTCGATATAATAGGGGACATAGCCGTGCTGCTCGTGCCAGCGGAACTGGAGAAAAAAGAGAAAGACATAGCGAACGCGATACTTGAGGTGCACAAGAACGTGCGCACTGTATGCAAAAGGACCGGAGCCGTTGAAGGCGACTTCAGGGTCAGGCCTGTAGAGATAATGGCAGGCGAGAAAAGGACAAGAACGATAGCAAAAGAGAACAAATACAGCTTTGAACTGGACCTTGCAGAGGTATTCTACACGCCAAGACTTGCAACAGAGAGGGAAAGGATAGCTGCGGAAGTAGGGAAAGAGGAAATAGTGATAGACATGTTCACAGGCGTCGGGCCATTTGCCATACCCATAGCGAAAAAATGCAGGAAGGTATACGCGATAGACCTGAACCCGCAAGCATACAAATACCTTGAACTGAACATAAAAAGGAACAAGACCGAGAACGTGGTGCCGATACTTGGGGATGCAGCAAAGGTCAACACGCTAGTGCCTGAAAAAGCGGACAGGATAATAATGAACCTGCCAAAATACGCCTTCGGGTTCCTAAAATACGCTGCCATGGCAGTCAAAAAAGGCGGGATAATACACTACCACTGCTTTGGCAAAGAAGAAGAGATAGACGAGCTGGCAGAGAAGGCGAAAAAAGAGATAGGGCCTCACGCGAAGATAATAGGAAAAAGGATAGTAAGGCAGACAAGCCCAAAAGAATACAACTGGGCGATAGACATCAAGGCCTAGAAAAAGCCAAGCTTTGAGAGCGCGATCAAAAGCACCACAGGTATCAGCACGAACCAGCCATAGCTGAGGACAAGCTCATACGCGGCTTTCGCGTATTTCTGGAAATCCATCTCCATGAAAAAAGAAAAGGGGAAAAAGAGTATAAATAGGTTATTGAAATAAACAAAGCCTATGATGCCGATAAACCCAAGGGACATGAAAAAAATGATGCAGGGGATGAAAGAGATACCTGCAGAAGAAGTGATCATAAAGCTCAAAGGCAGCGCACTGGTGATAAGAAACCCCCAGGTCATGAAAATAGACGTAATGGGCCATGAGTCATACCAGGTCATAGGAAAAGCCCAGGAAGTAAAGGAAGAGGGGATAAAAGAGGAAGACATCAGGATGGTGGCTGAACAGGCGGGCGCAGGGCTTGACGCAGCAAAGGCAGCGCTTGAGGCATCCAACGGCGACATAGCAGAAGCGATATTGTCGCTGAAAAAAGAATAAAACAACAGGGAACTAATTCTAGAGCATGCTTGAAAGCCTAAGATACAAAAGAGGAAAGAACAGGCCATACCTCATACCAGAGATACACCTGCTCGCAGTATGGGCAGACATAATGGACAAACGCCAGGAAAGGATAAAACTCGCTGACAGGCTGGATGAGATATATGCGAGAAGAAAACAGGCGATAGACAGCATAGACCCGGAACTGCTCCTGATAGAGTACCCTGCAGACAAACAGGATGCCGCAAACGAATACAACGAGGGAAAGATAAACGCAAAAGAGCTCATGGACAGGCTCACAAAGACAGCCAAGGGAGAATTCGAACGCAGATCGGACTATGAGGCATATGAGAGATACATGGGCCAGATAAGGGAAAAAGAGTCAGAGATATTCAAAGGCAGGAAAATATGCTGCTACGGCTGGAATGGGAACAGCCGGGAATACGTGAAAAAGATAGAGCGCCTGACAAGCTGGGCAAACGACATAATGAAACAGGGGCACATGATAGGCATACACTCATCCGGGAAAAACCCTGACAGCCTGATAGACGGCTATATCCAAGAATACAAAAAAACACAGGCAAGCACAAGAGAAAAAGAAGAAAAAATGGTAAAAAATATACAAAAGACAATGCTGAAAGAGAAAGACAAAAAAACAGCCGCGATATGCGGAGCAGACCATTACATCGAACTGTACACCAAGCTTGGCGCAAAAACCACGAATGGGACAGACGGCCTATACCGCGTGTGCCTTGAATTCAACCCATCAAAAAAACTGAGAGAACAGGCATACGACAGGGCATTAGCCCTAAGGCACAGATAAACTATTTCAGTATCTCTCTTGCGATCCTAGCGTAAGCCGGCCTTGTTATAGTCACGCCGAACAGCACGCCAAGGAAGGTCATTATTGCAAAGCCCTTGACAACACCGACACCAAGAGTCATGAGCGGCAGCATGGTCGCCATGCTTGTAGAGCCTGTGATGACCACTATGCCGAATGCGCGCTTGAGCTGCTCAAGAGAAGACACTTTCTGCTCCCTGATGCCTGCCATGAGCTCATCGGTCATTATGATCTGCTGGTCAACGCCAGTGCCCATTGTCGCGATGATGCCTGCTATGGACGGCAGGTCAAGGTCCTGCTTGAAAAGGGCCGCTGCGCCGACAAGGATTATTATCTCTGAGAAAGACGTGAGCGCGATAGAGGCAGACACCTTGAGATTGCGGTAGCGGATAAGGATCACGGCGAACACTGCAAGCAATGCCGCAAGCCCGGCCATTATGGACTCGCGGATAAACCCGCTGCCCAGGACAGGGTCTATGAAATCCTTTGAAAGTATGTCAATGCGCTCGATGCCTGCAGGAAGGCTGCCTGAGCGCATGACTGCCTCGATGCGCTTTGCCTCCTCAGGGTCATTCAAACTTACTATCATCTCCTGCTCAGGGACACCTGCCATCCAGTTCTTATGCAAGGACGGCGCCGCAGGCGCTGCGAACTCCTGCTTGTTGTCAAGGGTCATCTCGATCAAAGGCCTGCAGACATAAGACTCTGTGCAGGTGTAGCCTGACGTGCAGTCAGAAGCCTGCGAGCAGGTCCGCTCGCCTGCGATAGATGCTGCCTTGTAAGCATCAGCAAGGCGAAGGGCTGAATCCTTGCCAACAGTGAACGGGACACCAATGCCGCCGCCAGGCTGGGCAGACGGGCTTCCCACGGATACGATGCTGTCGCCTGAGAAGACAGTCTTATTGACTATCCTCACATCGAACTGGCCGACATGCTGGACAACGCCAATGATGCGCTCAGAGCCTGCCCCTGCCATCTCAACCTGCAGGAACCAGCCGCCTGAATAATCGCGGACGCTGCGGACAGAGACATCACTCAGGCCGTAGGTGTTCATCCTTGCTGTAAGGACCTCCTTGATCTTCTCGGTCTCGTTCAAAGAGACTGAACCTGAGGCGGTTATCGGCTTGAGTATGACCCTTGTACCGCCTGCCAGGTCAAGGCCAAGCCTGACATTGGAAGATGGCCTGTCCTTTACCTCAATGCCGAAAGCGGATGAATTGCTCTTCATGACCGATATCTCGCCCCTGCTGGTCTCAAGAGAAACGACAGAGCCATTCGCGGCTGAGGATATTGCTGAATAGAAATCAAAAGAGCTCTTTATGGGCGCTGAATCAACAGCAGTGATAATGTCACCGTTGGCTATGCCTGTGTTCCAGGCAGAGGAATTGTACTCAACGAACGAAACGATAACTCCGCTGGTGGAAATAGCAGGATGTATGAAGAAAATTGCCAAAAGGATGCTTGCAAAAAGCAGGATGATGCGGAAATCGCGCAAAAGCTCCCTCACAGGCAAAACCTCTTCAAAAGATAGACATTCAGGACCCAGGTATTCACAAGGTCAGACAAAAGCCCGAGGATCAGCACCATCGAGATAGACTGCAGGACAGGAGAGGTGGAAAAGAAATACATCGCGCCCAATGCCGCAAAGGTTGTGCCTACCATGGTAAAACCCGTGCGCCTTGCATTCGCAATACGCTCATCAACAGTACCCTCGTGCTTTTTCAGGACGTTGTTGGCAAGCACTATGTTGCTGTCAATGCCATAGCCAAGAAGCATCATTATGGCAGCAAACGTCGCAAGCGAAAGGCTCACGCCGAAAAATGACATAAGGCCTATGGATACGAACATATTGAGCATGGTAGGGAATATCAGGGAAACAGAGGCACGGACATTGCGGAAGTAAAAAAAGATGAGGAGCGACATAAGAGCGAAAGCCCAGACAAAAGCCCTCTGCACCTGAGCCCAGAAAGAAGCAGCCATCGCAGGGTTGAACTGGGAGATAGAGCGGTTATCATTGGAAAGCGTCATCCCAAGGTACTTGCCGACAGCAGCCTCAAGGGGCTTCTCATCAGAAACGCCTGCCTCGATGCTTATTGTCTTCTGGACGCCTGTTGTAGGGTCAGTGCTGGTCCTGATGCGGATATCCTTTGTGGAAAGCTCCTTTTTCAGGGCGTCCTCCATGGCAGGGACGTCTAACTTCTTTGAATAGTGGACAGTAAGCTGCACGCCGCCTGAGAGATCAATGTCCTTGTGCAGGAACTCGCCTGTTGAGGAATAAGATGCATAAAGCGCGTGGCCAGCGAAAAGGGCAAGGGCTATAGGGAGGATCAAAAGCAGAGTCTCGATATTGCGTGATGGCATATTTTCCTTCTTTTTAAGACGAAGAAGTTTTTTATGCTTTATCATTGGCATTAAAGCTATAAAAGGGAAGGGGACAAAGAAAAAGCATGGAAAACAGGGTTATCTTTTCGAGGTTGAAATGAGCAAGATAAAGAAAAACGCACTGATATGCCTGATGGGCGATGACAGAAGATACATAGTGAAGGCAAAAGGGGAATTCTCCACCAACAACGGGCAGATAGACCTTGGGGCGCTCGCAGGCAAGGAATACGGGATAAAGGCAAAGACGCACCTTGGAAAAGAATTCACTGTCATAGAGCCAAGGCTCGTGGACCTGAGGCCAAAAAGGCTCCCGCAGATAGTCATGCCAAAAGACATAGGGCTGATAATAGGCCACACAGGCCTTGGAAAAAAAGACATAGTGGTCGAGGCAGGCACAGGATCGGGCGTGATGACAATGGCGCTCGCGAACATCGCAAAAAAGGTCCACACATACGAGATAAGGGAAGACTTCTTCAAGGTCGCAACAGAGAACCTAAAAGGAATGAAGAACGTGGACATGAAAAACAAGGACGTCTGCAAGGGCATAGAGGAAAAAGACATCGATGTGGTCATATTAGACATGGGCGCGCCTGAAAATGCGATAGATGAGGCATACAAGGCGCTGAAACCCGGGGGCTTCCTTGTGGTCTACTCGCCTGTGATAGAGCAGATAGACCGCGTCTATTCAAAGCTCGGCAAATTCACATCCATACGGACCATAGAGGGCATACAGCGGGACTGGGACATAGGCAACAACAAGACAAGGCCGAGAACAAGGATGCTCGGGCATACAGCATTTTTGACGTTCGCAAGACGGATGTAATGGAAAAAAATTCCGCCTGGGCAACGGTTATATAGTCTCAAACCATTATCTCGTAAGGTTGGCATGGTCTCAAACAAAGACTTGATATCCATAAGAGATCTTTCTAGGGAAGACATAGAACACATACTTAAAGCCGCAAAAGACATAGACGAGAACCCTGCGAAATACTCAAACCTCCTGAGCGGCAAGATACTTGCGACATTATTCTTCGAGCCATCAACAAGGACAATGCTCTCATTCCAGTCAGCGATGAGCCGGCTCGGCGGAAAGACAATAGGATTCTCAGACAGCAAAACCACAAGCACTGCAAAAGGAGAGACGCTTGCAGACACGATAAGGATGGTGGAAAGCTACTCAGACATAATCGCAATAAGGCACCCACACGAGGGCTCGGCGAGACTTGCGGCAGAATACAGCAAGATACCTGTGATAAACGCAGGCGACGGGACAAACCAGCATCCAACGCAGACATTGCTGGACCTATACACAATAAAAAAGAAGCTCGGAAAAATAGACGGGCTCAAAATAGCGCTCATAGGCGACCTGAAATATGGGAGAACCGTACATTCGCTCCTGAATGCCCTGTCAAAATACGAGAACGTGAAAATAAAGCTCATAGCGCCAGACACCCTCCAGATGCCAAAAGAGATAATAGAGGACAGCAAGGGCCCTGAGATAGAGACAGGAGAAAGCATCGACGGGGCTCTGAAGGGAATGGATGTCGCATACGTCACAAGGATACAAAAGGAAAGATTCCCAGACCTTGAAGAATATGAGTCAGTGAAAGGCAAATACAGGATAACAAGGGAAATGGTGGAAGCCGCGGGCAAAAAGCTCATGCTCATGCACCCGCTGCCAAGGGTAGACGAGATAGAGCCTGACGTGGACACGCTTGAGCAGGCAAAATACTTCGAAGAGGCAAAGAACGGGGTGCCGATAAGAATGGCGATAATAGCAATGCTGCTTGGGAAGATAAAATGAAAGAAGAAAGGCTCACAGTAGGGATGATAAAGAACGGGACTGTCATAGACAGGATACCAAAAGGAAGGGCCCTGCACATAATGGAGATAATAGGCGTCAGCAACAACTACCCATCCACTGTAAGCGTGGCCATGAACGTGCCAAGCGAAAAACTAGGGAAAAAAGACATAGTCAAGGTCGAAGACAAAGAGCTCAAGCAGGACGAGACAGACAAGATAGCCCTCATCGCACCAGAGGCAAAGATAAACATAATAAGGGACTGGAAAGTCGTGCAGAAAAAAGACGCAAAGCTGCCCAAAGAGATAGAAGGCGTGATAAAATGCGCAAACCCCAACTGCGCGACAAACCAGAACGAGCCGATAAGGTCAAGGTTCATAGTCGAAAAAGACAACCCGATAAAAATAAGATGCTATTTCTGCGAAAGGCCGATGGATGAGAAAAAGATCGAAGACGCGCTATGAGCCTTCTCGCGAAAAAAAAGATACTGGAATTCCTTGAAGAGGACACAGGCTACGGGGACATAACCACAGCGCTGCTGCCTGACCTGTTCGGAGAGGCAGAAGTCATAGCAAAAGAAGACGGGCTTGTGTGCGGGATAGAAGAGATAAAAATACTCTATGGATGCCTGGGCTGCGAGACAGAGAACTACAAAAGAGACGGGGAAGAAGTCGCGAAAAACGACGCGATACTCAAGGTCATGGGGCCGATGAAAAAGATACTTGAAGGCGAGCGCACGGCGCTGAACCTGCTGATGAGAATGAGCGGCATAGCCACATACTCAAGAAAGATGAGCGAAAAAGCAAAGGCAGGCAACAAGAACGTGAAAGTGGTCGAGACAAGGAAGACCGCGCCAGGCCTGCGCTATTTCGACAAGAAAGCAGTAAGAGTCGGCACAGGCTCTAACCACAGATGGGGGCTTGATGACTGCATACTCATAAAAGACAACCACCAGAAGGCCCTTGGGATGAAAAAGACGGTCGCGGCAGCCAAAGAGGCAGACTGGGTGCACAAGATAGAACTGGAAGTGCATGATCTCGATGATGTCGTCGAGGCCGCGAAAACAGGCGCTGACATAATAATGCTTGACAACTTCACAGAAGACGAGGTACGGCAGGCATTGGAACTGCTGAAAAAACACGGGCTAAGGGAAAAAGTCATTTTGGAGATATCAGGGAACATAACAGAGAAAAACATAGGCAGCTACGCCAAATACGCTGATGTCATATCTGTCGGCGCGCTCACTCATTCATTCAAGGCCCTTGACATATCAATGAACCTTAAAGACCTCAGCT
>Ga0102851_10002149_pt1 | contig 11797 bp, 20 predicted proteins | sample Mud3Dept3metaG_FD_79558 | JGI IMG/M metagenome (GOLD analysis project Ga0102851, IMG submission 79558) | Freshwater wetland microbial communities from Ohio, USA, analyzing the effect of biotic and abiotic controls - Mud 3 Core 4 Depth 3... | ecosystem: Environmental > Aquatic > Freshwater >... | reverse complement strand
TTTCATGATACTTCTCCGGATCACGAGCTATCTCCATAGTCTGCATATAATCAATTGCCATCAGACTGGTCACAGCAACCTGTCGATAGGTATCCTCTTTGGACCAATCCTTTCGAGAGGCAGCACAACCGAAAAAGCTCATAACAAACAAACCCACCATCAGGATAATAATTGCAGCTACTGCGCCAACGAGTACATCATATAAAGCCGGCCATTTCTCTTCAAACTTCTTAATCACTCCCATTCTTTTTTCTGACTCACCCCCTGTTGTTATAGCAAAATATTGATCTTAGGTACTGTTCTGCTCATAACATAATAATCAATATCGGATTGCCTATATCTAACAATCCGCCCCATTTTCACATATTTAGGTCCCTTGCCCCTTGATCTCCATTTGGTCAGTGTTGATTCGGCAATTCCCAATTGGATCGCCACCTCATTCGGCATCAATAGTTTTTTGCACTCTGGCTGCATGGTGTCTCCACCCCTCCTCATATTCAATCCATCGTTTAAGATAAGCAATTGCTTTTTTAAGATCTGGTACAGGTGAACCCTTTCGGCCGACCCGAAAGGTGTACTTCCAAACATTGTTCTTCATGGCTCCTCGAAACTCTTCAGGAGTCATGGCCATCTCGTACCAATCCCAGCATTCCACCTGGCCATATGTATAATGTGCAGGGCCTGAGTATTGTAAGTCTTCGGGAGATTCTTTTTCCTTGGAAGCTACTGAATCCTTACCCCGATAATGGGAACAGTGCCCTGGTTCAAAAAAACTCTCGCACTCGGTATCGCAATTTAAACATTTGCCATCCGCACCCGTACAGTAAACCTCAGTCATAGTATCCTTCCATGTAGTATGACGATTTAAAAATAAAATTTAAAAGAGATTTGACTACCTCTGGTTCAAGATAAATAAAATTACTCGGATCATCGGGAAGCCCATTTTCAGTGGTCAGCTGCATAGCTGGGCCATCAAATGCCGCATACACAGAGTCTCCAATATATTCCTTGTTTTTCATTGGTGGTATTCCCTCCTAAAGATCAGCAGGGCCGCCTCGTTTATTTTTCAATAAATTTTTGGCATTATTTTTAATTGCCTTATTTACTGCTTTTAAAAATGCGTGTTGAATATCTGTCTCTTGGTCTTCAAACACAGGATCTTTTTTAAGACATTCAACATCAACAACCCAAACTGCTGTTCCGATATCTTGAATTTCAACCTCTGGAATTTCGTTAATCCTCCAAAGTTCTTGGTCTTTTTTATTAAATTTGTATAGGATAACTCCCGCTGGTGTTTCGCAATAATCGCATGGTGGATATACTTGCAAAACATACCATTTATTACCAGGGCCTTTAAATTTGAAATCGCCTTGGAAATCTCCACATCCACATTGTCCCATATTCCCTCCTAACGATCAGCGGCCCCCGCCTCGTTTAAGGTTGCTGCTCCCTGTCTCGGTATATCCAGTTTGTAGGACTCTGGCATTTCACCGGATTCTCGATCACCACCGCCGATTTCTTATCATTACTCATTAAAAATATTAACTGATACTTTTCTACTCAACGCCCTGTGTACTTCTTCTTGGAATTTAGTAGCGAATCCAATTCCAGCATAGGGTTCATTCCAATCTGTTCTATCAAGTAAAAACCGTAAAGCAATTTCTGATAGATCATCTAATGGTGTTCTCTTATCTTCATCTCTGATTATTGGCATATTCCCTCCTAAAGATCAGCGGTCCCCACCCTAAAACCACAGCCTCCCGAAACATTTCCTCTGTGCCACCGCTGATTTTTTGCCAATCAATTAGACACTGTGCTGCATGTGATACTGTTTAAGCCACTGCAGATATCCTTGGTACATAGCCTCTGCCTCTTCAACCGTGCCAGACTGTACCCGCATGTACTGAGGATCTCCCTCGGAATCAAATCCAGAGAAGTAGAGATGATCAACGTAATCTGCTGTCCCGTTTTTGTCGGCGTCCACAAATACCATCACAACTCCAAGCACTTCATGGACATAGACTTTAACCACCATTGGAAATTCTTTCTGAACATTTCTCCAAAACTCAACAAGTTTCAGGTATTCAACAGGAGTAAGTTCTCCTGTTTCAGAGAAGTCCATCTTTCGAATAAGACTATCTGGAGTAATGTTTTTCTCCTCAATGTACATTCGAAGCATGCTCTCTGCATCTGCGCAAGTAGGGATTTCCATAAAGGGCACCACATATGGAACTAACATCCCCTCTTCGGTTTTGGCAAATCCGGCAATCTGAAACAGAATAGCATTATCACATGTGCCGTCTACATCATCGTCATAGTAAACAACGATAAATCCCTCGGGATAAATATCGGCCTTGACGAGTGACGCACTACCTTCCATAGCTGTCTTAACATCCCGAGCTACGGCTTCCTGTTCAGGAAGAGAAAGAATACCATCCACATTGAACTCTGCACGAGTGCCCCCTACAGCAAGCAACAGTACAATAATCATTGCCATTGTTACTACGAATCTTTTAAACATTTTTGTACATCCTCTAAGATTAGGTATTTTTCTACCAGCCCATGCAAGGCAAGATAGAGTAGTTCCAGCGGCTCTTCCGCTGAGCTTTCTGTGAAAGAAGTGTAAAGTGTTAAAATATCCCTATCCTCTAAAACCAATTTGATTATCGCTTGCGGCTTAATATACCTATAGGCATACCCAATTCGATAATATACCTTAAAGGGATATTCAGCCTCCAGTTCCTCCGCCTCCCTTGTTAGCATATCCGAGATTTCTTGATAGTACTTCAGAGCAGAATCAACGTGTTTCATCATCATGATCCTTCAGCCACTTGTAAATTCTTTTCCATTCCGAAGCGGCCACTACCGTGCCTGGGTGCAGTACATGTTTCAATAGGTTCTTTCCATCTGTATCCCGCATAGGTTTACCATCTTCATCTATCATAACTTCTAAAGCATGACAGTTTTTTATATGTTCATACCTATTGAAATCTTTTCCTGGCGAGATGTTTTGAGCAGCACAAACAGCAGCTGCTTTGCGCCTTAGCCTCCTGGCCTTTTTGCCATTCATATCCTTTCCTCTTGCTCAACTATTTTGAAAAATGGATACTTGGACTGAGTTTCAATGCACATACCGAGCTGTGTCATTGTTTCTACAAACGGCTGCATCGATGAAACAACAACCATCTCTAACACGGTTGTCTGCATAGGGCGCAACGGACGATATGCCTTGCAGCTCATTCTCCAAATCTCAGGTGCTATTTTTCCACGAGCATCATCCCTCCGTAGTTGGTCTAAAATTTTGCAATAGCCCTTGCCACAAGAATTACACTCTTTCATTTCTGATCCTTTTCGGGTATAGCATAGGCAGTTTTTACTTCCAGCTCATTGATCCAGCTTTTTGGCAGAAAGGTTTCAGCAAATGGATAACCGTGCTTAAAGGCCCATTCACCGTGGGTCATACGGCTGCCATCCTTTCGGGGCATCGTAGCCAGTGGTTTATCTGACTTGTCAAAGATAAATCGAATATCCAAATCTGGATATTGAGCCCGAATAGCTTGCATCTTGACCTTATCTTCCGGACGGAGCCAGCCCTTTCTTTCAATGAACATTTTGCCACCATCCTTCTTGGGCAAAACAAAATCAGGGGTATAGTATTTTACTGGCGGCGACCACTCCAATTTTTCCGACTCATACATCCAGGGTATCCCGTTCCGATCACAGAACACAGCAAACTCCACCTCAGTTTTCGCCTTCATTTTTTGACCGGCATAGATTAGAATATGTCTTTTACGAATCGGCCTTTTCTTTTTCTTCTTGATCTTTGGAATATGTCTCATTCATCCTCCGCCGATTGCTTCTCGTCCATGTACTCTGTAAACTGCCGGCAATATCCGGACACATCGCAGTACTCCTCGCACCGCATACGGTGCCCCGGCCGAAACTGAATAGTGGGGCTCTCCCCAACCTTCTTGGGATTATTCCTGATGAAGTTGTCGGCCTCCTCCCGGCTCTCAACCACCCTCTTGGCCTTGGACCCTGTTTCCGGTCCCTGGTCCGTACCGTACACAGCCCAGCTATTCGGCTTAGCCCACATCTCTTGCACTGTGCAGAGGGGCAGCTCATCATCGTCAGCTTGTTCAGCTTCGATCATGAGCTTCACCCTGCCGTGATAGTACTGCCTTTGTTTATCTTCGTGCCACAGATTATCCAGCTCGATCATCACAAAGTTTTGCTTTGGATAGCCTCTTTCTTGAAAGACCAATTTCTTTGACCAATCGGTAAAGATCAAAATGATCCTGAATGCTTTCACCTGCTTTTTATAGGTGCGCAACAGGTAGGCATAGACGTTGCCCTGCTTTTCGTAATCTTCGAAATCCTGTTTGATATACTTGAAGGTGCTGGTTGTCTTGTAGTCATACAGAATTTCATCACGCCATACGTCGATCTTCCCAGCTATTCTGCGCCCCAGCACCATATCGAAGAGCTTCGTTTCAACCAGATATTTCTGTTGGTGCTCACGGGCTTGGAAAGTACTCAAGTACCATTCCAAACTTCGGTGGACTGAGTTGCCCACAAAGTTAGCCATCTGCTTTTTCAGATCCACCTTCTGGCGCAAGATATCATCTCGATATCTGTGTCGAAGTTGAACCATCTGAGGCGGAGCTATCAGTTCAGTAACACCGTAGTCCGAGCTAAGCGTGAAAAAGCTGTGGTCAGAATAAACTGACAATGCATCTCGCAATGGCGGGATCTCTTCAATATCCCAAGTCTCAATCAATTAAATGCTCCCTCCAATAATCTGTCCTTATCTTAGGGTAAGAAGGCCAGTTCATATGTAACCCTCCAACTCGATAAGCCGACACTCTGATAGTGGAACCGCAAAAAACTCTTCATCATCTGTGCGGGTTGTTTTTTTGCGCTTGCGATACTCTGGCTTCAAAACTTCACCGGGAATCTCCCAAGCATGTTTTAAGTCGCCTGATATCACCCAAAAATAAATTGCATATCCCTTGTGCTTTTCAAGCAACCGCTTTTTTCTGTATGGTATATCCACGGTGGTAAATGCTTCAGGCCAATCTCCGATCCACCCAGGCTTTATTTCTCCCTCGTAGTACACCGGCAATAAGCCCTTCACATCTGCGTCTTGGCGCTCTTCCGCCAGTGAGTCCATCCCCTGTTGATTCATGTATTCTCGGATAACGTCCTTTGCGGTTCGATCACAGGATTTGTATGCAGCCGGCGAAAACTGCGCATATTTCTGATACGACATTACTTCACATCCGGAACATCAGGTGTTTTAATTCCAACCGGCTTTTGCAAATCGGATGTATCCGACGCTTGCGGAGATACGACCAGCTTGCCATCGAGCAGTGTCATAATAAACTCAGTTTCCTTTACCAGCATTTCATTGAACAGCTCGGGGGTCATCTTCTTGGAATTCAGTACATGCCCCATGAGGATCTCCATCGCTTTGAGGGCATATTGCACAGCCTGTATACTCGGATTAAAAATATCATTCATGTTAATATCAAAATCCTTTTGAAGGACAGCTGCAGCAGAGGACGGTTCAGAAGATGCAGCTGCAGGGGCTGCAGGTTTAGTCGGTGTCGGGGCCGGTTCTTTTGCCGGGGCTGAACCTGCCACAGATACTGACACAGGATAAAAGATCTTTCCCTTGGGGCCTTCCTTGGCCTTCATTTTGAAATCCAACTGTGCTCCTACCCCTGCAGTAGTAATGGTATCGATCATCTCTTGGTTGTGATAAAAAGTGAGATGAAGTGTTTTTTTGAATGGACCATTTGCAGATGGAACATCTCCAGTGACGTACACTCCATCCTGTACGTTGTCTCCATACTTCTTTGCTCCTTTTTTTATCTCTGTTACTGTAAGCTGCATTACTTTTGCTCCTTCTGAATCCAGATATAATGATGTTTGTTCACTAAGTAATCGATAGCCGACAGGATCTTCAACCCTGGCTTGGAAAAAACAATAACTGACCCGTTTATTTTACCTCCATTAAAAGTAATGGCTCGTTCTGCTTCTTCTTTAGACGAGAAATTGGACATGATGCTTTTCCTTGTGCCTTTTGATCTGAATAGTTTGGCGGTCACGCTCAGAGAAAAATTCTACTACCACTGTTTCCCCATTATCCTTGATTAGCTTTCCAATCATTCGACCTGTTCCCAGGTCAAACTTTACCTTTTGATCAAAGTCGCCCATCGATCCCCGATTTCTGCTGTTCCTGAAATTGGAACATTAATTTTAAAACCGAATACTTGTTCTATGTAGGCCGGCATACGTTCAAACACAGTTAAACACAGTTCAGATATCTTCTCGATTTCTTCAGTGGGGCAATCCCAAACTAAGTTGTCGTGAACCTGAGCCACCAACCTGGACTTCAGGTTTCGTTGACGGTACGCCTTGTGAATAATGATCATGGCAAGGGGCATGATATCAGCTGTTGCTAAACTCTGCACCGGCCAGTTCTTGATCTGCCTTTCATCAAAAACCCACATCGTTTCGCCGGTTGCCCGGTTATACTTCTGCACCTGATCAAAGACAAACTTACGGCCCGTAATACTTCGTAAGATACCGTTGTTTTCATAAACCTTTTGAATTGTGGCATCCTGCCAAATCTTGAGGCCAGGATACTTTGCATAGAAAGCTGCAACTATTTCCTCCCAACGCTTCAGGGTGTACAGAGGCATCTTTTGATCTTTGTAAAAGCCATATGCCGATCCACCGTAAATCAGTCTAAAGGTGATGATCTTGGCAATAGTTCTCTTATCCTCGAAGTCCGGACTATCGGGGTCAGCGCCCAGGATGTTGATTGCATTCTCACGGTGGGCATCAATGCCATGATTGATCTCCCACAGCATTGTCTTGTCCTGGCATAGGAAGGCGCAAATACGCCATTCAATCTGCGACAGATCAACACTAACGAGCTTCCCCAATATGGAAATAAAACAGTGCTTCAGTGCCGATGTTTTTTTCCTCGGCTGGTTCTGTAGATTCGGCTTTGAGGAGGATAATCTCCCTGTCTTAACTACCGTCTGATTATAGGAAGCATGAATTCGGCCATCACTTTGAACCCGATTGATCAGCCCCTTCTTGGACTCCTCATTCTTGCCAACTAAAGTTTCAAGTGCTTTCTTTATCTTGCTCCGCTTTTGAAGTAGTTCCTTGATCTCCTTCTGTTCATCTGTTCTTGCTCGAAGTTGGTCAATAAAATCCTTGTCAACTGAATAGAATCCTGGCCTTTTTAAAGCGCTATCCTTTGGCGGTTTAAAACCAGCGCCAGGATAGCTGAAGTCAACCAAGCATTTTCTTTCAAAGTACCTGGAGTGATCCTTGTACTCCTTGATTACCCATTCAGTGCTTTCTCTTTTTAATGATCCACCATACAGGGCAACAGATAATTCTAATCCCGAGTTGAAGTTGAAACTTTCTTTAAATGAATCCCTGAGCAGAGAGTCTATTGTACTTAGATCCCGGCGCAGAGAGCTGATCTGTTTGCCGGCCTCGATCTCGTCCCAGCCTATGCCGTTAAACTCTATGTCAGAGAGCACTCGAACCAATTCGCACTGGACTCCCACCAGCGCAGACATCTTTTCCTCTTCGACCTTGGCTGCTTGGTGCTGAAAGATGCTCAGTGCATTAATCGCATCCTGTTCACCATAGGGCAGCAGGATCTCAAGCGGAATATCGGTTGTCTCCCAACCGGCGTCCCAAAAAAGCTTGACCTTATCCCCCTTGGGCACAAAAAGATATTGGCTCGACAGATCCGATAGGTGTAATTCACCAAGTCCTTTTTGGCCTCGAAGTAAATACTCTACAACCTCTGTACACCAAATTTTGGAACTATCAAATTGCAGTCCTAAGAAACGCAACCAGTTCAGATCAAACTTAACATTGTGCCCAACGATCAATCCGGCCTTATCAATCTCCCGCTGGATCTCCTGAACCATTTCCCGATGTGACTGTGTAGGCTTATGTTGACTGTGATTGAAGATCCAAGTCTTGGTAGTCTTATCCTCCCGAGCAACACACACCGACACCAGTGCAGCCTGCTGCTGCCACGGGTGCATAATTGGTTTCTTGGTTGTTTCAACGTCTATTGCTATCGTTTGCAATTGCATCTGAGAATCTGCTTTTAGTTGAATCAAAAATTACTTGCTTCTGCTGGCCCCTGCCACCGAATTTATTCTTGGCGATGTTTAGCCAACGGTAATTCCAGAACTTAGGATCATCGACAAAACCTATCCCGAGGGCAAAGTCCAAATGCCCAGGAATGTGGGTCTTGGAATCCGAGATGTGGCTGAGATATAAGATCTGCCGATTCTCTGCCTTCTCGGAAGCCTGACCTAAAGTTATGATCGATGTATCAAACTTCTTGGCAAGATTGCGGTAATTAAAATATAGCTCTTTTAATATTCCTACCTCTGACATTTTCTTTGATACCTGTGGCAAGATCACATTTGGGCCTTGATCAATGATCACTACTCGTGGATTAAAATTTTCAATGTACTTTTCCACCTGATCCATAGAATCAACAGAGCCGATAAACTTTATGTTATCGCCACCCTGATCCTGCCAAAGCATTTCAGCCTCGTCCAAATTATTTATTACCCACTCTTCGGTAACATTGAGCATCGAGCATATGGCCCATCGTTTGATCCGGCGAATATCCTCTTCATTGTTTAGGTACAAAATCGGCCTGCCATTCATTTGCTGTGCCAGAAACGTCACCTCAGAAATCGCCAATGATGTTTTGCCGCCATCCGGCCGGGCGTAAATATGGCCCAAGGTTCGCTTGCGTAAAGGCCCCAGCTTATCGTTTAGAAATTGCAGCCTCCACTTCAGGCCATCAGGTTCTGGCGAAAACAGTTCAGCCACTGGAGTATCACAAACATCGTTTTCAGCATCTTTAGCTGCCGCCACCAGCTGCTTGTATTCCAGCATCAGCTTGTGAATATCTTCCATGCCGGTGGGCTTCTGATTATTTAATACCTCCAGGCTCACCCCTGATATCTGAGCCATGATGTGTTTCTCAACCACGCTATTCAGCACAGCTGATAACAGTTCGGGATTGTCAATCTCAATATCCCGAAGACGATCAATAACCTTTGTATATGACTCCTGCGAATACAGATTAGGGTTTTGGTAAAAGAACCACGAGTGCAGTTCGTCTGCCGTTAACTTCTTATGATCCGGATATTCTTTGTAGTAAGATTTTAGGCTCTGCAGAATCAAGAACCATTCGTTCTCAAGGTTCCGCAAGCCTAACAAAATGTTCGAGTACTTGCTAAAGTGATCGTACTCTAACATCCCCTTGAGAATCAGCAACTCGTTCATTCATTAATTCCATGAATCCTCAACTGAAGCTTGTGCAATGCCTCTTGAGCAGAAGAAGCCTCGAATGGGCCATAAATCGCAACCACATATGGGCTTTCCTGAGCTTCCTCCATATCACCGAGAGACAAGAATCGCTTCACATGTATTGTATCGTTAACATGCTTATAGCCAAACCACTGATTATTTGTCATGCGCACCCCTCAAAATTAATTGTTTAATTTCTTTATCTGAAAAACATTTTGGATCTCTGCATGTAGGGACCATGAAAATATCATGGCCAAGCATTTGTTGACGCATAACAACTCCAAACATCTTCTGTGTCTTGTCATAGTCCAACCACAATGCTACTGTCTGATAGTTTTTAAGAAGAGAGAAAACTAATTGATCAGGAACATAAGCCGCAATAACAGCAACCACAGCGCATACCCGAGCAACTTTAATAGCAGATATAATATCCTCAACTATCGCTACTGTCGGGCCGGTGCGATCTACCGTAAAATAAATATCTTTCTTGGAAATTGGAGAAAAGTATTTTGGATTCTCATTTGTTGGCTGTTGGCCAACTAATCTACCAATCCAAAAAACGAGTTTCCCGTTGTTGTAGACCGGGAAGATTACTCGATGTGAAGCAGGACTATATCCGATATCATACTTCAGAATTTCAGCCTCAGTAATGTCGTACTGATATAGCCAAGCCAGCCCAGCTGGAGGGATCTCTGTGGAATAATCCCGTGGCAACTGGACCTCGGCATTTATTTTATCCACCAGGGACGCAGCCTGGAGGAAGGATAGCAGCCGGGATGGTGCCAAGCTATTCAGCCTCTTGCGCCCACCCTTGCGGCACCGATGGCAAAACCAAACCCAGCCGTCTGAATAACGAGTGACAACTAAACCAGCGTCCTTGTGTAGGGGTGTACACCCAGGATGCCGGAATCTTTGGGGCACTCCAAATGGAGAATTAGAAAAATATTCCTCTGGAATAGTTGGCAAACTATGCACCTCTGAATACATTTGAGCAAAATAATAGTGGGGTCTGCGAAGATCTTAATCCCGCAGACTCCCACCGGATTTTAGGTAGTAGTTATTTATTGCTTAATCCGCAGCGACACACATTTGGAAGAGGGAATAACTTTGTTTTCCGATATTGCCTCCGCAATCTGTTTGGCTTTACGATATAAACCCTGAATCTCTTTTTCTAACATACGGAAACTGCGCAAGTTTTCTGGCGACATTTGATCATAGCGCAATATGATCGGATCAGGAATTTCTGGAGAAAAGGACAAATAAACTCCATTGTCCATGTAATCGATCTCATGTAAACAACCCTCCGCCACAGAATGGTTAGATACACAGACACCCATATTTGTCAATTTCCTTTCCCCAAAGATGGGGGTAGCTTAGCCGCACGGTACAGTTCAGAGTCCATTTGTTGAAGTGTTTGATTCACTTTTTGGATGATCTCATTCCCACGATCAGACAAGAAACATGCCAGCCGACGAGAATCAAACCGAGTATCCTGGCTTGTTTTAAGAAAACCCCAACCTCCCTGTACAAAGCCGCCACCGTCTTTTTCAACTAAAAAGGTGGACATCTTTTTTACATTTCGGCTAATGGTGGCTTGGTGCAAGTCCAATAATTCACCCAACTCAGTTTGGGTGATGCCAGGATTAGCTGCTACCAATAACAGCAACCTGAGCTGCTGCAAGGGTATATCGAATCTGATCTCTCTGGCAATCACCCCCAGCACCTGTTGGAGTTGGCCGATAGTCATCCGCATATTTCCCCGCTTCCCCTTTCTGATCTCCTGATAGTCTCACCTCCCAAGTGAGCACTAATCATAATATAATTAAACTATACGGACACGCAAGAGTTTTTCTTGCAAGCCAACTACATCCGTGACTCAATAAAATTCCTAAGCATTCCGGTCACTTTGGCGACTTTAATGAGGCTCTTGCCCCGAATCATGCGGGTTACAGCTCCATGAATTGCAGCCAAAGTGCCTGGACCACCTTCAATAGTTCTCTCTTCCTCCCAACTCTCCATGAAGGCTTCAAATTGACTCGGTGGCACGATTCCAGCAGACAGCAAATCAAAGACCGTTTCCTTAAACCGAATGGTTCCCATAGCAATGCGTTTGAGCGCCTCCAGAAAATCGATCTCTTTTTGCATGTTGCCTGCCACTGAAAGCACCGCCCTGTTGGACAAGAAATCCAGCTCAGGAATGGATAACCCACCTGTGTGTTTTCGGAAAGCGACATACTCACTGGAGAAGGCCAGATTGTCACATACAAAAACCCTGGTTCCGGCGCACACGCCGATGGCCATGCTCTTATCCATTGCATTGCGAATACCAATCTCAAAACCCACTTTGGTATTATGCATGCCACCACCAGTTTTCTCCACCGCCCAGGATGCAAACATGCGAGTGCCCACACGATTG
>Ga0102851_10002147_pt1 | contig 11799 bp, 9 predicted proteins | sample Mud3Dept3metaG_FD_79558 | JGI IMG/M metagenome (GOLD analysis project Ga0102851, IMG submission 79558) | Freshwater wetland microbial communities from Ohio, USA, analyzing the effect of biotic and abiotic controls - Mud 3 Core 4 Depth 3... | ecosystem: Environmental > Aquatic > Freshwater >... | reverse complement strand
TACCGGGCAACTTCATCCGGGTGCACAATGGCTTCAGATTTGAACAGCAATGCCGGGGCAGCAATACGAGCGACAACGTTGAACGCCTGGATGAGCGTATGTGCTTCTGGCAAATTCTCACAACTGGTCCCCAGTTTCTTCCAAATGAATGCTACTGCGTCGAGACGCAATATTTCCACGCCTTGATTGGCGAGAAAAAGCATCTCCCCAGCCATGCGGTTGAAGACTATGGGATTGGCGTAATTCAAGTCCCACTGGTAGTCGTGGAACGTAGTCCAGACCCAGCGTTCCCTCACCCTTACCCCCTTCTCATCCCCGGAATGGGCACCCAAGGGAAAAGGGGTAAATGCGCCGCCATGTTCTTCTGGGAAAATTTCACGCAGGGAGCGCTCGTAGGCATCCGGCATGGTGCGGTCGGGGAAGATGTGGAACATTTCCTGGAAATCCGGTTCACCGGCGAGTGCACGCAAAGCCCAGGTATGCTCGTCCGATGTGTGGTTGAAAACCAGATCCGCAACCAAACTAATACCGGCTACGCGTAGATCACGCGCCAAGGAGGCCAGTTGCTCCATCGTGCCCAGTGGCGGATGGATTTCCCGGTAGCTGCTGACAGCATACCCGCCATCGTTCTCGTCCTCCGGCATTTTGAAGAAGGGCATCAGGTGTAAATAGGTCAGCCCAAGCTCTTGAAAATAAGGGATTTTCGAACGCAGCCCTTCCAGGTCATCGGCAAACAAATCGACGTAACAGACTCCGCCCAGGAGCTGGTTCGAGTGAAACCAGAGGGGATTCTCTTCTCGGGCCTCGTCCAGGGCGCGCAGGTCGGCGGGACGTGCAAACCAGGTGTGCGCCAGGACGGTGAGCAAATCTTCGATATGGAAAAAGAAATCGTAACGGTTGCTGTATAGACTGTAGTAGAGCCGAAAGAGCAAGGGAAAATGTCGGTGCAAGCGGGCGGAAAAGGCTTTCCAGCCCACAGCATCAGCCTTGATCTGATCGGCCAGGTTGGTTTCCAGGCGGGGCAGCAGGCGATTAAGAGTACGTAAGGCTTCGCGATCGATGGATATGGGGAGAGTCATGCAATCACTTTAGTGGGAGCTAACAGGGATTTTAGCTTTTAGCCAGCGGTAATGGCCAATTGCGCCAGGGCGATAGCGCCCAGCACGCCAGCGCGTCCGCCAAGCATGGGTGGGACAATGTAACTGTCGATATTTTCCAGTATTTCGGCAGACTGCACGTAACCATTCAACATGGCCTGTGTTTTCTGCCGGATGAGCGGCATCAGCTGTGGTTGTTGCGCAACGCCGCCACCCAGGATGATGCGTTGAGGCGAGAGTGTGCAAATAAAGGCCCCCAAGGCCAGGGCAATGTAATGCGCTTCCAAATCCCAGGCGGGGTGATCGGGTGGCAGGGTTTCGGCCTTCTGTCCCCAGCGTTTTTCCATGGCTGGGCCAGAAGCCAGCCCTTCGAAGCAGTTGCTATGAAAAGGGCAGTTACCTTCGAAGGGATCAGTCATTTTGTCGTGCGGGAGAGGAATGTGCCCCATTTCGGGGTGCAACAGGCCGTGTATGAGTTTCCCATTGACCAATCCGCCGCCGCCAATGCCGGTGCCTATGGTTAGATAAATGAATGTATCCAATCCTTGTGCTGCGCCCCAACGCCATTCCCCCAGTGCTGCGCCGTTGACGTCGGTGTCGAGGCCGATAGGCACATCCAGGGCCGCGCGCAATGGACCGACAATGTCTGCATTCGTCCAGCCGGGTTTGGGCGTGGGCAAGATATGGCCGAAAGTAACGGAAGCCCCCTGCGGGGATGATACAGGCCGAAGGTCCAGGGGGCCGAACGAGGCAACGCCGATCGAAGCAAGCGGGCCGAGGGATTGGGATTGCTCCTTGAAAAAGTCCACAGCCAGGGCCAGCGTCTCATCCGGTGTGGTGGTGGGGAAACGTGTTTCAGCCAGGATTTCGCCTGTCCCAGTCCCGACAGCGCAAATGAATTTTGTGCCGCCGCCTTCGATGCCGCCATAGAGAACGAGGGATTTAGCACTCATTTCAAGCCAACCAGAGGAATTGACGGGGACCCAATTCCAGCGTTAAAGTGTGATCTCGCGTGAAATAATTCGTACCGGTCAGTTTGTCGGTTAATTGTTGGCAGGATTCCGGTACGGTAATAGAGATGACCTGTTTCCCCGCGCTAAGGTTGTTCACCACGTAGATGACCTGGTTTTCAAGGGTACGAGTATAGGCTGCCATGGCATCATTTTCACAATCGATCCACTGGAAATCTCCCCGGCCAAAGGCGGGATGTTCTTTCCGCACGCGGATCATATGTTGAATTGAATGCCAGAGGGAAGCCGGGTTGGTGCGTTGCGATTTTACATTGACTTGGTGACGTCCATAGGCATCATCGTCAATGATGGGTACATAGATACTTTGGGAGGGGGCCTCGGAAAAGCCTGCGTTGGTGCCATCATCCCACTGCATGGGTGTGCGTACGCCGTTACGGTCATGCAACCAAATGTTATCACCCATCCCGATTTCATCGCCATAGTAGATAATGGGGGAACCGGGTAACGTGAAAAGAAGCGAGTTAGCCAGCATGATTTTGCGGTGATCGTTATCCAGTAAAGGCGCCAGCCGGCGACGGATGCCCAGGTTCAGGCGCATGCGTGGATCGGGGGCGAATTCCTGCCACATCCATTCCCGTTCTTCTTCTGTGACCATTTCCAGGGTGAGTTCATCGTGGTTGCGTAGGAACATGCACCACTGATTGGTCTCCGTCAATGTGGGCGTACGTCCCATGATCCAGACGAGTTGCGTCCGGTCTTCTTTGCGGATGGACATGAAAATGCGCGGCATGATGGGGAAATGAAACCCCATGTGGAATTCGTCGTCGCCATCGCCAAAATAGGGGATGATGTCTTCAGGCCACTGGTTGGCTTCTGCCAGTAAAATGCGGTCTGGATAGCGTTCATTGATAAATTTGCGGATTTCCTTTAAGAACGCATGTGTCTCCGGAAGGTTTTCGCAGTTCGTGCCCTCCCGTTCAAACAAGTATGGCACTGCATCTGCACGGAAGCCATCTACGCCCAGGTCCAGCCAGAAGCTCATGATTTTGAGCATTTCTGCTTGAACCGCAGGATTGTCGTAATTAAGGTCAGGTTGAGAACTATAGAAGCGATGCCAGTAGTATTGCTTTGATTTCTCATCCCAAGCCCAGTTCGACTCTTCTGTATCCAGGAAAATGATGCGTGCATCGCGGAACGTCAGGTTGCTATCGCTCCACACATAGTAATCACGGAAGACGGAATCTCGATTGGCGCGTGCCGCCCGAAACCAGGGATGTTGATCGGAGGTGTGATTCAGCACCAGGTCCATAATGATGCGCAGTCCGCGTTTATGAGCCGCCTCGAGCAGGGCTTCGAAATCGTCCAGGGATCCATAATCGGGATGGACATCGTAATAATTCGCAATATCATATCCATCATCTTTGAGCGGGGAGGGGTAGATTGGCAAAAGCCACAGGCAATCTATCCCCAGATCTTTCAAATAGTCCAGTTTTCTGATTAGTCCCCGTAGATCGCCATGACCGTCATTGTTGCTATCGTGAAATGCGCGTACATTTACTTCGTAGAAAACGGCGTCTTTGTACCAGAGGGTGTGATCCATAAGCTTTTGATTTTGTTTGAGTTTTCCTTTCATAGAGATGCATTGCTATGTATAACATACTGCATTGGTTGGTTGGATTGAAATTGTGTTGCTGGCTATACCATCGCGATACCAATATGTGCTTTACTGTAGAAATCCTATCTCTCAGGGCTTGGATTGCGCGAACCGTAGAGCTCAATAAAGCGGTAGGGATAGTGTTTTTCCGGCTTGCTGACTTGATCCAGGCGCTCTAGTTCATCGTCGGTAAGAGAAATTTGACTGGCAGCCAGGTTGTCATCCAACTGGGCTATTGTCCGCACTCCCATGATCACTGAGCTAACTGCAGGTTGTCTCATCAGCCAGGCCATAGCAATTTGCGAATGAGTCGCTTGGTGTGCTTTCGATATTTCATCCACAACTTGCAGGATGTTCCAGTTGTGTTCATTTGCTCTTCTGTGCCAGGCTTCCTCGGTTTCGTCCGCCATCATGGATAAGCGGCCTTGCTCCGGTTTATCCCCAGGTTGATATTTGCCGCTAAGAAAGCCACCACCCAGTGGGCCCCATGGAGTCAGCCCCAGGCCTTCACTCAGGCAAAGATCGCTGAATTCCCGTTCGATGTTCCGTTCCACCAGACTGTATTGGTACTGGGCTGCGATAAAGCGTACCCAACCATGTGTATCGCTCAATGCCAACGCTTTCATCAATTGCCAGACCTTAAAGTTCGAAACGCCAATATAGCGTACTTTACCGGAAGCAACCAGATCGTCAAAGGCGCGCAGCGTTTCCTCTAAAGGCGTGATCGGGTCCCAGCAATGGGCATAGAGCAGGTCAATTACGTCCGTTTGTAACCGGCGTAAGCTGTCTTCTACGCTCTGAAGCATGTGATAGCGCGATAAGCCCTGATCGTTGGGTTTCTCTCCCATCGAAAAACGAACTTTGGTAGCCAGAATTACTCGATCCCTGTGGTCCTTGATAGCTGCACCAACAATTTGCTCAGAACGGCCATCGGCGTACACGTTGGCTGTGTCGATGTGATTTCCGCCATTATCCAGGTATTTATGAATAATCTTCTCGGCTGTCTTCTGGTCTGTGCCACGCGTATTGTCTTCACCAAAAACCATATCCCCCAAGCACAATTCTGAGACTAAGAGGCCACTTTTACCTAATGGATTGTACTTCATCTTAAACCCTTTCCGTTATTGGCGTGTTTTCACGGAGGAAAATCTGAAAAGGATTACAAGCGTCAGTCCAGTCATTGCGCCGGGCAATGCGCCAGATGAGAGCAATCCGGGCATCAGGGTCAGGCCTGTTGTCCAGGCTATGATGCAGATAATGATCCACCAGCCGGCCCAATCGAGTTCCTTTTTAAGAAGGTACCATTGCACCACGCCAATGACTCCACCTAAGATTAGGCCTTTCAGGATTTCCAAGTCTGCTGGGAAGAAAATTATCAAAAGGATGTAGCCAGCGATCCAGCCCAGCGAACTAAAAATTGCCCAGCGCCATGCTTTTTGGATGCGTTTGTAAAGTACTGCCCACTGCAATGCCGCAATGGCAACGCCGGAAATGATGACGGGTATCCCTTGGAAAAGCATGCTCCCTAAAAGCCAGCCTAGAGTGGTCGCCATAATCCAGTAAAACCAAAGTTCCCAGTCCATAATTTTGGATTTGGAATCTGTCATGGTAATGTGTGAGTGTAAATCTTAATGGAGTGACTGCGCGCTCCAAAATCGAAGTGCGCAGCCACAATTTGATATATTTTTATAACTTGGTGAACGACACTCCTAAAGCCAGGCGAGAAACAGGCAACCAGCTTGTAGCGTGTCTCATCGTTAGCGCTATCCCTTCACAGAACCTGCCAGCAACCCACGGACAAAGTACCGCTGCAATCCAAAGAACACAGCTAGTGGCAAGACCATCGATATGAATGCCCCCGCTGTCAACAAATGCCAATCCTGGCCGCGTGCACCGACAATAGCAGCCATGCGCTGTGTGACTAATTCGAACTCCGGGTTGCCGCCCAGGAAGATCAAGGCCACTAGGTAATCGTTCCAGATCCACAGGAATTGGAAGATGGCAAAGGAAGCCAAGGCCGGCACCGAGAGCGGTAGGATCAGCTGCGTGAAGACCGTGAAGTGCGAAGCGCCGTCGATGAAGGCTGACTCTAAAATATCGCGAGGTAGCGTGCTGATGTAATTATAGAGTAGATAGGTTGCCAATGCCAACCCGAAGCCGGTGTGCGCCAGCCAGATGGCCAGGAAGGTGCCATTCAGGTTCAAGGCCTTGTAGTCCCGCAGGATCGGTACCAGAGCAATCTGCAGCGGTACAACCAGCAGTGCAACGACCGTGATGAAGAAGGCGCGCCGACCAGGGAAGTTCATCCAGGCAAAGGCGTAGGCCGCAAAGGCTGCGATCAGGATCGGAATGACCGTGGATGGCACGGCCACAGACAGGCTGTTCAGGAAAGCCCTGTTCATATTATCGCCTGGAACGACTTCCACGGTGCCATCCGGTTTCTTGAACACGAAATCCTGACCGCCCAACACCTGCCGGTAATTGTCGAGCGTGAAATTCCAATTGACTGTCCAGACCCATTCCTGGACCTCCACTTTGCCAATGCGTTTGTTCCCAATCCAGGTTACACGCTTGCCATCCGGGGTTGCGATCCCTTCCCGGAATTCTTCAAAAGTGCCGGTAGCCCCCTCTATTTCCATAACACCATTGGGATCGACACCTAACTCCTTAGGATCAATCTCCCTTACTGGCTGCCACTCCCGATGCGGCAACACATTCCACCAGCCTGAAGTGCCGATATCATCCCGATTCCGAAAAGAAGAGACAAAAATTCCCAAAGTTGGGATTGTCCATAGCATGACGAGAAGAAGGAGTGTTCCATTAACAAACAGGCTGCCAAGTAGTTTTTGTCTTTTTCCGCTTTCCATCTTAGAATGCCTCCTGTTCCCTGAATTGTTTTAAGTTGTAGTACATGACCGGAATGACCGCGATAAGCAGCACAATAGCGATGGCCGAACCATAGCCTGAATTGCCATTTGTAAATGATTGCCTGTAAAACTGGGTAGCGATCACATGGGTACCAAACTGTCCTCCCGTCATAACCCACACCACGTCGAAGATCTTCAGCGTAAAAATGACGACCGTGGTCCAGACCGAGATGATTGTGCCTTGGATGTAAGGGATCATGATGCGGAAAAAGATCTGGAACTCATTCGCGCCATCAATTCGGCCGGCTTCCAGAAGTTCATCAGGAATGCCTTTTAAAGCCGCGGAAAACAGCACCATAGAAAAGCCCGCCTGCAGCCAGATCACGATAACGATCAGGAACAGGTTGTTCCAGGGGATGATACTGACCCATTGCGGCCAGGCTTGAGGAGTTCCTCCAAAACTGGTCACAATGGCATTCAACAGGCCAACCTGTGGCTGATTGGCAGGTCGGTATTCATAGATAAAGTTCCAGATGATGCTGGCGCCAACGAAGGAAATGGCATACGGCAGGAAGATGAACGATTTGGCAACTTTCTCGAAACGGCTCCGATCGGCCAGCACCGCGACCACCAAGCCGAAAGTGACTGAAAGCGTACTGCCAAAGACGATCCACATCAGGTTGTTGCGGAAGGCTTCCAGCATCAGGGACTCGGTGAACACGGCGCGATAATTACTGAGCCCGACGAAGGCCTGGCTGCTCAACTGTTGCAGGAAGTTCATGCCAGCCGGCGGGCCGTCCCGGTCGAACAGGCTGATGTAGAAGGTACGCAAGGTGGGAATGGCCAGGTACCAGCCCAGAATGGCCACGGCCGGCCCCACAAAAACGAATGGCAGCAACCGCGTGGTCCAGGCGTCCGGCAGCATCTCCACCAGACCGTTGAAGATCCAGTACAGGAGCGCCACGCCCCCCACACCCCAGACGATCGCTACCAGGGCAATAACCGCCCGCGGCGCTTGGCTGTCCCGCAGGAAGACGAAGCCCAGATAAAGCACGTAGAAGGCGATCAACGGGATGCTGATGGCCAGCAGGAGGCGACCAATGAAAGAAAGAATCCTACTCCATAGCGATTGTTGCCCATTTCCCATATCTCGACGAAGGTCCATATGCCTGCTCCTTAGGTTGATATAAAAGGAATGATTAGGAAAAAGCCATTATAGATGTCAAAAAGCAGTTCCAGAAGCAAGAACATTATAGCAGAAGGGTGGACGACCCATGGCCGTCCACCCAACTCGTTGTAGAGAACTTATTTGGGCCAGGTTGCGTCAATGGCCTTCATCGCCGTATCCAGATCTTCAGAACCGGCCACATAGCTGGAGATGTGCTCCCAGAAGGAGCCGGCTCCAACTTCACCGGGCATCAGATCCGAGCCGTCGAAACGGAAACTGGTTGCCTGAGCTACGAGTTCGGCGATGCCGCGTTCCAGCTCTACGCCGTACATGTCAGGCGTGGCGGTCTGGTGCGCGGCTAACGCGCCGCCACCTTCAAGGAAGCCGCTGGCGGACTGCGGGGTGGTGAAGTATTCCATCAACGCGCGCACTTCAGGCCGGTCGTTGAACATCACCATGACGTCACCAGCCACAAGGAAGGGCTTGCCATAAGCTGGATCCACGGGCGGGAAGTAGAAGAAACCATAGTCCACGCCTGCTTCCGTACCTTCGGGGAAGAAGCCGGTGATGAAGTTACCCTGTTTGTGCATCCAGCATTTGGGTGGGTCTTCAAACATCGGAGCAGGAGAGTCACCAAAGTAAGTAGAGACGATGGAGGAACGACCGCCGAAGACATAAGCGTCATTGAACCACAGTTCGCTCCAGGTCTCGATGGCCTTCTTGACTTCAGGGGAGTCGAAGGGCAATGTACCAGCCACCCAGGCATCGTAGTTTTCCAACGAGGTGGTGCGCAACATCATCTCTTCGGTCCAGTCAGTGGCCGCCCAACCGGTGGCCGCGCCAGACTCGATGCCGATGCACCAGGGGGTATCGCCGTCGTCAGCAATTTGCTGATTCAAGGCCATTAAATCATCCCAGGTTTCAGGAATTTTGTAGCCGGCTGCATCCCAGGCCTTTTTGGGATACCAGACCAGGCTCTTGCCGTTGAAGCGATGGAATACACCGGCTTCCATGCCGCCGACTGTAGCCATGTCGCGCCAGCTCTGGTTGTACTGCTGACTCAACCACTCCTCTGACATAATGGAGGTGACATCAACGACCACACCTTTTTCCACGTATTGCGTCACTTTACCCGGTTGTGGGAAGTCTGCGATGTCGGGGGCATCGCCCGCATCGACGCGCACGGAGATGGTGGCTTCGAATTCTTTGTTGCCGATGTAGTTGACATCGATGCCGGTCGCATTTTCAAATGCCTCCACCCCTTTGGCAAATTTGACGCCATCCGGATCGTTGCCCTCCATAGCGCCATCCACAGTGACGGTTGTGCCTTTATAAGTGCCTTTGAGAGCTTCCTCAAGGGCACCACCGGGCATCACGGGGAAGTTAACCTCCGCCATAGCTGGAGCTTCTGTCATAGCAGGTGCTTCAGTCGCGGCCGGAGCTTCGGTCTTAGCGGGTGCTTCGGTAGCAGCCGGCGCAGCCGGAGCTTCTGTTGCCGGAGCGCCACAAGCTACAAGCAGCATCGAAGCGACAATTAACATGGTCAGGATTGACCAGAACGTACGGGTTGTTTTCATATTTCTCCTCTTTCTAAATTAAAAGGTTAGACGTTTGTGTATGTGAGTATGTGTAATCCTTTTTAGCAAATCACCTCCTTGCTGAATTAAGTTTTGAGACCTTACTGCAACTCGCGGCACGATTTGCGTACCACAAGTTCTGTGTCTAGAACCAGATTCCGTTCTTCCGGCTCTGATCCTTTCATCAAGTCCAATAATAACAAGCAGGCTTCCGAAGCCAATTTTTGCGCTGGTAACCGTATCGTTGTCAATGGTGGATCTGAATATCGGGCCCAGGGGATATCATCAAAGCCCATTATGGAAATATCATCTGGAATGCGCAACTCTGCTTCGCGAAGCGCTGACTTTGCGCCCATGGCAACGTTGTCGCTGGCAACAAAGACTGCGGTGAACTTTTTACCTGTAGCCAGCAAAGATTGCATACAAGCAAAACCGCTCTGAGGATCAAAGTCGGCGTATCGAATCAACTCACCATTGGGGGTAATCCTAGATGCAATCAAGGCATCTTTATACCCAAGCACTCGTTCATATGCAGAACTGAAGGAGGGCTGTGCATTTGAGATACAGGCGATTTGAGTATGGCCTATATCTATCAGATATTGGGTTGCTTTCCTGGCAGCCAGTTGGTTGTCGACATCAACGGAATACAGGTTGGAATCGGCTAATTTCCCCATTACCACAGTGAATGTATCGATTTCTTCCAACCGTTTTAAGGCTGCATCATCGATGCGAGGAGTTAATAATATCATACCGTCGATGTGTTTTGCACGTGCAAGTTCAAGATAGACTCGATCTTGATGCTCTGACTCGACCGATTCGATTAAAAGACGCAATTGATGCTGTTTGATAATTTCCAAAAGCCCACTTAATATCTGTGGCAAAAATGTATCCGAAGCGATATGATGCGGACTACGGGTCATAACCAGTCCAATCGCTTTTGCACGACGAGTCGCCAGGGCTTGAGCGGTCGCATTCGGGATATATCCGAGCTCTTCGGCAGCATCACGAACCTTCTGACGTGTTTCAGGGGAGATATTTATTCCTTCGACATCGTTCAAAACCAGCGAGACTGTGGTACGGGATACGCCGGCTAAATCTGCCACATCTTGACTGGTTACACGTTTTTTATTCACATAAACCTTAATCGATTGTTTTCTCCGTTGGTAACGCGCTTTAGTAACGCGCGTTAATAGTGTAGCAAAAATAAATTCGGTTGTCAATACCTTTTGTGCCGATTTTTACTAGATTCCAGAAATTGCTATCCCAATTCCGACAAGCGCGCCGCCTATCAGGAAGAGCGGTGAAATAATTTCCCCTAGAATGAGCCAGCCAAACAGCGTCCCGACAACAGGTTGCGCAAAAAAAGTCAAAGATGCTACCGCCGCAGGGAGTTTGGCGAAGGCGTAATTCCACAGGAACATAGCGATTGCAGTGGAAATAATGCCCAGGTAGAGAATCCCGCCTATTGTACCTGGGGTAAGTGTCCCTATCCCCTGGGCGCTAAGTTCCCAGGCTCCGGCCGGTATGCTGATTGGCAATCCGCCAATCAGCATGATAGTGCTGGATATAAGGAGGTCGCTGTTTTTCGAAACTTTTCGGACAAGAACGGAATACAAAGCCCAGGTCAACCCGGCTGCTAGCAAACACATGTTTCCCCAAAACAGGAATGGTGAAAGTTCAGCGTTGCGTGGGTCGATCACTGCTACTACGCCGATGGTTGAGATTACCAGGGCAAGAATTCTGCGAGGCGTGTTCTTTTCACCGAGCAGAAAAGGCGCAAAGATGAGAACAAAGGCTGGCGTAGCTGATGTTACCAAGGCGCCATTGGAGGCAGTAGAAAGTTTTGTGCCAACGAACTGGAAACTTAATGAGACCCCATATCCTACAATCCCAGCCAGAAAACTATTCCAGAATTGTCGTTGGGTAAATTCAGGCTTTGGTCGCAATGCGATGACCAGACCCAACGTCAGCGCGCCGAGCACCAGACGGATGGTCAACAAACTAAAAGGGGGAATGACCTCCAGCACTACCTTGCTGACCACATACATACCGCCCCAAATGGAAGCAGCGGCGAGACCTGCAAAAATACCAAAAATAGAGGATCTATTCATAATTCCCCCGATTATAAGAGATTATCAGTCTGTGAAAAGGTCACGCCTGGCGAAAGGACTGCTCAAGAAACGCCAGAGCAATTTCCAACTTGAAGAATAGGCAATAACCGCACCGTTTTTTTGATTGGCGATGATCTGTCTCGCTAACCAGGGTGTCACATTTTCCACGCGGTCAGCAATGATGTTGAAAATCTTCTTCGCACGTTCCCATTCAGCAGGTCGACTTTTGTAGCGGCCTACAATCATATCGGTGATTACCATGCCGGGACGTAAAGCGCCAATAATTAAAGGCGTATCCTTGGCTTCCAGCGCCAAACTTTCGGTGAAATAGTGAATGGCATATTTGCTCGTGCC